>SL_5KL_010_SEDDRAFT_10001061_pt1 | contig 17079 bp, 12 predicted proteins | sample SodLakKL_010_SED_FD_9118 | JGI IMG/M metagenome (IMG submission 9118)
CCCGGGATGACCGGGGCAGCCGTGATGGCCGGCGAGTCGGCCTTGATGGGCGGGGCGGGCCTTGCCTACCTGGCAGTTCCGCAAAGCCTTGAACCCTCTGCCAGTGCCAGGCTGGTAGAAGTGATCACCATTTCCCTCGAGGAAGCAAGCCCCGGTATAATCAGCCCGGCTGCAGCGGAAACCATTCTGGAACAGGCCGGGCACTGTGATGCCCTCGCCGTAGGTCCGGGGCTTGATCCGGGCAGCGATACGGCCGTACTGCTTGAACGGCTGATCGGTTCTTCGCCCGTGCCCCTGGTTATCGATGCCGGGGCCCTGGAAGCGTTGATAGGCAGGGTGGAAATACTGAAAGAGGCCAAACAACCGGTGGTAATAACTCCCCATCCCGGCGAAATGGGCCGCCTGGCCGGCCTTTCTGTCCGGGAAGTGCAGGAAAACCGCCTGCAGGTAGCCCAGGACTATGCCCGGAAATGGGGGGTATTTTTACTGTTAAAAGGTTTTAATACGATTATAGCCGCTCCCGACGGGAAGGCAGCTATTAACCCCACCGGCGGTCCGGCCCTGGCTACGGCCGGATCGGGAGACCTGTTAACAGGCCTGGTTGCCTCTTTTATAGCCCAGGGCGTGGAAGCTGAAAAGGCTGCCCGGGCCGGGGCCTTTATGCACGGCCTGGCCGGCGACCTGGTTCCACAGGGCCGGGGCCATATGGCCCGTGAAGTGATGCTTTATTACAAGCAGGCTTTTCAGAGCCTGGCAGAAGCCGAGGATTCGAGGTTTATAAACCCCTACCTGGCCGGAATCAGGGTTATTAACATGTTTTGTGGCTGAGCAGCCACCAGATTATTAAAAAATGCGGAGGTATAAGAATGCTCGATTGCTTGATGAGTGCCGAAGAAAAGAAATTGCAGGAAGAAGTCCGTGCCTTTGTTAAGGAGGATGTTGACAAGCAGCTCCTGCGGGACATGGATGAAGACAAGATCCGCTATCCCCGTGAATTCCTGGAAAAGGCGGCAGCCCGCAACCTGCTGGGCCTGCGCTTCCCAAAAGAGTATGGAGGCAGGGGGATGCCCTGGACATCTGAAATTATTGCCCTGGAAGAAGTCGGGGTTTTGGGGACTTCGCTGGGCTGCCTCTACTCACTGGTCAGTATTGTGGGAGAGGCTATCGATAAGTTTGGCTCTGATCATTTGAAAAAGAAATACCTGCAGCCGACTCTTGAAGGCCGCCTGACCTGTGCCGAAGCCCTGACCGAGCCGCGCGGTGGATCGGACTTTTTCGGGGCCACCTGTACGGCCAGGAAAGAAGGAGACCACTATGTAATTAACGGGCAAAAGCGGTTTGTGGTCGGTTCCGAGGGGGCCGACTATTTCATGGTGTATGCTAAAACTGATCCGGATGCCCCTCCCCATAAATCGATCAGCGCATTTATAGTCGACCGTTCGCCCGAGGTCAAGGCGGAATATCTTTACGGCTTGATGGGTACCCGCGGCGGCGGGACCGGCAGGCTTGTTTTCAAGGAGGCCCGGATTCCGGCGGAAAACCTGCTGGGGGAAGAAAATAACGGGGCGGCAATTTTTTATCAAATGATGATTCCAGAAAGGATGACCAGCGCCGGTGGTGCGGTAGGAATGGGTAGAGCCGCCCTGGAAGTAGCCGCGCGTTACAGTACCAGGCGCAAAGCTTTTGGCCAGGAAATCAAGAATTACCAGGGTGTCAGCTTTAAGGTGGCCGACGGTGTTACCGCCCTGGATACGGCCAGGGGCATAGTATACCTGGCGGCACGCTCTGTAGATGCCGGTGATCCACCCGGCCGTTCCAGGAGGCTTGTTTCAGAGGCCAAGAAAGTGGCCACAGAAAATGCCTGGCAGGTTGTTAACCATGCCATGCAGGTCATGGGCGGCATCGGTTATACCAATGTCTACCCCATTGAAAAAATGCTTCGTGATGTCCGCCTGATCATGATCTGGACCGGCACCAACGAGATCATGGATTTAATTATTCAGCATGAATACTATAGAGAGCTGGCGAAAGAAGGGTTTAAGGGACGCGATATCGAATTTGACGCTGCAGAAGCAGATCAGGAAGATGAGAAGATCTATGAATAAACGGGGGACCAAAACAGTTACAATTCTATAAGGGGGAGAATACAGCAAATGGGGAAAGAATGCATAAGGGTAGGACTGGTCGGTGCGGGAACAATCGGCAAAGGGGTAGTTGATCTCTATAAGCGTAACGGAGACCTGATTAACGACAGGATTGACTTTGCAGTAACCCTGGCAAAAGTGGCCGACCAGGATCATGAACGCCTGCAGGCGCTTGATCTGGATGAAAAGATGCTGAGCACGGATGCTGCCGAGGTGCTCGATGATCCGGAAATTGATATTGTTATTGAACTGATTGGCGGGATTGAGCCNGCCCGCAGTTTTATCGCACANGCTCTTGAAAATGGCAAATATGTAGTTACGGCCAACAAGGATATGATGGCCCGTCACGGCCAGGAACTGCTTGCCCTGGCCCGGGAGAAAAATTTAAACATTTTTTACGAGGCCAGTGTTGGCGGCGGTATCCCCCTGATTCGCCCCCTAAAACACAGCCTGGTTGCCGATCGGGTCAGCCGTGTGCTCGGCATTGTCAACGGTACTACAAATTATATTTTTACCCGCATGGCCCAGGATGATTTAAGCCTGGAAGATGCCCTTTCAGAAGCGCAGAGGCTTGGTTTTGCTGAAGCCGATCCAACCAACGATATTGAGGGCCTGGATGCTGCCTACAAGCTGGTTATTATGGCCAACCTTGCTTTCGGCAAAAAAGCTGATTTCGACCAGGTCCACATTGAAGGAATTAAAGGGGTCACTTATGAAGATATTGCCTATGCCCGGGAAATTGGCTATACCATCAAACTGCTGGCTATCGGGGAGGATCTGCCTGAAGGCCTTGCTTTAAGGATTCATCCGGCCCTGGTTCCCATGGAGCATCCCCTGGCTTCTGTATTAAACGAACTGAATGCCGTTTTTATCGAAAGCGAGGCGGCAAAAGAGCTCATGTTTTACGGGCCCGGGGCCGGCCCCATGCCTACGGCCGCCGCTATTTTATCGGATGTGGTAGAGGCGGCCCGCTGTATTCGTTTCAATGTTTCCAATGGGGTGGTGGAAGGAGAACTGCAGGATACCGGTTTTGTGCCCATCGGGGCTGTAGAATGCCGCTTTTACCTGCGTTTCCTGGTTGAAGATCGGGCCGGTGTTTTTGCTTCCCTGGCCAACGCTTTTGCCGATGAAGGTGTCAGCCTGGATATGGTCATCCAGAAGCGGAGGGTGGGAAATCTGGCCGAAGTGGTCCTGGTTACCCATGAGGTCAGGGAAGAAGCGTTCCACCGGGCCTTAAGCAAAGTAACCGGTATCACAGCTATCAAGCCTAACCCGAGCATTATCCGCCTGCTTGGCTAAAAAACTAAGCCCAGGGCTTAAACTGCCGGTTGAAGCAGAGCCTGTTTTTCATTAAGCCGGCCATGTGGCGGGGCATCGAAGCCGGGTATACTATAGCCCGGCTGTGCAGAACCGCCGCCCCGGCGATAGTGGGCAGGAAAGATTTTTTGAAGTGGTTATTATAGGAGCGGCCGTAAATGCCGGCGGCTTCCATTCCCGATTCTTCGGCCTCCTTGATGGCATGGAAGCCCAGTATGGCGCTTTTGAAAGCATTAAACAAACCTTCGCCGGAAAAAGGTTCCACCAGCCCGGAGGCATCACCGATTAAAAGCAGGTTCTTGCGGCCTGCTTTTTTTAATGGTCCCAGGAAAGGCAGGGGCCACCAGGAAGGTCCGCTGCCGGTTTTTTCGCCGGCAAATAGCTGATTGTAGGCTCGTTTTAGCGTTCCCGGGCCAAACAGGCCGCCAACACCCCGGTTGATCCAGCCGCTGCCGTGAAAAGACCACCCCATACCGCCCAATCCCGGCAGGGGATAAAATTGAAGGGTTCCCGGTTTAACCCCTGCGCTTGACCGGCCGGTTTCAGTTTCGACCATTTCACTCAGGCCGCGGCCGCAGGGGGGTAACCCGGTTTTCCGCAAACCTGCCAGCACCCCGCAGCGTCCCAGGGCTCCATCGGCTCCAATAACGTAGCGGGCGTAGATCGGGGCAGTCCCGGCCTCCGCCGCTTCCAGGCGGTAATAACCCGGGGAGCCGTTAAAACTACCCGGCTCGTTTAGCCCCTGGATTGTATGCCCTTCAAAAAGTACTGCTCCCTTTCCGGCAGCATAACGGAGCAGGTAGTGATCAAAGTGCTCTCTTTTGACCAGCAGGCCCAGCTTTCCGGGAAAAGCATGCTCATAACTGCGGGTGCCCTTGATTACACGCAGGGTATAAACCGGTTCACCGGGCTTCTCATCCGGATCAAGATCCGGTGGCAAAAGGGAAAGGGCCCGGGCAGAAATAAAGCCGCCGCATGATTTAAAGCGGGGCATCCTGTGCTGCTCCAGCAGGGCGGTTAAAAAACCGGTTTCTGCAGCCAGTGCGGCTGTTAACGAACCTGCCGGACCGCCCCCGATTACAGCCAGGTCGAATTCTTTCTCCCTGTTTTGCATGGTTATACCAATGCCTCCACTTTTAGAACCTGCTGATTCAAATGTCCTGTTCCCTGCGCTACATTATAGCATAGCAAACCTGAACCTGCTCGGCTGCTCAGAGATCCCGACTTTACAGTTTTAAAAGGTGAAACCCCGGGCCTGTCTTTTACAGTAAAAAAAAGCTGAAAGTCCTTATATGCAGCAACCACGGGGCTTTTTTGATGCAAATGGATAAATTTATTGTTATGCTACAGCTTGATAGTTTTCAGTAATTTGTTATATACCGCCTGCCACAATCGACAGACATGTTTAAAATGATACGAGAAAGACTGCAGGGAAGGGTACAAAAAAGGCCGCAGTAACTTGACGGGTTTATGCAGATAGATTAAAATTATCCCTGTGATATTAAGTAGTCTAACAAAACAGGTTGCCCATATTATGAACATGAGTGGTGTGAAAAGCAGTAACACCAGGAAAAATTCCGGGATCAAGAACATCGGCCCTTTTCCCGGCACTGAAAGTTGTTTAAACGGCCGGCTTGCCTGGCCGGCCTGCTTCATCTAAAGATCTGAAAATAACCCGCCAACCGGAGGCTGGTAATTATGCCTGTTGATTTTGGCAAAGAAGTCGATTACGTGGCCCACCTGGCCCGCCTATCTCTTGAACCGGAAGAAAAGGAATGTTTGGCCGGTCAACTCAGCGAGATTTTAGAGACTGCCCGCCGGATCCAGGAGCTTGATACTGCCGGGGTCGAACCTACCTCGCATGTAACAGAGCTTCCGGCAGTGCTGCGGGATGACTCGGTCAGGCCCTCCCTGCCCCTGAACAGGGCCCTGCAAAATGTTCCGCAACGAGAAAAAAGTTTCGTTAAAGTTCCGCGGATTACCGCTTCGGAACTGGAGCAGGACTAGCGGGCAGGCAAGTAACTTTTAAAAACTGGTTGTTGAGATATTATCCAGCCGGAAGCGAGGAATACCATGCAGCTTTACGAACATACTGCCGCTGAACTGAGCCGGATGCTGCAGTCCCGGGAAGTGAGTTCGGTTGAAGTAGTGCGGAGCTTCCTGGAAAGAATAGATCAAGTCGATTCATACCTGAAGGCATTTATAACTCAAACTCCGGTAACAGCCCTCGATACAGCCGGCGAGATAGACAGCAGGAGGATGCGCGGGGAGAACCTGCATCCCCTGGCCGGGGTGCCGGTTGCAATTAAAGATAATATATCAACCATGGATCTGCGCACCACCTGCGCTTCCCGTATCCTGGGAAACTATATCCCGCCTTTTGATGCTACTGCTGCTGCAGCCGTAAAAAGGGCAGGCATGCCCATCCTGGGTAAAACTAACCTGGATGAATTTGCCATGGGATCTTCAACGGAGAACTCGGCCTTTTTCCCCACCCGTAACCCCTGGGACCCGCAGCGGGTTCCGGGCGGATCGAGCGGAGGTTCTGCGGTAGCCGTGGCTGCGGGTATGGCCCCCCTTGCCCTCGGTTCCGATACAGGTGGTTCGATTCGCCAGCCGGCTTCCCTTTGTGGTGTGACAGGGCTCAGGCCCACCTACGGGCGGGTTTCCCGCTACGGGCTGGTCGCTTTTGCTTCTTCCCTCGATCAGATTGGCACCGTCAGTTTAAATGCCTTTGACAGCGCCCTTTTATTGAACCTGGTTGCCGGCCATGATCCTCTTGATTCTACTTCCCTGCCCGGTGCAGTTCCCGATTATACTGCCGGGCTCGAACCTGGAACAAAGGGTTTGCGGGTTGGAGTCATCAGCTACAGCAGTACAGAAGGCTTCGACCCGGAAGTAACTGAAACAGTGCAAAAAGCAGCTGCCCTGCTGGAAGAACACGGCGCCGAGGTGGGCGAAGTTTCCCTTTCCCTTACCGATTATGGTTTAAGCGCCTACTACCTGATCGCTCCTTCCGAGGCCAGTTCGAACCTGGGCCGTTACGACGGGATTCGCTACGGCTATTCTGCTGCCGGGGATAATATCGAAACCATGTTCAGCCGGACCAGGGGCGAGGGTTTTGGCCCCGAGGTTAAAAGGCGGGTCATGATCGGAACTTATGCTTTAAGCGCCGGTTATTATGATGCCTACTACCTTAAGGCGATGCAGGTCAGGACCTTGATCCGCCGCGAATATGAAAAAGCCTTTAAAAAATTTGATCTGCTGCTCGGGGCGGCTTCACCAACCCCGGCTTTTAAAATCGGTGAGAAGATCGGGGACCCCCTGCAGATGTACTTATCGGACGTTTGTAATATAACCGATTCCCTGGCCGGAGTGCCTTCCCTGGCTGTACCGGGTGGTTTTCATTCCAGCGGCCTGCCCCTGGGGCTGCAGCTGACTGCCCGGCCCCTGCAGGAGCAGCTGCTTCTTAAAACAGCCCGCTTTTTCGAAGCATACCGGGGGCAAGTCTCCCTGCGACCCGGGTTGGAGTTTATTGAAAAGGGAGGCGGCAGCAGTGCAGTATGAAGTTGTAATCGGGCTTGAAATTCACGTGGAACTGATGACTGCCTCCAAACTTTTTTGTGGCTGCAGTACCACTTTTGGAGGGGATCCAAACTCGAACTGCTGCCCCGTATGTCTGGGGCTGCCCGGCAGCCTGCCCGTATTTAACCGCCGGGCTGTGGAACTGGCCGTTACAGCAGCCCTGGCGCTGAACAGCGAGGTTCAGCTGCGGAGCCGCTTTGACCGCAAGAATTACTTTTACCCCGATCTGCCCAAAGCATACCAGATTTCCCAGTACGATCAGCCCCTGGGCCGGGGAGGCTATTTAGAAGTGGAACTAACAGGCGGAAAGCGCAGGGTTAACCTGGAAAGGGTCCACCTGGAAGAAGAGGCCGGCAAACTGGTTCATGCCGGCGACTCCATCATCGGAGCCGGCCATTCCATGGCTGATTACAACAGGGCCGGAATTCCACTGCTGGAGATCGTGACTGCCCCGGAACTGCATTCCGGCCAGGAGGCCCGCACCTTTCTGGAAGATTTAAGGAGCCTGCTCCTTTACTCGGGAGCCTCCGACTGTAAGATGGAAGAAGGGAGCTTGCGCTGCGATGCCAACATCTCGCTGCGGCCTGAAGGGAGCAGCAAGCTTGGCACCAGGGCTGAAGTTAAAAATATGAATTCTTTTCGCTCCGTGGAACTGGCCCTTGATTACGAGGTGAGGCGCCAGGAGCAGGTTTTGTCTGAAGGGGGCACGGTGGTCCAGGAAACCTGCCACTGGGATGAAGCAAAGAAGCAGACCATAACCCTGCGGGGCAAGGAAGGTTCTTCCGATTACCGCTATTTTCCCGAACCGGATCTCCTGCCCCTGGTCCTGGAGAAGACTTTTGTTGAGAACCTGGCCCACCAATTGCCCGAACTGCCTGCCACCCGCAGGGAGCGCCTCCAGGAACAGTACGGCCTGGAAAAAGAAGAAGCCCTGCTTTTAACATCAAACAGGGAACTGGGCGACTTTTTTGAAGCAGCAGCAAAACAATACCCCGGTTACCGCCACCTGGCTAACTGGATCCAGGGAGACCTGCTTTACCAGCTCCGGGAAAGCGGGAAAAGGCTAAATGAAATAGAGCCCGGATTACTGGTAGATTTGCTGTTGCGTCTTGATGAAGGCAGGATTAACCGGCCCGTAGCCAAGGAACTGCTGGCAGAAATGGTGCAAAGCGGCATAGATCCGAAAGAAGCGATCAAAGAGCGGGGCCTGGAACAGATAACCGGCCGGGACAACCTCCTGCCGGTGATAGAAGAGGTTATTGCCAATAACCCGGAAGCGGTTGACAACTACCGCCAGGGGAAAAAGAAAGCCCTTGCTTTCCTGGTTGGCAGGGTAATGGCGGCAACAGAAGGCCGGGCCGACCCGGCTGAGTTAAACCGCCTACTGCAGGAAAAGATTTGAGCAGATCATGTTCAATTTAGCGAGTGGGAGAGATTGAAAAGTTTTAAAGACGGGAGATTCTATCATGCAGGGTACCAATAGCCTGGTTATTGTAGGAGCACAGTGGGGCGATGAAGGTAAAGGAAAGGTCATTGACTACCTGGCTTCTGAAGCGGACCTGGTAGCGCGTTTCCAGGGCGGTGATAATGCCGGCCATACCGTGGTTTACGGGGCCAACATTTTTAAACTGCACCATATACCTTCGGGGATCCTTTACCCGGGATGCACAAGCCTACTTGGCAGCGGAATGGTTATCAATCCGCTGGTCCTGCTCGATGAGCTGGCCGAACTCGAAAAAAGGGACATCAGCACCGCCAACCTGCGGATCAGCAGTAAGGCCCACCTGATCATGGCTTACCACCAGGTTTATGACAGGGTCAATGAAGAACTGCTTGGCGACAATAAGATTGGCACCACCGGCCGGGGGATCGGCCCGGCTTATGCCGACAAAGCCTTACGGAGGGGACTGCGGGCTGTTGATCTGGCTGATGTGGACGTTTTCCGGGAGCGCCTGGCCCAGGTTCTGCCCTTACAGAACCGCTTATTACAGAGCGCTTACGGGCATGAAGGCTATGACCTGGAGCAGCTGGTTGAGATCTACCGCCCGGCCGCTGAAAAACTTGGCCCCATGGTTGTTGATACTTCCAGGTTGCTTTCAGAAAGCCTTGCCGAAGGTAAAAAAGTTCTTTTTGAAGGGGCCCAGGGTGCCCTGCTCGATATTGATCACGGCACTTACCCCTTCGTAACCTCTTCTTCCACGGTGGCGGCAGCGGCCGGATCGGGCAGTGGGCTTGGCCCCCAGTGCGCCGGCCGGGTTTTGGGAGTAATCAAAGCTTATACTACCCGGGTGGGGGAAGGTCCGTTTCCTACCGAGGAAAAAAGTGAAGCAGGGGACCTGCTCAGGGACCAGGGTGGCGAATACGGTACCACCACGGGCCGCCCCAGGCGCTGCGGCTGGTTTGACTCTGTAATTGCCCGCTATGCGGCCAGGATCAACGGTCTGACCGGCCTGGCCGTCACAAAACTTGATGTCCTGAGCGGGCTGGAAACGGTAAACCTGGCCGTAGCTTATGAATGCGGCGGATCTACAACAAAAGACTTTCCCACCGGCATGGAAGTGCTTCAACAGTGTAAGCCGGTTTACGAGATGTTCCCTGGCTGGTATGAAGATATTTCAAGGGCCCGCACCCTGGGAGAGCTTCCGGAAGCGGCCAGGCAGTACCTGGAGGCAATGGAAGAAACAACTGGCGTGCCCGTAGAAATGGTTTCCGTGGGGCCCGACCGGACCCAGACTATCGTGAAACCCGGGACCTACCTGGCCGGCTGGTGTGGCGATTAAAAAATTTTTATAATTATAATCAAAAATAGGAATATATCGGGCAGGAATCTTGAACCTGCAAGGCGAATAGGTAAAAACTATCGCAATACAATAATACTACTGTTAAATCAAGGTTCTTCAGGTATCATAGCTTATAAGGAGGAGTAAAATGAGACAGGGCCTTCGAAATTGGTTGAAAATAGTAATTGGCTTCATCTACTCAATTACTATATTGATTACGTTTCTCACTTTTTCACTGTTTGGAGTAAAAGCGCAAGATACATTGCAGGTAATTGTTACAGAAGCTACCCCTCCCTATACTGAAGTGCAGCTGATTACCGTTACCCTGCAGCCGATGGTTATTCATAATGTTTTTTGGCTTAGCCTGGCCGGCCTCGGATTTTTACTGATCTTTTTATACTTTGTCGATCAAAGATTTAAGGTATTTTTGGCCCCCGGTTTGCTCACCCTGATCATGACCGCATTTGTGGGCGTCGTTATGCTGGCCTTCCTGGACAATATTTTTGCCGATGTTCAGCCTTACCAGGAGCTCTACCTGGAAACGGCCATGACCCGTTTTTACCAGGTAACGGCAGGATTGACCATGTTCGGGGTTTTGTTGATCCTGCTTTCATACTACGGTGACCAGGTTGTGTCTATATTGAAAAAGAAATGATCCGGGCCTGGTTTTTCTAACAGACGGCTTAATAATGGGGGCGGATACTGTTTCGCCCCTTTTATTATTACCTTTCCGCCAAATTTTCTGTCGGGAGGCCGTTATGATCAAGATCCTTCATACAGCAGATCTCCACCTGGACGAAAGCGCCGGCGAACGCCGGGCCGCCCTTGAAGAGTTGTTAACCCTGGCCGGGCAAGAGGAAGTGACAGCCCTGGTAATCGCCGGGGATCTTTTTAATCATGATGGGGCCGCTGAAGTTATGCGGGCTGATTTAAGGGCGGTTTTTGACGGGTGCCGGTTTCAAACCGTCATATTACCCGGCAACCATGATTACCGGGCTTACCGCAGCGGACTGTACTTTGGAGACAATGTGACTGTGATTCATGACTGGAAGGAACCGGTTCCCCTGGGAGAAGCGTCCTTATGGGGATTGCCTCACGATCATATTGGTTCTGACCGGCTGGCCGCTCGCCTGCGTGAGCTGGCCTCCTTGATGGATCCGGAACAGGAAAATATTCTCCTCTATCACGGGGAACTGCTGGATACTTTCTTTTCCCGCCGGGATATGGGTGAAGAAGGAGAACAGCGTTACATGCCGGCCCGGCTTGCCTTTTTCGATCCCCTGCCGGTCCGCTATATCCTGGCCGGCCATTTTCACTCCCGCTTTGCTGTCTGGCAGGCCCCTGGTGGCGGGTTTTTTGTTTATTCCGGTTCACCAGTGTCAGTAACCAGGCGGGAAACTGGCCGGCGCAAGGCCGGCTTGCTGGTTCCGGGAGAAGCTCCCCGCGAAATTGCCCTGGACAGCTTTCACTACGAAGAACTGACCATTACCCTCGATCCTTTTACAAAAGCGGATCCCCTGCTGGAACTGGACCACAAATTAGCCGGCCTGCATTCTTCAGCCGGAATCCTGCTCACGGTGGATGGACTTTTTGACAGTGCCGCTTTAAACCTGGACGAAGCCGAACTGGTATCTGCAATCAAGCAAAAAACAGTCCCTTATTATACTCCCGAGCCGCGCTTTAGTTTCGTTGATGTTGGCCATATTCTTGAAGATGATTTGTTCAAAAGAATCAAAACTACCCTGGAAGAAGCTGATTATCCGCCGCGGCTGAAAAAAGAGGTTGAAGAAATGATCATCCAGGCTTTCAGGAGGGTCAAGCAGTGTTCCTAAAAGAATTTGCCATCAACCGCTACGGCCCTCTCTCAGGCGGAGAAATAAAAAGACCGGCATCGTTTACGCTTTTCTTCGCCCCCAACGAAGAAGGAAAAACTTTAACCATTGACGCCCTGCTTAAAATGCTGTTCAGCAGCCGGGAACTGAAGCCTGTAACAGGAATCAAACGGGTGGAAGAAAAACCGGAAGGATACCTGGTGGTCGGCACGGGGCAAGACGAATTCAAGTTGTCCGAGGCCGGAAGTTTCTCAAACCTGTTTGAAATCAGTGCCCTTGAGTTCAGGAACATATTCCTGGTCCGCGACAGCGACCTCGCTCTTACCGGTGAAGCAGAATTTTACCGGGCGGTCACCGGCCGCCTGACCGGGATGCGGGTAGATGAAATTAAAGAAATAAAGGAGTACCTGCAGGAAATGGGCGGGATAACCGCCGCCGGCGCTTTTTTGAACCTCGCGCCGGATAAGTTAAAGGACAGGTATGCAGCGGCCCAAAACCTGCTGGGTGAAATAGAGTCTCTTTTAGGGGAGCTGGAAGCTGAAAACTTTAGCCGTTTTGAGGAGAGCCTGGCCCGGCTGGAAGAGCGGCACTCTGAGATTAAGGATCTGCTCGATCGCTACGAACAGGCTTACAACAGGGAACAATATGAGAAGGTCAGGGAAGCCCTCTTAAGGCTGCGGGCTGCCCTGAACAGGTTTGCAGAATTGGGCCGCTATAACCGAGAGGAGTACGAAACCTGGCAGAGGGCCGAATTGAACCGGGACTTTATGCGAAGCGAAGCCGGGCGCATGGATAAAGAAAGTCATGAAAAACAGGTCCAGCTGCAGCAGGCACTAAAGCAAAGGGATCTTAACCGGGAATATTTTAGAGAAATGGAACATACATACCGGCAGCTTAAAGAAAAGATCGAGCCGCTCCTGGAACAGTACAGCCACCTGGAGGGTGCTGTTAAAAGGGATCGTGTTTTGCTGGCTGCTCCTTTTATCAGGGCAACTTCTGTGGCATCTGCTGTGGCTTTTTTCATGGCTTTGACCGGTTTTGCGATCCATGCTAATTGGTGGCTGCTGCCAGTACTTTTCGGCTCGTTTGCCCTACTGCTGGTATACAGTTTCTTGCGTTTCAGGCTTACACGTAAAGAAGCCAACCTGGGCAGGATCGAAGCCGAAGCCTGTGCTCGAGCAGAAAAAATGGATCTTCACGCCGGGGGAATCGGTGCACTCCGTTCTGCCGCCGGCCGGGTGGACAGGGATCTCGAGATGGCCCGGGACGCTCTTGAAGCAGCTGAAAGCGAAGGGCGCTGGCTGGAGAAGGAATCCGGCAGGTTGAAGGAAGATACCCGCGTTCTGGAGAAGAAGGCCGGACAGGAAGAAAGCAGAATCACAGAATTGAGTTTTTCTGCCGGGGTAGAAAGCCTCGCTCAATATTATAAACGGCTTGAAGAAAAGCAAGCCCTGCAGGGTGAAATTGATAGGCAAAAAAGCATCCTGCTGAGCTATTTAGGGTCCGGAGATGAAACTTTAACACTGGAAGAATTGCTGCCCTGCTGGGAAGACCACTTAAGCCGGCTGGAAAGATTTTCTGGTGCAGCCATTAATTTATGTTACGACCGGGCTGCCGTTGAGCAGTTAAAGAATGAACTGGAGCGGGTGGATACTGAAATCGAGCAGCTTCGGCAAAAAATGTCCTGGCGGGGTGATCAGCTCCGGTTCCTGGAAAAAGAAGTTAACGCGCTGTTACAGGAGGAAGAAGGTTCCCTGCCCTGTCAGACTGTCCTTGACCTGGAGGTGGCTCGCCAAAAAGTTAAGCGGTGGTTGGACAGCCAGGAGCACAACCGGGAGAGAGCACTGGCAGCAATCAGTGTATTGAACCGGGTTGCTGCTGCTGAAGAGCAAAAAGTAAACGCCCTGTTCGGAGCCGGCAAACCGGTCAGCGGTTACTTTAAAGCCATCACCGGCGGCCGGCACCGGGAAGTCACTTTTGATACAGCGGAAAACCTGGTTAAAGTAATAACGGAAGAAGGCTTGATCCTTGATGCCCGCAGTCTTTCCGGAGGGGCCTTTGATCAGCTTTATTTTTCAGTCCGCCTGGCCCTCGCTGAAAGCCTGCTTCAAGGGGATAAAGGCTTTCTGATTCTCGATGATCCTTTTATCAAGGCCGATGCAGGGCGTTTGCAAAACCTGCTCGGAATGCTTACCCGCCTCAACAGCAAAGGGTGGCAGATCATTTATTTCAGCGCCAAGGAGGAAGTTAAAACTGCCCTGGGAGAAGAAATTGCAGCAGGCCGGGTGCAGTTATCTGTGATATGATCATGAGTAGCGACCTGCATGAAAGCAAGCCGGCGAGACCTGGGCCATAGATGGCAAATGCCAGGAGCAACCAAAGCGATAGCCTGCTGTTGAGTCGCTGCCATTACCCGAGGTTAGCCGTCATTAATTCAAAATCAAACCCGGCTGGGCAGTAACAGCATTTTTAATAATAAAAAGGAGGGATGAGATTATGCATTTAACAGTAGTCGGTTGTTACGGCCCTTATCCTCCGGCAGGTGGAGCCTGTTCAGGCTACCTGCTCCGTGAAGAAGGGTATAACCTGCTGATCGACTGCGGCAACGGGGTCCTGAGCAGCCTGCAAAACCATATTGATTTCAGAGAACTGAACGCCGTCCTGCTATCCCATCTTCACCCTGATCATTATTCCGATATCCTGATCATGCGTTACGGCCTGGTCATGGCCCGGAACAGCGGCCGGCTCAGCGAACCTTTAAAGATTTATGCTCCACCGGAGCCGGAAGAGGATTTCGAGCGCCTGCCCTACAAGGATGTTTATGCGGTCCAGCCAATCGGTCCGGACCAGGCCCTGGAACTCGGTCCTTTTAACGTTGAAACCGCAGCTGTGGTCCATGCCGTTCCCGGGGTAGCCCTGCGGGTTAAATCCGCATCGGGAACCCTTGTTTATTCTGGAGATACTGAGTATTTTGACGGCCTGGAGAGTTTTGCGCGTGAAGCGGACCTGTTTCTCTGTGAAGCTAATTACCAGGACCTGGATATTACCAACAACCTGGCCAACCATATCAGCGCCGCCCAGGCTGCCCGGGCAGCTGCTTCTGCAGGGGTAAAAAGGCTGCTTTTAACCCACCATCACCCCGACCGGGACCGGGAGGTATCCCGGGCTGAGGCAGAGAAGTATTATCCCGCAGTAGAAATGGCAGTAGAAGGCGAAACCTATCTCTTATCTCCCTGAAACTAAATCTAATTTCACTGAGGAAGGATGATTGATCATGGCTAAAAGCAAGCAATCCACCCAGCTGCTGCTGTGCCCCACCCCTGCTGCGCTGATTGCCTGCAGCAGCGGTAAAGAGCAGAATATTATTACCCTGGCCTGGGTCGGGGTGGTCAACTCTTCACCGCCGATGGTTTCCATAGCGGTCCGCCCTAACCGCCATTCCTACAAGATGATCAAGCAGACCGGGGAATTCACGATCAACATTCCCCGCGAGGATCAGGTTGACGTTGTTGACGGCTGCGGGACTGCTAGCGGCCGGGACCTGGAAAAATTTGAGCATTTCAATTTGACCCCCGTGAAGGGGGCCTTGTCCAGCGCTCCCATGATTAAGGAATGCCCGATTAGCATGGAATGCACTTTAAAACATTCCCTGGAGCTGGAAAGCCATACCGTATTCATCGGCCAGGTGGTATCTTCATATGTGGAAGAAGGGGTCCTGGATGAAAAGGGATCCATCGATTTTGAACGCTGCTCGATTTTAGGTTTTTGTTCAGGCAATTACCTGAAAACGGCACCCCTTAATCTCAAGCTGGGTTATACCCTGAAAAAGTAATTCCGAACTTTTAAACCCGGGGGGCCTTAAACGCCCCCGGAGGCCCGTGGATGGAATTTGTTGTGCTGTTAACCAGGCTGAGGGCAGGCTCTATCTTCAGGCACAGAGCAGCAGTTGCCGTGCAGAAGCTGCTGCATCTTGGCAGCAGGCCGCTTCAACCTTGCCTGCGAAGTTGTCAACCCGGACTCTAAATTGGTATAATTACCGTGGACCTTGCCTCGCCTGTATTTTTAGAAACAGGGAGCAGGTTATTATAGAGTGGGGAGAGATAAAAAATTGCCTGATTACAAATCCCTCCTGCGGGAACTGCCGGCAGTCGATCGCCTGCTCCGCGAGGCGGCGCTGGAGGAGAAGCTGCGCCACCTGCCGCGGCGGCTGGTCCTGCAGGCGGCCCAGGAGACCATTGCTTCTTACCGCCGGAGGTTGAGCGATTATTCAAGCCTCGACCACCCGCCGGAATCGCCGGTTCGAATTGATCTTTCCCCTTCCGCCCTGGCTGAAGAAGCGGCCCTTCTGGCCGAACAGAAAGCCGGTTCGAACCTTAAATCCCTGGTTAATGCCACCGGAATAGTTATCCATACCAACCTCGGCAGGGTGCCCCTGGCAGAATCTGCGGTTGAAGCCATAACCGCTGCTGCAAAAAATTATACCAACCTCGAGTTTTCCCTGGATACCGGGGAACGCGGTTCGCGCCACGACCACCTCGAGGAACTGCTCTGCGAGCTGAGCGGAGCTGAAGCGGCAGCAGTAGTCAATAACAATGCCGCCGCCGTATTCCTGGTTTTAAACACTCTGGCCGGCGGTAGAGAAGTTGTTGTTTCCAGGGGACAGCTGGTTGAAATCGGAGGATCTTTTCGGATCCCCGAGATAATGGCTGCCAGCGGAGCCCACCTGGTCGAGGTCGGCACCACCAACAAGACCTACCTGCGCGATTATGAGGCGGTGGTCAATGATAATACGGCCGCTTTTTTAAAGGTCCATACCAGCAATTATAATATGGTTGGCTTTACAGCTGAAGTGGAAACCGGGGCCCTGGCTGCCCTGGCTGCCAGGTGCCGCCTTCCCCTAATTGAAGACCTTGGCAGCGGTCTGTTGCTGGACCTGACCGCGCACGGTCTGCCTTTTGAACCGCTCATCCAGGACAGTATTGACGCCGGGGCCGACCTGGTTACCTTTAGCGGCGACAAGATGCTCGGAGGGCCCCAGGCCGGGGTAGTTGTCGGCCGCAGGGACCTGGTTTCATTAATTCGCAAAAACCAGCTGGCACGGGCTCTGCGGATCGATAAGTTTACGGTGGCCGCCCTGGAAGCGACCCTGCGCCTGTACCTGGATTCCGAGATAGCACTGGAACAAATACCGGTTTGGAGGATGCTGCGGGCTTCCCCGCATGAACTGCACCGCAGGGCAGAAAACCTGGCAGAAAGGCTGTCCAAAAGAGTTGAAGGCGGCAGTATAGAAGTGGTTGAAGGTATTTCCAGGGTCGGTGGTGGTGCTTTGCCTGCTGCGGAACTGCCTACCTTCCTGGTTGCCTTCAGGCCGCCGGAGACGGAATCTCCGGACGGCCTGGTGTCAAAACTGAGGCGGGGGCA
>SL_5KL_010_SEDDRAFT_10001062_pt1 | contig 17073 bp, 14 predicted proteins | sample SodLakKL_010_SED_FD_9118 | JGI IMG/M metagenome (IMG submission 9118)
TGCCCGTCGAGGGCAACGGGAGGGTGTGTTCACAGTCCGGATAGCCGTCACAGCCGATGAAGTACGAGCCGTATCGGCTCCGTCGAACCAAGAGGTCCTCGCCACATTCTGGACACGGCCCCAGGCGCTTGTCGGCTTTCAGGGATTTTCGCAAGTGGTCACCAACCTCCTCACGGGAAGCCTCGAGCTGGTCGAACACGGTTTCGAGCATCTCCCGTGAGTCGTCGGTGACGTCATCGAGGGTTGCATCGCCGCGGGCAATCGCGTCCATATCGGCCTCGAGCTGGGCCGTCATCTCCTCGCTGACGACCCGGTCTGCGTACTGCTCGGCGGCGTCGACGACGGCCATCGCCAACTGAGTCGGCCGCGGTGGGTCGCTCTCGATGTACCCACGGTCATAGAGCTTCTCGAGCGTGTTGTGGCGTGTCGATTTGGTCCCGATTCCCATCGACTCCATGGTCTCAATGAGTCGAGATTGACCGTACCGTCGTGGCGGTTGGGTCTCTTTGGCCTCGAGTTCGACGTCTGTAAGGTGCAGCGTCTCGCCTTCCTCGACGGCTGGAACGAAGTTTTCAGTGGTGCTGAAGTACGGATACACCGCGTGGTAGCCGGGCTCGACGAGCCGTTTGCCGTTTGCTTTGAGCAGACAGCCCTCGGCGTCGGCGATGACTTTGAGGTGCTCCCAGACGGCCGCTTGCGCGACCGTCGCGTAGAATCGCCTGACGACGAGCTCGTACACCTTCCACTCGTCGTCGTTCACGTCGCCGCCGCGAGCCGGAATTTCGCCCGTCGGATGAATCGGGGGGTGGTCGGTCGTCTCCTCGTCGCCTTCGGTCGGAACGAGGTCCTCGTCGGCCTCGAGGAGTGATTCGGCACTCTCGCCGAGGACGGGATGGCCGACGAACGAATCGAGCAGGGTCTCGACCTCGAGGTCGTCCGGATAGACCGTGTTGTCCGTCCGCGGATACGTGATGTAGCCTGCCGTATAGAGGTCCTCGGCGATCGACATCGCCCGCTGGGCCGAGAAGCCAATCGCGCTCGCAGCCCGGATGAACTGTGTGGTGTTGAACGGTTCCGGCGGAGTGTCCGTCCGTCGGCGACCGTTGACGCTCGAGACCGTCGCCCGATCGGTGCTCGAGAGCGTCTCGTAGGCGGCTTCGGCGTCGGCTTCTTCCCAGACGCGTTCGGCCTCGTTGTCGTCTTCGTCGTAGTAGAAGTACTGAGCGTCGAAGGTCTCGTCGTCCGCCGTGAAGAGGTCAGTGAAGAGCTCCCAGTACGATTCGGGGTCGAACGCCTCGATTTCCCGTTCCCGGTCGACGATGAGCTTCAGGGTCGGACTCTGGACCCGGCCGACGGAGATGAAGTCGTTGCCGAGTTGGCCCGATGAGAGCGAGAGAAATCGCGTGAGCGCGGCCCCCCAGACGAGGTCGATGATCTGGCGAGCTTCGCCGGCGGCCGCGAGGTCGAAATCGATCTCGTCGGGGTCGGCAAACGCCCGTTTGACTTCGTTCTCGGTGATCGAGGAGAACAGCACGCGGTTGACCGGGACGTCTTCGTTGACCTCCCGGACGATCTCGTAGGCTTCCTTGCCGATGAGTTCCCCTTCACGATCGTAGTCCGTCGCGATCGTCACGAGTTCGGCCTGTCTTGCGAGAATCCGAAGCGTGCCGACGATGTTCTCCTGGGTGGCGGTCTTTTCGATCTGGGCATCGACGAGTTCGACGGGCTCGACGTCTCGCCAGTCAGAGTACTCCGGTGGGAAGTCGACGCCCACGACGTGGCCCGACAGCCCGACACACCGTTTACCGCCCCATTCGTAGACGTTGACGCCGTTCTCGCGTGTCGCCGACGCCGATCCACCGCTGAGGATATCGGCGATGCGTCTCGCCGCGTTATCCTTCTCCGTAATAATTAGCTCCACGGCGACTCACCTCCCGGTACCCGAGGCACAATCATTGCCCAGCGGTAGGACGGAGCCGCGGATAATCCTTTCGGGGACCCGCCTCGAGTCTCGAGGATAGCAGTGTCTCAAGGGTGGTTCGAAGGCGAGAAACCGAGTAAAAAGACCGCTCGAGGGCACGAACGAACTGCCTGTTCAGCCGAAGGGGCCGCCGCCCATGCCGCCACCTTGCTGTTGCATCTGTTGCATCATCCGCTGCATCTCCTTGTCCGACCCCATCCCCTGGAACTGCTTGAGCGTCTTTTCCATCATTTTGTACTGCTGGAGCAGTTCCCTGACGCTCTCTTCGTCCGTTCCGGACCCGCGAGCAATCCGTCGGATCTGGCTCGCGCCGACCGCCCGTGGGTACTCCATTTCGGCGTCGGTCATCGAGTCCATAATGACCTCGAACGTCCGCATCCGATCCTGGGTGACGTCCATCGCGTCGTCGGGGAGTTGATCTTTGATCCCCCCACCGAAGCCAGGGATCATATCGAGGACCTGATCGAGTGGACCCATGTTGTTCATCGCCTCCATTTGCTTTTGCATATCCTTGAGGGTGAACTGTCCCTCGAGCATATCCTCGGGGTCCCAGTCCTCTTCCTCGACACCCGTCTGTTCCATCGCCCGCTCGACGCGCTCGGCGAGTTGTGCGAGGTCGCCCATGCCGAGCAGTCGGGAGATGAACCCGTTCGGTTCGAACCGTTCGATATCCTGGACCTCCTCGCCGGTGCCCAGGAACGCGATCGAGGAATCCGTCTGATCGACGGCAGTGAGTGCCCCACCACCTTTTGCCGTCCCGTCGAGTTTCGTGATCACGACGCCGTCGATGCCGACCGATTCGTCGAACTGTTGGGCCTGGTCTTTCGCCCCCTGCCCGATGGCCGCGTCGAGCACCAACAACCCGACGTCAGGGTCGACGACGTCCTCGATGTCCTCGATTTCGTCGATCAAGTCCTCCTCGAGAGCGTGTCGACCAGCGGTGTCGACGATGTGGACGTCGGCCTCGCTCGTCGCTTCGAGGCCCTCACGGGCGATCTGGACCGGGTCCTCACAGTCGGGATCGCCATAAAAGTCGACTTCGGCACGGCGACACATCTCTTTCGCCTGGTCGTACGCGCCCGGACGGAAGGTGTCGGTCTGGATCACTGCCGGCCTGAGTCCCTTCGTCGAGAACCACCAGGCCATCTTCGCGGAGGTCGTCGTCTTCCCCGACCCCTGGAGTCCCGCCAGGAGAATCGTTTGTTCCTCGAGGGGGAGTTCCGTGGACTCACCGATGAGGTCGACGAGTTCCTCGTAGACGATACGGAGAACGAAATCCCGCGCCGGTGTGCCTGCGGGTGGCTCTTCCTCGAGTGAACGGCTCTTGATGCTATCTGAGAGCTCCATCACGAGGGAGACGTCCACGTCGGCCGACAGCAACGACCGCTGGATCTCCTTGACGACCTCCTCGACGTCCTCCTCGGAGATACGGGATTTCCCGCGGAGTTTGTCGAGGGTGCCTCGGAGGGAGCTTCCGAGATCGTCGAGTACCATTTGACGAAAATACGCGGCGACGCCGTTAAAGCCTTGTCCGTTCTGGTGCTCCTGACCGAAACCGAACGATCAAATGCTCGAGTCGGCTCCGAAGCAGTATGGACGTCCTCCTTCGACTGCTCGCGCTTTTGGCCCTGTTGCTCGTCGGCACGGGCCTGCGGACGAGCGGCGTCCTCACTGGCCCTCGAACGGCCACGCTGAACGCGATCGCCTACTACGTCGCCCTCCCCGCACTCCTGTTCGTGGCGACCTACGACCAGGCCATCGGCTCGATCGTCTCGGCGACGCTCCTGGCCGGCGTCGCCACCGTCCTCGTGCTCACCGCAGGTGTTGCCTCACTCACGCACCGTCACCTCGTCTCGAAGGAGCGTCGAAGCGTCGCCATCGTCCAGTCGTATCACGCCAACCTGGGCTACCTCGGTGTCCCGCTGATCGCCGCCACCTTCGACGACAGCGTGACCGCAATCGCGAGTGTCATCCTCGGAATCGGGGCCCTGATCCAGGTCCCGCTCACCGTCGCCATTCTGGTCGTCGTCAACGGCACCGAGACATCCGTTCGTCAGCAGGTTCGACGGCTGGTGAGCAATCCGGTCTTGCTCGCTCTCCTCGCTGGCATGATCGTCGGCACCGCAGGGGTACCGGTCCACGCGACGGCCGTCGCCGGCCTCGACGTCCTCGCCGGCTTCGCCCTCCCGCTCGCCGTGCTCTGTGTCGGGGCCTCACTCGAGGTCGACCTCCCCAGCCTCGACCTCCGAACGACCGGCGCGGTCACGGTACTCAAAATGGCGTGTATGCCCGCTATCGCGTGGGGCGTGTTCACCGCGTTGGGTGCCGACGGTGATACCTTCACCGCCGCCGTCGTGATGCTCGCGATGCCTACCGCCGTCTCGACGTACGTGTTCTCGAGCGAACTCGGTGGGGACGCACCGTTCGCCTCGGTGAACGTCTTCGCGACGACCGTGGCCTCTGTTGCCACCCTGCTCGTGGTGATCGCCCTGCTTGGATAGGGGTCCGCCCCCGAACCTTGATATAGTTCCCGACAGCCACCTCGAGTATGCACCTTGGTATTATCGCCGACACGCACGACAACGTCGAGGCCGCCGAAGCCGCTGCCAGCGTCTTCGCCGAGGAAGGCGTCGAAGTCATCGTTCACTGTGGCGACTTCGTTGCCCCACCGCTGCTCGCCGCCTTCGATCGGTTCGAGGTCCACGGCGTCCTGGGCAACAACGACGGCGAACGGCTCGGACTCGCTAGCGCGTTCGCCGATCTCGGCGGCGAAAGCGAACTCCACGGTCGGTTTGCCGATCTCACCTTCGACGGCCTCTCGATCGCCGCCCTTCACGGTGAATCCCTCGAAGAGGTTCGAGCACTCGCCGAAAGCGAAACCTACGACGTCGTCTGTCACGGCCACCATCACGAACGTCGCCTCGAGGAGGTCGGGCGAACGACGATCCTCAATCCCGGGGCCCACTTCCCGACCGTCCCCGATCAGCACCGAACGGTTGCCATCCTGAACACCCTCGATGAAACCGTCCGGTTTCGTTCGCTGGTCGAGACTCGGTAGCGAAGCCACTCGAGGGATCGAGCCGAAACCGAATCGAACGGTGAAAAAGGAACGTCTTTAGCCGAGTTTTCGGTAGGCGATAAACAGCCCACCGAGGACAGCAATTCCGCCGACAGCGGCCCCAGCGATGACGAGGAGCGAGCTGTCGTCATCGTCCGCAGTCGCTTCCTCTAAGTAGGACTCGACGGCATCCTCGTCGATCGATGGGAACTCGCGGTCCCAGTCGTCGATGTGAATCTCCGTCTCGTCACCGGCAGTTTCGTGTTCACGAACCTCGTCCTCGTCAGCGTCTTCGCTGACGTAGTCCTCGACGGTGAGGTACATCGTCGTCGTCGCGTCGTCCGTTTCGGCGTGGATCGACGTGACCGTGAGGCCGTCGTCAGTCTCGAACGGCACGCCCTCGAGTTCGGTCATATCATCGAACGACATGGCCGCCTCGAACTCCACGGACTCCTCGGTGATCTCCATATCCGTCCGGGCGAGTTCGAACTCGGCGTTACGGAACTGCTCGATCGGCTCGGCCATCTCGTCATCGACCATTGGATCCTGCTCGATCACCGTCTCCATCTCCTCGAGTGCGCGCTCGAGCATCGCTTCCTCACTGGACTCGTAGTCGTACGAGAGCGTCAGTTCGTCGCCGTCGGTTTCGGCGTCGAGATCGAACTGGACGTCGGCGGCAAACTGGTCGACACCACGGTCTTCCAGCTCGTCGACGTACGCAGCCCAGTTGTCGGCGTCGGCGCTGTACGCCATGTCGAGTTCGGTCTCTTCCGGTCGCTCGGTCATTGCCAGTTCGAACTCGTTCGTCTGGACGAGGTCAGCGTCCGCCTGTGCCTCGAGCATGTCGCGCACTTCGTCGAACTGGTCGGCCATCTCGTCGTCGACTTCGTCGATCGCTTCGGCGATTTCGACGACTCCCAAGACGACTTCGTCGTAGTTGTCGAGTTCGACGTTCCACTCGGCGTCGACATCGCTGCCGGTCATCTCAGCGGAGACGTGTGCCTCCTCGATCTCGAGTGAGACCAGACGGTCAGCCATTGCTTGTGCCTCATCCGGATCGAGCTGGAGTTCAGGGTCCTGCTGGAGTTCCATCGCGATCATTTCCGCGAGTTGGTCCTGAACGCCGTCGAAGGTCACCTCGTACTCGAGGTCGACTTCGTTAGTCGCGTCGTCGAAGTCGTGGGCCTCGAGTGAGAGATCGAAGTCACCGCCGAGGTTCATCGCGATAGCCTGGTATTCCCGCTCGAGGGCTTCCTGGGCGTCTGCTTCAGTCTCCCACTCGGGGGCGGTGTGATCGGTGACGGTTCGTGTTTCGTCGACCGAAAGATCGTAGGTGTCACCGTCCTGTGTGAGCGTCACGGACATGGACTCGTCCATCTCGACCTCAGTCTCCTCGGCCGATTCGATCGTCATCGAACCGGTCGTGCTCAGACTCGTTGCCGTCGTTTCACTCGAGGCGTCGACCTCGTAAACGGTCTCTTCTTCGACGAAGTTCTCCTCCTCGATAACCGTCGAGAGGCTCATATCGGCGTAGGAGTCGTCCGGTGATTGCTCGACGTCGACGCTTGCATCGAACTCGTCGAACTCGTCATCCTCGTCGCTGAACGTGAAGTCACCGGAGCTCCCGATCATCTCCGGCGTCATGAACATCGTCATATCACCGGTGACGCCAGGGTCGTCTTCGTCGTCCATCTCACTGAAGTCAGCACTGTAGAGTGTGTGCATCAATCCAGCCTGGGTTTCGATGCCAAACTCACCGGCGACGGCATCGGCGTCAGGGTCGTCTTCGTGGCTTTCTTCGTAAACGAGGACGGCGTCACCGTCATCGAGGACGTACACTTCATCTGCTTCGTGGGCACCCATTGGATCGTCGGGCGACGAGTCGAACGTCGTGGAGGTCCCAACGGCCGCAACGCCCATACTCGTGATGAGTACGAGCGCAAACGCGAGTGCACCAACTTGTTGAATTCGCGTCATACTCAAAAATGTAGGGTCAAACAGATAATAGTTACTGTAGGTACGTGTTGGCATAGAACACTCACCAGTTCGAGAGAATGCGCAAGGACAGCCACTGATCGTCGGGCTTTTGACTGGTGACCCCCGAGCAGGGTGTACGATGGCCCGATACCACATCGAAACCTATGGCTGTACCTCGAACCGCGGTGAAAGCCGCGAGATCGAGCGACGCCTCCGTGACGCGGGCCACTATCGCGTCGACGGCCCCGAAGCCGCCGACGTCGCGATCCTGAACACCTGTACGGTGGTCGAGAAAACCGAGCGAAACATGCTCGAGCGGGCAAGCGAGCTAAGCGAACAGACTGCAGACCTGTTCGTCACCGGCTGTATGGCACTCGCTCAGGGTGAGGCCTTCGCCGATCTCGACGGCGCGGTCCTTCACTGGGACGAGGTTCCCCAAGCCGTCACGAACGGTGAGTGTCCGACGACGACGCCGGACGCCGAGCCGATTCTCGACGGTGTCATCGGCATCTTGCCGATCGCTCGAGGGTGTATGTCCGACTGTTCGTACTGCATCACCAAGCACGCGACGGGAAAGATCGACTCGCCGCCGATCGAGGAAAACGTCGAGAAAGCCCGTGCCCTGGTCCACGCCGGGGCCAAAGAGATCCGCATCACGGGCCAGGATACCGGCGTCTACGGCTGGGATAAGGGGGAACGAACGCTGCACCGGTTGCTCGAGGAGATCTGTGCGATCGATGGCGAGTTTCGGGTACGCGTGGGGATGGCCAACCCAAAGGGCGTTCACGGAATCCGCGAGGAGTTGGCTGCGGTGTTTGCCACCAACGACGAACTCTACAACTTCCTCCACGCGCCCGTGCAGTCCGGCAGTGACGACGTGCTCGGCGATATGCGCCGCCAACACCAGGTTCGGGAGTACCTCGAGATATTCGACACCTTCGACGAGGCCCTCGAGTACTGGACGCTCTCGACGGACTTCATCGTCGGATTCCCGACCGAAACCGAGGACGATCACGAACAGTCGATGGACCTGTTGCGGCGGACGCGTCCCGAGAAGGTCAACGTCACCCGATTTTCGAAACGACCGGGAACCGACGCCGCCGACATGAAAGGCCTCGGCGGGACGATCAAAAAGGAGCGCTCGAAGGAGATGTCGGCGCTCAAAATGGAACTCGTCGGCGCCGCCTACGAGGCGATGGTCGGCGACCTGAAAGAGGACGTGCTCGTCGTCGAGCCGGGAACCGGCGACTCGGTGAAGTGTCGGGATTCGGCATACCGACAGCTGATCGTCAGGAACGCCAGCGAGTACGGCCTCGAGCCCGGCCAGTTCGTCGACCTCGAGGTGACGAGTGCGAATACGGTGTATGCGTTCGCCGAGCCAGTCTAATTAGGTGAACTGGACGGCACTCGAGTCCGCTGGGACCGTTGCACCCTCCTGGGAAGCGAACGCCTCGTGCAACAGGGCATAGGTTTCCTCGAGTGCTTCGACGATGACGGTCGTGTCACTCAGGACGGGCATGAAGTTGGTGTCGCCGTTCCAGCGTGGGACGATGTGGGTGTGCAGGTGGTCATCGATGGAGCCACCGGCCCCATCACCCAGGTTCAAGCCCCCGTTGAAGCCGTCCGGGGCAAGCGATTGCTCGAGCGCGTCGAACGTTCGCTGTTTCAGGTGAGCGTGGCCAAGCAGTTGCTCGTCAGTGAGGTCTCGATAGTCGCCCGTGTGTACGTGTGGGATCACCATGACGTGGCCCGGATTGTATGGGGCGTTATTCAGCAAAACGAACGCGTGGGGGTTTTCGGCGACGAGCAGGTTGTTTCGGTCGTCCTCCCAGGTGGGCAACTCACAGAACACACACTCCTCGACGCGTGGATTCTTGTCTTCGCGTCGGATCCACTCGATACGCCACGGGGCGAACACCTGGTCCATATATCATCCACTCGAGGGGGTGTGATAGGGCTTATCATCACTGAGGGACCAGAGGCCCCACTTGGTTTTATCACTCTTATCAGACAGGGAGTGGAGTGCGGACACAAACCACCACCCGAGGAGCGTTTACTCGAATCCGGGTAATCCAATCTTAGCCATCCGACACGTCACTCGGAACACCATGAAATAAGCGTTCAATGAGCCCGATAAACCATCTAAAACCCTCTCGAGAGTCTAAAGTGATAAAGGTAACTACTGCTTGCGGTTTTCCCAACTCACGGTCCGAAATGAAAGTTGGGTTTAAGAGCCCCCTACTCTAATTAATCTATCAATGGCAACGACAGACAACTCATTCAACGGCATGACCGAACACTGCGAGGAGTGCAATCTGGATACGTTACACGAGGTCAACGTGCAGATCCGGACTGAAAGCCTCAAGAAGGAAAACGCTCAGTTCTCCCGCGAACCATACCGCGTCACCGAATGTCAGCGCTGTGGCACGCGCTCGAGTCAGCGGATGAACAACGCCTGAGACTGGCTTCCAACACCCTCCGATCGGAGCCAACCCAGCACAGACGACTACCCATCATCTACCCGGTCCTCGTTGCCACCTCCCTCCATGCGGCCTGCGTCCACGTCCCCTATCAGTCGCCGCTTTCGAAACCTCCAATTACCTCGCATGCGGAGCCGCCGGTATGGTTACTGTCGGCGATACGGCCCCCGAAATCACGGCCCCGATAGCCACCGGCGACGTCGAATCGTTCTCGCTCACCGACCGCCTCGAGACGGAGGCACCGATCGTGCTCGCGTTTTTCCCCGGGGCGTTTACACGGGTGTGTACGAACGAAATGTGTACTCTCGAGGAGCGCTTACACCGCTTCGAGGACCTCGAGGCGAGCGTCTACGGCGTGAGCGTGGATTCACCGTTCGCCCAGAACGCGTTTCGCGAGGACGCCGGGTTTTCGTTCCCCTGCATCAGCGACTTCGAAAAGGAGATCATCGACGCCTACGGCGTTCGCACGGATTTCGACCACATCGGCCTCGAGGGACTCGCCAAGCGCGCGGTGTTTGTTATCGACGCCGATCAAACGGTCACCTACGCGTGGGTGAGTGACGACCCGGGTGTCGAACCTGACTACGAGGAACTCGAGGCGGCTGTCGAAGCGGCGACAAACTCCTGATTGCTGGAACGTGCGTGCTCGAGAATCACACCACTGTATGGCGCTGACGCGCTGCTTCGACACACCACATAGCTTCCCGACCGAGTGCTTTTTTATCTGCCCCCCTACTGCAGTGGTATGAGCGATACCGAGGTCCCCGAGCCGCCCGACGGGAACGGCCACCGGATCTACGACCCCGAAGCAGACCACTCGTTTCCCGACGAGAAGGTCAATCGCGTCCTCGAGTACGTCCGTGCCGACGAGGAAATTCAGACGTATCTCGAGGCCCAAAACGTCAACGCTGTCGACCGGAAACGGTACAACGATCACGGCTCGAAACACATCGAGATCGTGACGAACCGGGCCCTCTGTCTGTACGACCTGCTCAAAGCCGGCGGCGTCGATTTCAACGGTGCCAAACAACAGGGCCTCGAGGAAGCCGACGAAGCCGTCATCATCGCCCTCGCCGCCACGCTCCACGACGTTGGGCATCTGGTGCATCGGGACGAACACGCCTACTACTCGATCCCACTGGCCGCCGATATTCTCCAGCGGATCCTCCCCGAGTTTTACGGCTTAGCAGACAGCGTCCGGATGAAAGGTGAAGTACTCCACGCGATCCTCTGTCACCACACCGCTGAAACCCCGTTGACGACGGAAGCGGGCGTGATCCGTGTCGCCGACGCCCTCGATATGGAACGCGGCCGCTCACGGATCCCCTACGAACAGGGTGGTCGCGGGATCAACACCCTCTCGAGCCAGGCTATCGACCGTGTCTCGTTACATCCGGGAACGGCGAGTGCCGTCATGGTCGAGATAGCGATGACGAACGCTGCGGGCGTCTATCAGGTCGACAACCTCCTCAAATCGAAACTCAAAGGCTCGGGCCTCGAGGACGATATCCGAATCGTTGCCGTCAACACGAACGAGGCACGCGAGCAACTCGTCGAGCGAATCGAACTGTAGTCATGGCACCACAAGACTCCACGTCCGACGAAGAGTGGCCCGACCCGTCACCGGGCTGGTTCCCCGAGATCGACCGGCAGGAACTCGGGTTTCGACTCCTCTGTAGTTTCGGGGTCTTGCTCGTCTTGATCGTGCTCACTCGTGGCATCCTCGCCGAATCGATCGCGCTCTTTTGGCCGCCGACTGAGCCGCTGGGCCAGTGGACGATGTTTATCCTGCTCAACCTGTTTGGCTACATCATCTTGCCGCTGATGGTCGGTTCGATGATCGCCGATATCCTGCAGCCACGCCTGTTCGAGATCGAGCATGACTCCGAGTGAGTGTGAGGTCGCGTGATCGTTGTGTCTCGAGCGCCGGAACAGTATACAATACAGCTGCCGAAAACCGGCAGTTCAAGAAACGACGCGATAACTGCCGTCTTGGCGCTCGACGTGCCCGCGCTCGCGGAGCGTCCCGAGAATCGATAGCGCTGCGCCTTTATCGACGCGGAGATCGCGACAGAGGTCGTCGACGCTCGCATCGTCGGCGACGGCGAGTGAGAAATAGATCAGCTTCGCCTGTGGTGACTGCAGATCCGGTGGGACGGTGACGGTCTGTTGTCCGTGAAGGTTGCGTTGCATATGCGATACTCAGTAATTCGACGATATTAAAACTGTGTGTCGACAATCGTCGATAACCGCAGGACATAGACGACTAATGATGATGGATTTGCGCGGCCTTCGGAGTCAATGGGCTTTTGCCGATGGCACACTCGCTCGAAGCTATGACCTATCGACTGATCGTACTTGGGTTGCTGACCGGCTTCATCACCGGGGCCTTTTTCGCCTTGCTAGACGTCCCAATCCCTGCGCCGCCCGAACTGCCCGGACTCATGGGTATCGTGGGAATCTATCTCGGCTACAAACTCGTCGCCGAAAGCGGAATTTCGATGACCGTCCTCGAGAGTCTTGGCCTGTGAGGGACGTGTACGACGGGGGGTGAGACCCGACGCTTCGATGCTACTGAGCAACCTCGAGTCCGGCGGCCACTGTCCGCGCCCGCTCGCGGATCGCATCGGCGTCTGCAACCTGCACGTCACCGTCGGCGTACAGCACCCGGCCGTCGACCATCGTAAACTGCACGTCGTCGCCGTGGGCCGCGAACACCAGATGTGAGAGCACGTCGTGAAGCGGCGTTGCACGCGTGAGATCCGTCTCGAGGCCAATGAGATCCGCTTTCCAGCCCGGTTTCAGTGCTCCAACACGGTCGAACCCAGCCGCCCGTGCGCCGTTGATCGTCGCCATCTCGAACACCGTCTGGGCCGGGAGGGCCGTCGGCTCGAGGCGGTCGACTTTCTGTAAGAGCGAGGCCTGACGCATCTCCGTGAACGGATCGAGCGTATTGTTACACGGCGGGCCGTCGTTCCCCAGGGCGACGTTGATCCCACGCTCGAGGTAGTCCTGAATCGGGGCAACCCCGCTGGCGAGTTTCATGTTCGACGACGGGCAGTAGGTGACGTGTGTTCCCGTCTCCGCGAGCACCTCTCGTTCGCTCTCGTCGGTCCAGACACAGTGAGCGAGGACGACGTCGTCACCGGTCAGGCCAACTTCGTCCAGCCAGTGGACGTTTCGCATCCCGGTATCGGCCTCGACGGCCGCGATTTCACCCTGGTTCTCGCTGGCGTGGGTGTGGATACGCACGCCATCGTAGGCGTCAGCGAGGTCGCGTGTCCCCCGCAGACAGGCTTCCGTACAGCTCACCGCGAACCGCGGCGTCAGAGCGTATTGGATTCGACCATTGTCGACACCGTGGTAACGCTCGATCAGGCGTTCGCTCTCGGCCAACGCCTCGTCGGTCTCCTCGAGCAATCCTGGCGGGGCCTCCTTATCCATCAGCACCTTCCCCATGCGACTCCGGATGCCCAGCTCGCGTGCGGCCTCGAACGCCTGCTCCGCGTGGGCCACCGAGAGGTGATCGATACAGGTCGTCGTCCCGCTCTCGAGCAACTCGAGGTAGCCGAGTTCGGCGGCGACACGCATGGCTTCGGCGTCGAGTTCGGCTTCCATCGGCAGAACGTATTCAAATAACCAGTCGAGCAACTCGGTGTCGTCAGCGATGCCCCGCCCGAGGCTCTGAACGGAGTGGATGTGCGCACCGACGCTCCCCGGTGCGATCACGTCGTAGCGGTGTCGCTCGTGATCCGGATAGGTCTCGAGACACGCCTGCCGCTCGTCGACAGCCACAATGCGGTCGTCTTCGACGACCACTGCACCGTCCTCGATCACCGTTTCCGCGTCAACGACGACTGTTCCCGAAACCAACATGCCGACACAGCGTTCCGTGTGGACGGGCTTAGGTGTTTAGGTCTCTCGAAACAATGGCCAACAGTCAGGGAGTAGAGCTATCCGGCACGAATCCGCCACTGCAATCAGTTGGGATCTGCTCGAGCAGAAAGTCAGTCTCGAACGGCGAGTCGACCTTACTCGAGGTCGAACCGATCGAGTGTCATCACTTTGTGCCAGGCGTCGACGAAGTCCTCGACGAGTTTCTGTTCACCGTCACTGGATGCGTAGACGGTCGACAGCGCACGGAGGCGGGAGTTCGATCCGAAAATGAGATCGACACGGGTGCCTTCCCACTCGACCGTGCCCGTTTCGCGGTCGCGGAGTTCGTACCGGTTCGTCGTCTCCGTCGGGACCCACTCGTAGTCCATCGAGAGGACCGTCCGGAAGAAGTCGCTGTTGAGGGTTTCCGGTTCGTCCGTGAAGACACCCAGTGACGAGCCATCGTAATTGGCCCCGATCGAGCGGAGGCCTCCGAGGAGCGCGGTCATCTCCGGCGCATCCAGGTCGAGTAAGTCTGCCTTGTCGACCAGCATCTGCTCGGGACCCTTGTAGGCTTCCTCTGTGTAGTAGTTCCGGAAGCCATCGGCGTCAGGTTTGAGTGCCTGGAACGATTCGACATCTGTCTGTTCCTGTGAGGCGTCGGTTCGACCGGGTTCGAACGGAACCTTGACGTCGTAACCGGCGTCGGCGGCGGCCTGTTCAACCGCTGCGTTCCCACCGAGGACGATCAGATCAGCGAGTGAGACCTGGGTCCCATCGGACTGGTCGGCGTTGAACGCTGCTTGAATGTCTTCGAGGGTGGCGAGGACAGTCCCAACCAGCTCTGGGTCGTTGACCTCCCAGTTTTTGTGGGGTTCGAGTCGGATTCGAGCGCCGTTGACGCCGCCGCGTTTATCACTGTCACGGTAGGTCGAGGCGGCCGCCCACGCCGTCTTGACCAGGTCCGAAACGGACAGATCGGTGTCGAGGATCTCCGCTTTGAGGTGGGCCGCCTGTTCGTCATCGATAAGCTCGTGGTCGACTTCCGGGATCGGGTCCTGCCAGAGCATATCGTCGTCGGGGACTTCCGGCCCGAGCAAGCGGGACGTTGGCCCCATATCACGATGGGTCAGCTTGTACCACGCCTTCGCAAAGTTGATGCCGAACTCCATCGGGTTCTCGTGGAAACGCTCGACGATTTCTCGATACGCCGGGTCACGCTTCAGCGCAACGTCCGTCGTGAGCATCATCGGGGTTGCGCTCTCGATGTCGTCGTGGGCAGGTTCTGCAGCACCGTGCAGTTCCTCGTCTTTCGGTCGCCACTGCCACGCACCGCCTGGACCCTTGTGTGGCTCCCACTCGTACTCGAGGAGGTTGTTGAGATAATCCATGTCCCAGGCCGTTGGTGACTGCGTCCACGGCCCTTCGATGCCGCTCGTGATCGTGTCGGCTCCCTTTCCGTCACCGTACTCGCTTTGCCAGCCGAGCCCTTGTTGTTCGATTGGGGCGGCTTCCGGCTCAGGACCGAGGTGGTCATCTGAGTCGGCACCGTGGACCTTTCCGAACGTGTGGCCACCAGCGATGAGGGCGACGGTTTCCTCGTCGTTCATCGCCATGCGGTCGAAGGACTGACGGATGTACTTCGCAGACTCCTCGGGGTCCGGCTCACCGCCTGGCCCCTCCGGGTTCACGTAGATGAGGCCCATATGGTCGGCAGCGAACGGGCCCTCGATGTTGCCAGCATCGTCGTGGCGTTTGTCCTCGAGCATCTTCTCTTCTGGTCCCCAGTCGACGGCCTTGTTTGGCTCGTAAACGTCTTCACGGCCACCGCCGAATCCGTAGGTTTCGAACCCCATGGACTCCATCGCGACGTTTCCGGCGAGAACGAGCAGGTCAGCCCACGAGAGCGAACGACCGTATTTGAGTTTGACGGGCTCGAGCACTCGCCGAGCCTTGTCAAGGTTGGCGTTGTCGGGCCAACTGTTGACCGGGGCAAACCGCTGCGTACCGCCCGAGGTTCCACCACGGCCGTCCGTCGTCCGGTACGTTCCGGCCTGGTGCCACGTCATTCGGATAATGAGCGGGCCATAGTGACCGTAATCGGCGGGCCACCACTCCTGTGAGTCGGTCAGGGCGTCTTCGATATCGGCTTTCACTTCCTCGAGGTCGAGAGATTCAAATTCGTCGGCATAATCGAAATCGTCGTCGTAAGGGTCTACCGGTCGCGCATTCTGGTCGAGAATGTCTACGTTCAACTGGTTCGGCCACCAGTCTTTGTTGGGCATCGACATCAGCCGATGATTGTCGTGTGGCCCCCTTAATAGTACCTAATTCGGAGAGGATGTTGCTTTTTCACGAATATATTTTCCCACTTGGTGAAAAGGTATCCACAAAGGAGCACACCAGTGTGTGACCGCTAGAGTAACAACTGAAACTATTTTCACACTGATCGCCGACCTCCCTGGCGATCAGGAGTACAATGACTTTCAGTGGCTACCAGAGGGGCGCTGGTGAAGTCGCCAGCGATCGATATACAGACTCAGATCGTCACCGTCCTCCTCGAACCGGACTGGTTGCTGGTTTCCGGTCATCGTCATCGCATAGAACTCCCCTGCCTCAACGTCCTCGGGAATCAGCGGCGTCCAACCGCCGTCACCGATTGGCCCCCCGATCCGAAGCCGGAGGATACCGCCTTCCTGTTCGACTTCGGCCTCCTTGATTCCTCGGTAGGATTCGTACTCACCACAGAGGGCTTCGAAGCGGGCCTTGCGCGCAAAGAACGGAAGCTCGAGCGGATCGCTCCCCACCAGGGCGGCGAAGACGCCTTTCCCGAGTTCGGCGAGCCCGTAACCGGGGTTCGTGTTCGCGAGGAGCGCGACCCCGAGGTCGTGGTCCCGGGAGAAGCCCGCATAGGCCGTCGAGACGGCGATGGAGCCGCCGTGGCCGATCAGGGTTTCCCCGGCCACCGTGCGCGTCCGCCAGCCGTAGCCGTACGGCCCCGATGGCGTCTCGGCGTACGCTCCGTAGGCCCGTTCGAGCGTCTCGGCCTCGAGCAGTCGGTCCTGACCAGCGATGCCACCAGCGAGGTGAAGTCGGAGGTACGCGGCGAGGTCGGTGACCGGCGCGAGGAGGCCCCCAGCCGCCGCGCTGAGTTCACGGATCGGAACCGGGGTTTCCTCGAGCCCGTCTTCGGTTTTGTGATATGGCGTCATTCGATTCTCGAACGTTTCGTAGACGTCGCGGTGGTACGTCGACCGGGACATAGAAAGCGGCTCGAGGATTTCCTCGCGCACGAAGTCGACGTAGGACGTCCCCGAGACGGCTTCGATGACCGCGCCAGTCAACGTATAGCCGGAGTTGCAGTACATCCAGTGGTCCTCGGGATCGCCGGCGATTTCGTCCCGTGCCCCCTCGATGTGAGCGAGAACGTCCTCCCAGGTGCCGAGTGGGACGTCGGACTCGCCGACTTCCATCTGCCGGGCAATCAGAGCCTCGCTCGCAGCGAGTGATGGGATCCCTGAGGTATGACTGAGGAGATGGTGGATCGTGATCGCCTCGGGCAGGTCGACCTCGAGGTGGTCGGTCAGGCTCTCCTCGAGGGCCAGGTCGCCCCGATCGACCAGGAGGAGTGTCGCGAGCGAGGCGAACGATTTCGAGACCGAGCCGATGCCATACACCGTCTCGGGCGTTGCCGGGGCGTT
>SL_5KL_010_SEDDRAFT_10001063_pt1 | contig 17067 bp, 12 predicted proteins | sample SodLakKL_010_SED_FD_9118 | JGI IMG/M metagenome (IMG submission 9118)
CAGCCGCGGCAACCCATGCATTTGGAGGTGTCTATTAAACAGATTGATTGTGCCATTGATTAAGCCCTCCTTATATTGCACAAGAATGCCTTGTACTCAGGAATTGTTGTATTGGGGTCTCCGACAGACGGGGTAAGGTCATTTGCGCTTGCCCCTGTGCTCATGCCCATGAAACCCCAGTGGAATGGCATTCCGACAATATGCTTTTTCTCGCCATTAATCATCAGAGGCTGGATCCTTTTAGTAACACAGGCCTTGGCTTCAATATGCCCCTGTTCGCCGTTATTGTAAAGCCTCAGGCTCTCAACCAGCACGGTATCACCGTTCTTGATGCCCAATTCTCCGGCATGCTCTTCGCTGATTTCGACAAACATCTCCGGCATCATTTCATTCAACCAGGGCTGGTTACGGGTAACTGAACCAGACTGGTAGTGCTCAACCACGCGGTAACTGGTTGCCACATAAGGATATCTTTCCCGTTCTTCATCAGTTTCAACGGTATGGTTTTCATAGAACCGCTGACTGATCGGGTTATAGATTGCATTCGGGTAAAGCAAGTTCGGCACCGGGCTGTCTGCCGGCTCATAGTGGGTGGGGAAAGGTCCATCCAGCAGTGCTCCCACACCCTGGTAGCCAATTGAAAACAGCCTGCCAACCCCTTCGGGAAGCATGATGAACGGGTTCTCTGTCGACTGTTCTAAAGTCCAGGTGCCTGGAATGTCGGCCACATCGTTGCCGACCCATCTTTCTTCATTTTCATCCCACCAGATGACCGGAGCATCAGGATTCCAGGGCTTGCCCTCCAGGTCACAGGAAGCGCGGTTGTATACATTGCGCCGGTTAAGCGGCCAGGCAAAAGCCCATTCCTGGTGGAAGCCCAAACCTTCTTTTTCCCTGATCCTGCGTTTGCAGGCCGGGTTTTCAAGGTTGTTGTAGTATCCGCTGTAGAGCCAGTTGCCGCAGGCGGTCGAACCGTCGTCCTGCAGGCCAACAAAGTTGGTCAAGAGTTCACCGGTGCGGACATTATAACCATTAAGTTCCATGCAAACCTTGACAATATCGATTTCCCCGTCTGGACCGTCATAATCCCAGTGCATCTTGGTGATCTGCTCGGGCACGGTTCCGCCTTCTGCTTCATATAGCGCCTGCAGTTTTTTAAACATCTCATTAACAATCCAGAGATCGGACTTGGCATCTCCAGGAGGTTCCTGGGCCTTGTACTGCCACTGGATCCACCGTCCGCTGTTGGCCTTTTGACCGTCGCGCTCATAAGAAGCGCAGGCGGGCAGGATAAAAACCTCGGTATCAACATCAGCCGGGTTCATGCCAGGCCCTTTCCAGAATGCGGCAGTTTCATTTTCGACTACATCAATGGATACCAGCCATTTCAGGTTCTTCTGGTAACCCATCTTAGCCCTGGAACTGGAACCGCCAACAAGCGGGTTATCAGCAACACAGATCATCCCCTCCACTTCGCCGTCACGCATGTACTTGTAGGCGGGAATGTGGGAATGGTCTAAACCGTCCAGCTTGGGCAGCCATTCGTAACCAAAATCGTTGGCCCGGGTAGCATTATCACCGTAAAAAGCTTTCAGTAAGCTCACAATGTACTTGGGCCTGTTGCTCCACCAGTTTTGTGCTGGAGTTGTATCAGCAAAATAGTCTTCCAAAGTGGCATGAAAAGCCTGCTGTGGTGTGGGGTTGTAGCCTGGAATAATATGGAATAGCATGGCCATGTCGGTTGCGCCCTGCACGTTGGACTGGCCGCGCTGGGCATTTACCCCGCCACCGGCTACACCCATATTGCCAAGCAGAAGCTGGGCAATTGCAAGAGCCCGGGTATTCTGGGCCCCGTGGGTAAACTGGGTAATACCCATGGCATAAAGGATATTACCGGCTTTTCCGGCTTCACCGGTACTGCTGAACAGCTCGTACGATTCTTCCAGCACGTCTTCAGGGGCACCGGTAATTTTACTGATATTCTCGATAGTATATGGGGCAAAGTGCTTTTTCAAAAGCTGGAAGGAACAGTTCGGGTCTTGCAGATCAGGATCTTTAAGGAACTCGCCATTCTCATCCCTCTGATACCACCATTCATCAGGATAAAGCCTGGTCTCGCCATCCCTGTAATACCTTTTGCAGTTGCGGACGGGGTCATCTTCCACACCCGTAAAAAGTCCAGTGTTTTGATCAAAACTAAAATTCTCATCAATTAGGAAGGAAGCATTGGTGTAATGCTTGACATATTCTTCGTGATAACGGTTATTTTGTAAAATGTAGTTAATCAACCCGCCAAGATAAGCAATATTCGTGCCCGGTCGAATCGGAACGTATACATCTGATACAGCAGCTGTCCGGCAGTAGCGCGGGTCTACCGTAATCAGTTTTGCTCCCTTGGTTTCGCGGGCTTTCTCAATCCATTTCATCGAAATGGGGTGGTTCTCGGCAGTGTTTCCACCGATGGCCATCATTACATCGGAATGCTGGTAATCATTCCAGTGGTTTGTCATGACACCCCGACCAAACGTGGCGCTGAGACCAGCGACCGTTACGGAGTGTCAGAGACGGGCACAGTGATCAACATTGATCACACCCATAGCCCTGACCATCTTGTGGAACAGATAATTTTCTTCTCCTGTGCACCAGGCGCTGCCCAGCCAGTTGATGGCGTTGGTTCGGTTAACAGTAACCTGCCGGCCTCCGACATCAACGGTTTCAACCAGGGTCCGATCGCGTGTATCCTTAATTCTTTTGGCGATCTCTTCCAGGGCCCAATCCCACTCCACTGCTTCATAATCACTGGCCCCCGGGGCCCGGTAGAGCACCCTGGTCAAGCGATTTGGATTAAGCCTGGGCTTTCCTTTTTCATCGAAAATATAGGACATGTTAAAAATTGAAGCGCCCTTGCTGCAAAGAGTCCCTTCGTTAATGGGATGATCCGGATCGCCTTCGGCATTGACAATAACGCCATCCCGGACATTACAGATAATCCCGCAGCCAACTCCGCAGTAAGTACAGGTAGTATGAACCTCTTTAGTAAACTTAATTCGCAGTGGCTCGCTGGGTGACGCAGAGGCCTTACGCAGGCCAACACCGGCCAACGTTGCTGCAGCAGCGGTTGTACCGGCTAGTTTTAAAAAGCTGCGCCGTGATAAATCCATAAGTAAATCCACCTCCTAGTCTTGTGTCTCGATTATCTCATCTTTGTTGACCCACTCCAAACCGGAGCCCGGAGTAAAGCCTTCCCGCCTCGCCAGCAGATCATAATCCAGCGAAGCCAGGTTGTGGATGGTTAAAACTACATCACCATCGGCATGAAACTTGCGTGCATCAAAGGTCTTGCAGTACTGGCAGCATTTTTGGCAGTAATTAACCCGGACCTTTTCGTTGTCTTCAACAGTAAAAAACCCGAGTTTTTCCATATCTGTGTTATCACAGTACGGACATTTGATTCGGGTATGAAGCCACTTTGTCCCACACGACCAGCATTCCAGCTGCTTGGCCCCATCTTCTGAGCTGAGCAGGCCATAATGCGGCTTCTCCCCACATAACGGGCAATTCCCCCCTTCCCAGAGGTCTGTCCGCACAACCTCGAATGTTGGTTGTAAATACTGCCGGTAAAAAGAGTATTGCAAAAATGAAAAAAGAAACGTAGCCAGATCCTCTTCCAGTTCAGTTTCTTTAATCAGTAAATCACGTAAATTGAAAATGTCCTCTTTGGTAAGCTCTTCCGGTTCATCAAGCAGAAATTTCTCCAGCTGATCATTAATCTGCTTTACTGTTTCCTTTAATTTAGGATTAACTTCAGTCATGACCCGGCCAAAACTCTGCAGTAACTCCACTGTCTTTTTTGTTTTCAGTTTGGGGGTTAGAGCTAGTGACTGACCGGCCCGGATCAACTTTTCAGCTTCATCCTTATCATAAGCCGGTAACGGAGTGACCGGATTTTCCTTAAAAAATTCATAAGCAGCTTTGCATACGGTGCTGATAAAAATAGAAGCATCTCCGAAATTATCGTATAGACGAGTACAGAGCTTAATCTCTTCCTGGCACTTCTTATACTGCAGTTCGTTCAAAAGACAGGGCCCCTTATTTTTATATAGCTTGCACTATGAGCAGCAGGATCACTGCATAAAATGTTGTGAAAATAAGAACTATCTAAATCAAAATAAAAAGCTAACAATCATACTTCTTAATTATTACATAACCCCTATAACCTGTCAACTGATTTAAAAGTCTTCTACTTTACATATTGCCAACATTTTGCTCGATCATTTTTACGTCTAAATAACCTTGATTATAATAATGAGTTAAAAAATGTCAATCACATTATCTAGTCTAATCTTAATAATAATTACGGCAAAAATAGAGTAATTCCTTTAAGTTAATTGATGTTGTTATATTCTAAATTACCTTATAAATAAAATTTCTCTGGCACTTAAATCTGGCCTCAATACATTGTACCCCTTTATAGCGGGACAGGTTTTTGTACCAATTGGCTCTAAAGGTTTAAAAGGCCCGAATAGCGATAAGATTTGAAAGATTTGAAAGTACCGCAAATGGCTTTTTAGCTATTGCCCCGGGCAAAGATCCGGGATATAATTATGAGTAAATAGATTACAGCTAATTTTACTTGCGCCTGTAGCTCAGGGGATAGAGCAACGGATTCCTAATCCGTGTGCCGCAGGTTCGATTCCTGCCAGGCGCACCATGAAAATACTGAAACCGCGGGCTTTCCGCGGTTTTTAATTACTCTCAATATTTTCCTTATCCTAAATTGGTGACATTTTGGTGACAACAGACATTTAATTATTACTCATTACCTGCCTTGGTCACCCTTATTACAATCAGTAATAGGGAGCAATCAAGTGTTATTTTTATTGATCTTAGGTTCGAGTTGTGAAAGAACTGAATCCCAATTAGTCGGAAACCCTATTTTATTTAGGTCCACATTATCATATTTAGCTATGAGACTTCTTAAATTACTTATAAAAAGCCCCCATTCGCCTCTATCATAATTAATTTTGCCCATTATGTAAATCAACCCAAATACATTAGAATTCATAATACCCTTATTCATATCTTCCTTAAGTAGCTTTGGTCTTATCGTCAATAACCTATTATAGATCCTGCCATAATGAGCACAAATATTTCTAAAAACTGTTATGGATCTAATCCAGCTTTGCAGATAAGTATATGGAATCTGGTAATAGGTTTCTGAAATTTCCTTTTTATCCTTTACTTTAAGATTTGAATACAATTTTGAAATAAGGCTAAATGAAACCACTTCAGTTACGACCCAAATTGGAAATTCAGAATCATACTTTCTTTTATGATGTTCAATAAATAATTCACGGCTTTTAGTTAGTGCTACGTTTAATTCTTGGAACATGTCTGCATAAGAAAGCTCGCATGCAAATATTTCAGGGTTGCAATAACAAGTTGGTCCATACTTGTGTGAGAGATAATAAGAAATATGAGTCCTGAATGCAATTTCAATGCTTTCCAAAACGCTAAGACAAATATTACGCAGTCTCTTATCAAACTCATATAAATTGTAAATTTCAGTAAAGCAAGTTCCATCTTTAAACTTATCTCCGCATTTCAAAGTTAACATATAAGCACTTAATCTGTAATAATTCACACGGCTAAGAATATTAATAGCTTCTTGCATATCCTCTATGATCAGATTTCTGCTTTTTAAGATTTCAATCTGTTCCTCAAATGTCGTGGGTTGTTTACCTTTATAGTCATTTGTATTCATAACTTTGTCCATAAATAAAATGACCCACCGTGGTACGCATTGCTAAGAGGCGTGGTGGGTACTGTTAGTATTATAATACCTGCCATCTGCCTTTTTGTCAATGGTAACAAATGCCATTACCTTAAGTCTGCATCTTTCAACAATGCCACTTCAATAATACTCCCTAATATAGCCATACGCGCGTTCGAAAAGCTCATGATCCTGGTGCAGCTTGTATTTGAACAGGGTTTTGCGCAGCGCATTTTTTACCTCGCGTTCACCAGCGTGGGTATACTGCCAGCCATCAAAGCGCACATAGCGGACTATTTCATCAATATCATTAACGACCCGTTCAACAATAATCGGGGTTTCTGCACTCTTTATATCTTCAAATAACTCCGTTAAGGCCGCTTTTCCTCTTTCTTCCCGCTCGATTGGTGGTTGTGAACGTTCTGCAGAAACGACATCGCGAGCCAGGTTTAACAGCTCCTTTAAAAACTCTACACTGGTCAAAAGCCCCTGTTCATGTCTGGCTTTTAAATCTTCCAAGCGGTCGCCAAGCGGTTTAAAGCGCGGATCATGCAGGCGTTTTCGAAGCCGCTGCGAAACTTTAATCTCAATTTCCTTTGCTTTCTTTCCCGGGTCCGGAGTGCCAAGCACTGCTTCAAGCAGGTCAGCATCAAGCACCAGGGTTTCAAGATCATCGCGAATCGTATCAACATGAACGTGTTCGTGAATCAGCTCGATTGTTTTAGCACCCAGGGCATGCCATAGTAAACGCCCGCTACCCGTTGATGGCTTAACCGATTCGTAAACCTGCGAAAGCCAGCGGTAATCTACTTCATATTCTGTTAAAAGCGGATCAGGTGAAAGCGCTTCCCAGAGCCGGTTGAGATAGCTGTAGTCAGCTGCAAACAGGTCGCGTGTATCGTTGTTCGGTAAACATTCCTGGGCGGCAATCAATCCTTCATAGCCGGTAAGCGTTCGATCTATTCCGACAAAATATTGCAGACAATTCTGCACTGCGCCGGGCAGTTTTGCTTTCAGCTCGCTGATATTGGCAATTACCCGGGTTATCCCTTCTTCGTCAAACTGAATAGCCTGGGCAACATCATCAAAGATCCCAAGGTAGTCTACAATTAAACCATGTTTCTTAGTTTCTCCATAAGGTCTGTTGGTGCGACAAATTGCCTGTAGCAAAGCATGATCGCGTAGCGGCTTATCCAAATACATGGTCTGCAAGATTGGAGCATCAAAGCCGGTCAGTAGTTTGGAAGTAACAATTAATATTTTTAACGGATCAGCAGGATCGCGAAACCTGTCAAGCAGCCTCTCTTCTTCATCTTTATCCCGGCGGTAAGTGGAATACTCATCTTCACCACTGTTAACAGTCATTACAATGTCAGACACCTCTGCCGGCAGGTATTCGTCAAGCGCCTGTTTATAGAGCAGGCAGCTTTCACGATCAAAAGTGACTACCTGAGCCCCAAAGCCGTTCGGCTCCACTTTTTCCTGATAGTGGCGGGCAATATCGGCGCAGATCTTCTGAATACGTTCCGGCGATTTAACCAAAACGGCCATTTTAGCTGCTGTTTTAGCCAACTGTTCCCGATCAAGGTCGCTTAAGCCGCCGGTCAGCTCTTTAAAGGCTTCATCAATGGCCTCTTTATCGATACGCAGCTCAAGCAGGCGCGGTTCAAAGTGCAAGGGCATGGTCGCCCCGTCGCGTACAGATTCATCAAACCCGTAGCGGCTTAAGTAACCACCCTGGTCTTCTTCAGCGCCGAAAGCATAAAAGGTGTTGCGGTCAGCCCGGTTAATCGGCGTACCGGTCAGGCCAAAGAGAAATGCATTGGGCAAGGCATCGCGCATCTTGCGCCCCAGGTCACCTTCCTGGGTGCGGTGAGCTTCATCAACCAAAGCGATAATATTCTGCCGGTCGTTTAAAACGCCATCTGCTTCGGCAAATTTAAAGATGGTGGTGATAATAATTTTGCGCACATCCTGGGTTAGTAAAGACTGCAGCTCATCGCGGCTGTTCGCCTTAACCAGGTTCGGGGTATCGGCAGCGTAAAAAGTACTGGAGATTTGCACATCGAGATCAACGCGATCAACTACGATAATAACAGTTGGATTTTTTAACGCTGGATGCAAGCGCAGCTTACGGGCGGCAAAAAGCATCAAAAGCGACTTGCCCGAACCCTGAAAATGCCAGATCAAACCTTTCTTCGGATAACCTGCGACAACCCGCTCAACTATTTTGTTGGCTCCGTCAAACTGCTGGTAGCGGGCAACGATTTTAATTCTTCTTTTCTTCTTATCAGTGGCATAGGCGGTAAAACTGGCCAGCAGGTCTAATACTACATGCGGTCTGAGCAGCGATGAAATGGCCCGGTCAAGGTTTAGCAGTGCCGGTGTTTCACTGTCCGCTTCAATGCGCCAGGGGCCCCAGAGTTCTACAGGCAGGCCAATAGTACCGTAACGGAATTCCTTGCCGTCGGTAGCTATAGACAGCAGGTTAGGAACAAATAGCTCAGGAATGTTTCGCTCATAGTCGTCATGAATTTGCAGCGCTCCGTCAAGCCAGCTCTGACTGGCGCGCACCGGGGTTTTAGCTTCAATCAGCACCAGGGGCAAGCCGTTGAGCAGCAGAACCAGGTCTGCTCTTTTTTCGCTGGCTCCGGCCCGGTAAGTATATTGGGTGGTTACCACGCAGTAGTTTTTGATCATATCCTGAAAATCAAGGAGACGGATAGTTACATGCTCACCGTTTTCACCAAAAGGCATAGAGCGTTCTCCGGTCAGCCAGGCGGCAAATTCTTCGTTGGCTTTAACCAGGCCGTCAGCATGCACGCTTAAGATAATCGCCCGCAGTTTATGCAGCACGTCATCGGCCCGCTCGGGTCGGTCTGCAATCTCCGGGTTGAGTTTGATCAGCGCTTCCCGCAGCCACGGTTCGACCAATACTTCCTGGGTTTGCCGCGGCAGGTCGGCAGGGCTGATGTAGCGCCAGCCAAGTCCGCCGTGGCTTGCGGCGGAATCTGTTTCGCGGACTACTTCCGGCTGCCCGCGGCTGACAGGACCGGCCAGGCGATCGCGGATATAGGCTTCGACGGTGTTGGATTCGGTGAAGGTCATTTTAACCACTTCCTTCGATTATACGATTGATTAAATCAAAATGGATAGTTTTTACAGACTCATACCTTTTAATATAAGATTGCCTTGAAGCTTCAGCCATATCAATAAATGAACCCTTTTTATTTTGCTCTTCGATGCTCATTTTAGTGATGCTCAGCTCCGCAAGTACTTGCCCAGAAACCCTTTGCCGGCCAGTACTACCAGACATTAGTGCAATGGCTGAGTTTCTTATCCTGTCAGAAGATATGAGCCAATACAGATAGCTTTTATCTACATTATGTTCTGGTCTAAAAACAATAAACTCTGTAGAACCACCACATCTTTCAATCTTTTGTGGTATTTGAGCTATCTTTCCGTTTTCTAAACATGGGGTAATCCTTGCCATTAAAACATCGTCTGCCTTAGCTCTGATCCCGTTACGTTTGCCTCGCACTTCAAATTGTTCAATTTCTCTGTGCCACTCTTTAACATATTCCATGGGAATAAATGGTGCGTTCTCTGGCAATGGGGGATCAGTTGGATCAATAATAGCAACATCACTAAGCCTGAATCTTTTTTCAGCTTCACCGGACTCTGATTCAAATAGCAACTCGTTTTGTAAAGCTCTGCGCAAATCAAGCAATTTAATTAATGCAATATGTGTATACTCTAAATTATTCAAGCTTATATTCAGCAGTTTAGATATCCGCTTCTGCTCCTCCATCGGCGGTAAAGCAAACTCTTCCTTCGCCAGTGTCTTCCAGTTAATTGTAGGTGAAAGCGATCCAACCGATATCTGCTTAGCCCTCTCCATGAATAAATCACTTTGCATGAAGAATGGCAAAAACTCAGGCACCACTACCTCAGGTTTTGCTCTCAACACAAGCGCGTGGGCCGAACAGATACCATCGAAATGGGCAACTGCAAGTTTGCGCTGATAGACCCTTCGGCGCCCGAAAATAATATCTCCTTTACGGAAAAGCAGCTTGGTAGCGTTCACATCTGATGGTGAACCCCAACGGCGAATAGTAAGCGATTCAGGATCAAGGTGCTCAAGGCCTACATAATAATCAACATTGGCTTCAGCAGGATCATCAACACGATCGTTTACCATAGTAGCGATCTGATCAAACCGCCAAACACGCCACCCCTTCTTCAACCCCTCACTCATGCTCCACCTCCCCGGCCACCAGACCATCGAGCATTTCAACCAGTTCGTCCATCTGCTGCCAGAATTCACGACCCTCTGCTTCAAAAGCTGCCCAGGCTTTTTTCAGGCTTTGCTCGCCATTGTTGTTATTATTCCCCACCGGGCGCACGTAACGGGGGATGGAAAGGTTGCTTTCTTTGGCAAGCACTTCTTCGGTGGTGGCCACGGCAGCAAAACCGGGTTGGTCGGCAAACTGATGGTAGGCTGCCAGTATCTTCGCCTGATGATCCGGTTTTAGAAAGCTTTGCGCTCTTTCACGGGCCACTTCTTTTACTGCATCAATAAAAAGAATTTTACCCTGCCGTTCAGGCGGCTTGGCAGTGCGGCAAACTACCACGCAGGCCTCCATCGGTGAGTTGTAAAATAGGTTGGAGCCAAGACCAAGCACACACTCGAGCAAGTCGCTTTCAACCAGTTTGCGACGCATTTCAGCCTCTTCGTTGCGGAAGAGCACCCCGTGTGGGAATAGTATGGCACAGCGGCCACTTTTGGGGTGCAAGCTTTTTAAGATATGTTGAAAGAAGGCGTAATCGGCCCGGCCCTGGGGCGGAGTGCCGAGAAAGTTGCGCCCCCAAGGGTCGTTCACCCAGGCCTCGCGGTTCCATTTTTTGATCGAGTAGGGTGGATTGGCCAGGACCACATCAAAGGTGCGCAGACGGTCTTTTTCAGTAAAGGCAGGGTTACTTAAAGTATTGCCAGCTACTATTTCAAAGTCTTCCACCCCGTGCAGAACCAGGTTCATGCGGGCGATAGCAGCGGTGATATGAATTAACTCCTGCCCATACAGACCGATGGTTCGGATATCGCCCCCCTGTCTTTTCACTTCAGCCAAAGCGGATATTAACATGCCTCCGGTGCCGACCGTGGGGTCATAGATGGTTTCACCAGCCTGTGGTTCAAGCATTTGGGCCATCAGGTGCACCAGGGTGCGGTTTGTATAAAACTCCTGGGCTGTGTGGCCACTGTCGTCGGCAAACTGTTTAATCAAGTACTCGTAAGCGTTGCCCAGTTCATCTTCAGGCACATTGGCAATGCTTAAGGTGTACTGCGAAAAGTGTTCAATCAGGTTTTTTAAAGTGGCATCAGGCATTTGGGCTTTATCTGTCCAGGCGGCATTACCGAAAACACCGCTTAAGCGAGCAGGGTTGGCCAGTTCGATCGCCCGGAAGGCTTCAAGCAAAGCCCGGCCTACATCGCGTGAAGCGCCGCGCACATTAGCCCAGTGAGCACCATCGTGTATGGTGAAACGATCATCAGCCGTAGCGCGTGCAAAATCGTGATCTCCGGTTTCCACATAAGCCTGGTTATACTCTTCATCCCAAACATCGGACAACCGCTTGAAAAAGAGTAACGGGAATATATATTGTTTGTAGTCTCCGGCATCAATTAAACCGCGTAAAAGCTTTGCTGCGCCCCAGAGGTGTTGTTCAAGTTCCTGCTGGTTTATTACTTTCGCCTCACCCATTCAACCAGCCTCCCTCTTCCAACGCTTTACGCAAATCATCCTCTGCTTCACGCGCTTCCTTTAGCGCTTCTTTAAAAGCCTTTACTGCCTCTGGTAAGGGCGGAATATCCTCACCGATTGGCGGCAGCACGTAGCGTGATATGTTTAAAGTGTAATCTTCGGCTTGAATCTCATCAACCGATACAACCCTGGCCAGATCCTGCACATCATGAAAAGCCTTGACCCAACTAACAATTTGCCGGGCATGATCGGGGTCGAGGAAATTTTGGGCGCGCCCTTTACGATACAGAGTTGCAGCATCGATGATCATTATCTTGCCACGTCTATCTGACGGTTTTCGATGCCGGAAAAAAATCACTGCCGGGGCAAGACCTGTTCCATAAAAAATATTGGGAGCAAGCCCAATCACCGCTTCAATTAAATCTTCATCAATTAACTGCTCCCTGATGGCCCCTTCAGCACCTTTGCGGAAAAGAGCGCCCTGGGGTAGTACCACAGCCATGCGCCCTGTTTTTGGGGCCATTGAGGCTACCATATGCTGCACCCAGGCAAAATCGCCATAGGAATCGGGGGGTAGACCGTAGCGAGCTCTACCCCAGGGGTCGGCCTCCCAGATTTCACGGCCCCACTCTTTAAGTGAGAAAGGCGGATTGGCAATTACACAATCGAAGGTAGCCAGGCCACCGGTGCTTGAATCGGTAAAGGCCGGGTTGCGCAAAGTGTCTTCCCGGATGATTTTAGCATCTTCAATTCCATGCAGAACGAGGTTCATGCGGGCGATGGAAGCAGTGGTCAGATTCTTTTCCTGACCATAGATTTTACCGAAAAAGGTGCGGTGATCGCCGCCGGCCTGGCGAACATGATCCACTGCCCCAAGTAACATTCCACCAGTTCCACAGGCAGGGTCATAAATAGTCTCGCCTGCTTTTGGCTCGAGCAAATCGACTATCATTCGTACCACACTGCGGGGTGTGTAGAATTCCCCAGCTTTTTTTCTTTTCGCTATATCAGCAAAGCGGCCGATTAAGTATTCATAGGCATCACCTAAGATATCGGTGCTGACTGCACTGTTGCCGAGTGACACAGTAGAAAGTGACTCTACCAGGTCTTTTAATATTTCATCGGTAAGCATTTCCCGGTTACCCCAGTCAGCAACACCAAAAACCCTGTAAAGTGTTTCAGGGTTTTCTCTTTCAATTTCCCGCATGGCATGAGAAAGTGCAGCGCCGATATTGGCCGGGGTTTCACGGATATCACGCCAATGACAACTCTCGGGGATATTAAAGCGGTGTATCTCGGGAAATTCAACGGGATCAACGTCTCCATACTGCTCAGCGGCTTCAGCAACTTCTTCATCGTATACATCACAGATGCGCTTAAAAAAGAGAAGCGGTAAAATATAGGCCTTCCAGTCAGTTCGATCCACTGCGCTGCCGCGGAGAATTTCGGCACAATTCCAGAGATGAGCTTTTAAATTCTGCAAATTAACTGCTTTAGTTTTATTATTGCTTTCATAAAAGTTTTGGTTTGATTGATTGCTCAAAAACTCAACCTCCACTGATAACCATAAAATGTATTGTTGCCACCTTAAAATATAAAGATTAGTCAGCAGACCATCTCGCTTCAATATCCACTCTTTGCATACTAAGGCCTTGTTTAATTTTATTGGCAATATTAGCATCCATCATGGGAAGCATCATTAGGCTCTGGCTTACCGCTGCACGTATCCCTGCCCCTTCTACCTTAGCAACTTGTCTAAAATTTTAACATGCTCCCTTTACATGAAAAACTCATTTAGGCTTTCAGCGGATTTATGCTTTTAATTTAATAGCAAAACACAGTCTCTTTATCCAGGCTGGTACACAATAGTATCCGTATAATTACAAATGAATTAAGTAACGGCTAAAGAGGTTAATGAAATTCTCTAACTTTGCATATCTTCAGATGAACAGTATTTCATGAAATTTATCATCAGCTAAATGACGACCGGCAATATTTTCATTAGTTCGGCAAATAGTTTTAATTACCTGCCTAATCATACTATTTGTGCCAAGATAAAGAAGAGATTTATACATTTTCTTGTATTAATGTGAATTCTTGTGGTGTTTAATCAGCTCAGAAGTGAAACACTGCTATGCGTTTGGATATAATTAGCCAGCTAAGGCTTTCTCTACGTCACTACCGACAAGGTGAACGCAAATTTGTGTGGTGCTAATACTGCTATGGCCTAAAGCATTTTTTACAACAACATCCTTATTTTTACAATATAGATCAGTTGCAAAGGTATGCCTCTTATGGAGAGCTCTCAATTAGAGGCATACAGCCGCTTCCCTTATGATCAATCAAGGGGTTGAACTTAGTATCGTCAGCAAACGAATTGTACACGCGGATGTTTCAACTACAGGTAATATTTATGGTCATCTATTCAAAAGCACAGATAATCGTGTAGCCAATTTGTTGGAGGGGGAGGGGCAAGGGTGTTATTCAAGAACAAACAAGGAATCGACTCATGAATAAACCGAATGATCCAATATCGAATAGGGTCATATCAATATGCAATTCAAGGCGAAAATATCTGCAGCGCTCAAAATGTTTATAAATATATTTAAACAGGTTATAATCGATTTCGTAAGGCTTTTCTATCAATGATTTTATTTGATATTCATTTATGGCAGGGGGAAGACAATGATTCATAACAGAATAAATGATGTTGCACAATTAACTGCTGATACAATCAATCAAACTGGAGATTTAATTCAAACTAATATTAAAGATCTTACTCAATACCATATTATTGCAAACGCCCTATTCTCTAAAACAGTTACTTCCTTTAGAGCAACCTGGATCCTTTGTAAAAATGGTTTCGGTCAAGATGCTTTTATTCTCGTAAGGACCATGATGGAAAATTCGGTTACTTTAGCATATATCAACTTAGACCCTAAAACATTTGTACCCTTGTACGTTAATCATGATTGGGTTAAAGCTTATAAGAGATTAGAGGACTATAATAAGCTTTATCCTAAGAAACCAAATGAAAAGCAAGTCTTAAAGGATGTACTCGACAACTATAATAGAGTAAAAAATAATTATCCAAGAAAAGATAATTGGTCAGGCAAAACAATACTCGACATGACAATCGAATGTGGTTTGGAAAACTACTATTACATGGTATATCGACTGGGATCTGTTTATACCCATAGTGGACTTGATTCACTTGGTGATTATATCAGCAAGCATGGTTCGATATATGATTTCAGGCTCGGTGAACGAAGTAACGAGAAAACGGACTTATCACTGATTACAGCTTGCTCCTGGGCAATGATTTCTATACAAGAAGTTTGTCGTGCATTTTCCTTAGACCCACCAGAATGTTGCCAAAGTGTGTTGGAAAGTATTAACAATATAACTTCTGAAGAAGAAATAGAGTTTTAAATGTGCTATTTTATTGTCATTCAACGATGGAATACATTAGAATGTTTGGTGATGATTGGTGGCACAGTTCACACTAAATGACAAAATAAGACCCAGCATTTCCCAACTTATTTTAAACTACATGCTTGCATTACAGAGCTTTGCAGGATCATGCAAAAGATTACCAGAGGTATTTCTTCAAATTCCTAATCCGTGTGCCGCAGGTTCGATTCCTGCCAGGCGCACCATTTTATTAATAGGCTTGCGGGTATTTTAAAACCTGGGAGTCTCTTCCAACGCGCCGGTTTGGCGTGCCGGTTTTATAAAAATCGAGCTCAGTTCTTTAATACATGACTGCTGCATTTCTGTAAGCATAAGAGTATAAGCATTTAAAATCAAAGTAAATATCACCATGGACCAATCTCTCTGAGGCCATATTCGCATTAAGAAGGTATAGTGGGATTGCTTCGTGTTGTTTTAGGTTCTTCAGGTGACCGTCCCATGCCGGTCACATCGTTCAACCTCTCGTTTTAATTTTTCCTTGATTGCATCCTCTAAAAATTCTGCCAAACCGACCCTGCGCCTGACAGCAGCGATTTTCGCTTCCGTCCAGATGTCCTCGTCGATGGTGATTGATGTTTCTATTCGCTTGCCCATCAGATCAACTCCTTTCATATTAATTATATACAAAAGGAATCGATCCGTCTAGCAGTATTTACTACTTTAAGTGAAACTACTTACTACAATCCCGGAAAACTCAGTCCGGTTGTTAATTCCTTGATCCCCTTTTCACCGAACCAGCCGGCCACTTGTAAGGGAAGAACATTGTCATCATGCTCACCAATTTTAATTTGATAATACATGCCATTGTTCAACATCTTTTGAAAATCATGACTTTTTATAGTAAAATAAAGAAAGCAAGTGATTGACATAATTTTTTTCAAAAAGAGGCGATCGAAATGAAAATGTTAGTTTGTACAGATGGCTCGCAGCACAGCCAAAAAGCCCTGGCGAAAGCTTCCTTAATCGCCGAGGGTAATATAGTTGATAATGTAGCCATTATTTATGTTTATGAAGAAAAACTAAATCTATCCGCTCTACCCTTCGGCGAAGGATACTCCCCGACAGAAGCAGATATGGAACACTTTAAAATGCTTATTGAAGAACATAAAAAAGAAGGTAATAAGATTCTTGAGGAAGCTTCCAAAATCTTTGAAGAAAAAGGTATCACTGCAGAAACAATTTTAGCAAAAGGGCATCCTGCCAAAACTATTTTAGAGGTTGCTTCAGATAAAGGCTTTGACATGATTGTTATAGGCAGCAGGGGATTGGGCGGCTGGAAAAAAAGAATCCTTGGCAGTGTCAGTATTGCTGTAGTTCAAGAAGCAAAAGATTGTATTGTTGTTACGGTTAAGTAAAGCCATTGATAGACTTACATCCATCAACAGGGATCAATAAAATAATCTAATCCTGAGCTTTTTTAACGAAGCCATCACAATCAAACCAATGGCGCTTGATCTAGTTTATAATAAAACCACTAAATGAGGTGGTTTTTTGCGGGTAATAGCCGGTACAGCAAGAGGAATGAAACTAAAAGCACCGAAAGGCACTGCAGTCCGGCCAACAGCCGACCGGGTTAAGGAAGCCCTGTTCAACATCATCGGAACCTCTATACAGCAGAAGGTGTTTGTAGATCTTTACGCAGGCAGTGGGGCAATCGGGATTGAAGCTTTAAGCCGGGGCGCTGGTTATTGCGTTTTTATTGACCATAAGAAAGATAACATTGCCTTGATTAAAGAGAACCTGGAAAAAACCAGGCTGGCTGAAAAAGCCCGCTTGATTGTAAGCGATGCAGAAAAAGCAGTGGTCAAACTGGCCCGGGAAGATTTTAAGGCGGGCCTGATATATTTAGACCCGCCTTACAGCGATACTGATTTTCTACCGCTAATTCTTAATATTTTCAACCACCAGATGATCCATAGCAACGGCCTTCTTATCATCGAACACAATTACCATAACAGGCAGCGGTTTAATGAGTTCGCCAACATCAGGCAAAAAAGATATGGAGACACCTGCCTGACTTTTATAATACCGCCACAGAAATAAATAAGATTACTTCAG
>SL_5KL_010_SEDDRAFT_10001065_pt1 | contig 17062 bp, 15 predicted proteins | sample SodLakKL_010_SED_FD_9118 | JGI IMG/M metagenome (IMG submission 9118)
CGACCGGCGGCCGGCCGATGGCCGAAATCATGTCGACGTAGTCGCCGACACTGCGGACCTCGCCGTAGCTGCCACCGGCGCGCTTGGTGATCTCCTCGGAGAGAATCGTCCCCATGAAGTCGTTGGCCCCGCAGTTGAGCAGTTTGAGACCCTTTGCGTTGCCGTACTTGACCCACGAGCTCTGGATGTTGTCGATGGTGTCGAAAAACAGCCGCGAGACGGCGATCATGAGTTCGTCTTCGGCGTCGCTCGCGCCGCCGTCGACGACGCCGTGTTCGAACAACGGCGTGTTTTCGTGGACGAACGAGAGCGGGACGAACTCGCGAATTGCGCCGGTTCGATCTTGGAGGTCACGGACTCGCTTCAGATGCATCGCGCGGTGGCGCTCGTTTTCGACGTGGCCGTACATGATCGTCGCCGTCGTGTCGAGGCCGGCGGCCATCGCCCCCTCCATCGCCTCGATCCAGTCCGCGGAGGTGATTTTGCCCGGACAGACCACCTCGCGAACCTCGTCGACGAGGATTTCCGCGGCCGTTCCCGGTGCCGAGTTGAGTCCGGCCGCCCGAAGCGTTCGGTAGACATCCTCGTAGGACCACTCGGTTCCGCGCTTGGCGTGGTAGGCCTCTTCGGGCGTGATTGAGTGGACATGGATTCCGTCGATCGACATCGCCTCGATCTGTTCGACGTAGGTTCCTGGGTCGGTTTCGTAACGTTCGGGTGGTTTGTAATTCACCTCGCTGGCGGGGTCGTCGTAGGTCGCCAGCATCTCGTGGTGCTCGGCGTTGAGCGCGAACGCCGGATGCAACCCCGACACCGAGCAGACCTCCGAAATGCCCAGATCGAGCGCGGTATCGACGATTTGTCGCGAGTCTGCGGGCGTTTTCGTAAAGCCCGAATGGTCGCCGTCAGCGTCGGTTTCGAACTGGTGGGCGGTGTTTTTGAAGTTACAGAACAGACAGCCCACGTTGCAGGCGGTGGTGACGTTGTTGTTGCAGTTGGCGACAAACGTCACCTCGTCGCCAACGCGCTCGGCCCGCCGGCGGTCGGCCAGTTCGAGCACCTGTTCCTTTCGGACGGGGTCGATTCCGTCGGTGTCGGTGCCGGTCGTCAAGAGTGCGACCGCGTCGTCGACATCCAGCCGACGGTTGTCGCGGGCGTTTGCGAGCGCGTTCTCGAAGGGCTGATCGGTCTCTGCGCGGTGGGTGAATCCGAACTCGCTGCCTGCGAGATCCGCGGCCGACCGATTCGTCATTGTCGGAGGGTTGGCTGTCGCAACCAAAAAGGGGTCGGTCACGGAGGGTTGCGCCGGTGTTTTGTGTTCCACGCCCACGTTTTTGTCGACGAGCGCGCCGGACTGAAAGATTCATACAGCCGGCCATCGCCGATACGCACATGACGAGCGTAAAGCAGTTCCGGGTCGATCAGGCGCCGACGGAAACCGCCCTCGGCGCGGGTCGGTTCATCTTCACCGACGCCTATTCCGTGTTCGACTGGGGACAGATGCCCGACGCCATCCCACAGAAAGGCGCGAGCCTCTGTACGATGGGCGCGTTCAATTTCGAGCAACTCGAAGCCGCCGGCATCGAAACACACTACGCGGGCGTTGTCGACACGAACGGCGACATCGGCTCGCTTTCGGACTGCACCACTCCCCCAACCGAGATGGCGATTGCGCTGACACAGGTGCCGGATCTCCCGTACCTGGGTGGGTCAGCTGCCGACGGCGCTTACGACTACGACGCCTACCACGCCGCCGCCGGCGAGAACTTCCTGATTCCGCTGGAAATCGTCTTCCGGAACACCGTTCCGGTCGGCTCCAGCCTTCGGCGACGCGGCGCGCCGGCGGACTACGGTCTCGCGCTCGACGACTGGCCAGCCGAAAAAATCGACCTCCCGGAGCCGGTCGTCGAGTTCTCAACGAAGTACGAACAACAGGATCGCTATCTCGATCGGACGGAGGCCGGCCACATCGCCGGCATCGCCGATATCGACGCACTCGAATCGCTGGCTCGCTCGGTCAACGACGTCATCACCGACCAGGCCGCGAAAACGGGGTTCACTCACGAAGACGGCAAAATCGAGTGTCTCTACATCGACGGCGAAATCCGCGTTGCCGACGTGGTCGGCACGTTCGACGAAAACCGATTTTCGATCAACGGCCGCCAGCTCTCGAAAGAGGTGATCCGGCAGTACTACAAACGCGAACAACCCGGCTGGGTCGACGCCGTGAGCGCGGCGAAAACCCGCGTCAGCGAGACCGACGCGGCCGACTGGCGGCCGCTGTGCGAGGGTGAGCCGATTTCACTACCGAGTCACGTTGTCGACGCTGTTGCCGACATGTACACCGCCGGTGCCAACGCCTACACCGACGAGTCGTGGTTCGACGCGCCGCCACTTGCCGAGACGCTCGCGGCGCTCGATTCGGTGTAATCGATCTGTTAGTCGTCAGCGAGCCCCTCGATATCGCGTGGCTCGATCGAACGGTCGACCGGTTCGGTCGGGTTGGCGTCTTGGGCGACCTGTGAGAGCCCGAGTCGGTAGTCATTGTTCGCGACGCCGTCGCGAAGGCTCGTTCGGCCGCGATGCACCGTGACCGCGCCGCTGAGGTGAAGCTTGACTGCTTCGAGCAGCGCGTCGGCTTCGAGCGGCTGGCCGCGCGCCTTGATTTCATCGATGAGCGCGTCGTCGGGCACGTCGAACGCCCGCTGGGTGATGATCGGCCCCTGATCGAGGTCGGTCGTCACGTAGTGGGCGGTGACGCCAGCGATGCGAACGCCCTCTTCTTTCGCCTGGCGGTAGGCCGCCGCGCCGGGGAACGCCGGCAGCAGGCTCGGGTGGATGTTGATGATGCGGTCCTCGTAGCGAAAGACGATTTTCGGACCGAGAATCCGCATGTAGCGCGCCAGCACGATCAGGTCGACGTCGTGTTCGACCAGAATGTCGAGCATGCGGTCCTCGTCGGGCGAGCCCTTGCCGTCGCCGACGTCGTAAAACGGCACGTCGTGGGCTTCGGCGAGTTCGCGAAGCGCTCCGCGGTTGCCGATAACGACCGATACCTCCACGTCGAGGTCGTCGCGTTCGACGGCTGCCAACAACGATTCGAGACAGTGTGATTCCTTGGTGACGAACACGGCGAGCCGGCGAGTTTCGCGGTCGCTCGGAAACCGAACCTGAATCTCCACGCCGAGATCGCGACCCAACTCCGCGAGCGCCTCGCGAAGTTCGTCACGCTCGGTGGTCATTCCGTCGGTGTCGACGCGCATCGACATCCGAAACAGGCCGTCGCGGACCGCCTGGTCGAGATCTTCGATGTTGATTCCGCGCTCGAAAAGCAGGCTCGTCACGCGAGCGATGAGGCCGGTTTTGTCGCCACCGATCACCGTGATTTCGGCGAGTTCGGTCGTCATCGACTCACCGCCGTCGTCTGCTCGACTGTATCCATGGACAGTCGATAGCCACGGGCGGGCAAAAACGTGTTTATCGTCTACTCTGTGGCCCGTTTGTGAGTTGTTTCCGCGTTGCTTCCACGTCGTCACTCAGCTACCAGTGGACTTTTTGCCGTGATCCACATCCCAGATCTATTCACGAACGTGTGGTATCGGGTGGTTCCAAAAGAGCTTTTGACCACGCTCGCGCAGTATCGCCCAATGACCGCCTACACCGCGACCGTGACCGTTCGCCTGAAACACGGTGTGCTTGATCCGGAAGCCGAGACGACCAGACAGGCGCTCGAACGCCTCGGCTTCGAGCTGTCTGCGCTGCGCTCGGCCGACCGCTTCGAAATCGATCTCGAGGCCGCCGACGCCGCTGATGCCGAGGCTCGTGCGGAATCGATGGCCGAACGACTCCTGGCGAATCCGACGATTCACGATTACGAGGTGTCGGCTGCGCCGGCCAATGAGGGGCAATGACGGTCGCAGTCATCCAGTTTGGCGGCTCGAACTGCGACCGCGACGCGGTTCGCGCCCTGCGATTTCTCGATATTGCCGCCGAGCGCATCTGGCACGAGGACGGCCTACCTGCTGACACCTCGGGCATCATGCTTCCCGGTGGTTTTTCGTACGGTGATTACCTCCGTGCCGGCGCGATGGCCGCCCGCTCGCCGATCATGGGCGAGGTCCGCGACGCGGCCGCCGACGGCGTGCCGGTGCTCGGCGTCTGCAACGGCGCACAGGTGGGCTGTGAGGCGGGGCTCACCGACGGCGCGTTCACGACGAACAAGCGCGCACGATTTCAGTGCGAATCCGTCTTTCTGCGTGTTGAGCGAAGCGACACCCCGTGGACCGGCGCGTTCGCTGTCGGCGACGTGATCGAGGTGCCAATCGCTCACGGCGAAGGACGCTTCGAGATCGACGCGGATCGGTACGAACAGCTTGAGGCCAACGATCGTGTGCTGTTTCGCTACTGCGACGCCGACGGGACTCTCACCGACGCGGCCAACCCGAACGGGTCGACCGGTAACGTCGCCGGCATTCTCGGCGAGCGCGACTCGGTCGCGGTGTTGATGCCGCATCCCGAGCGGGCGACGCTCCCGGACGTTGGCGGGACAGACGGCCAGCCGATTCTGCAGGCGTTCGGCGAGCAGGCGACGCGGTGACGAGCCGCTCTCTTCGCACCCTGTCTGCAGAACGGACTTCCGTCATCCCAAACTAATTGATGGTTGCTGTGTACCATTCGGTATGGGACTCCTCGCACCGAAACTCGGCCGCGGCTGGCTCATCCCCTACGTGCTGTTGGGGGTGGTGGGACTCTACGGGGCGCTTGCGGTTCTCGAAATCAACCCGGCGCTGCCGCGGACGTCGCTGCCGCTGTCGACCATCGTTGTCGCGGTGTTGCTCGCGCTGTACGGCTTTCTCCTCCACAATCGCGGCGAGCAGTTCGACCAGCGCCGCCTCGAACTCTGGACGACCCGTACGTTTACCCGCCTGTTTCGACTCGTGCTGCTGCTGTACGCGGGCGCAACGGCGCTCGTTCTCGTTGCCCTCTGGATCGGCGTTCCCGAACATCCGGCGCTCACCGTCGCCGAATCGATGTTTGTCACCGGGTCGTTATCGACCGCCGGGGCGCTCGAATGGGCGGCCGCAAGCCGGTTCGTGCTCGATGCGGTCGTTTTTGTCTTCGTCGCCGTCGGCTTTCGCGTCGGCTTCGAGTTCGACCGACGGCTCTGGCTCCTCGCTGGCGGTGTGTATGAAACCGATATCGACGCCGAACCCGAATACGTTGGTCTGTGGGAGCGCTACGTGGCGTGGCGTCGCGGCGACAACTGAGTGTGGCCGGCGGAACGACGTTCTTCTCGGTTGTGTTGCAGTGTCACAACAGTGACCTACCGTGCTAACGGCATCGCGTAGCTCGTTTCCTCTTCGATAACGAGTTCCCACGTTCGCTCGCACTCGCAGTCGACCTGTTCGAAGACGCTCGGATCCTGTCGAAGGTCGAAATCCTTGATCGCTTTCTGGACGCGGTCGTCGCACTCGCCGCAGTTGTGCGCGCCGCGATCCGAGCCGTGGCCGACGGGGTCGGAGATGACGATGGCGTCGACGTCGGCGGTCCGTTCGAGCACGTCGGCGACCGACCAGAGCCACGGCGGCCGGTAGCCCCCCTCGCGAAACAGTTCGTTGACCATCGTGTACTGCTGGACGTTACACGGATTCATCGAGACGGTGTGACAGCCCTCGACGGCGGCACACCGGCGTACCGACGCGATCATGTCGTCGCGAGCCTCGCGCTCCGAAAGGAATGGCGGCTTCAGCAACAGGTAGGCTTTGACGCCCGCGCCGGCGTTCTTCGCGGTTGCGCAGGCGGCCTCGAAATCAGCGAAATCGAAGTACTTGTTGACGCAGTCGTGGCGAATCCGGTCGGTTGCGGTTTCGAGGCCGATGGCGATGTCGACCGCGAGGCCGTGGTCGGCGAAATCGGCGATCTTTTCGCTATCGACGAAATCCGGAAGCGACTCAAGAACGATTCGCTCGCGGTCAGCGAACGTTTCGGCGATGGCCCGTCGCGTCTCGGCGGGCACTTCGCGTTCGTCGAGAAACGAGCCGGAGGTGTATATTTTGATGAGCGGGGCAGGCTCGTCGGCGCGGTCGGCCTCGTGGTCGAGACAGACCTGAATCTGATCCATCAGCGCCTCGTGTTCGACCGTGCCGCCTTCGACGCTTTCGGCGACGTAGCCACACATCGTACAGCCACCGGCGCGGGCCCACCGGCAGCCACCGGTGTTGAGGATGATCGTCAACGACTCGCTGACACCGTCGGGCGTGTTGTCCTCGTCGAGCCAGACGCGNGTCGGCTCGTGGGGGTCGTACTGTTTCTCTTTGAGGCCGCGAATCTCGCGCATGACCGCGTTGTGGGCGTCCATGCCGCGCCCCTTTTCGTACACGTCGGGGCTGGGTTTGCTCATTGGCAGGGCTACTCGCCTGAGGCGTAAAACCGCATCGCACCCGCGACCAGCGCGCCACACACCGCGCTCACGGTGTTGATGACGACATCGCTCACGGCGGCGGTTCGCCACGGAATCATCGCCTGGATAAGCTCGGTGGCGACACCGAACAGCGAGACGACGAGAACAACGGCAATCCATCCACCGACCGTCTTCGATTGGTGTGTCGACAGCCGGCGGGTCGTCGCCGGCCAGCCCGTGAGTCCCGCGTAGACGACGCCGCCGGCGGCTAGCGCCGCATAGCCCGCAATGTGTGCGAGCGTCGTTATCCCAACCGTGCCGGTCGGCTCCGTTTCGGGAACGCCACCCGGCACGGGAACCACCGAGCCAACGAGAATCACCGCCCCCAGCACCGCGAGGCCGACGCGGAGATGGGTGGCGCGGTTTGGGTGACGTGCTGGGTTCATTTGTTGTCCCGCGTGGTTTTCTGGTTGCCCGGGAAATGAATCTCGTGTTGACCGCTGCGGGAACCGGCGGACAACGAAACCAGATTCAGTTTCATTCCGGCACCAACAGCTAACACGTGCCGACTCGAATATAATAATAGTACATTACAATGACTGACCTTGGTGGCTTCCACGACCGCGTTGCACAGATCGACTTGACCGACGGCTCAGTACAGTACCGTGGCGTCGACGACGATGCCGCACAAAAGTATATCGGCGCGCGTGGACTCGGCGTCCACTACATGTTTGAGGCGGGCCACGACGTCGACCCAACGGGCCCCGACAACCGCCTGTGCTTCATGAACGGGCCGCTGACGGGCACGCAGGTCACGATGAGTGGCCGGATGGCCGTCGTCACGAAATCCCCGCTCACGGGCACCGTCACCGACTCCCATCAGGGCGGCTGGTCCGGTGCGCGACTCAAATGGGCCGGCTTCGACGGCCTGTTGTTCGACGGCAAGGCCGACGAACCGGTGTACGCCGTCGTTGAAGGCGGCGAAGTCGAACTCCGAGATGCCGCACATCTGTGGGGTGAGACCGTCCACGACACCCGCGATGCACTCGAAGACGAAGTCGAGGGCAGCTACGGGAAGAACCTCTCGATGATGGCAATTGGGCCGGGCGGCGAAAACGAAGTCAGGTACGCCTGTATCGTCAACGAAGACGATCGTGCCTCGGGCCGCGGCGGCACCGGCTGTGTGATGGGCTCGAAGAACCTGAAGGCGGTCGTCGTCAAAAGCGGCACGCGAATGCCGAAACCCGCCGACCCCGAGACGTTCAAAGAAGGGTACCAGCAGGCGATGCAGGTCATTCGCGAGTCCGACGTGACCGCGCCCAACGAGGGCGGCCTCTCGTTGTACGGCACCAACGTTCTCATGAACATCACCGAAGAGATGGACGGGTTGCCGACGAAGAACGCGAAGTACACCTCGACACGGGCGTACAAGGAGGGCGAGGGTTTCGACATCGACGCCGAGCGCGTTTCGGGCGAAAACGTCCGCGAAAACATCCTCGTCGACGAGCCGACCTGTCACTCCTGTCCGGTCGCCTGCAAGAAGGAAGTCGAGGTGCAGACGATGCACAAAGGCGAGGAGATGAACGTCAAAATGGAGTCCTACGAGTACGAGTCGGCGTTCGCGCTCGGGCCGAACTCGGGGCACTCCGAACGCGACGACATCGCCGTGATGATCGACCGCTGTAACGCGATGGGTGTCGACACCATCGAGGTCGGCAACATGATGGCGATGGCGATGGAGATGACCGAGGAAGGGAAACTCGACGACATCGACGGCATGGACTGGGGCGACTCCGAAGCCATGATCGACATGATCGAGTCAATCTCCTATCGCGATGGCGACCTCGCGGATCTGCTCGCCGAAGGAGCCGACAGAATCGCCGAAGCCCGCGACGCCCACGACAACTCGTTGGCGGTCAAAGGTCAGACCATCCCGGCGTACGATCCGCGCTGCATGAAGGGCATGGGCATTGCATATGCGACCTCGAACCGCGGCGCCTGTCACCTGCGGGCGTACACGCCGGCGGCCGAAATTCTCGGCATTCCCGAAAAGGTCGATCCCTACGCGTGGGAGGGCAAGGGCGAACTCACCGCCATCTTCCAAGACCTTCACGCCATCAGCGACAGCTTCGACATCTGCAAGTTCAGCGCGTTCGCCGAGGGAATCGACGAGTACGTGCTCCAGTACAACGGGATGACCGGGCTCGACGTGAGCGAGGAGGAACTCATGACTGCGGGCGAGCGAATCTACACGCTCGAACGCTACTACAACAACCTCAACGGCTTCGACGCGGACGACGACTCGTTGCCCGCGCGGTTCCTCGAAGGCGGAATCGCTGGCCAAGGGGCCTCCGAGGGCGAGTACTGCGAACTTCCCGAAATGAAAGACGAGTACTACAGCTACCGCGGCTGGGTCGATGGCGTTGTTCCCGACGAGAAACTCGCGGCGCTCGACATCGAGGTCGGCCCCGGCACCGGCGTTTCGGCCGGCGGCGACTCGGCGGCACCGGCCGACGACTGAGCGTCGTCACTCCGTTCGGTTAGTTTTGCTTCACTGGCTTGGTTGATCCCTGAACCGAACCGTACGTCAAAATTTCTGCTGCATATCGGACACAAGCTCCGCCCGGAGTGTCCGTGAGATTGAATCGGAGCCACCGCCCGCGCACGCCCAGCCGAGCGTTTAATGCTCGCAGTCCCCAACAACAGCTATGACGTTTCGTCCCCCCGGTCCGAAGGGGGTTCCGGTGTTCGGCAACAGCGGACGGTTCTCGGCCGACCCCTTCTCATTTATGACCGCCTGCGCGGAGGCCTACGGCGATGTCGTGTCGTTCGACCTCGGGCCGATTCCGCTCTACATGCTGACCAACCCCCGCGACATCCAGCGGGTGTTGGTCGATGACTCCGACCGGTTTCCAAAACTCGACCTCGGTGACGACGCCATCCACACGCTGCTCGGCAACGGCCTGCTCATGAGCGAGGGTGAGACGTGGCAAACCCAGCGCCAACTGGCCAATCCGTCGTTTCACGGCCGTCGCATCCGCACACTCGGCGAGATGATGGTCGATCACACCGAGTCGATGCTCGCTGACTGGGAGCCCGGCGACCGCATCGACATCCATGTCGAGATGGCCAGACTGACCGTCCGGATCATCGTGAACGCGATGTTCGGCACCGACATCGCCGACGAGCGAATTCGAACGATTCAGACGAACCTCGACCCGCTCGGCGCACGCTTCGAGCCCGACCCGTTCGGGCGACTGATCCCCAACTGGGCACCGACGACGAAAAATCGCGAGTTCCGCCGCGCGGTCGACAGCCTCGAAACCGTGATCGACGACCTTGTTGCCGACCGTCGACGCGAGGGGTACGGTGGTGAGCAGGTTGCAGCCGGCGGCGACGCTGGTGCCGGTGGATCCGCACGCACCGCTGATGACGACGCGGACGACCCACCGATGGATCTACTCTCGGTGTTGCTCCGTGCGCACGACCGCGGCGCACAGACTGACCAACAGATTCGCGACGAGATGATGACGATGCTGTTGGCGGGCCACGACACGACTGCGCTGTCGCTCACGTACGCGTGGTATCTGCTTTCGGAACACCCAGCGGCCGAACGCCGGCTTCACGCCGAACTCGACACGGCTCTCGGCGGCGACCCGCCAACCGCGTCTCCGACTCGGCAACTCGACTACACCGAGCAGGTCATCACCGAATCAATGCGACTCTACCCGCCGGTTTACACCCTGTTTCGTGAGGCCGCGGCCGACGTTTCCATCGCAGGCTATCGGGTTCCCGCGGGCTCGGGGCTCATGCTGCCGCAGTGGGTCGTTCACCGCTCACCGCGGTGGTACGACGCGCCCGAAACCTTCGACCCCGACCGATGGCAGCCCGACCGCGCGACCGACCGCCACCGCTTTGCGTTCTTCCCGTTCGGTGGCGGCCCGCGGCACTGTATCGGCAAGCAGTTTTCGATGCTGGAAGCACAACTCATTCTCGCCACCGTCGCCCAACAGTACGAACTCGACTATCTCGGCGACGGTTTCGATCTTCGTGGGTCGCTGACGATGCATCCGAGCGAACCGGTGGCGATGGCGGTTCGTGAGCGGTAGCCCGCAGTGCCGAATCGGATCCGGCGAGACACTCACGATTGACACGTCACCGGTGCGTTGATTATCTGCTAGCGAGATGCACAACCGGAGCACGACCGACGCGACAAATCCACCAATGGACGCTGCAATAATCGATCTCGACGGAACGGTATACCGGTCAGAGACGGTCATTCCCGGCGCACCGGAGGGAATTGCTCTTCTTCGTGACGCCGGAATTGACACCGTCTTCGTCACCAACTCGGCGACAAAATCCCGCGAAGCATGCCGCGACCGACTCGCGTCACTCGGAATCGAGGCCGATGTGTCGCAGTTTGTGACGAGCGCGTCGGTGACGGCGGCGTATGTGACAGACCACTATCCGGGGAACGCGGTGCTGGTCATCGGTGAACAGGCGTTACACGACGAGTTCACACAGGCTGGTGCGGCCGTGACCACGGAGCCGGCAGACGCCGATGTGGTTGTCGTCGGCAACGACTCGAACTTCGATTACGAGACGCTCGCACGTGGTCTGCGAGCAGTTGACGCTGGCGCGGCCCTGATCGGAACCAACGGCGACCGAAAAGTCCCAACCGATGATGGCATGTATCCGGGGGCCGGCGCACTCATCGAAGCGATTGCCTACGCGGCAACCCACGACCCCGATCGCATCTGTGGCAAACCGAACCAACCGATGATTGACGTGAGTCTCGAGACGCTCGGGACCGACCCAGCCGACTGTCTGATTATCGGCGACAATCCGGAAACAGATATCGAGATGGGTCGACGTGCGGGGCTGACGACCGTCCTCGTCTTGAGCGGGGTGGTCGACAACACGGACCTGTTACTCGGCGGGAAGCCAGCCGACTACGTGATCGACTCGCTGGGCGAGATTGGGACTGTGCTGGACAGCTCCTAACGCATCGAATGCTTCTCACGCATCGAATAGCACTCCCCGGCGTTGGCCAGTCCTCGTTGTCACCGCGGCAGCCGAAACCGCGCGACCGGTTCGCGGTAGCGCGAATCCCAAACAATGAGCCGTGACGCCGTCCACGACACCGGGTCGATATCCTGTTCGCACAGCCGTTCGACGGCCGCCGCCGACCCGCCGCGAGCCAGCGTGACGTGGGGAACGTAATCGTCGCCTTCGAGACCCGCGATCGGCCCAAACGCGTCGGTGAGCGTCCGGTGGAGTCGCCGAAGACCGGGACTCTCGACAGCGAAATAGACGACCGGACCAGTTCCGCGCGTTGGCCGATCGAAGGCGTCGATTTCGGTGATCCGGGCCTCGAAGGCGGGTGTTCCCGCGAGCACGGGCCGGAGTCGCTCGCGGAGACGGGCGAGGTCTCTCGTCTCGTCGTCCGCAAACCGCTTGATTACGAGCGTGTGGCGGTCACGAACCGAGTCGCACTCGACGAGCAGCGGATGGAGGTCGCTCGCGAGACGCGCAACCGTTCCCGGCACCGGCACGTTGAGGCTGAACACGCTCGGAGTCCGCACCCGTCGCGCAAAAACACGCGGATTCGTGTGTTCTGATACGAATGAGGGACAGTTGTAAGTATCGCCGGGGCGACTCTCCTGTATGAGCAGTTCACTCCAAATCGGTCGGCTCTCGGGCGGTGGCTCCGGACGCATCCCCGACGGCATCTGGACCAGCCTCGCCGTTTTTGCCGCCGGAATCGTCGGCGTGCTGTTGTTCGCCGGCCTCGACCCAATTGTCGCTGTCGGCCTGCTGTTGCTCGTCGTCGCCGCGGTCACCGTTTCGAGCGCCGTCGAAATCGTCGAAGCGTACGAAAAACGCGCGCTCACCGTCTTCGGCGAGTACCGAACGCTGTTGGAACCCGGACTGAGTTTCATCCCGCCGTTCGTTTCGCGAACCTACACGTTCGACATGCGAACCCGGATGATCGACGTGCCGCGTCAGGAGGCAATCACCCGCGACAACTCGCCGGTTCGCGCGGACGCCATCGTCTACTACCGCGTGATGGACGCAAAAAAGGCGTTTCTCGAAGTTGATCACTACGAAAAGGCGATTTCGAACCTCGCCCAGACGACGCTTCGCGCGGTCATCGGCGACCTCGAACTCGACGACACGCTCTCGCGGCGCGACGAAATCAACGCGCGAATCCGCCGCGAACTCGACGAGCCAACCGACGAGTGGGGAATTCGCGTCGAGGCCGTCGAAGTCCGCGAAGTGAGTCCGTCGCCCGACGTCCAGCGCGCGATGGAAGAACAGACCTCCGCCGAGCGCCGTCGCCGCGCGATGATCCTCGAAGCGCAGGGCCAGCGCCGCAGCGCCGTCGAAAAGGCAGAAGGGGACAAACAGGCCGACATTATTCGCGCCCAAGGTGAGAAACAGAGCCAAATTCTCGAGGCACAGGGTGATGCGATTTCGACCGTCCTCCGCGCGAAATCCGCCGAGGCAATGGGCGAGCGCGCGATCATCGAGCGCGGCATGGAGACGCTCGAACGCATCGGTGAGGGCGAATCCTCGACGTTCATCCTGCCACAGGAGCTCACCTCGCTCGTGGGTCGCTACGGCAAACACCTCAGCGGGAGCGACACCCAGTCGGCCGCTCCAGCGCTCGAAAGCAACGATTTCGACGACGAAACCCGCGAAATCCTCGGGCTCGACAAGATCGAAGAGCTGCTGACGAACCTCGATTTCGACCAGACCGAAGAGATTTCCACTCCGTCTGACGAGATTCGCGAAACCGAAATCGCGACCGAGTAGTGCGGCTGTCTGCGTTTTAGTTTACTACCGGCATGCGTTGGTGCGCTCGCTTCTGCAAACGGTTCGACCCGCCCGTTCTACGACGGCTTCGTCCAGACCTGGTTCGCCGCGTAGCCGCCGGCCATCATGAAGGTCAGCCCGAACAGCCCCGCGAGCACGCGACCGACGCCCAGCACCGCGGGCTCGATGTCAGCGGGCGTTGGCCAGAAACCGATCGCCGTAATAAGCATCACCGCGCCACCCGCGTTGAGCGCAAGACTGAGCCCAAACCGGAGCCGGTCGTCCATCGGTTACTCGGATTGCTCCCAGTACTGGAGCCACGCTTTGAGGGGGACTTGCACCTCGCCAAAACGCACGCGAACCGCGCCGTTGAACCGCCATTCGGCGGTTTCAGCCTCTGGCGACATCGCCATCGGGACCGCGATCTCGATATCGTCGAGGTCACACTCGATGGCCTCCTCGCGCTCGGCCATCTCGCTCGTGAGGTAATCGATCAGATCGAGCCAGCTTTCGGCGTCTGACGGCGGCCCAATCTCATTCAGGGTGGGCGCGTGGCCGGTCGACGATGCATCCATGAGTGGTCGTTCGTGGTGCACCATCAAAATCGTTTCCGCAGCAATCGGTGACACTCGGCTCTCAGCACGCCGGGGTTTCCCACCACTTCGTGTTTCCGCTCAAAACTCCGCATCCTGCTCGGGAGCGACGCCACCGTCGTCGACGTCGAACGACCGCCGGAGTTCGCGAATGCGGTCGCGAATGTCCGCCGCCAACTCGAATTCGAGGTTGCTCGCCGCCGCCTGCATCCGGTCTTCGAGGTGGGAAATCTGGGCGGCGGCCTCGTCGTCGGTTTCGGGCGACTCGGTTGCCAGCCCGCCCGTGTCAGTTTTCGAGCCCGGCAGATTGGTCTCGCCGACGGGTTTGTCGATGGTCACCGGCTCGTGACCGTGTTCGGCGTTAAATTCTTCTTGAATGCGTCGTCGTCGCTGGGTTTCGTCGATTGCGGCGGCCATCGCGTCGGTCGTCTCGTCGGCATAGAGGACGACTTCGCCGTTGACGTTGCGGGCGGCCCGCCCCATCGTCTGGACCAGCGTCGTCTCCGAACGCAAGAATCCCTGCTGGTCGGCATCGAGAATCGCGACGAGCGAGACCTCCGGAATGTCGAGACCCTCCCGCAAGAGATTGATGCCGACGAGCACGTCGATCTCGCCGAGTCGGAGGCTCCGAATCAACTCGTGGCGTTCGAGCGTGTCGGTTTCGTCGTGCATGTAGGCGACGTCGACGCCGCCCTCTTCGAGATACTCGGTGAGATCTTCGGCCATGCGCTTGGTGAGCGTCGTCACCAGCGTGCGTTCGTCGCGTTCGATTCGCTCGCGAATCTGTTCGGTCAGGTCGTCGATCTGGCCCGTTGCGGGCGCGGTTTTGACGCGCGGATCGACGAGGTACGTCGGCCGGACGATCTGTTCGACCACCTGTTCGGAGTTGTCGAGTTCGTACTCGCCGGGCGTCGCGCTCACGTACAGCAGATTCTCCGTTTTCTCCTCGAACTCCTCGAAGGTCAATGGGCGGTTGTCGTACGCTGTCGGCAGCCGAAAGCCGTTTTCGACGAGCGAATCCTTCCGGGATTTGTCGCCGGCGAACTGGCCTTTGATCTGTGGAAGGGTGACGTGCGATTCGTCGACGACACAGAGAAAGTCGTCGGGGAAGTAATCGAGCAGTGTGTAGGGCGCATCGCCCGACTCGCGATCCGACAGGTGGACCGAGTAGTTCTCGATGCCCGAACAGTAGCCCGTCTCCTGGAGCATCTCGATATCGAAGGTCGTCCGTTCTTCGATCCGCTGGGCGGCGATCAGGTCGCCGTTGCGCTGGAAGTACCGAATACGCTCTTCCATTAGCCCCTCGATCTCCGCGATGGCGTTTTCGAGCGTCCCCTCGGGAATCGAGTAGTGTTCGGCCGGGTGAATCAACACGGCCGGTTCGGTCGACTGTACCGCTCCTTTCAGCGTATCAACTTTCAACAGCCGGTCGATTTCGTCGCCCCAGAACTCGACGCGAACAGCGTAGCGGCCGTACATCGGGAAGATTTCGACCGTGTCGCCGCGCACCCGAAACGAGCCTTGCTGGAAGTCGATATCGTTGCGCTCGTAGTTGAGGTCGACGAGCTGTGCGAGCAACGCGTCGCGACCGATCTGCTGGCCCGTGGTGAGTTCGAGCGCCAGCTCGCGGTAGTTGTCGGGGTCACCCAACCCGTAGATAGCCGACACGCTGGCGACGACGAGGACGTCGTCGCGGGTCAAAAGCGACCGGGTTGCGGAGTGTCGCAGCCGCTCGATCTCCTCATTGATCGACATATCCTTGTCGATGTAGGTGTCGGTCTGTTCCATGTACGCCTCGGGCTGGTAGTAGTCGTAGTATGAAACGAAGTACTCGACGGCGCTGTCGGGAAACAGGGTTTTGAACTCCTCGTACAGCTGGGCCGCGAGCGTTTTGTTGTGTGCGAGCACGAGCGTTGGTTTGTCGAGCTGTTCGACGACCCACGAGACGGTGTTGGTTTTGCCCGATCCGGTCACCCCGAGCAGCGTCTGTTCGCGCATGCCCGACTTGTAGCCCGAGACGAGCTGCTCGATGGCCTTTGGTTGGTCGCCCGCCGGGTCGAACGGGGCGTCGACCTCGAAGGGCTGGCCCCCACCGGGTCGGTCCGGCTGGAGGGGCCCTGACTGCGTATCACTCATTGGCTGGGGTTGGCACTGTGGCCACTTGACCCGTACGGTCACTACGTGAACCGGTGACAACCCCCCGGTTTCGCATGGAGATTCTTCGACATTGATTCCGGAATTCGAATCGGTTGTTCGCGAGCCGAGACGGGAGTCCGAACCGATCCGGGCGGTAGAGTCGGTGTTATTAGGAGCATCCGGTTCGTACAGTCGGTCGTGAGCGTTGGATCTTCCCTCCAAGCCGGTGTCCGCCTCCTCGTTTCACGGCCCGCGAGTGTCCTCCCGGTCTACCTGCTCGTTTTGGGCCTCACCGCGGCCGCCCGCGTCCCGATCCTGCTGGCGGTCGCGATCATCATCGCGCTTCTCGTCGCTGACGGGCGACTCCAGATCCTCATCGAGGAAACACAGGAGGCGATTGACGGCATCGACCCCGACGTCGAACCGACTCCCGAAAACATCGTCGACACCTTCCCCGAAGGCCTTGAGGCGGCCATTATTGACGTGTTCACGCCGACGGTTGTGTTGCTGATTGTCCTCGGCATCGGCCTCTCGATTCTCGTTGCACTCGTTGCCAACGCGCTCGGCAACGCGGCGGCGCTCAACGGCGTTTACGGCGCACTTCGCGACGACAACGCGGCGTTGGCGGCGGTTTCGGGCATCGGGCGCGACTGGAAGCCGTTTGTCGGCCTCGCGGTGATACAGGCCGCTATCGTCATCCTTCTCAGCCTGCCCGTTGCAACTGGGATTTTGTTGTTTGCCGTCTCGCCGGTCGCCGGCGTCTTTGCGACCGGGCTTGCGGTTCTGTTTAGCGGCGTGCTCCTGCTGGTCGCCACGCTTCTGTTGGCCTTTACCGGCCAATCGATTGTCGTCGACCGCGTCGGGTTGGTGACGGCGATCCGCAACAGCGTGCGATTCCCGGTCAACCGCCCGGCCGCCTTCCTCGGCTACATCGTCGTCGCGCTGGGCGTGTTCGGGCTGTTCTCGGTGCTGANCTCCNTNTTNGGCNTGCTCGGCGTCTCACAGCTGTCGGGCATTGTCGGACCGCTCGTGTTGTTCGCTTTTCTCGACATTTTCAAAGTCGTCCTCTACGCCGACCGGTCGTTCCCGGCGGTCTCGGCGTCGAACCGGCGGG
>SL_5KL_010_SEDDRAFT_10001066_pt1 | contig 17043 bp, 14 predicted proteins | sample SodLakKL_010_SED_FD_9118 | JGI IMG/M metagenome (IMG submission 9118)
CGTGTTTTTAAAGTGGGATGGCCTTAATTCCTCCGGGAGGGAGGTCTCATCCGGTATGTATTACGGGGTTCTTAAAGGAAATGGTGAGAAAATGAGGGATTTTTTAATAGGAGTTGTAAGATGAAAAAGAAAAAAATAGTTATAGCTGAAGATGATGAAGTAATAGTGGAGATTCTCCGGGAGGGCCTGGAAGGTTATGAAATATACAGCGCCTTAAACGGCAGGGAAGCGCTTGAACTTATTCAAAAAGAGATGCCGGATTTAATAATTGCAGATGTTATGATGCCTGAAATGAATGGAGTTGAGCTTAACAGGCGGCTGAAAAGAGAGCCCGGCTTATGTCAAATACCGGTTGTGATAATAACTGCAAAACCCGATATGCAGAAACATTTTTCCTGTGTAGGGGAAAATGAGGTGGCGGGGTTTCTTGAGAAGCCCTTTACCATTGAGGTACTACAGGAGGAAATTAAAAGAAACCTTGAAAAAGCTGACTGAAATTATATTTCTGCTTTTTTTTCTTTCTTCTACGGTTTATTCGTTTTATTCTTCTCCCGGCCACGGCGGTTTGCCGGGTGAGGCCTTTTCTTCTTTTACTGCTTCTCCCAGGGCGCTTGCTCTCGGCGACTCTTATGTCTCTGTTAAAGGCGAGGCGGCCGGGATGTATTACAACCCGGCCTTATCTTCTTTCATGGGACACCAGAGTATTTCTGCGTTTTATACACCCCTGCCGCTTGACGGAAGGTATGCATCTGTTTTTTATTCGTACCCCCTTATTTTGGGGGTGTCGGCAGGGGCGGGAATATTAAGCCTTGTATCCGGCGAGGCAGATAAGAGAAATATTTATGGCGGATATGAGGGGAAATTCCGGGACAGCAAGACGGCATTTATGATGAACATCAGCAGAAACCTGGGGAAAAATACCGCAGCAGGGGTTAATCTTAAGTTTTTTAACCGTCACATAGATGATTACGGGGACACCGGCTTTGGAGTGGATGCGGGTTTGAGTTATAAACCGTCGGATATGGTATCTCTGGGAATGCGCCTGCAGAATGTTTTACCTCCCGCCATAAAGCTTCATGCGAAAACCGAAAGGCATCCTTTCAATTTAAGGGGAGGGGTTTCAGTAAGGGTTCCGGATTATAGTTTATTAGGGGTTGCTGATATTGAAATTCTTGATATTGGCGGTGAGCCCTTTAGTAGATGGCATTTAGGAATGGAGTATGAGGTCTTTGAGGCTCTGCGCCTGCGCTGCGGAATTAATTATAAGCATATTACAGCCGGGGTGGGTCTGGATATAGAAAAGTTCAGTTATTCCTATGCGCTCAGGTATTCAGAAGCCGGTCTTTTCCACAGCGCCGGAGTATCTGTAAAGTTCGGCTACCTGCCCAGCGCCAGGGAAAAAGAGATAGAGAGAAGAGAACAGCTTTTAGAACGCAGGGAGGAAATTTTCCGGGAGTGGAAAGAAGAGAAGAGAACAGCTTTCCTTGGAGAGCTTCAGCAGACATATGGCAAAGTAGAGGATGAACTTGCCGAGGTTCAGGAAAAAAACAGGGAGCTTGAAGAGCTTATTCAGGCAGCCAAAGATATCGGTAGGGGTTATTACGATGATGCCGAAGAAACACTCGGCAGGCTTTTGAGAAAAGATTCAGAGAACAGGGACGCAAATATTCTCCTCGGCATTATCCAGGATGATCTACAGCGGCAGTTTTCATTTAACAGCATGATGTCGGCATATGAAAGCGGTGAGTACCAGAAGGCCGCCCGTGAAGCGCGAAGGGCAGATGATGGGCATCCTCAGTATCAAGAGGCCAGGGTGATCGGGCTTCTTTCCGAGGCGCGCATAAGTGTTCATGAGGAGAAATTTGATAATGCAAAGAAGCTTATCCGGCGGGCGCTTGAAATCCGGCCGGGGGATTCGCTCGCACAATCGCTTCTGAGAAGAGTTGAGCGGCTTAGGGAGTTATATGAGGGTAATTAGGTATTTAATTCTTATTGTAGTTGGCGCGGCCTTTGTTTTTACAGGCCGCGGATTTACCTCGGAATACTATATAAGGGGCTTGAATTTTTATCTTGACGGAGAAATAAGCGATGCGCTTTCTGAACTGGAAAGGGCTTATGAGCAGGAGCCCAGCCGAAGCAGTATTGTTAATCTATATGCTGAGGTTCTTGTTCTTGAAGCGGGCAGGCATTATGAGCAGGGAAGAGAAGAAGAAGCTTTTGAACTTATCCAAACCGCAAAGGATTTAAAGCCCGAAGACACCAACATCGCTGGAGTATATAAGATGCTTCATGAGCGGCTCCATCCGGAGGAAACAGAAATTAAAGAAGAATCATCTGAATATGGTGATGTTTTCGAAGGAATGAAAAAAGAAAAGGAGGAAAAAAGAATTGAAAGGGTCGAGATTGTAAAGGAGCCGCCGGAAAAGATTACGGTGAGGGAGATGGAGCTTCTCCGGCCGATTCTTCTTGAATCAGAAAGTAATAATAGCAATAATAATGTTCCTTTTTATGTATTGGGTGTCAGCGGTTTCTTTGGGGTTTTATTTATAATTATAACGGCTCTCTGGTTTAAAAAACTTAACGATACCAGCAGAAGAAGCCTTGAGGCGGTTGTAGAAAGTTCACAGGAAAAAATGCGGCTTATGGAAAGGGAGTATAAAAGAAGAAGAAAGGAGGATTTCGCCGCCGAGATGGAGGAAAAATCTCAGGTTAATGAAAAGGAGGCCTATTATCTCGCCAGGGAGGAAAAACTTAAAAAAGAATATGAAAAACTTCTGTCAGAGTCTTTTAGGGCGGAAAAAAAACCGGATCCCCGCCTTGTGCCTGAACCGGAGATGTCTGAGACCAAAAAAGGAGACCTGGAAAGAAAAAAGATTTTCCGGGAATTCAGGGATTTAAAGAAAACCGATTACGGCTCTTCAATCAGCCTCCTTAAGAATATGATTTCAAATTCAAATCCCTGGGTGAGGATGTGGGGAAGCGACCTTGCTCTCGAAGTAGATACGGATGATGCGCTGAAGATAATAAAAGCACTGGTTTCGGACAGGGAATACCAGGTTAAGAAAGCTGCATTTAAAGCCCTGGAAAAACTGTCTCATCGTAAAATATCCATGGCACAGAAAAACAGCATACTCAGGATGAAAAAAGAGCTTCGCCGGTCGGGATGGGTTGGATAAAAAAGCTATAGAAGTCTGGCGGCTTTACTGTCGCAGAGTATTGTAAGGCCGGGGTGTTTTCTTAGAAGGGAGGCCGGAACATCCTCAGAGACTGGGTTTGAAATTGTTCTGTATAGGGCTTCAGCCTTTCGGTCTCCGCTTGCTATGAGAAGAATTTTTTTCGCATCCATTATTGTGGCGATGCCCATCGTGATTGCCCTGCGGGGAACCTCCTGAGCGGAATTAAAGAACCTTGAGTTGTCGCTTATCGTCTCACTGGAGAGAATTACCTCGGATGTCCTGGAGTCGATGCCTGTCCCGGGCTCATTGAATCCGATATGCCCGTTTCTGCCAATCCCGAGTATCTGAAGGTCTATTCCCCCCGCTTTTCTTATCTTTTTTTCATATTCCCTGCATACATCCCGGGTGTTTTCTTTGGAGTTTACGGGAATATGAATGTTTTCAGGCTTAATGTTTATATGGTTGAAAAGGTTATCTTGCATATAGCGGTGGTAGCTCTGCGGATGGGAGGGAGAAAGACCGATATATTCATCCAGGTTGAACGTGATAACATCTGAGAAATCTATAATCTTTTCCCTGTTCATGCGGGAGAGAATTTCGTAAAGTTTTTTTGGCGTCGAGCCCGTAGCCATGCCGAGTTTGAAGGTTTTTCTTTTTTTCTTCTTTATTTCCGCAGCCACAATTTCAGCTGCTTTTCTGCTCATGTCGGAGTAGGATTTCTCTATGAGAAGCTGCATTTTATTTTTTCATGTAAGGACTTTTTTCAGGTGTTTGTTCATTCTCTCAACCTGCAGACAGAATGCCTCTATCCTGGCTTGGGTAACCTGGGGGAAAGCATTGCCGTCGGTTTCAAGCGCGAGGTACGGAAGCTCCGGAAATTTTTCAAGGATGCTTTCGGCAAATCCGTTTTTGCCGAGCAGGTTTCTTTTTTCCTCGGAGAGTCTTTCTGAAATTATTGATTCCGAAAGGCGCCCCGGCATGCATCCGAACGGCCCTACTGATATAACCCCGGAGACTTCATCTATGATCTCCGCATAGGCAGAGCCGACTGTAAGACCGGCTTCTCCCGTAAGGTAGGGAGATATGGAGTTTTCTGAAGCTTTAATGTATTTTGCAACGTCTACCGGTGTGTGATCGCAAAGGCCCGAGTCAGAGAGGGCTTTTTTAACCTGTTTTTCAATATGTTTTCTGTATATGCCTTCTATTCTGTTTGAGAGCTTTTCTTTAGTTGTCGGTTTCTGGATATCCAGGTTGTTCTGAACGCAGTAGTCCGTGTAGTAAAGCCACTCGTATGCAGGAGAAATCCTGGTTACTATTCCTCTTTCTGCAAGCTTCTCAATAAGATTGCGCCTTGAGAAGGCGTCGTTTCTTACGTAAATTTCTCCGGCAAGAAGTGCTTTTGGCGCATCTTCATAATTTGTTTTAAGTGGTATCTTTGAAAATTCCAGCGCGGAAGCGGCAAGGACTTTCTTAAAATCATTCCATGGTAGTTTTCTTATGGCGGTGAATATTTTTTCCTCTTCCTGCGAAAACTTTTTGAGGGCGGTTTCTTTGTCTTCTGCGAGCGCAAGAAGGGAGTTGTAAATGCAATCAAGCGTATCGGCCGTTACGAAAGCCTGCCAGGCCTTTCTGGCAAAACGGGGGCTTATGCCGGCGTAGCTGTTTGTCGATGTGGGAGAAAGCAGCGCGACATTTTCTATTTTCATCTCCTTTATTAAATTTTCCATCAGAACGCTGTATTGACCGAAACGGCACGGGCCGTCCGACTCCGGCATAAAATATATCAGGACCTCTTCTTTGTCCCTGCCGTTACTGACGTAGTTTAGCAGCGTGCCAAGTGTCAGCTGCAGCGGCAGGCATTCCTTGCAGGTTGAGAATGATTTTGCTCTTCGCAGTTCGTTTTCACCGGGTTCGGGAGCCGCTGAGGCATTAAGCCCGCAGTATTTGAGCGCATTTACAAAACCCTTTGTGACAAGCCGGCCCATTGAGGGCACAAGTATACGCACATTTTTATCGAAAAGCTGCCTGTTTTTTCCGGAAGAGTCAGTTACTGTAATTTCACTTTTTTTATAGTTTATTTTTGCGGGGCGGTATTTGTCTGACTTCTTTTTTTCGTTGTTACTGCTTTCCTGGATTTCGGAGTATCCGTTAATAATATCCAGAAAAGCGTCTACCCGGGTATCAATGCCGGCATCGGCGCTGTGGCTGTCCAGTTCAAGTATCAGTGAAGGTTTTGATTTCATTTTCCGGCGAAAATACCCGGTAAGGAATGAATCCGGGCCGCAGCTGAAGTTTGTGATATAGACTCCAAAGAGCTGGCTGTTTTGCGCCACGAGCTGGGCAGCCTTCATTATAACCTGCCCCGTGGCCCAGTACATCGACGAAGGTGCAGGCGTATCTTCCAGCGGAAGCATATCTATTGTAATTACTTTCTCACCCCTGGTAGCCAGTTTACGGGTAATTGCCATATTTGCGTCGGAAGAAAATGCGTTGTAGGGCCGCCCGAAAATGACAAGCGCCCTGCTGTCGGGGTTTTCCTGAAGCTCACGGAGAACGCCGCTGCCCATTTCTTTGACTTTCCTGTTGAAATCTTCCTGGTTTTTTATGGCAGCCGCATAGGCCTGTTTTGCTTCTTTGCGGGAGGCTCCGAGTTTTTTTCCTGTTTTTATAAATTCTTTTTCAGCTTCATGAAGCCCGTTCGTGAAATTCAAAACCGGGGATAAAACCTTATCGGACCTGAGTTCGCTGAATGCGGCTTTCAGGCAGTAGGGTTCACCCTGGGCAAGTACGCAGGAGACATTTCTGTCAAGCCCGCCGGCAACGTGAAGGCTCTTTACATGGGGAAGGTATATATAATCAATGTCTTCCCGGATGAGGCTGTATATGTATTTGTGGCTTAATTCCACCGGATAGCAGAAAGCCGCTGACTGTTTTTCTGTTCCTTTCGGGTCCGGATCTTCGGGCAGAATGACATCGAAGCCGAGTTCACCGAAAAACTTTGTGAAAAGGGGCATTAGTATGATATTGTTCAAAGAGCGGTTAATTCCGATCCTGCCCCTTGCCGGCTTTTCTGTATTTTTTTTACCAAAGTTTTCTTCATACAGCAGTTTTTCTCTCGCAGAAGCCAGATCTAGCTCCTTTGCATTGAAACTTTCATCTTTTAGAAGGTTGTCGAACCTGTTGCAGACGCCCCCGAACGGGAATTTATCTCCCTCTATTTCAACAACGGAAATACTGCATTTTCTGTCGCAGTCCTGCTTTCCGCCCCGGCAGATAAAGGGCTTTCTGTATTTTATCTCTCTTCCGGACAGGTTTTGAAGGGAAATATCTTTTTCCTTCATTTTGCCTTTTATTATTTTTTTCCTGGCGATTAAAGCCACGCCGAAGGCCCCCATAAGTCCCGGGTCGGGAGGAACTATTATGTCTTTACCGGTTAAGGACGCCATGGCTGTGGGAACGGCCCTGTTGTAGCACACTCCGCCCTGCATAAATATTTTCTCCCCGTCAGGCCTGCTTCCCTTAACCCTGTTGGAATAATTCATGCATATGGAGTATACCAGTCCTGCCGAGATATCTTCTTTAGAGACCCCCTCCTGAATCGCATTCTTAATATCGCTGCCGATAAAGGCTGCGCACTGGTCATTGAAGTTTACGGGGTTTTTTCCGTTCATTGCGTTTTGCGCTATATCCGTTGTTCTTATTCCCAGGGATTCTTTAGCTGCCTCTTCCAGAAAGGAGCCGGTGCCCGCGCTGCATGCCTCATTCATCGCATAATCGGAAGGAACGCCGGATGTTATACGGGTGTATTTGGCATCCTGGCCGCCTATTTCAAAAACCGTGTCCACATCGCTGTCAAAGTATAGCGCAGCTTCGGCGTGGGCAATTATTTCGTTTACGACGCAGTCGGATTTTCCGTGCAGGGCTACTATCTGCCTTCCGCTTCCGGTGACTGCGTGGCCCGTAATTGCTATATCTTTACCCGAGGTCTTGTCATTGAGAACGCTGTAGCACTTCCTGGCTGCTTTAACCGGGTTGCCGTCTGTTCTGAGGTAAACCTTTCCCAGGCATGCCGCATCCTCCTGCCTTATGAGCACGGCTTTTGTCGTGGTTGAGCCTACATCCACCCCGAGAATGCAACTGTCCTGTTTTTGCGCCCTATCTTCCCTGGCCGGGTGAAAAGTAACATTTCCNGCNNAATCCGATAAGGGAGGAAGGGTTTCAAATGAATTTTTGTTCTTTTTAAAAATCTTTTCGCCTGAATGCCCGATATTGTTGTCGGCGGCCCATATTGCGGTACCCAGCGCCTCGAAATATTCAAACTCCCGGGGAACAGTAACCCTTTTTAGCCTTTTTTTAAGAAACCTGACCATGTTTTTGTTTCTGGCAGTTCCGCCCACCAGCATTATTTCAGAGGCTTCTGCTTTGCCCAGCAGTTCAATTATCTTGTCTGCCATCATCTTTGAGAGCCCGGCCAGAACTTTCTCTTTTTTTTCTCCTTTATTCAGAGCATGGGTGCAGTCGCTTTTGCAGAAGACAGAACACCTTCCCGAAAGGCGGTACGGGTCTTCAACGTTTTTTAAATCCGGAATTTCATCAAGGTCCATGCCTATTCTTTTTACCTGCTGTTTGAAAAATTCGCCCGTGCCCGAAGCGCATTTACCCCCGGTATAAACCGCGGTTATTTTACCCTCTTTGTTAAGCTTGTATACCATAAAAGTTTCGCCCCCGGCGCTTACAACCGCCTGGTGCTCATCATGGTCATCTCTGAGTGCTCCGTAGGCGAGTTCAACCGCCTCCGGCTCGGAAATCTTAGGAAGGGTAACCAGTGATTTGAATTTTCTGCCCGTGACAGCCGTATTTGTAGAGTCGAGGCCGTTGTCATTGAGAATTTGTGAGAGGGTGTCTTTTACCCTTCCGCCGTGGTACCTGCTGAATTCAGATCTTTCGACCTCTCCGCTTCCGTTGCTTTTTAACTTTACAGCGGTTATCCTGGATGCCCCCAGGCAAACCCCTACGCTGGTTTTATTTTTTTCTATCATTTTGATTCCTCTCATTTCCAAACTTTAGAAATTATAACGAAATTCACCAATTATTCAACCCTCCTCACCAAGCCGGACTTATACTTTATGACTTATTTCAGGTCCGGTTTTGACAAAACTTTCATCATATTTAACAATAGGAATATGAAATATTCACAGGCAAAACAGGGAAGGATATTCATTGTACGGCTGGAAAACGGGGATGTTGTTCACGAGAGTATCCAGAAGATTGCCAGGAAGGAGAACATTCATTCGGCCGCTGTTGTTATACTGGGGGCGGCTGATAAGGGAAGCTGGATTATATCCGGGCCGGAAGAGTCTCCATCCGGCGGTATTTCTCCGATAAAGGTGCTGCTTGATAATGTTCATGAAATCTCCGGGACCGGAACAATATTCCCGGATTCTTCAGGAAACCCCGTTCTTCATATGCATATAGCCTGCGGAAGAGGTGAAGACAGTGTTGTGGGATGTGTGCGGGAGGGTGTGAAAATATGGCAGGTGGCGGAAGTGGTAATAATGGAGCTTGAGGAATCCTCGGCCCGGAGAATTAAAGACGAATCCTCCGTTTTTGAGTTGCTTCACCCGTGAACCCCATAAGCGCAAACCATAAAAAATTAAAGAAAAAAACAGTCGATTTTATAAAGTCGGCTTCTGAAAAAGGCGTCAAAGCTAATTTAGTTAAGGATTCCTTTAACACATACAGCGTGAAAGTTTCTGCAGAATATAAAGGCAAAAAGCTTATACTGACAATATACTACAGCCCCGGAAAGAATACATTTAAATACGTCCCAAACAATAAGAAAGAAACTGAATTATTGAATATTATAGAGGATATCTGGCACGGAGAAGGCCCGGGTAAAGGATATCATGTGTTTACCGACGGCTCTTATATTCGCGGATCAGTCGGCTTCGGGGCCGTGATACTCAAAGATAATAAGGTTATAAAAGAAATATCCGGACGTATCCACAAAGAAAAAACCGGAAATATGCGGCAGGTATCCGGAGAAATAGAGGCAGTCAGGCGCGCCCTTTCATGGTGCCTGAGGAGGGGCGTAAGGGAGGTAACCGTACACTATGACTACAAGGGGGTTGAAAAATGGGCTACCGGCCGCTGGCGCCGGAAAAACCCTCATACGAAAGAATACGCTTCTTTTATAAAAAATATAAATGTTAAAATAAACTGGCATAAGGAGGCTGCTCATTCAGGGGAGCGGTGGAATGACCGGGCTGATAAGCTGGCTAAAGAGGGGACAAACAAAAAGGATTTCAGCCAGGGGGAACTGTACGGATAACGGGTTTATCCGGAGGACTGTTTTGTTCCGGGAGCATTGAGCTTTATTCCTTTTTTGCAAAGAGGGCACTTTCGGGGTTTATATGTCGGCCAGCGGCTTTCCTTCAGCGCCTTTAAAGGATAATTAAAATTTGCATTGCCTCTGCTCAGGATAGATGTTATCCCGATTATCTCCGGGCGGTATTTTTCCAGCGCTTTAATCGCTTCCTTAAGGCTTCCGCCTGTGGTAATTACATCCTCTACGAGCAAAATTCGTTCTCCCGGTGAAAGCTTGAAGTTTCTCTTTAAAGTAAAAACACCTTTTTTTCTTTCCAGGAATATATGGCGCACATTAAGATGCCTTGCTGTTTCATGTCCGATTATTATTCCGCCCGTAGCAAGGGAGACCGCGCAGTCTATCGGTTCATCTTTCCAGAGCGCCGCCACCTGTGAGCCTGTTTTTGACGCATCTTCAGGGTTTTCAAGAAGGGCCTGTGCCTGGAAATAGTACTCCGAATGAAGCCCGCTTGCAAGTAAAAAATGTCCTTTTTGAAGCGCGCCTGTTTTCTGCATTAATTTTTTAATCATTCTGCAGCCTCTGAAATTTCTCTTTTTATTTTTCTTGCCGCGCTCAGGGGGTCGGGCGCTTTTCTGATAGGTCTTCCTATAACCAGGTAGTCTGCTCCGCTTCTTACCGCTTCCGAAGGTGTAAGAACCCTTTTCTGATCTGATTTCTCGAAGCCCTCGGGTCTTATGCCCGGTACGATTATTTCAAGGTTCGGGAAGGCTGATTTGACCTTTTTTACCTGGGAGCCGGATACAACTACTCCCTCAATATTGGAATCGTTAGCCTTTTGGGCCGCCTCCATAGGTGAGCCGGAAGAAAGACTTGAGAGCACTGTGACGCCCCAGAGCCTCGGGGTGCCGTTTTTCCGGTCTTTGCCGGCTTCTTCAAGAGCCTCCCTTCCTGCCTGGACATGTATTGTGGTAGAATAACACCCCAGTTTTGAAACGCTTTTTACCGCTCCCCGGCATGTGGCGGGGATATCGTGAATTTTAAGATCCAGAAATACTTCTCCGCCGGCTTCCCTGATCATCCTTACTGCCCGGGGGCCGCAGGCTGTAAAAAGCTGCAGGCCGACTTTGAAGAAAGTTATTTCTTTATTCAGAAGTTTCACCGCTGCGGATGCTTCGCCCAGAGTGGGGTAGTCAAGAGCGAAGATTATTTCAGCCGGCATCTTCGCCCCTTTTCCAGTCTTGAACGATTTCATTTATTATGTGCGGGCTTTTAAGGAGTATGGAGCCTAAAATGAAAACTTCTGCCCCGGCCCTGGAAAAATCGCGGGCGTCTGCTGCGGAGGAAATTCCGCCGCAGGCGGCAATTTTAACCTTATTTCGCCCCGCTAATTCAGTTACCGATTTTAACGAAACGGGTTTAATCGCAGGACCTGACAGCCCTCCGCTGTATATATTCTTTTCCAATACCACTTTTGCTGCAAAGGTGTTGGAACATACGATGCCGTCGGCGCCGGAATAAATAAGTTTTTTAGAAAGCTCATACGGGTTTTCAACGGCGTTTATTTTTGCGACAATAAAAGAGTTCGTTTTTTCTTTTATTCTCTTTACGATATTTGCGCAGTAATCCGGGTTTGAGAGGGGTTTTTTTCCTTCTGTGTTGGGACAGGAAAGATTAAGCTCAAGTGTTCGTATCCCTTCTTTTTCCAGTAAGAGCGATATCTCAATCCACTCGCTCTCGTTGTTTGCAAAAATGCTGGTAATAAAAGGGTAGGGAAGTTCTTTCAGCTTTGGAAGATGATTTTTAAGGAAAATATTTAAACCGCAGTTTTGAAGGCCAATCCTGTTTACAATTCCTCCGGCTGTTTCAAAAATTCTCGGAGGCGGATTGCCTTCTCTTGGTTTAAGGGTCAGGGTTTTAGTTGTAACCGCTCCCCAGGAGAGGGGCCCGAAATGTTCTTCCGCTTCCCATCCGTATCCGTAGCAACCGCTCGCTGAGATAAAGGGATTGCTCAGGTCTATCCCGGCAAATTTAATCATGATACGCCTCTTCGGTTATTTCATCAAAACGGAAAACCGGGCCTTCAGAGCAGGTATTTTTATAACCGTCAACTGTTTTTACCGCGCAAGCCTGGCAGAGGCCGGTCCCGCAACCCATCCTTTCTTCCCAGCTGACATAGGTTTTTTGGGATACGGTTTTGCAGACAGGTGTAAGCGATTTAAACATAGCCTGCGGTCCGGCAGCGAAAATATTCCCTTTGTTTTTTACATGTTTGTGTAAAATGTCGGTTACGCAGTCGCCTGTTTTTTCTTCACATACCGTTAAAAGGCGGTGGTTTTTGAGATCCAGGTGACGGGTCAGCTCCGTTTCGCATTCGGATTTAAAGCCGTATATGAAAAGTCCCCCGGAGCATATTGAGGCGAGGTAGTTAAGGGGGGCCGCACCCATCCCGCCGGCTATAAAAAGGGGGTTCTTTCCCGGTTCCGGAAAGCCGTTTCCCAGGGGGCCCAGAATATCAAGCTCTTCTTTTTCTCTTTTTTTTCCAAGAATATTTGTTCCTTTGCCGCGCACCCTGAACAATATGCTTACCGCTGTATCGCTTGCGCGGAATATGCTTATCGGCCTTCTTAACGGTCTTTCTTCTATTGCAATATGTATGAACTCGCCGGGTGCGGATGCGGAAGCTATTTCAGGGGATTCAATTTCCATTAAAAATATTCCAGGAATTATCTCCTGTTTTGATGTTATCGGCGCTTTTTTATGAAAAAACTTTTTCATCTTTAAATGCTATTCTTCCGCGGTATAAGGTGAGAATCGGGAACCCTTTCAGCTTTTTTCCTTTGAAAGGCGAATTTTTGCTTTTGGAGAGGAAAAACTCCTTGTTTATTTCCTTCTCAAGTTCTGTGTCAATTACTGTTATGTTGGCGTCAAGCCCCTTTTCTATTCTTCCTATGCCGCTTTTCTTAAGTATTGATGCGGGGTTTGCGCTCATCTTCTCAACAAGCTTGCTTAAAGTGAGTTTATTTGATCTGACCAGCTCCTGCATTGCCAGGGGAAAGGCGGTTTCCAGGCCTGTCATGCCGAAGGGAGAAAGTGCGAACTCTCTTTCTTTTTCGGTGTCGAGATGAGGAGCATGGTCTGTGGATATACAGTCAATTGTGCCGTCTTTTAAACCTGAAATTAAGGCCCTTCTGTCTTTTTCGGTTCTCAGCGGCGGATTAACCTTGCAGTTGGTGTTGTATGCGTTTATGTCTTTTTCGGTAAGGGTTATATGATGAGGGGTGACCTCAGCTGTTACATTTACGCCCCGGTTTTTGGCATCCCTGATTAAGTCCACCGAACGGGATGTGGTTATATGAGCCAGGTGAAGGCGGCATCCCGTAAGCCCGGCAAGGGCTATATCCCGCGCCACCATTATAACCTCAGCCTGTGAAGGGATTCCCTTAAGGCCCATTTTAGTTGATGTTATACCCTCGTTTATCATTCCTTCTTTGCTAAGGTCGTGGTCCTCGCAGTGGGATATTAAAATTATTCCGAACATTTTAGAGTATTCCATGGCCCTTCTCATAACTCGGGAGTTCATGACCCCGTCACCGTCGTCGGATATAGCTACTATGCCGGCGTTGCTCATCTTGCCTATTTCCGTGAGCGCTTTTCCCTTGCGGTTTTTAGTTATGGCTCCCACGGGGAGTACCCCTATTTTTCCCTCCTGGGATGACGTGGTTAAAACATATTTTACTCCCGAGACGGAGTCAATGGGGGGGTTGGTGTTTGGCATTGCGCAGACGGTGGTAAAACCCCCGTGAGCCGCCGCTGCGGTTCCGCTTGCTATCGTTTCAGTGTCTTCTCTTCCGGGCTCCCTCAGATGAGTGTGCAGGTCTATAAGCCCCGGAAGAACTGCTTTTCCCGAAAGGTCATACTCCCTTTGCTCTTTTCCTAATTTCTTTCCGATTCTTTCGACTTTACCGGCCCTGATAAGAATATCGTATATTTCATCTGTGTTATTTGCCGGGTCGACTATGCGCCCGCCTTTAAGCAATAGTTTCATTCTGACCTCCTCCGGCAAGAAGGAAAAAAACCGCCATGCGTACAGCTACACCGTTTGTAACCTGCTGGTTTATCGCCGATTTATCAGAGTCTGCCACAGCAGAGGATATTTCCACCCCCCTGTTCATGGGGCCGGGGTGCATTATTAAAAGGTCTTTTTTGGCCTTTTTTAATTTACTCTCCTCAATCCCGAAAACAAAATTATACTCTTCAAGGCTGGGAAATAAAAGCTCTTTCTGCCTTTCTTTCTGTATTCTCAGTATATTTATGACATCCACTTCTTCTATTATTTCCTCTATCCGGTGGCAGATATGCAACCCCATTTTTCCGGCTTCGGAAGGAATAAGGGTCGGCGGCGCCACAAGAGATACCTCTGCTCCCATTTTCTTAAGTCCCCATATATTTGATCTTGCAACCCTTGAATGCAGTATGTCTCCGACTATTGCTACATGCAGCCCCTCCAGTCTGCCCTTCTTTTCCTTTATGGTGTAAAGGTCAAGAAGCCCCTGGGTTGGGTGTTCGTGCGCCCCGTCGCCTGCATTTATTATCGAACACTTTATCCTGTCGCTTATTATGTGGGGAGCCCCGGAACAGGGGTGTCTCATTATTACTATGTCTGCTCCCAGAGCCTCTATTGTCTTGGCTGTGTCAATCAGGCTTTCCCCTTTAACCACGGAGGAAGCGCTGGAGCTTATGTTTACGGTGTCTGCGCTGAGCCTTTTGGCTGCCAGCTCAAAAGAAACTCTTGTCCTCGTTGAGGGTTCATAAAACAGGTTTACAACGGTCTTTCCCCTTAATGCCGGGGCTTTTTTCACCGTGCGGGTAAAAAGCTCTTTCATCGGTTTGGCGGTCTCCAGAATAAGCTCTATTTCTCCGGGAGAGAGTTCTTCAAGTCCGAGCAGGTCTTTTTTCTTCAGCTCCGTGGCTGCGCTATCCGGCTTAGTCATTTTTTTTGAACAAGAGGACCTGGTCCTTACCCTTTGTTTCTTTCATTTGAAGTTCTATCCATTCATCTTCCCTTACTTCTATTTTGTTTCCGGTGAAATTCGGTTCTATAGGCAGCTCCCTTTCTCCGCGGTCTATAAGGACCCCCAGGCGGACAATATCCGGTCTTCCGAAGTCCATGATCTGATCCAGGGCGGCCCTTACGGTTCTTCCGGACCATATAACATCATCTATGAGTATTATGTGTTTCCCTGTCATGTCAAATTTAAGAATGGTTTCTTTTATTGTTGTTTTTATGGGCTGCCTGGAAATATCGTCCCGGTAAAGGGTGATGTCAAGGATTCCCAGGGGAATGCCTGTTTTAAGCATGGACTCCAGCTCTTTTTTTATTCTTTTTGCAAGGTGCACTCCCATTGAACGGATTCCTATGAGCGCCAGATTTGCCCCTCCGTGGGTGTCATCAAGGATTTCCGTGCTCATCCTTTTTATTTTTCTCATGAGTTCATCCCTGTCCATTATTACTCTGTGTTGCGCCATTTTACCTCCTGCTTGACGAAAGGCATAAAAAATCTGGGAGTTGGAGTTATCCCGGGCAAATCCCCGCATTTAAATCTGAAAAAATCTTCTTTTTTCCTGCTAAATCTGTTATTATATTATTGAAGTTTAGAAACAATGAACAGGTTTGTCAAGTTTGCTTTCACCTTGCAGATTTTATTGACGGATTACGATACTGTGGCGCTTTTTTTTCGCTGTTTTTTCAGGGGGGTTTATCGAATACCGAAACCCTGCGCATTTGACAAGGGATAACCGGTAGTTTTAACATAAAGATAAGAAAAAAATTTTGCGGGTTTTAAGCGGTAAAAATTAAATTCCGCATCATAAAAAAGATGAAACTTTTATTAAACCAGTTAGGAGGTAATAAGAATGTCAAAAAGGTTTTTACAGTCCGTTAAGAAAAGAAACGGCCAGACGGTGGATTTTGATGCAAAGAAAATAACCAGGGCAATTTTGAAGTCCATGGGGGACTCGAAAGACTATAAAGTTGCTGATGAGATAACCTCTGAATGTGAGCATGTGCTTAAGAAGAAGTTTGGCTATATGACACCTACTGTGGAGGACGTTCAGGATGTTGTAGAAAAGCAGCTTATTGAAGCCGGTTATGCTCAAATTGCCAAAAAATACATTCTTTACAGGCACCACAGAAATGAGATGAGGGAAAAAAGCGCGTTTGCAAATAAAATAAGGGGGCTTGTGGATTCTTACGTGAGCCGTCAGGACTGGCGGGTTCAGGAAAATTCTAATGTTTCCTATTCTCTATCGGCCATGCAGGAGTACATATCAGGCTCGGTTATAGCGGAATATACCCTTAAGAACAATTACCCTTCTGAAATAGGCAAGGCTCACAGAAACGGGGATTTTCACATTCACGACCTTTCCGTCGGTTCATTCGGAGGGTACTGCGCGGGGTGGTCCCTGAGTCAGCTGCTTGCCGAGGGGTTTAACGGCGTTGAAGGCAGAATCGCCGCCAAGCCGGCCAAGCATTTTAACGCGGCGCTGGGGCAGATTGTTAATTTTTTGGGCACGCTTCAGAATGAGTGGGCCGGCGCCCAGGCTTTTTCATCGGTGGATACATATCTTGCTCCTCTTGCGGCAAAAGACAACCTTTCTTATAAAGAGATAAAGCAGTCGGTCCAGGAGTTTGTTTTTGCCATAAACGCCACCAGCCGCTGGGGAAACCAGGTTCCTTTCACGAATATTACATTTGACCTTGTGCCGCCGGAGGATTTAAAAACCCGCCCTGTAATATACGGCGGTGATGTTCTGCAGGGGGAAACATACGGAGATTTTCAGCCGCAGATGGATATGATAAACAAGGCCTTTCTTGAGGTTATGCTTGAGGGGGATATGAACGGGCGCGTATTTACTTTTCCCATACCTACCTACAATATAACTAAAGATTTTGACTGGGACAGTGAAATAGCCGAGCTTCTTTTCGAGATGACAAGCAAATACGGCATTCCGTATTTTCAAAATTTCATCAACAGCAACCTTAACCCCGGGGATGTGCGCAGCATGTGCTGCCGGCTTCAGCTTGACATAAGAGATCTGAAGAAAAAAACCGGCGGGCTTTTTGGATCGGGAGAAAAAACCGGGAGCATAGGGGTGGTAACAATAAATCTGCCCAGGATAGGATATACAAGCTCCACGAAAGAGGAATATTTTGAAAGACTGGATGAGCTTCTGTACCTGGCAAAAGAGTCTCTGGAAATAAAGCGCAAAGAGGTAAGTAAAAACATGGATGACGGGCTGCTTCCGTGGTCAAAAAGGTACCTGGGTACTCTCGAGCATCATTTTTCTACCATCGGCCTTGTGGGGATGAATGAAAGCTGTTTGAATTTCATGGGCAAGGATATAGCAACCCCCGAAGGCAAGAGCTTCTCAATGGAGGTTCTTGATTATATGAGAAAGCGCCTTGTCAGGTACCAGGAGCAGACAGGGCACATATACAACCTTGAGGCTACGCCTGCCGAGGGTACTTCCTACAGGCTT
>SL_5KL_010_SEDDRAFT_10001068_pt1 | contig 17018 bp, 13 predicted proteins | sample SodLakKL_010_SED_FD_9118 | JGI IMG/M metagenome (IMG submission 9118)
GAGAACACTCCCCAACCATCGGAAGGGGCTGGCCATCAGGTCGAGCAGTGACTCGTCCCACCGATACTTCAGCGAAAGGTAGTAGCTATCGGGCAGCGTGTAGTGGAGGACATAAGCCATGTCGAACCGGAAGGCCCCCCGGTACACCGAGACGCCGAAGCTGCTCCCTTCCCGATGCGTTCCTGCCCGCAGGATCAAAGGATCGAACTGCCTACTCTCCACACCCGCGCGCACGCTGGCCAGGTCGCCTCGGGTGATAAGGTGCTCGGTGAAATCGACGGCATACACCATGTGGTCGGTGCGCCAAGCAAATCCCACCGCGACATCACGCATCCACGGCTCGGCATGCCCATCGGCAAACCGTAAGTCGGTACCCAGTGCGTTCCGCCAGACGAGGGAGTAAGCACGGGGGCCTTCCGTGAACCGAATGGCCGGGCTGAGGGCGGCCCCAATGCTCGACCCAGGAGTCGCCACAGCATGCAGCTTGCCCTGCAGACCAAGCGACACTCCTCCCCCGACATCTGCTCCCACGCTGAGGACGAAGCCTGTCTCTGTAAGGCGGAATGCATCGGTGGGATTGCCGTAGAGGTCGCGCTCTTCCAGCGCGCCCGAGTCGAGGATAAGAAGCTGCGCACCCCATCCCGACTGAGCAGCTCCCACAGCCCCGTAGGAGAACTCCCCGAACGGCCGAGTGAACATGGAGGTGAAGCGCGTCGTCGTTAACTGTGGAAGGCCGGCGGGGTTGTACATCACCGACGCGCCGTCGTCCGCCACCGCAATGAACGCTCCACCCATCCCTATGGCCCGTACCGATGCCCCCAGCTCGAAGATGGAAGCCGTGTTGATGTAGTCCCCGACCGCTGGGCCAAAGGGAACCAGCGCCAAACCCAACGCCATCAACAGCGCTGCCTGCATCCCGAGCCTCATGGGGTGATCACCATCCTCTCCGTCTGGCAATAGCTGACGCTGTCGTCCTCGTGCCGTACCTCTACAACACACAGGTACAGTCCGGTGCCCAGCGTCCGCCCCCGGCTGTCCACCGGCTTCCAGCGCCCGGTTTTCGGATATCGGGCGATGCCGGGATCATCCAGCTCGATGTGCTCCAGCAACACCCCGTCCACGGAGTAGATTCGGAGCGTGGCCGAAACCGCATCATCGGGCAGGTTCAGCCAGAAGATGCAGCCTTCGTCCTGAGGAACCGGATGCGGCCCGATGGTGATGCAGTCCGGCACGCTCCGGAATGTCGCGGTGACCGTGACGGCCTTGGTTATTTTCACTGTCCTTGTGGCGTTGGTGGAATGGTTTTCCCATCCGTAGAAAACGCTCCCCGCTGCGGGGAGCGCTTCAAGGACGACTTCTGTGTTCCAAGAGTATTCGGCGGTGTAGGGAAGGCATACAGGCTCGCCGTTCACCTCCACCGTTCCCTCGCCGACCTTGTCCACGGTCAAGGTGTGTTCGAGCAGCTCGAACTCGGCAGTGACCGTGTAGTCGTCATGCATATGGATGGAGGTCTCTGCGGCGTCTGGGACATCGACCGCCTCAATGTCGCCGGTCCACTCGACGAACGCGTAGCCATCGTGGGCCTCAGCGCGCAGTTCGACGTTTGCTCCCTCTTCAAACGAGAAGAGCCCCTCCCCGGGTTCGACAGCTTCACCCCCTTCCGAACTGGAAACCTCAAGCGTGTGCCGCGCATCAAGCAAAAAGTACAGATATCCCGGACACACTGCGGCAAGATGATTGCCATCAGGTTCCTCCGGTTCAGGAATCGTATTGCTCCAACCGGTGACCTCACCGGTGAACACTTTTCCCGTTTCCGTCTCCACACACGGCTCCTCCCAGAGAGCCACACCATAGCCGTTGCCGTAGATGTCGTTATCCACGATTTCTCCGTGCGCCGAGAGCATGAGCATGATGCCTGCCATATCGTTCCCGTAAATCTCACATTCGCGCACCGTGCCCTCGGCTCGATCCGACAGACCAACACCAGCTATGCTATTCTCAAACATCGTGCAACCGGTTACCGTCACCCTGGCCTCGTGGCCCGCGAACATCCCCGCAGTGCCGCCCGTGATCCTAAGCGAGGCGATCACCGTCTGTGCGCCGCCTACGAGCGACACAACAAGGGCTTCCTCATCCTTTGCGGTCAATGTCGCCGTGGCCCCCGCGGCCGCTTGGAGTTCCATCTTCTTTCCGAGCGTTATTCCCGCTTCATGCGAACCTTCCTCCACAATGAGCGTCCCTCCAGGGAGCAGAGCGTCCACAGCGTGTTGCAATGTAGGGTATTCGTCATCGGGCCCCGAGAAAACCACTTCCGACTCGCTCGGTTCGACGAGCGGTTCACGCAACGTGCCATGAAGGTTGCCGTACAGGTCCGTAGCGTTGTCGTGCATCTCGTTGCCGTAACCGTCCACGGTGCCGGTTTGAAAGAGCGCAGCAATGCCGAACAGGTTGTCGTGGAGCTTATTGCCCGTTATGGTCACCTCCCCGGTGTGGTAGACAGCAGCAATGCCCATCTCGTTGCCGGAGATGGTGTTACCGCTAATGGTTGCATCCGCTCCAGACCAAATCCCGATGCCGAAATCGCGCCCGCTCCCCTCGATGGTGCAGCCCTTGATCGTGGCCTGCGAGTTGTCCTTCAATCGGATGTCGTCACGAGGATTGCCAACAATGTGACAATCGAGGATCGTCGCGCGGGCCGCGTCCCTGAGCCGGATGCCGTCGTCCCGTCTTCTTTCGATGTAACAGCCGACGATCTTGGCCTCAGATTGGTCCCGAAGCTCGATGCCGTCGCTCGTGTGTTCCTCTTCCTCGATGACGCAGTCTTTGATCGTGGCCTTCGCTTCATCCAAGAGCAGCACATCGTAACCGCGCGCAGAGATCTTGCAGTCCGTTATCGTCGCTTGAGCGGCGCCTTCGATCACAATGCCGTCGCCGGAGGAGGCCCTCTGCCGTGTGAGCTCCATATCCTCGATGACTACGTCGACGGCACCGTCTCCCTCGTCGGTGCCGATAAGCACGACAGGAGCATCTTCTTGCTCTGGTTCGATAACGCTGAGCTGGTCACCTTCTCCCCGCAGGGTGATGCTCTTGGTGATGGTGAGGTTTTCCTGCCACTCTCCCTCTTCAAGGCATATGACGGCGCCTTCAGAGGCGTCGTCGATAGCTTCTTGGATGGAATCCTCCGGACCCAGCGTCACAGTGCACCTGGCTGTCTCAGCGAGGGCAATGCTTTGCGACCACCATCCAGCGCTCACCACCGCCACCGCAACGACCACATGCGCCACCGCCCGCCTTCCCCGCCTGCACACCCGCTCCCGCCCTCCTCTCAGGGCCACTTCGTCACGCGTGTTACCATCAGGTACATGTGCTAACTACGCGTTACCCTTAGATGCGTTGTGCACCCATAGTAGCAGCAACACCTTCCGAAAGCTGTGCCACACATCACATAAGCGTGCTTGCCTTCACAACACAGTGTTAAGGTGGAACGAGGCATTTGCAGGCCGCAACCGGGGTTTTGTAAGTCAGGCGCAGGATCAACCTTGCACGGCAGGGCCCTGTTCCAGCCATCAGGCCTGGCATCGCGCCGGAGGTGGGTCGCTCGTCAGCGTCCCTGTGAGATTGCGAAGTTCACGGCAGGCGTGTCCACTCCTCAAGGTGCCCATCGACAAAGCGCAGCCGCGCGCCTCCTGCACGCATATAGGTCGGGTCGTACAGCCACTCAATCACTACCCGGTCGCCGTCTGCTTCCACGCTCCGGGCGAAACTGTGGGGTGGTCCCCAGCTCCGGTCGGCCATCGCCTCGGTCATCCCCCGCCATAGCCATCGCTGCGCTATCCCTTCACAGACAGTAAACGTGCGCTCCTCGCTGCCGAGCGGCTGCACGGCCAGCTCATCCGCACGGTGTAGCACCTCACGAGCGTCAACCGTGGCTTGCGCCCATTCGGGCCGCTCGGCCTTGCACCGTTCAAGGGCGGATTCCGCCCGATCGCCCTCGGTTCCCAGCATCAACGCTGCAGCCACGCCCACACCGGCCAACAGAGCGAGCACCCACGCCCACCAGTTCTCTCCAGTCAACATCAGCCCACCTCCTGCCGGTCCACCTGGCCATAGAAGGACCTACCGCGCGACCCGCTCAGGGCCACGTGCATGATTGTAGCTCGCCCGGTATCACTTTGGTCAACCCGAGATGGATGCACCATCCGTCCGATATGAGAGCTTCGCCCAGTGGCCATTAGCAGGGTCGTGTGCACGAAGTGCCGGAAGCAGCTTCGCCGCTTTCGGCGACAGGTCCACCATTCTGTATTGGTTGCCCATGATCGGCACAAGCTCCCCATGGAACCAGCACTCAGGGCCGAACCGGACCAGCCATCATCCAGCGAGGCATCCTCCCGTCGCCAGCAACCACAGGGCCATCGTTACGATTGCCCCCGCTGATGTGAGCAACGCCAGTGAACCTACCTCCCGGGTGCGGAAGCCGTAGCGGTGGCTGAGGACGACCATATTCACCGCGACCGGGCTGGCGTTGAGGAGCACGAGCACCGTGCGCTCTAAACAGGAAAGCCCAAGCAACCACGCCACAAGAAACGTGATCGCCGGAAGCACAGCCAGACGGACGCCACTCAGCGGCAGGGTCCAGCGCAGGCCGGCAAGGCCTTTTCCCCATAGATGTGCTCCCAGGGAGAAAACGGCCACGGGCGCTGTGCTTCCGGCCAATAGAGACAGGGCACGCATAAGTGGCTCGGGAAGCGAGATACCACCTAAAGAGAAGGCGAAGCCCAGAGCGATAGCAATGAGCAGTTGATTGCGCGCCAGCCGCTTGGCGGCAGTGGTTGCCCGCGTCCAGCGGGTGACTGTTTCCTTTCCATGCGCCTCAAGTGTGGCCAACGCGAACCCGACACCGAATGGGGATATGGTGGCTGCCCCGAGGGCAGCCAGCCCACGGGCCTCCGCCGTCCGCAGAGCAAACTCAACGAACGGGATGCCGAAGAACGCAAGGCTCCCGAAAGCTACTGTAAGCCCGGTCAGTCGCCTCAGGTCAGCCGGAAGCCCGAACGCACGAGTAAGCCCTCCCAGAATGGCCACCGCGCTGCCGACAGAGAGCAGCCCGGCCAACATGAACCGACCCAGCTCGGCGGTAAGCGTGGTGGTGGCGAGGTTGACGAAGAACAGGGCCGGGAGAGCAAAGCGGTACACATAGGTGTTCAGTACGCGTTCGTCTCCCTCCTCGAGGACTCCCAGACGGCGGGCGAGCATTCCCAGGCCGACCAGGACCGCGAGGGGGACCGCCGCACCCAGCGCACCGCCTGTCATGTCCCGGGCCCGCCAATAGACAAGCTTATCGGAGCCTCACGCAACGCATATCCCTTCCATCAACGCCTCTCCGATGCCCGCGCTGACACGCTGCGCGCCGGCTCAGTAGTGTTCCGTGTGGCCATGCGGCGCTCACGTCCTACGCAGTTCCGGTCACTGCCCAGCTTGTCGCACAAGCACGGTGCGTTCAGCCCTCCCGGATGGCGTTGGCAATGCGATCGCCGATGTCCTTGTCGATGTTGCGCCAGTACTCGAACACACGCTGCAGCACAGGCTCGGACACGCCATCTCTCAGGTGGCCGACCACGTTGGACACCAGCCGGTCACGTTGTGCATCGTCCATAACCTTGCGCACCAGGGTGCCGGGTTGCCCGAAATCGTCATCGTCCTTGCGCTTGGCGTACGCAGCGCGGACGAACTCGCCGTGGGCACTCCAAACGGCCTCCTCCGGATACTTCCCGGGGTCGGCCTCGGGACCGCCCTTTGAGTTTGGCGCATAGACCGGATCTGAGACGTTCTCAATCCGCATCGTGCCACCCTTGCTGTAGCTGTGCACCGGGCTCTTCGGCCGGTTAACGGGAATCTGCTTGTAGTTGACGCCCAGGCGTGCCCGATGCGCGTCGGCGTAGGACACCAAGCGCGCAAGCAGCATCTTGTCCGGGCTGGGCCCGATCCCCGGGACGAAGCTGTTGGGCTCGAATGCAGCCTGCTCGATCTCGGTGTGAAAGTCGCTGGGATTTCGATTCAGCGTGAGCCGGCCCACTTCGTGGAGCGGGTAGTCCCCGTGAGGCCAAACCTTGGTAAGATCGAACGGGTTGAACCGGTACGTCTCAGCGTCCTTAAACGGCATGATCTGGACGTTCAGCGTCCAGCTGGGGAAATCGCCCCGCCCGATCGCGTTGAACAGCTCGCGGCGGTGGTAGTCGGCATCTTCACCGGCAATCCGGTCGGCTTCCTCTTGCGTAAGGAAGTCGATGCCCTGGTCGGTCTTGAAGTGGTACTTGACCCAGAAGCGCTCGCCGTCAGCATTGATCCACATGAAGGTATGGCTTCCGTACCCGTTCATGTGCCGATAGCTCTTGGGAACGCCGCGGTCGCTCATCAGGATGGTGACCTGATGGGCCGTTTCGGGCGAGAGGGTCCAGAAGTCCCACTGCATGTCGTTATCCCGGAGGCCGCTGTCCGCCCGGCGCTTTTGGGAGTGGATGAAATGTTGGAACTTCATCGGGTCGCGGACAAAGAACACCGGGGTGTTGTTCCCCACCATGTCGTAGTTTCCCTGGGTGGTGTAGAACTTGAGGGCAAAGCCGCGTACGTCCCGCCAAGTGTCGGGACTGCCGCTCTCGCCGGCCACCGTGGAAAACCGGGCCAACACGTCGGTCTTCGTGCCCGGTTGGAACACGGCGGCCTTGGTGTAGGGGCTGACGTCTTGGGTTACCTCGAAGTGTCCGAAGGCCCCCGAGCCCTTGGCATGGGGCTGGCGGTCCGGGATCATCTCCCGGTTGAAGTTGGCCATCTGCTCAAATAGGTAATGATCTTGGAGCAGGATGGGTCCGTCGGGTCCCACCGTAAGGGAAAACTCGTCGCTGGATACGGGGTTACCCGCATCGTTGGTTGTAGGTTTGCGGTCCTTCTCGTTCATAACGCTACCTCCTCTTGTTCCCTTCACGTGCACGCCCTTGGCTGCCTTGGTGTGAGCGTCGTGCCATCAGCGTGCATCCTCGTCGATGTGAACCGAGTGCCCTCATGGAGCATGGTTCTCAAGTCCTAAAGCCACCCTGCGGTATCTAGCGAAGCCAGTGTAGCATACTTTCGGCCCGCAACGCGACCGGGCCCACCAGCGGCGTCGGGAACGGCTTCGGAGTCCCGCAAGGCGTGTTGCGGCGGCCCTGCAACAGGGCGACCAGACCGAATGGGACATCTTAGGCAGAGTGAAAAGGTGCCGAGGATGGTGCACACTCGGGCTGGCATGAGGGGCGCCTTGGTTGTGTGTCTGGTCTTGTGGACGGTGACAGGCGGAGCCTGGGGGCAGGTGTTCGGCCTGCCGGCCCTGGACCCGGAGCTTAGCTTCTGGACGTTGGAAACAGAGCATTTTCGCATCCACTTCCACCAAGGATTGGAGGGGGTGGCGCGGGAAGTAGCAGGCCTGGCCGAGGATGCCTACGTGATTCTGCGGGAGGAGTTCGGCGGGGCTCCCGACAAGCTGGACATCATGCTCGTGGACCCGTTCGACTTCGCCAATGGCTTTGCCAATCCTTTCTTCGACCACATCGGTGTGTTCGCCTTTCAGGGGCGGGTGTCCGACTGGGCCAACGTACGGCTCGACTCGTGGTGGGAGACGATCGTCTTTCACGAGATTGTGCATGCCATTGAACTGGACAGGACCGAGGGGATCGCCAAGGACGCCCGGGAGCTGCTGGGGAAAGTGGTTCTCCCCAATGTGTGGAAGCCGTGGGCGTTCATCGAGGGCATGGCGGTGTACATGAAGTACAAGCATCTGGGAGAGTCCCGCCTGAACGATGCCCGCACCCGTGCGATGATCCGACAACTCGTACTCGATGGACAGATCCCCGAAATCCACGAGCTTGGTCAGTTCTACGACCGGGCGGACTGGCCTCAAGGAGGCTTCCTCATCTACAACTTCTCCTCCTGGTTCATGCTGTACATCGAGGAGAGGCACGGAGACGACGCCCTGCGGCGGATCAACGATGCCAACGCCGGGAGTCTGTCGAACCTGTTCGTTCCCGGAGCGATGACCGACTTCGATCTTGTCGTCCGGGAGGCACTCGATGTGGGATTGGACGAGCTGTACGCGGGGTTCCGGGAGTGGTTGCGCGCGGAGTTTGCCGCGGAGGCCGAGCAACTGGAGGCAGCCGGGGTCACCCGTGGGGTCCGTCTCACGAGCTTTGGCTGGCATACCGCGGCGCCGGCCTGGTCCCCGTGTGGAGAGTGGATCGCTTACACCCACCGCGGGACCGCCCGTCAAGGATTGCGGATTGTGTGTCCCGAGGGTGAGCGGGAACGGGAACTCGTCTCCGGGGATATCTCTCATCCTGACTGGATGCCCGACGGGCGAGGGCTCGTCTACGCTCGGATTGACCATCACGGGCCGTACTACATTCTCAGTGACCTGTACATGTACGATCTGGCAGAAGGTCAGGAGAGGCGGCTCACGAGCGGCGAACGGGCGTATTTCGCGCGCGTGTCTCCGGACGGGAAGTACGTCTACTATGCCTGCGCGCTCGGCCGGGACGGGAGCACCGCCTTGCGCCGAATGGAACTTGCTTCTCGGGAAGTATCCACCGTGGCCGAGTTCCCCGGAGAAGCGGTGCACTCGTTCGCCTTGTGCCCGGACGGGGAACGGATTGCCCTTTCTCTCCTGCGACGAGGCGGCTACCAAGACCTCTATCTGGGGGACGCCGAGGGCGGGACGTTCGTTCCCCTAACACAGGACCGAAACGAGGTCGCCGATCCGGTATGGTCTCCAGACGGCGGGCACATCTTCTTCGCTTCGGACCCGGAAAGGATCAGCAACATCTATGCGTACAGCCTTGCCGAGGAAACCTTCCACCAGGTGACACGGACGATGAGCTTCGCCGGGGCACCAGCGGTGGATCCTCATGGGGAACACATAGCCTTCCTGGGCTATGGAAGCGAGGGGTACGACGTCTACCGGATACGCCTGAGCCCCGATGGCTGGCACGCAACGAGCTTCTCCTGGGAGGAAGTCCCCGAGTGGCAGGGCTACCCGGACACTGACCATCAGTTGCGGCCGTACAGAGTCCTGGAACACCTGGGGCCTGCATTCTGTATGCCGGTTCCGGTTGCTGGGGGGTTTGGGCTGGCCCTTGCCGGGCAGGACCCGTTGGCCACGCACTTCTACGCCGGAATGGTTGGCTGGGACTGGGCAACCGGTCGGCCGGCTGGCGATTTCAGCTACGTCGTCCGCGAGCGAATCCCCGTGCAACTGGACCTGAATGCCGGTCGATGGGGAAGCCGTGCAGCAATCTCTCTCTCTCTTCCTGTGGAGCTGGGGGCAAGCCTGGAGCGGTGGGGCCATGTCGGCTTCTCCCTGGCGTCGACTGCGGGGGGGCCGGTCGAACGCACGCTCTCCTTGGGCGTTCGCCAGAGCGAGTATGTGCAGAGCGATCTTGTGGCTCGACAGGGGACGGTGTCCCTGCAGGGCGCGCTCACTATGTGGGAACACGAGCGGGAGCACTCCCTGGACTTGAGCCTGCAGAGAGCGCTTCGGCTCCCCACGGAGGAATCTCACTGGTTGGCCGTCAGGCTGGAGGCGGGGTGGACGGATGCCGTCCGGGCGGAATCTCAGCTTCGGCTCGGGGGCAGCGATGGGCGCTTTGCCCTGCGGGGTTTCTCCCGCGGCGTCCTGACCGGCGCCCAGGCGCTTCGTGGAGCAGCCCTGTACGAGTTTCCGCTCGTTTTCATCGAGCGCAGCCTTGGGCACCGGCCGCTCTTTTTCCAGGGACTCCAGGGCCGGCTGATCCTGGAGGCAGGGACGGCCGGTGACACGTTGCGGCCTGACCAAGGAGCGGTGAGCCTGGCCGTGGAGTTGTCTCTGTCGGCCGTCGTCTTCTACAACCTGCCGCTTTCGCTGACCGTCGGTGCGGCCCAGGGGGTAGGCGAACCCCAACCAAGACTCTACTTCTCACTACCCTTGGACATCCCCATCTGAGCAGCGCCGCGGCGGTCGACCTGAGGATTGCATAGGGTGTTTCCCGGGTGCGATCACCCCCCTTGCAGCCCCGTTCACAGTTCACAAAGTGCTATAGTGGATGTGCAGGGAGCCAAGGATGTGATGGCCGATGGGGCCGAGAAAGGTGGAAGATTGGGCTACCTACAAGAGGTTCGTGAGCAGACGTTACTGGACGCCGCCAGAAGGGGATGCTCCCATACCTCGATATTCCGCAAATCTTCTGCGCAATAGGGCCTTGGCCTACCCTATTGCGGCCTTCGTTCTTGCCATGCTGGCGATCGGCTTGCTGGTGATTCTGCGCTGATCCGAACAGGAACATGAGCAAGCGCGCGTTCGTCCAGGCACACGATCGTCTCAGAGTAGGCATCGGTAGACTTATGGAGTTCGATCATCCCCACTCCCGACGCCCCTCGCCGAACGAGTTTCGAACTGAAGCTTGACCGAGGTCGGAGTCAGTTCCTCAACGTCAACTCTGCCCGGCACGAGATAGGTGCCGACTAGCCCTGTCCTGGGACCGGGGAAAGCCGGTCAATCTTGCGAACACAGAGCGAAGACACTAGAGTTATTCGAACCCAGGGGATGGGGTCCCCCGGACAACCGCCCGCTGAGGGCTGATGACTCCTGCTTATGCAGTCGGTGCCAAGCAGGTTTTTTGCTGCCTGGCGACAGGCTGCCGGAAAGGAGTCATCCATGGCGGAGAGCCTCGCAGCGCTTGTGGTCTTGTGCCTGATCGCCGAGTGGCTCCTGCGACGATTTCAGATTCCTGGACTCGTCGGGTTCCTACTGCTGGGTGTCCTGTTCGGTCCCTCGATCCTAGGCCTCGTCGATCCTGACCTTCTGGCCATTGCCCCTGATCTGCGGCTGGTCGCGCTGATCGTGATCCTGCTCCGAGCCGGTCTCACCATCAGGCGCTCCACGCTGCATAAAGTCGGCCTCCGCGCCATCTTGCTTTCCTGCGTACCGGCCCTCCTGGAGGGCGGAATGATCACTCTGCTCGGGCCTGTACTGTTTGGGCTCAGCTACCTGGAATCGGCGATCCTCGGCTCGGTTATCGCCGCTGTCTCACCTGCTGTCGTCGTGCCGATGATGCTGTCGTTCCAAGAACGAAAGATGGGGCGTGATAAACACATCCCCACGCTCGTCCTTGCCGGGGCTTCGCTCGACGACGTAAACGTGATCGTGGTTCACGGGCTGTTGGTGGGCTTGTATGTAGGCCAGCACATGAGCCTCGCCTGGCGGTTGGCCAGCGCACCGGTGTCTGTCGTGCTCGGCGTGGGCATCGGCCTGGCAGCCGGAGTGCTGCTGTACCGGGTCTTCGACCGTTTTGCCCCGCGTGCGTCCAAGCAAGTACTCACCGTCCTGGCCGTCTCCGTGCTACTAGTCCAGGTCGAACGGCTTGCCGGATCATGGCTCCCCTTCGCACCCCTCCTCGCCGTGATGGCCATCGGCTTCGTCATGCTGGAACGTCGGGAGCACCTGGCCCACCAGCTTTCCACGTATCTAGCCCACATATGGGTGTTCGCCGAAATCGCGCTGTTTGCTTTGGCTGGAGCTCAAGTCGATCTCAGCCTTGCCCTGACCGTGGTGGGGCCGGGATTGGGAGTGATCGCGGCCGGTCTCACCGCACGAGCAGGAGGCGTGCTCCTGTGTCTTAGTCGAAGCCAGCTCACCTGGAAAGAGCGGTTCTTTGTGGCCCTTTCCTACACCCCCAAGGCCACGGTGCAGGCGGCCATCGGCGCCGGGCCGCTTCTGGCCATGCGGGCAGCCGGCATGGACACCGGCCCAGGGGAAGTCATCCTCGCTGTCTCCGTGCTCAGCATCCTTGCCACCGCTCCATTTGGTGCCTGGGCAATTTCGAGCGCCGGCCGCCGGATCCTGAGCCGACCCACTGGGGAGGCACCTGATCGGGCCGGTGCTGAGAGCCTGTCGTCCCCTGCTGTTCATAAGCCTGCGGGTACGCTCCAGGAGAGGGATTAGCCCGCAGGGGGTTCCCAGGCCGACGCCTCTTGTCCGGCTTGTCACAGAAAGCCTGACTGGAAGGCCCGCGCGCCGCGCAAGATGCGCGACCCTAAGAAGCTGCGTAACCCCCAAACAGCCAAAGGGAAAGCAGTTCAGCGTTGGTGTGCCAGCCTGTTGGAGTCCGGGGATGAGCGGTACGCTCAGGAGATTGAGCGTGCTTAGCGTAACGATTTAGGCGGGCGTACGCAGAAGCTGCATAGGATGCTGTGGGTGGCCTGCGGAGCGTGTAGGATATCGTCGTGGCGATCACAATTCGTCCAGCGCGGTCTGAGGATCGGGAGGCAATGGTCACGATCTCCGCCCAGATTTGGGAGGGAGAGGACTACATCCCCCTCGTCGTTGATGACTGGCTCGCCGAGGGCGGGCTTGTGACAGCCGAGCTCGACGGTCAGCTGGCCGGGTATGCCAAGCTCACGATTCTCGCTCCGGGCGAAGTGTGGCTGGAGGGGTTGCGGGTCGACCCGGCCCACCGGGGTAAGGGGGTGGCCAAGGCCCTTGCCCAACAGCAACTCGACTCTGCACTGAACTTGAGACCGTGCTCGATCCGGTTCGCCACGGCCGAGGCCAACGTGGAGAGCCTGCACATCGCCCGAAAGCAGGGATTCCAGGAGATCGCCCGGTTCATGTATGTCGAGGGCCCGGTGCGGGACGAGGTCGCACCTCCTGGGGTTGCTCCTGTTCGAGAGATCGAATCAGCCTGGTCGGTTGTCCGTTCCTCGAACGCTTTCCGCAACGCGCACGGCTTGCTCGGTCTAGGGTGGCGGTTTGTCACATTCACCCGTCAGCGGCTGGCTGAGCTGATTGCTCGTGGAGAGGTGTTCGCCTGGGGAAGTCCAGCGCGCGGGCTCCTCATCCAGGTTCCCGATCCCTACGCACCAGCGGCGTTCGCGACAGTCGCGTTCGTGCACGGTGACGACGCGGGTCAGGACGCCCTTGTTCGGTTTGCCCACGCCCACGCTCGGGAACGCGGACAGGAATATTTGTCGGCAATGGTTGCTCGCGAGGAGCAAGTTGAGGCGTTCGCCCGGCACGGGCTCGTACCTCTCCCCTACTTTCGGTACGTCCTTGTGCTTGAACTCCCTTGATCTCGGCCCAACAGCGCACCAAAGCGGCCTGCGTGAAGAACGTCGCCGGAGGATCCGACCGAGGGCAAGGATCGGCGAACGGATCAGCTGTGCTTTAGCAACTGTGCTATTATGGCGGAAGCTGTGTGCGCCGTTGGTGCACCGAGGGAGGCACGATGAACACAAGCAACCTGTGGAAGAAAAGTGTCACCGGTTTATTTGCCCTCTTTTTGATAGCGGCGCCGGCCGCAGTTGGTGTGGCTGACGATGTCGCGGGAGACGTGGAGATCGACGAGTGGTTCAACCCGCTTGGGTTGGACGAGGTCATCGGAAGACTTCAAGTGCTGGAATGGGCATGGACCGAGTTTGAGGGCGAGACCGAACAGGAGACGATGCGCGTTCGTTATGCGCTGGTAGGCATGGAGGAGATCCAAGGGCAAGCGACAGACGTTGTGGAGCTGACCGTGGACGGTGAGCTGTGGCGGATCTGGCTGGCCGCGGATGGGTCGGTGGCGCAGGCGGAGATCGGCGGTGAGCTGTGGCCGCCGATGCTCGCCGACATGGTGGTCGGTCCGATGGTGATGGCGGTCTTCTGGCCGTTCCAGATGGTCGACTTCTATGGGGTCGAAGGAGCGCTCACCGATGCCGGGCCTGGCTGGGACTTCCGGAGTGTGGCTGTGGGCGAAGCACACGTGGGAGAGTTGACCGTGCCTGTGCAGCAGGTTTCGCTGTCGATGGGCGAGCCGCATCTTGCGCCTGGGGAGCAGGTCGACCTGCTATGGGAGATCGCCGACTTTGGCCCGTTCCAGATGCTCATCACCTGGCAGTCCACCGATATTGTGGGCGACGATGTTATGACGCTGCACATGCGGGTAGAGAAAGTGGTGCTGCGCTAGGCGCATTTGCGGTGGAGGTCGAGCCGTACTGAACATGGCCAAGATAGACCCCGAGGCACGGGCGTGGGATGGCAGGCGTGGAGGTAGGTGTGATGAACATCTTTAGTTCAACGAGGACGATGAACAGGATCGCGCGGCCGTGCTTCCTTCTTGTGCTGCTTACAGCTTTGAGTTGCTTGCACGCGTGGGGGCAGGATGCGCTTACGCTGACCGGGCATCCCAACGGGGAGGTCCGCTCTATCGCGTTCTCTCCTGACGGGTCGATCGTCGCCTCCGGTACTGTCGATCAGGATGTGGAGGAGTTTCATGACCAGCACGAGATCATCAACATCACGTTCGACCCCCCGTTCCCGGCCACGCTGGGGTTCAACGACCGGGTGTCCTTCACGTTTGACTACACGACAACTGAACCCGGTGGCGTCTACATCTGGGGGACACCGTTCACAGGCGGTCGTCAGTCCGGTGGCTTGGCGCAGCACGGCTCGGTACTCCATCCCACGGGAGAGGGCAGCCTCAGCGGCTGGTTCACCATCAGGGAGGGAGCCCAGACGGTGGATCAGGTTCGCTTCCAGATGACCGATGCCGACCGCAACGTACTCTACGAGGCCTTTGTCGACGTCCAGTACACGTTCGGAGTGAAGATCGATGAGAGTGGGACGATCACCGTGCAGCCTGGCGACTCAATCCAAGAGGCCATCGACGCGGCCCCTGAGGGAGCGGTGATCTACCTGGCGGAAGGGCATTGGGAAGAGCACATCGCGATCGAGAAGAATCTCGTTTTGCGCGGAAGTGGCAGCTCAATGACAGCGATCTCCGGGCATGCAGAGGACACTCCCGTGATTGCCGTTCGTTCAGGAGAAGGGGGAACGGTCGAGGTCTTGGTCGATGGACTTCGCGTGATGGGTGGAACCGGAGAGAACGGCCACGGCATCGTCGTGACAGGTGCAGTTCAGGTTGTCATCCAGCGGACCACCATCGACGAAAACGGCGGCTCCGGCGTTGTCCTTCGTGATACAGCAGAAGCTGCAATCAGGGACTGCATCATCTCTCAGAACCGGTTTGGGATCTACGCCTGGGACTCAGCGCAAACAACGGTCCTCCTTACNACCGTATCCGATAACACTTCGGACGGGGTTGTGCTGGGCCACACGTCTCAGGGCACGGTCAACGACAGCGACGTTTCCGACAACGGCCGGTTCGGGGTTTGGCTTTGGAACTACTCGCAGGTCGCCATCACGCGTTGCACGATCGCCCGGAACGGCGCACGTGGTCTCTGGGTGGGATGGGTAGACGGCGATGCCCCACACGCCGAGCTGAGGTGCAGCACGCTCATCGGCAACGGCATCATGATTCGGGCTTCCGCATCGGCCGTGGTCGCGGATTGCTTCATCGAAGGGGCGCTCGATGGCATAACGCTCCTGGGGCTGGCTCAGGCAACGATCGAGGACAACGTGATCCAGAACAATGAGCGCCACGGTGTTGTGCTCGGGGAACGCCCGTGCGTTGAGACAGATCTCGTGTTCGCCGGCCAGGGGGGCGGAGGCAATGTGGCCGGCGACAACGCTAACAGCAACTTCTGTCCGGAGGACTTGGCGTTCCTGTTTACCGAGGAAGGCGGCGAACTCGACCGGCGGGAGTGATTCCCTGCTTCGGCCCGCCTCAGTCTTGCCCTGTGGTGCGTTCCGGGAGAGAGGCTAAGCCTCACTGAGGCCAGGGTTGGTTAGTCACTTGACGGGTTTGCCGGAAGGCGTTGTCGTCGGACTCTGATTTCTCTAGAACACGTCTCCAGCTATAATCGTAACACCATGAACAAGGAGATCATCTTCCTCGTAGAGGAGGCACCAGAGGGAGGGTACACGGCAAGAGCCTTGACCCACGCTATCTTCACTGAGGCCGAAAGCATGGTAGAGCTCCGGACAGCGGTCCAGGATGCCGTACGCTGTCACTTCCCCGAAGAGGCCAGACCCACGCTGATCCGGCTCCATGTGGTGAAAGATGAGGTCCTCGCGGTGTGAGACTGCCGCGAGACATCGGAGGACAGGAGCTCGCGAATTTGCTTAGCCAGCGCTATGGGTATCAAGTCTCTCGCCAGACAGGTGGGCATCTGAGACTGAGTTCGGTTATCAAGGGCACCGAGCACCACATTACGATCCCCAAGCACAAACCTCTACGTGTCGGCACCCTTAACCGTATTGTTAGTGATGTGGCAATGCGCCTGGAGCTAGAGAAAGGGGCGGTCATCAAGGAGCTGTTCGGCGATTGACAAGCATTGTCCCTTCTTCGCTTGCTCCGACCTGGTGTCTCAGATTGCCAGGCACTAGTCTGCACAGCCGAACACCGTTGGTACACCCGAGTGGTCGATTGCGGAGATTCGCGCTGGCCAACGGCTGAGGTACTCCAGCCCCCTTTGGATGATAGGTGAAGGACTCCACCCATACGTGTTAACCACGGTGGAAGACAGCTCAGGTCCTTGCCTTCCATCGTGGTAAGGAGTAGGATCCTTACCAAGAGGTGAGAAGTATGCCCAAAGCCAAAGTGACCAGCAAGGGACAGATCACGCTTCCAAAGGAGGTCAGGGCGAAACTTGGGCTCGAACCTGGAGAGGCGGTGGAGTTCATCGAGGAGAAAGGTGAGTTCCGTCTACGCCGACACGTTGGGCCCTCCCCCTTCACTCGGTACCGGGGATACCTAGCCAGGCACCAAGGGAAGGATCCGGATCGGATCCTTGACGAACTGCGGGGCGAAGCGTGATAACCGCGATCGATACTAACATCCTCCTCGACATCCTCATCCCCGATGCCCAGCATGCAGATGGGTCCCAGCGAGCGCTTGATAGGGCGCTTGCCGATGGGGCTCTCGTGATCAGCGAAGTGGTGTACGCGGAACTCGCTTCCCAATTCTCCGAAGCACAGGAGCTAGATGAGTTCATCAAGGACACCCACATCAGGCTTGAACACGCTTCGCGACGTGCGCTGGTCGGAGCGACGAACGCATGGAAGAACTACCTGGCAAACC
>SL_5KL_010_SEDDRAFT_10001069_pt1 | contig 17015 bp, 8 predicted proteins | sample SodLakKL_010_SED_FD_9118 | JGI IMG/M metagenome (IMG submission 9118)
GTCTCCCGACCAGCCGAACCGAACCCCGGCACAGCCCTTGCGACCCCTAGTCATCTCCGGGTCCTGTCCCGCAACCGCGAACGGGAGGGGATGAGCCCATCCCGGATCATTGAGGAGGGAACAGGAGCAGGTTCGGGGGCGCCTGGAGCCCCTCCAGGGCTGATCGGGGGGGTCGGAACGCCCATAGGGCGAGTTTCATTCAATTCTCTGCACGACAGACTGGGAGGTGCCAAGCACATGGCTGATGCCGGACAATACATACGGTGGTTTCAAGACATTACCTCAGACGATACGGCCGAGGTCGGCGGAAAGAACGCATCGCTGGGAGAGATGATCCGGTCGCTGAAGGAACAGGGGATTCGGGTCCCAGGTGGGTTCGCCACCACCTCCGACGCGTATCGCCGCTATCTGGAGGCCAATGGGATCGAAGAGGACATCCGGGGCATCCTCGACGAGTTCCACGGCGATGGGAAGTCGCTGGAGGAGACGGGCGAGGAGATCCGGGGACTGATCCGGAATGCCGAGATGCCGGACGACATCGCCGAAGCGGTGGTGAAGGCGTATCGGGAACTGGGTGAGCAGCACGATGCCGAAGAGGTGGATGTGGCGGCCCGCTCCAGCGCCACCGCTGAGGATCTCCCCGATGCCAGCTTTGCCGGACAGCAGGAGTCCTACCTCAACATCTCCGGCGAAGAGGCCCTCCTTGAGGCGTGCAAGAAGTGTTTCGCCTCCCTCTTCACCGACCGAGCCATCGCCTACCGAGAGGAGAAGGGCTTCGACCACATGGAGGTCGCTCTTTCGGTGGGGATCCAGAAGATGGTCCGCTCAGATCTGTCCGGTGCCGGCGTGCTCTTCACCCTGGAGACGGATTCCGGATTCCCCGACGCGGTCCTCATCAATGCGGCCTGGGGCCTGGGCGAGAACGTGGTACAGGGCACGGTCAACCCGGACCAGTACACGGTCTTCAAACCCTTCCTCGATGAGGACGGACTGGATCCCATCATCCGGAAGGTTCGGGGAAGCAAGGAGAAGAAAGTGGTCTACGCCGATGGCGGCGACGAGCCCACGAAGAATGTGGATGCCTCGGAAGAGGAGCGTCGTTCATTCGTGCTCTCCAATGACGAGATCATCCAACTGGCCCGGTGGGGAGCCGTCATCGAGGAGCATTACGGCAATCCCCAGGACATCGAGTGGGCGAAGGATGGTCAGGACGGGAAGATCTACATCGTCCAGGCTCGCCCCGAGACGGTGCATTCCCAGAAGACCGGGGCCCGGATCCAGAGCTACCGGCTGAAGGAGAAGGGAGACCGGCTGGTCACGGGTCTCAGCATCGGAGCCGGCATCGGCACGGGTCCGGCCCTGGTCATCGACAGCGCCGCCGAGATCGACCGCTTCGAGGACGGAGCCGTTCTGGTCACGAAGATGACCGATCCGGACTGGGTCCCCATCATGAAGAAGGCAGGCGCCATCGTCACGGAGTTGGGCGGGCGAACCTCCCACGCTGCCATCGTGAGCCGGGAGCTGGGAATTCCCGCCATCGTGGGCGCCGAGGGGGCCACGGACACCCTGGAGGACGGGCAGGAGGTCACGGTCTCCTGTGCGGAAGGAGATGAGGGTTACGTCTACGAGGGGATCCTCGAGTACGAGGAGCAGGAGGTGGATCTGGATGACGTGCCCGAGACGGACACCCGGATCCTCATCAACATCGCCGCGCCCCAGGGAGCCATGCGCTGGCACAATCTCCCGGTGCAGGGGGTGGGGTTGGCGCGGATGGAGTATCTCATCAACAATGTGATCCAGATCCATCCCCTGGCCCTGACCCGCTTGGACCAGGTGGAAGACGAGGAGGTCCGGGAACGGATCGAGGAGGCGACTGCCGGCTTTGACGACCGGGAGTCCTACTTCATCGATCATCTGGCCCGGGGCATCGCCACCATCGCCGCATCCCAGTACCCGGATCCGGTCATCGTAAGGCTGAGTGACTTCAAGACCAACGAGTACGCGGACCTCATCGGCGGCAGGCAGTTCGAACCGGAAGAGGAAAACCCCATGCTGGGCTGGCGGGGCGCTTCCCGCTACTACAGCGAGGACTACCGCGACGGGTTCGCCCTGGAGTGCCGAGCGCTGCGCTACGTGCGGGAGGATATGGGGTTCCGGAATGTGGTTGTCATGGTCCCCTTCTGCCGGACCCCGGAAGAGGCGGATCGGGTGCTGGAGGTCATGGCGGAGAACGGGCTTAAGCGTGGCGAGAACGGCCTGGAAGTCTACGTCATGGCGGAACTGCCCACGAACTTCCTCCAGGCCGCTGACTTCGCCGAGCGTTTCGACGGCTTCTCCATCGGCTCCAACGATCTGACCCAACTCACCTTGGGGATCAGCCGCGATGCGGAGCAGTTGGCCGACCTCTTCGATGAGAGCCAGGAATCGGTGCGACGGATGATCCGGATGCTCATCGACACCGCCCACGAGATGGATCGGCCGGTGAGTCTCTGCGGTGAGGCACCCAGCAACGATCCGGACTTCGCGGCCTTCCTGGTGGAGGCCGGGATCGACTCCATTTCGCTGGCACCGGACAGCGTACTGGATGTGATCCATGCGGTGGCCGAAGCGGAGCGCAACTGACGACTAGGCGGTGATGGTGGAAGGGAGCACAGCGCTGGACACAGAAGCAGTCGAAGATACCCCCTGGCACGTTCGCGACACCGACCAGGTGGCTGAGGAGTTGGGAGTAGACCCAGAGAAGGGTCTCTCCGACGAAGAGGTGAAGGAGCGGCTGGACCGGTTCGGACCGAATCAGATCCATACCGGGGAGATGGCGCCCTGGTGGCGGATCCTGCTGAACCAGTTCACCGATCCCCTCATCTATATCCTCCTCATTGCCGCCGTCGTCTCCGTCATCATCCAGGAGTGGACCGATGCCGCGGTGATCATTGTGGTAGTGGTCCTCAATGGAGCCATTGGCTTCGTCCAGGAATACCGGGCACGGAAGGCGATTCAGGCCCTGGCGGAGATGAGCGCGCCGAAGGCCAAGGTGGTTCGCGATGGCCAGGAGTCGGAGATCGACAGCGAGGAGGTGGTTCCGGGAGACGTGGTCCTGCTCTCGTCCGGTGGCCAGGTCCCGGGAGACGTGAGGCTCTTCAAGGTGGACGGCCTTGAGGCGGACGAGTCGGCCCTCACCGGTGAGTCCGAGCCCGTCTCCAAGCAGGTGGATCCGGTGGATGACGAGAAGGCTGTTCCCGGCGACCAGTTCAGCATGGCCTTCTCCGGTACCGTCATTACCCGTGGCCGGGGGCGGGGCGTGGTGGTCCGGACTGGCCAACAGAGCGAGTTGGGCCAGATCGCAGAGGCCACTCAGAAGGTTCAGGAGGTCAAGACGCCCATTCAGGAGAAGATGGACTTCCTGGGGAAAGCCATCGGTGTGGCCGTCCTGATCCTATCGGTGGTGGTGGTGGGTGTGGGCCTCCTCATCGGCTGGGAGCTGAATGAGATCATCCGCACCGCCGTTGCCCTCGCGGTCGGAACCGTTCCCGAGGCCCTCCCTGTGGTCCTCACCGTCACCCTGGCCATCGGCGTCCGCCGCATGGCGGACCGAAACGCCATCATCCGGTCGCTCCCGGCGGTAGAGACCCTGGGCTCCACCACGGTCATCGGCTCCGACAAGACGGGCACACTCACGAAGAACGAAATGACCGTCAAAGCCGTCTGGAGCGGCGGCGAGCGCTACGACGTGACCGGGAGCGGATACGAGCCCGAGGGTCAGATCCGACGAAACGGCGACGGTGCGGAGAGCGAGAAGGAGGAGGCAGAAGAGGGAGAGGCAGAAGAGGGAGAGGCAGAGCAGGGCGAGACCGCCGACGACGGGCAGGACCTCAGTGAGGCCGTTCGTCGAACCCTGCTGGCAGGGCTCCTGGCCAATGAGGCCGGCTCGCTGCCGGGTGAGGATGACGACAGCGGTGGTGACCCCACGGAGCTGGCCGTCCTGGTGTCTGCTGTGAAGGCCGGCTACAACCTGGATGAAACCAGGGAGGAGTACAGCCGGCTGGACATCATCCCCTTCGAGTCGGAGCGCCAGTTCATGGCCACCTTGAACGAGACGCCCGATGGNCCGTGCGTCTTCCTCAAGGGCTCTCCGGAGGTGGTTCTGGACCGCTGTGCCAAGCAGTTGGGACGGGACGGCGACGAGGAGGAGTTGGATGTGGAGGGAGCCCGGGAGATGGCCGACCAACTGGCGGAGGAAGGGTTCCGTGTGCTGGGCATGGCCATCCGGATGCAGGACGGGAGGGAGTTCGAGAACCAGGACCCCGGCGACGATCTGGTCTTTGCCGGATTCCAGGCCATGGAAGATCCGGTGCGTCCCGAGGCGGTGGATGCCGTGGACGCAGCCCACAACGCCGGGATCCGGGTGCTCATGCTCACCGGCGACCATGCCAAGACGGCTCGGGCCATCGGCGATCAGCTCAAGCTCGGGAGTGAAGCGGGTGCTCGGGAGGGTCGGGACCTGGAAGAGCTCTCCGACGAGGAGTTCGACGAGGTGGTCCGGGACGTGGACGTCTACGCCCGGGTCTCGCCGGAACACAAGCTCCGGATCGTGGAGAGGCTCATCGACCAGGGTCAGATCGTGGCCGTCACCGGAGACGGGGTGAACGACGCCCCGGCGCTTCAGGCCGCCCACCTGGGCATTGCCATGGGCCAGGCCGGAACCGATGTGGCTCGGGAGGCGTCGGACATGGTCCTGGCCGACGACAACTTCGCCAGCATCACCAACGCCGTGGAGGAAGGGCGGGTCGTCTTCGCCAACATCCGGAAGGTGACCTACTTCCTCCTCTCCACCGGCGTCGGGTTGGTCATCACCATCCTCTCGGCCCTCTTCGCGCCCTGGCCACTCCCCTACGTGGCCGCCCAGGTACTCTGGATCAACCTGGTGACCAAGGGGCTCCAGGATGTGGCGCTGGCCTTTGAACCGGGAGAGCCGGGCCTTCTATCGGAGCCCCCACGGGATCCCGGTGAAGGGGTGATCAACCGGCCCGTCCTCCACCGGATGATCTGGCTGGGTGTGTTCATGGCAGTGGGTACCATGGCCACCTTCTGGTGGGTCCTGCAGCAGGACGTCTCCATCGAGTACGCCCGGAGCGTGGCCCTGACCCAGATGGTCATGTTCCAGTTCTTCCACGTCTTCAACTGCCGCTCATTCCATCGCTCCATCTTCAAGGTGAGTTTCCTCGGCAACCCCTATGTGGTAGGCGCCGTGGGCATCTCACTGCTGGCCCACCTGGGAATCCTCCACCTCTCCTTCATGCAGGCCGTCTTTGAAACCGAGCCGCTCCCCCTGGAGGTCTGGGGGATCATCGTCCTGGTGAGCCTCAGCATCATTGTCGTGGCCGAGATCGACAAGGCGACGCTTCGGCGAAAGCACAGACGAACCTCGGAAGGGGAGGAAGAGACGGAGGGGTCGCGACAGGAGGCAAAGAGCGGGGGGGGAGGCTAGATCCGGAATACGTCTTGCCCCCGCTATAGCCCGCATGTGAATCGCAACTCGAAAGGGAGGGTGGCTCAACAGCGACAGCCGATGAGGCTCTCGCCCTGGGCGCCTTCTTCTGGATCTTCGTGACCCTTACGATCCTCTTCATCCTCATTGGAATCGCCGCCACACCCTGATTGGTGGGTCGACGCCTGGATGCCCCGTTTCAGACTCGTACCCACTGCAATGCAGGGCTGGAATGGTGGTGCTCAATCTCCCTGGACGCGACCGAACTCCCGGGTCACATCGGCCATGTCGTTGTAGGACCGGTCCCTGAACTCGTTCAGGATTGTCATCTCCTCCTCCGATGCGTCGGCCTTTCTGGCGTGTCGTCTCACTTCGGCCTGGGATGCGGGAAAGGAGATCCCTGCCAGCGCGGCCTGGATGTCTGCTGCGGAGGGGGCCTGGGCGGGGTGGGAGGTTTCCAGGTGACTCTCAAAGCGCGACCGTTGCCCGAAGGTCTGGTCGCAGTGGGGGCACTGGAATTCCGAGTCTTCCGAAGTCAGTCCCTCCTGAACCGAGGCCATGTCGTGGAAGTCCCGGTCCGGGAGCTCCTCGAGGGCCTCCAGAATGGATCGTGGGGCCTCGTTGTTCTCAGCGTGCCGGACCAAGTCCCGTCGGTCGGCGGGAAAGGTGATGCCTTCCAGGGAGCGGGCGATCCCCGCCGCCGAGGCGGACCGGAGTGCGGCTTGGCCACCTCTTCGACCCCCTTCGCTTCGGTCACTCTCCGGCTCCAGGGGTGAGACGGGATAACGCGCCTCGGCGAAGCGCCCCTGCTCCAGCGCCTCGGTGGGCCACGACTCGGCATCCAGCGCCATGGACTCCAAGGGATCCGGATGCCCGGAGAGGACGTTGCCTCCACCGACGTCGTCGGCGATTCCCTCGTCGGAGAGAGCGCCGATAAGGACGAACTGCGCATTCTCATGGTTCAGGTAGCGCAAGTCGTCTACCTCCTTCCAGCGGAGATCACCGAAGGCCTCAACCAGTTCGTTGGGGAAATCGGGGCTTTCGTCGGGGAATCCCTCCACTTCCACGGACGGGTTCCGGACCGAGATCACATACCTCGCTTCTTCCCGTATCCCCATGGCCTCCTGCGCCTCACCCAACTCACTGGGGCGATGCAGGCGGTAGAGCAGGTAGCTCTGGTCATCTTCCACCTGCAGGACGTAGCGGGCGGCACCCACCGGCATGGCCTCCGCCTCACGTCGCCGGCCCTTCGTCTCGGTCTCGTACGCAATGGGCGAGAAGCGCCTGGCCAGTTGCTCCGGGCTGTCCGCCTCCAGCGTCATGACCCATCCCCGACTGTCCGGACCCGATCGGTCGGCCTCCGGTGCCGGCAGCCTCTTGCGTCCCACCACCATGGCACGGGCAGGAGCCCGATTTCCGCTCTCTTCGCCCGGGTCCGGGACCAGAACCAGATAGAGGTTCTGCACATCGTCCAGGCTTTGGGCCCGCTCCGTCTCTACCACGTTCCGGTAGAAGAAGAAGAGATCACCGGTTTCAAGGGGGCGGCTCATGGGGGACTCCCGTGTCGAAGGTGCGTGGCTGCCACCGGGTCGGAGGGCTGGCCAGGGAGCTATACCAACGAGCAAGGCGGATGCCGGAGTCACCTACCCGGCATGTGTGTTGCACCCCATGGAATAACCCAGGGCCTTTCGGAAGTCGAAACAGGAGGAGGAAGCAATGTCCGGTCACCTTACCATCACACAGCTCCGCAGGACTGCGCAGATCACCCAGGAGTGGATCAACGATCTTGCCGCCCGGCCACCCATGGAGTCACCGGAGCAGGCATACTCGGTACTTCGGGCGGTGCTCCACACGGTTCGGGACCGGATCACCTCAGAGCAGGTGGCACATCTGGGATCCCAGCTACCCATGCTGATGAGGGGCTTCTACTTCGAAGGATGGCGACCAGCATCGCCCCCCAACGGCGTCAACACGGCAGAGGCATTCTTCGAAAGGGTGGAAGAGAGCCTGCGAACCGGACCCCATTCGGAGGCTCCCGACCCGGCGGAATCAACCCGGACGGTGCTTCGTTTCCTGGCGGACCGCGTAGGTGATGGTGAGATCCGGCATGTGAAGGAACAACTTCCGGTTGAGATCGCAGAACTCTTTCCTGAACAGACTCGCGCCAGCTCCTGACGCTTCCGAGTGGGCAAGTATTCCCTGACGGGGGCCGGCACCAACGAGGCTGCGGGCTCTCCCAGAGACCTGGGGTACCAAGTGATCCATGAAAAAAAGCGCCCCCGGTGCCTCAAGAGCACCAGGGGCGCGAGCCCGTCACCCGGACGGGAGGTGGTGAGCCGGGATCAGTCGAGGTCGAACCGATCGGCGTTCATCACCTTGGTCCAGGCGGCCACGAAGTCGTGAACGAACTTCTCGTGGGCGTCGTCCTGGGCGTAGACCTCGGCGTAGGCCCGGAGGATGGAGTTGGAGCCGAAAACCAGATCCACCCGGGTGGCGGTCCACCTGGTTTCACCCGTCTTCCGGTCACGGATCTCGTAGAGGTTGTCTCCGTTCGGGACCCACTCAAAGGCCATGTCCGTGAGGTTCACGAAGAAGTCGGTGGTCAGCGCCCCCTCCCGGTCCGTGAATACCCCGTGCTTGGTGCCGCCGTGGTTCGTCCCCAGCACCCGCATCCCGCCCATGAGAACGGTCATCTCCGGGGCAGTGAGCCCCATGAGCTGGGTCCGGTCCAGAAGAAGCTCCTCGGGCTGGACGGCGTAATCCTCCTTGAGCCAGTTGCGGTACCCGTCCGCCAGCGGCTCCAGGGGCACGAAGGAATCGGCGTCGGTCATCTCGTCGGTGGCGTCGCCCCGCCCCGGCGCGAAGGGCACGGTGATGTCAGTGCCTGCTGCCTTTGCGGCCTTCTCGATCCCGACATTTCCGGCCAGGACGATGACGTCGGCCAGGCTGGCACCGGTCTCGGCGGCGATGGGCTCCAGGACGCCCAGCACCCGGGCGAGACGCTCGGGCTCATTGCCGGCCCAGTCCTTCTGGGGGGCCAGACGGATCCGGGCGCCGTTGGCCCCTCCCCGGAGGTCCGACCCACGGAAGGTGCGGGCGCTGTCCCAGGCGGTGCTCACCATATCGGCGATGGAAAGGTCAGTGGCAGCGATCTTCGCCTTCACCGCCTCCACATCATAGTCGGTGGGCCCGGCCGGGACCGGATCCTGCCAGATGAGGTCTTCTTCCGGCACGTCCGGACCGATGTACCGGGCCTTGGGGCCCATGTCACGGTGGGTGAGCTTGAACCAGGCCCGGGCGAAGGTCTCGGAGAAGTACTCCTGGTCTTGGGCGAACTTCTCGATGATGGCCCGGTAGCTCGGGTCCACCTTCATGGCCATGTCGGCGTCGGTCATGATGGGGTTGAGCCGGATCGACGGATCCTCCACATCGACGGGCTTGTCCTCTTCCTTGATGTCGATGGGCTCCCACTGCCAGGCACCGGCAGGGCTCTTCTTGAGCTCCCACTCGTAATTCAGGAGGAGGTGGAAGTACCCGTTGTCCCACTTGGTGGGATGGGTGGTCCACGCTCCCTCGATTCCGCTGGTGACGGTGTGCCGCCCCTTACCTGATCCCTTGGGGTTCCGCCAGCCCAGGCCCTGCTCGTGGACATCGGCACCCTCAGGGTCGGGCCCCAAGAGGCTCTCGTCCCCGTTTCCGTGGGTCTTACCCACCGTGTGGCCACCGGCGGTGAGGGCTGCCGTCTCTTCGTCGTTCATGGCCATGCGGGCGAAGGTCTCGCGCACATCGTGGGCCGAACGCTGCGGGTCCGGCACGCCACCCACACCCTCCGGGTTCACATAGATGAGCCCCATCTGCACCGCTGCCAGCGGGTTCTCAAGGGACCCCCGATCCTCACCGTCGGCGTAGCGCTTGGCGTCGAGCCACTCCTTCTCCGACCCCCAGTAGACATCCTTCTCCGGGTGCCAGATGTCTTCCCGACCGAAGGCGAAGCCGAAGGTCTTGAGTCCCATGGACTCGTAGGCCACGTTCCCGGCCAGGATCATGAGGTCGGCCCAGCTGAGCTTGTTTCCGTACTTCTTCTTGATGGGCCAGAGCAGTCGGCGCGCCTTGTCCAGGTTCACGTTGTCGGGCCAGGAATTCAGCGGAGCGAAGCGCTGGTTTCCGGTGCCGCCACCACCGCGACCGTCGGCAATGCGGTATGAACCGGCGGCGTGCCACGCCATGCGGATCATGAGGCCACCGTAGTGCCCCCAGTCTGCAGGCCACCAATCCTGGCTGTCGGTCATGAGGTCGTGGAGGTCCTTCTTCAGCGCCTCCACATCCAGCTTCTTCACCTCTTCGCGGTAGTCGAAGTCCTCGCCCAGCGGGTTCGTCTTCCGATCATGCTGGTGGAGGATGTCCAGGTTGAGGGAATTTGGCCACCACTCGGTCACAGTGGTCTCGGTGGTGGTCTTGGCTCCGTGCATGACGGGGCACTTCCCATTGGTCTTTACGTCACTTCCGGCCATGAATGTCTCCGGTCCTCATTTCGTTGGGATGCGTAGGGGATGGGTCTGCGTGGGGGAGAGGAATCCGGTGGCTTCCGTATCCAGGATGCGGGATTCCCAGCCTCATAATCTGCCGGTTTGGTTGATTAGAGGCAACGCCCGGTGTGGACAGTCCGACGCTCAGGGCTTCCTGATGAACTCCGTCCATCGGGCCAGGCTTGGGATACCCCTGGCGGGTGCATCTGTTCGGGTCCCATTCACCCCCCGGGGAGCATGGGACCCAGCACCCAGATGACTACCCGGAAGTAGATGAGAAGGCCCACCACATCCATGACGGTGGTGATGCCCGGCGACGAGGTCAGGGCCGGGTCGATACCCAGCTTTCGGAAAAGGAAGGGCAGGCTCGCTCCCACCAGATTCGCGCATAGGGCGATGAGGACCATGGTGATCCCCAGCGCTACCGCGATGCGGGGCTCGGCCCGGAAGAAGAGCACGTACAGCGTCATGAAAGCGCCGAAGGCAGCGCCCAGGAGGAGGCCCGTGCGGAGCTCCTTCCAGAAGACCCGGACGTAATCCCGAAGCTCAAGCTCGCGGGTGGCCAGGGCCCGAACCACCAGGGTGGCCACCTGGGCTCCCACATTACCGCCGGTCCCGATGAGGAGGGGGATGAAGGCCGCCAGGATCACCACTTCGGCGATGATGTCCTCATAGTGGTTGATCACGTTGAAGGTGAGGGTCATGGAGACCACCAGGAGGATGAGCCAGGACGCCCGCTTGCGGAACAGAAGCCATGGGCTGGCACGCACGTAGTCGATGTCGATGGGTGCGGCGCCGAGGCGCCGGATGTCTTCGGTGGCCTCTTCCGTCACCACGTCCAGTACGTCGTCCACGGTGACGATCCCCACCATCTGCCCGTCGTCATCCACCACGGGAAGAACGGAGAAGTCATAGTCCGCCATGATTCGGGCCACCTCTTCCTGGTCCGTGTCCGTGCGGATCCGGACCACGTCCGGGTTCATGATCTCCCGGACCTGGCGGTGAGGAGCCGAGATGATGAGCTGGCGGAGCGAGAGCACGCCGGAGAGTCGACCGTCCCCGTCCGTCACGTAGAGGTAGTAGATGGTCTCCGCGTCGGGACCCACCCGGCGGAGGAAGGCCAGTACCTGCTCCGCCGTCATGGTGGCCCGCACGGCGATGAACTCCGGGGTCATGAGCCCCCCGGCCTCCTCCTCGTCGTACCCGCTCAGGGCCTCGGCTACCGCCAGCGTCTCGGGGTCCAGGAGTTCACGAACCCCCTGAAATTGCTCCGGGTCGAACTCGTCCAGCGCCTGGAGGGTGTCGGCCAGATCGTCGGGTGAGAGCTCCTGGAGGACGCCGGCCACCTGATGGGGTGGGAGCGCCTGAAGGATCTCCGGCTGTTCTTCTGTACTGAGGTTGGAGAGGAGCACTGCCCCGCTTTCCGCCGGGAGGGCCGCAACGACCCTCTCCCGCTCCGAGGGCTCCAGTTCGTACCAGAATTCCAGGAGTGACTGCGGCCGCATACCCACCAGGAAGGTCCTCAGCACTTCAAGGTCCTCGCCGGGGGCGTCCAGGGCGGCTTTAAGCCCTGGGAGTAGATCGGTTGACTCGGAAGAGGGGTTCATGGCCGATAGTCTATCATGCGGCCCCCCCTTCAGCCACCTACGAAACCCCGACTCCGGGCTTCACCTCCCTCCGGCTGCCAGGACCTCTTCTACGGGTCAGGCCTACTGCGGACCCCCGCGTCGCCCTTCTCTTCGGCCAAACCGACCGGCCTATCGTGATGCTTCTTCGACCCTATCCCCGGGCGCCGGTGAAAGAGGGAAGGGCGGGACCCCATCGATCTCCGGGCCTTCCAGCCTCGCCTCCGGACGCGGGCCCCGACCGTCGTCCAGTGGGACCCGGAACCGGGCACGTCTCAGGACCCTGGCGCCCTGGAGGCCGCGGTCCTCCAGGGGTTCCTCCACCGTGACGAGTTCCGCCCGAGCCTCAGAACCCGACACACGAATCGTGGCGTATCCGTTGGCCCTTGAGTCCACGTAGCGAAGGTGGGGGTTCTGAAAAGGGTTCCGGCGTCTCATGGCCAGAGCCAGGTCGCCCGTCTCCGCCAAGGTGACGCTGGCGGCGCACCCATGGAGGAAGGTGAGATTCAGCGCCTCGACCTCACGCTCGTTCCCGCCGAAGCGGGTCGCGTCGAAGACGACCAGGGCCCGAAACGGATCGTCCGGCGCCACGACGGACGCGACGCCCCGGAAGACGGAAGGGGAGGAGATACCGCACACGGCGAACTCGGTGGCCACGGCGGGAATCGGGCCGGGGCCATGGGACCCGACGGGTCCCTCGGATCCTGTGGAGCCGAAGCCTTCCTGCAGGAGGCCGGCGAAGTTGTTGTGGTTGTCCCCCGCCAGGGAGATGACGTTGCGAATCCCCTCTTCCCGCAGGAACCTGAGAAGCTCCGCCCGCTCAGACGGGTACCCCTCCCAGGTGTCGATGGTGAAGACCGTCGTAGACGCCGCCGGATCGATCTGGTCCAGGTCAAGGCGCATGGGCATGGCGGGCACCGAATTCCCCCAGAGCTTCCACGTGGCGTCGGACCGGCGAAGGGTCTCCTTGAACCAGCTCTTCTGCGCCGGACCTAGCATGGTCCCTGGAGGCGCCTCCCGCCGGGGGTTTGGGATCTCCACATCCCCCAAGGGGATCCGCTCCGGCGGCGAACCGCCGTTGGCCTCCCGGCCAGCGTCCAGGACCTCTACCAGGGGAAGGGGTGAGATGTAGCGGGCACTCCCGGAGATCTCGGTGTTCAGCTCACCGGGCACGGGGTGCTCCGATCGGTAGGACCGGGTGTCGGTCACCACCAACTCCGCGTGCCGCCCCCAGCGGAATGAACGGTAGATGGTCATGGAGTTGACCGCCGCAAGATTGTTCGGCTCCCGGTAGAACCCATGCTCATCCCGGTCCCGGAGCGGGGCGTTCACCACCTCCACCATCTCGAAGTCCCGCGCCTCGGAAGGAACCCCCGCCGTGCCGGGGTGACCGGTGAGGAAGGCCGGGACAAACTCGAACCAGGCCCGGTTGGCCGCGACCTTCCGCTCCTGGGCCGGCTCCGGCGGAACCGTGAAGGTGGCCATCCCCTGCCAGGCATCGTCGGAGAACTCGTGGTCGTCCCACGTCACCACGAAGGGCCAGCGGGCTCGGGCCGCCATCATGTCCGGGTCCGCCAGATATGTCTTCCAGAGGTGGCGGTAGTCGTCCAGGGTGACGGCGTACCCACTGGCCCAATCCACCTCCTCTCCCAGGGACCCTCCGCCGCTGGGGAAGGGTTCGACCCGCCGGGCGGCGCCGTACCCCAGCGCTTCGTAGATGTAGTCTCCCAAGTGAAGGACGACGTCGATCTGTTCCTCCTCCGAGGCTGCCTCATCGTCCAGGATCAGCCTTCGCCACGCCCCGTAGAACCCGCCCTCGTAGCTCTGGCACGATACGAAGGCAAGCTTCACTGGCCGATCGCTGTCAGCGGGAGGAGCGGTGCGGGTCCGCCCCTCCATGGAGGTGGAGCCGCCTCCAGAGAAGCGGTACCAGTACCGGGTGTCCGGCTCTAGGTCGTGGACGATGACCCGGACGGTCCAGTCAGTGGTCTCATCCACCAAGACGGTGCGGGTTCCCACGATCCGGGCGAAGTCGGGGTCCAGGGCGACCTCGAGGAGGAGATCAACCCCGTCCGTCCCTGGCGGGGGTGACTCACCCGAGGGTACCGCCCGGGTCCACAGGACTACGGTGTCCGGGGTCGGATCGCCGGATGCCACTCCCTGCGGGAAGAAGAGTTCCGGCCTGGTGCCCCCCGGATCCATCCCCGGTCCAGCGTCGGAACCGGCTCCCGTCCCGGACCCGGCGCTCCCCCGGCCCGGGACCCCGTCCGTGCACCCCGCAAGCGTGGACAGACCCGCGAAGGTACCGGCAGGGAGGGCGAAGCATCCGGCTCCCTTCAGAAAAGTCTCGATGAAGGCACGCCGGGTGGGGCTCATCGTCCCACCCGGGCCGTGACTCGAATCCCCAGGTGCCGCGGGGGACCGGCGATGAAGGTAGGGATGCCGAAGGCTCCGCCCGTGTTACCGGCATCGATGAGGTAGGCCTCATCCAGCAGGTTGTTGGCGAAGGCGGTGAGTTCGTAGCGGTCGTCGGCCAGGCGGAGACCTGCCCGAAGACTGAGGAGCCCATAGCCTTCCTGCTCGATCCCCGGCTCATTGTCTTCCTCGAAGTAGACCTGCGACTTGTAGGAGAAGCTGGGCCGGATGAACCCCTCTCCAAGGCCCCCCACTCTCCCCGACACCTCAAGGGCGGCGGAGAAGGCGTGCTCGGGCGTGAGCCGAAAGCGGTTACCGGCCAGTTCCTGGGGATTGCCTTCGGAGTCGGTGTCGTCGAAGGTGGCGCTGATGTACCCGTAGCTGGCGAAGAGGGAGAGGCCACGGCGGAGCTCTGCCCGGATGGCCGACTCCATCCCGTACGCGGTGGCGCTCCCGGAATCCCGGACCTCCACCACCAGACCATCCGCCGTTACCTCGATGACCTGGGTCTGGAAGTTGTCGTAGTCGTAGAGGAAGGCGTTGGCGTCCAGCTGAATCCGGCCCCCGCCGAGGAGCGTTCGGATCCCGGCGTCGTAGCTCCACACGATCTCATCGTTCAGGATCTGCTCGGAGGTGGCCGTGACGTTGATCACGTTGGGCCGTCGCCCTCGGGATACGGAGCCGTAGAGATTCGTCAGCTCATTCGGCCGGTATTGGGTCACGAACCGACCGACGGCGGAACGGAAGGTGTCGGAGGCGGTGCGGCTCCCGTTCGTGGGCGCGAAGAGGTTGTTGGGGGCTACCCCCAGGATGAACCCCAGGGTGCCGGGGGTTTCGGAGTTCGTGACCTCATAGCCGGACTCCACATCCTCGTAGGTGCCACGAAGACCTGCGGTGAAGGAGAGCCGCTCGGTGGCTTGGAGGGTGGCGTCGGCGAAGACCTCCACCGCCTGCAAGTCCCCGAAGTTCTGATAGGCTTCCGAGTGGAAGGTCTTGAGGGGCTGACCCGTCACCGGATTCACGGTGACGCTCAGGTTCGGGCTTCCGTCCGGGTTGATCAGCGGGATGAAGGGAACTCCGGCCGGGGCCAGGAAGGGCGAGAAGAGGGCGAAGAGGCTCCGCTCGTCCGTTTCCCACGGGACCCGCTGCGAACCGGACTCCCGGAAGTAGCTGGCTCCCGTGAAGCCGCTTAGACGCCCCCCACCCTCGAAGTTGAAGCGGGCCTCGGTGCTGAACTGGGTCCCCTTCGCTTCCTCGGCGAACCAGAGGACCGGGGCCGGGGTCCCGTCCGCGTCGAAGGACTCCTCGGAGTCGAAACTCCGATAGGCGGTGATGGAGGTGAGAGTCCAGGCCGGAGAGAGGCGGCGCTCGGCGAGCAGCGTCGCGCCCCACACCGTCCGGTCGATGTATAGGTCGTCGCCCCGTTCCAGGTCGGCGAAGGTGGCGAAGTCCAGGTCACCGCCGGAGGGGGCGTAGGTGCCGCTCTTGAATGAGGTGCCCGGCGGGTTGTCGTGCTGATAGTTGACGATGAGGTCGAAGCCCGTGTCCTCATCCGGCTCCCACCGGAGGAGTCCCCGGATCGCTGCTGTCTGCTTTCCGTTCAGGGTCCCGCCGGAGAGGTTCTCGATGAAGCCATCCCGACGCTGGAAGATCCCAGCAACCCGCCCAAAGAGGCGATCCTCCACCAAGGGCGTGTTCCACACCGCTTCGGCGAAGAGGTCCGAATAATCGCCCCCGCCCAAAGTGAGCATTCCTTCCGTGGTGTTGGCCGCCTTGTTCTGGATTAGGTGAACGGCGCCGATCTGAGCGCCGCGGCCGAAGAGAGTGCCCTGGGGGCCCTTCAGGACCTCGACCCGCTCCATGTCGAAGAGCTCCACCACGGAGCCCCTGGACTTGGAGATGGAGACGCCGTCCTGGAACACGGAGACCCGGGGTTCGATGCGGGAGTCTCCGTCGTCACTGGTGATCCCGCGGATCACGAATCCTGGGTTGTTGGGGCTCTGGAGCTGGATCTGGAGGCCGGGAACGAACTCGGAGAATTGATCAAACTCCTGGAGGCCCAGGTCGCTCAGGAAGGTCCCGTCCAGAGCGGTCAGTGGCACCGGCACATCCAAGATCGGCTGGGCCCGGCGCTGGGAGGTGACGACGAGTCCTTCAAGGCCGATGGCTGCCGCCGTCAGGGTGAAGTCCACCGTTACTGCCCGGCCCGCTTCCACCTGTACCGATCCACTTTCCCGAGCGAACCCAAAGTGTTCGACATAGACCGTGCGTTGTCCGGAGGCGATGCCGGTCAGCCGGAAACGCCCCTGGCGATCGGTGAGGGCCCGCTGAGGCTGACCCTCCACCCGGACCAGGACGCCGTCGAGGGGTACACCTCCCTCACTCCGAACCACTCCAGTCACCTCGCCCCCGGTTTGGGCCGAGAGGGGTGCGGCGGAGGTGAGGAGGCTGCCGAGGAGGAGGGTGGCAGCCAACGAATACCGGAGAATGGAGGCCGGCCACTGAAAAAACGTACAGCGATGAGACATAAGGTCATCCCGCGAGGAGGATATGGAGGCATTCAGACGAATCTCCACAAACCTCGTTCTGCGGATGATCTAGTTTCGGTTCTCTCCCGAAAAGGTGAGGTAACGATTCAAGGAAAATCTGCCGACGGCGGATCCGGGACTACCGCTTGAGCCAGTGGTTCATCCAGCTCACGGTCCGCTCCAGCGCATCAACGGTGCGCCAGGGGGTCCACCCTCCGTGAGCGGACTCCGGATACCGGACGAACTCGGTCGGGACCCCCAACTTCACCAGGGAGAGGTACCACTGCTCGGCGTCGGTCATGGGCGTGCGGAAGTCCACCTCGCCGTGGATCACCAGGGTCGGGGTGGTCACATTCTCCACGTAGGAGAGGGGAGAAGAAGCCCGAAAGACCTCCCGAGCCTCGTGGGGCGCCCCGCCGAACTCCCACTCCAGCGC
>SL_5KL_010_SEDDRAFT_10001070_pt1 | contig 17010 bp, 25 predicted proteins | sample SodLakKL_010_SED_FD_9118 | JGI IMG/M metagenome (IMG submission 9118)
TAACCCGCTACGAGTAGCTTGCCGTCTGGCCAGCATCGACTATGGGCTGGATGTGGTTGCCTCGGCCGGGAACGACGGTCCCAAGATGACCACAATAAAGGTTCCGGCCACCGACCCCGAGGTCATTGCCGTGGGTGCCATACAGACTTACGATGCGCTCGAAATATGGGAGAAGTCGTCGAGAGGACCTACTGAGGAGGGCGAAACCAAGCCTGACTTCGTGCTCTGGGGCACCGATATCGAGGCAGCCAGCCATTTGAGGGACGATGGATACGTTGTCAAATCGGGGACGAGCTTTTCTGCCCCCATGCTGGCCGGGCTGACCGGGCTTCTCTGGGAGACCGGGCGGCGTGCCTATGGTGAGGGGTGGCTCTTTCGCTGGACCGCGGCCAGGGAATTCGCCCCCTACTTCTGTGTCAAGCCGGCGGATGCCCCGCTGAAAAAGGGAAACACCTACGGATACGGCCTGCCGGCGATGGGAACGATGCTGGGACAGATAGCCGCCGTAGCGAGTCCGGAACAGGAGGTGATGGAGGTGGTGGCGGGGATGCTCATGATGGTGGCCATGACAGGCATGATAACGGGGGTTATCGAATGAAGGACCTGAATGCGCCCAGATTTCTGGTCTACGCCTTATCGCAGGCGCTCAGGCATCCTAGAAAGCCGATAGTCTACCTTTATTGCCCTGAGTGCCGGGTGAGTCTGCCCGGCAATGCCGAGGAGTGCCCCAGATGCGGCAGGGAGGCGAAAAACAGTCCTGAGGTGAGACAGGAGTCACCGATACCCTGGTGGGGAAGCGTGCTGGTCATCGTCATTGGTATTACCTGTTGGGTGGTGAGCGGCTGGCTTCAGACAAAGGGGTTGGATGAGGCGGGCCGGGCGCTGGTTTATATTCCGCTGGGCTCGCTCTTCGGCATGAGCCTACGGAAGTGAAAATGAGACTGTTCATTTGCCCGGCTTAGGAAAACAAAGAAAGGAGGTAAAGAAATGGGCAACAAAGTGTTGGAGTCGGCAGCGGAAGTGCTTGAGGCCAGATCAGATAACTACACCGCGTATTATGGCGAGAATCTCACGGCAAAGCTGACATGGCAGAACCACGTCATTGATGTAGGCGCGACCATACAGGCGGGGTTCCTGCTTGGTGATGGCCAATACCTGTACGTCTTCGAGCTGGAAGGCGTGCAGTGGCTTATCGGCTCGCTGATAGAGACCGTGGCGCCGGCCCTTAAGGATGTGAGAACCGACAATATCCCCAGCAAGGCAGCCTGGGTGCTGAACGGAGCCTTTGATGGCCTCGGCTTCGTCGGGATGGCCGTGGGGCAAATCGGCGTTGTCACGTGGGAAGGCCGCATCATCGGCATTCACGCGGACCAATTCATGGCCAACATGCAGTTTCTGGGCCTCAAATGGTTTGCAAACGTGCTCACAGTGGAGCCGCCCGGAGAGCCGGCAGAAATCCAGGAACTGGCGTTTGTCAGCGGTTAGGAGGGACATGGCTAACGAAGAGATTGGCGCGGAAACGAAGGCCGATGTACTGGGGCTGACGTTCGGAGAGGAAGTGGAGCCGCCTCCGCCTCCGCCGCCACCGCCTGAGCCCGACCATTTTGGAGTCATGATGGGGATGGTGATGATGATAGCCATGATGGGCATGGTTGTCGAAATGATAGAAATAGGAGGTGCATGATGGAGCTCACGCTTATGCCGACTGAGGTGGGAGCCCTCGCTGCCGAAGGCAAGATATCCTGGGACCTTCCCGGCAGCATGGCCTATGCTCCGAACACCCAGGTCACAGCGAGATGCGACGTGGTCAATACTTCAGCCACCACCCGGATATATGCTCTCATCTTCTTTGTGTTGAGGGAGGACAGGGCTGTCCTTGGAGAGTGGTTGCTGGAGTTTAACGGTTATCACGCCTTTGAGCTGCCGCCCAACTACGTCTGGGAGTTCTCGCTGACCTTTGCCCTGCCGGAGGACCGGAGGTATGTCGGCCTGGCGCTCTGGGTCTGCAAGGTCGTGGGTGGCAAGCTAGAGCTGGACAAAGAGGTCGACAGGGTGGAGTGTTTCCTGGGGACCCGGCCTTTTAACTGGACGGCCATGATAGGCATGATAATGCCCATTATGATGCTGGGCATGGTGATGCCGATGGTTAAGGATATGGGAGTCGAAAAATAGAACGTGCGATGGAAGCTGGTCTACCAAGAATGCAACCCATGGCCCCAGGGCTACCGGAGCAGCGTGCTTTGCGACACGACGGAGTTCTTGCTTCGGGAAGAAGTGACAGCGAACGAGCTGATAGGCCGGGCCAGGCAGGTGCTTGACGAACACGGCCTGCTGGTGCTTCACGCTAACCTGTGGATGCCGGAGGGCAGAGAAAAGAGCCGCCGCTGGCTGTCGGAAGTGACGCTCACCTCTAACCCCGAGGCCTATGCCCAGGGGATAGCTCCCCAGGCGTGGTGGGGATGGCTTATTGGGGCTATTGTGGCCGGAGTCGGAGCATGGTGGGCAAGAAAACAATACCAGGAAAAGGTCGAGCCTGGTATTGAGGCCCTGCTGGAAGCACTGCCCGCGTTGATGATGATGGGCGTCATGTTCATGGTGACGCGCATGATAAGGTGACGAAGTAATAGTGAAAGCTTATCTGGAGCCGCAAGAAGTTGACCTGCTGGAGGAGAATGCCTGGGGCTATGACGCCAGGGCGAGGCGGCGAGAGCCGTGCTTGATGTACCAGCTGTTGATAAGGCTGCTGTTTCGGCTGGGCGGGCGCGTGTCCGAGGTGCTGGGCATCCGCGTGGAAGACATTGATTTCAAGAACAGGAGGATCACCATTGAGCATCTAAAGGTCAGGACCAAGCTCAGCTGCCCCGACTGCGGCGTGAGGCTATCCAGGACGGCCAAGTTCTGCCCTGGCTGTGGCGTCACAGTGGAGAAGGCAGTCACGGAGGCAACAGAGCACCGCCGTCAGCGCACGCTCCCCATTGACAAGAAGACGCTGGAGATGCTGCGCGAGTACATCAATCACCCCGACAGCCCAGTGAGAACTGACGGCAGGAGCCTTTTCAACATGAGAAGAGGGCAGGCCTGGAAGGTAGTGAGGGAAGCGGCAGAAAGGGCCGGACTCGACACCCTGGTCAACCCGGAGACGGGCGAGGTGAGAGGCATCAGCCCTCACCGTCTGCGGGATGCCCATGCCGTCCACGCCATAAAGGCGGACGACTCCACGGACAGCGTACGGCTTCTCCAGGAGATGCTGGGCCACAAGAGCATCGAGACGACGATGAGATATAGAAAGGTGGCGGGAGAGGAATTGGAGGAATGGTACGAAAAGCTGTGGGGTGAAGAATGACATTCCAGGGAGAATGGCGCGAGGTGTAATTTGACGATAAACACATGGAAAGACTGCCGTGAGTGGGTCAAAGAGCACTTCACTCGCAAGTGGACTGTCTGGATACACGTTCTAGCAGGCATGTTCTGCGGTGTTCTCTATTATTGGTATCCGGGGCTTGCCTCCCTCCTGTTTGTCGCTTTTGGCGGGTTTGAGTTCTGGCAGGATAAGGTTGAAGCAAATAGAGGCCACCTGGATTTCTGGGATGCGATGTTCGGGCTATTCCTTGGCGCGGTCCCTCTACTCATATTACGACTGACAGGAGTTGCTGGATAAAGTGGAGGAGCTACTTAAGAAGAAAAACGCAGACAAGATATCCAGTGTTATGGATGCACTCGGATTGGAAGGAGGCTAACGTGGCAAGGCGAAGAAAGTATCAAGATCACGCGCAATTCGGCGCAAACGCCCCCAGGAACTGGCGGGAGAATACCACCGGCGAGGTGTACAACATGGGCATGCAGCGCATCGCTCCTCCGGGAATGAGACCCAGGGCAACCAGGGTTGAGCGTTTTGAGCAGAGGACGAGAGAGCCAGAGTCTGCGACGTGGCACCACAACTGGGATGTGGCCATGTTCGGCGGCACCGACATTCCAGCGCCGACTACTGAAGACAAGCAATTAGCCCTGGAGGAGATGCTTAACGGCATCCCGAGAATGCCGCATGTGCACCGAAAATGATGAAAGGAGGTAAATGATCGTCATGGAGGAATATGTAGGCTACGGCGTGTATTGGTTTGAGGTGGGGGTGCCAGGCTTGCCTGCAGAGCTGCCACCGCCTCAAGTACCCGACATCGCCCGGCAGATGACCGAAGGAGTGATAGGGATTGGAGTAGCAACAATGGCCCTGGGCATGGTGCATCAAATCGTGACTGGCGCCATAACCGGGCCGGGCGTGGCTGAGGTGGCTAAGGAATTAGGACGGTAATAGCCCCAAGGCGAAAAGCATGAACACAGTTGAGTTGTTGAGAGCCAGAGCAGGCAACTACACCGCAGAGTATGGTGAGGACATTGTGGGGAATGTGGAGTGGAGGAATCTTGTCATTGATGCGGGTACCCCCATACTGGTGGGGTTCCTGCTCGGCAAGGATGGGAGTCTTCACACTTTTGACATGGACGGCGTGCATTGGTTTATGGGCTCGCTACTGGAGTTCCCCGCACCAGGCCTCAGAGAAGTAAAGACCGATAATCTTCCTAGTAAGGCAGCCTGGTGGTTGAACGGGGCGTTTGACACCTTTGGCTTTGTCGCACAAGCGGATACTATAACTGTTCTCATGTGGAAATACCGCATCATTGGCATCCATGCGCTAGAGTTCCTGGAAAAGATCTGGTTCGCCGACAGAATCCTGGGCTCCAAGTGGTTCCCCAATATGCTCACCGTAAATCCGCCGCCTGTTGCACTGGGCTTCGCGAGGTTCTTCGTCGCCACTGGATCCGATGGAACTCAAGGTTTCTTCACAATCAGGTGTGACGTTCGAAACCTGGAGGATGCTGAAGCCCACGGTTGGGTGCGTTTTACAGGGGAACTGCATCGCCTCGGTGGCAAGGACATAGTTCCCATCAATGAGATACGTGAGTTTACCGTGGAACCCAGGAGGACCTATGAGATTGCCCTTCCACATACTCTATGGCTCGATGCCTGGGAGAGCGACTATGCGTGGGTTCAGGTGGAGGGAAGCTGGGGAGAGGTGCTGGGGCCCATACCATTCCAGGCCGGCTACTGGCATCGTAATGGGAGTTTTGCTGTAGGGCAGATAACAGCTCATTCGGCCGTGCTGCGGGTTGGGCAATGGACTTCCATCGACAGATTCTCGTTCTACTTAAGGACGCCCATTTCTGGACCTGCGGAGCACCAGATATACGAAGACTGCCGAATACGCCCGATGGACTGGGCACTGGGCTGCTACTTCTTTGCGGCGCCGTTGCTGTCCGGCCGGCAATACTATGCAACGTGCTATACGCCCCATTACAGCCCGGAGTTCACATTCTGGACGAAGTAAGGAGTGAACGGATGCTAGGACAGGCAGCAGTAACCATAAGGGACAGACAGTGGCAGGTCAGCATCGCCCAGACGCCCTGGGAGTTGATGCAGGGCATGGGTGGGCTGTTGGAGATCCTCCCGCGGACAGGAATGCTTTTCGATACCGGCTTAATGCAGACAATCCAGGTTACTACCGTCCCCATGCTCTTTCCTATCGACATCGCCTTCCTGTCCGAGACACTGGTGGTCACCGAGGTGTATCGCAACGTTGAGCCGGGATGCACTGTGACTTCGATCTCGCCGGCGCGTTACTTCCTTGAGGTGAACGCCGGGGAGTTCGAGGGTATTGACTCTGGCGACCAGGCCCTTGTCGAGTTTTTACCTGCGCCGCTGATGATACCGGCAGAAGCCGACTGGATGTCCGCCATGGTGAGATTTGTGGGCTTCGCTATAATGGCCGTCTTTATTGTCGCGATCGCCCGGGCATTTGTTAAGGCTGCTATGGCTCCGCCCAAGAGAAAACCGGTGCTCCACGACCCCCGACACGAGGCGATAGCTTATGAGCTCCTGGAGAATCCTGAATTCTGGCTTAATGTCTATAGGATAAAAGATTTGACAGGGTTATCCCTGGACGAAGCCTTCCGCGTTGTGTTCGTTTTGCGCGACCAAGAGTTTCTGGCAAAAGCACGGGCTTTCTATGAAGAGATGCGATATCCGCCTCGAGCTGCTTTGGAAAATATCGAGGCTATTGAAGAAGCAATCGGAGGGGGCAACAGCCTGATGCCGAAAACTGAGAGAAGGATATGGTACCTGGGGGAATGGTGGGAAGAGGAGTATAGCACCGCCAACGCAGTAGTGTACCGCTCTGCCGACAGAAGGAAGAGACTTTATGTTCGCAGGGACGGGACACTAGAAGTTAAGCCGGCACCAGCAGACGAGGAACTGTGCAAGACAGCGGTAATCCCCACCGAACCAAGGCCACGGCGGCCTCGCGAAGAGCTGGAGTTTTTGCCCGACAGCCCCGAGGTGATAGCCCAGACCATAGATGCCATAGGCTATAGGCAGCAGATCGACACCGCCTTCCTGGAGGCCATTAGAAGAGCAAAGGGGCTGGTCTAGGAGCGAATCATGGCAGTAACCGTTGCGCCGCCAAGAGTTCTCTCCATGGAAGATTACGAACGAGGCTGGAAGCCTCACGGCTGGGAGCTTCTTATCATCGGCCCCACATCAACATGGAGGCAGGACTGGGGGGAGCGGGAGGCGATTAGAGACATTGTCCAGAACGCCCTTGATGAAGCCGAAGCCTACCGCTCCGGCTATGATGGTAATGGGCTGTGGATAGCTGACCCCGGAAGAGGGGTGGCCGTGGCCGACTTTCTCCTGGGACCGCCCAAGCTCAAGCCTGACTATGCCCGGGGTAAGTTCGGGGAAGGGATGAAGATAGCGTCGCTTGCCCTGCTGCGTATGGGACACTCCGTCCACATCGATACAGTGGGTCGGGAGCTCTGGATTGTTTTTCTGGAGCAGAAGGTCAACGGCCTGGCCGAGGTCCTGGCTGCCCTGTGGCGGCCCAACGGCATAAAAGCTGGTACCAGGTTTCACATCATTGGATACTTCGGCTCCGATTTCAGGGACATGTTTGCCGTAAACCTCCCCAGGGAGGCGATCCTGGCAGAAGCCCCGAGCCCTCTCCTGGAGCCGGTAAGGCGATACAACCAGCTCATCAACCGCGCTTATACAGTAACCTCCAGGATCTATGCCCGCGACATCTATGTGACAGACATCACATCACCTTATAGCTATAACCTGTGGGGCTTTGACATGGCTCCCGATCGCCACGGCCCGGTCAGTGAATCGGACATGTGGGCCGATGCCGGCCGGCTCTGGTGCTGTGTGACCAGGGTTGACCTCATAAGGGACTTCCTGCGCATGATGCACGACCCGCCCATAATCACGACCGACGAGTCCAACAACGTTCACATGAACGACTGGGCGATGGGCAAAGAGCCGAGAACGGGCAAGCGTTACTCTGAGTTTGTTAAGGAAAACGCCTCGGCCTGGCGGCAGGCCTGGAGGCTGGAATTCGGGGATGATGCCGTCATCAGAACGTCGGACCGCTGGGATAATATGGTGAGACATCTGGGCTACACTCCTCACAGCGTGCGCTGGATAGTTAAGGATGCCCTGAGTTTGGCCATCACCACAGACAAAGACATCATCGACGCCAGCGCCGAAAGGCTCCGGGAGGCTGAGATCATCCCGGATGCAAGGCTCACCGCCAGGCAGCGAGCTCATCTCACGCTGGCCCGGGAAATCGTGGACCAGATTACACCCTTGATAACCGGGAGAACGGTGCGGGCGGTACATGCCTCCATCATCCCGCCGGCCAGCGACAGGGTGAGGACAGCCGGCATGTACAACCGCGCTACCACCGAGATCTTCCTCGACCTGGCCACACTGGAGCGGGGCCACACAACGGTAGATGCCATAGTTCACGAACTGGCCCACCACACCTCGCAGGCTGAGGACCTTGAGGAAAAGCACAGCGCCCACATGACCAGGATAGCCGGCGAAGTAGTGCGGCTCACTCACTTGGAGGCCTTTGACGCAGTAATGAAGGGTGCAACATGGTAATGGACTACCGTATTCAGCAGCAGATGCATGATGTCATTGCCTTCGGCATGGGGCTTATACTCACGGGGATCATGTTTGGACTGGTGAAGCAGGTGCTGGTCGACAGCATGGAGCCGAAGCCTCTCCTTCCCCAGACCGAGCCACGAAGCTCCAGGCACTATATTGCGCCCCAGTCTAAGCCTCTCAAAACCGCATATGGTGACGCTCAGAAGTATGCTTTCGCCGAACAATATCTCATTGAACGCTTCAAGAATGACAAGCGAAAAATCACGGTCCCGAGATGGGCTGCTGCTGCCTGGGCAGAATTTCATCTCAGTTCCAGGAAGATGGGGGAGTGGACCCACATCCCTTATTGGCGAGAGAAAGAGTCAGCGCAACAGCTCCTGGATACCCTGTGGGCAAGATGGGAGAGCCGAGTCGAGCGTGTTCCCCAGGTGCTCATTGAGGGCGGCGAGCCAATGCCGCTACAGTACCGCCATCTCATCTGGTGGGTCAAAGACCCTCTGCCCGAATACAGCTTGATGACGCTCCCTGCGGTGGTTCCGGAGCGCCGATACAGCGTTGAAGAAGTGGCCAAGAAGCTCGAGGAGGGCGTGAAGACGATCCATGAGGACAGGAACTTCCGCCTCTTTCTGCAAACCATGTCCAAATTCCACGACTACAGCTTCGGCAACCAGATACTAATAATGCTCCAGAGGCCTGACGCCACCAAGGTCGCCGGCTTTGTCACCTGGAAGGAGCTGGGGCGGTATGTCAAAAGAGGAGAGAGCGGCATAGCTATCCAGGCCCCGGTCTTTCCGGCCAAGGAGGCCCTTTGGGAGCGCAGGGACGGCGCGCAGTGGACGGTGAGGCGGATCAACCGCGAGTGGGGCGTCTACATGACGCGCACCGCTGAGGGTTACCGACCTGTCACCCTTCTCGACTCGTTTCCCAGCAAATGGGAAGCGGAACGGCAGGTGCGCGCCTGGGGTGGCAGAAGGATAGAAGTAGAGGCGCCGCTGGAGGACCCATCGTGGTTCAAGGTGGTTTATGTCTTCGATATCTCCCAGACGGAGGGGAAGCCTCTCCCTGAGTTCGAGGTGCCGGTCTTAACTATCGAGGTAGATGAAGAACTGTTCGCCAAGACGATGGCGCTGACCAGGGCGCAGGGACTCGAGGTTAGCTTTGAGTCAAGGCCGCATCAGGATCCTGGGATCAAAGGGCAGTACTCACCACCCAACCGGGTTTGGATACGCCCTGAAGAGCCGAGGGCACAACAGCTGAAGTCGTTACTGCATGAGGTTGCACATCATTACTCCGAGGGAGTGTTCCGCATACCAAGAGCGGACGCCGAGACCATCGCCGAAAGCGCTGCCTATGTGGTAGGCGCGCACTATGGATTCGATACCGGCACCAGATCCTTTCCATACGTTGCTCTATGGGCAAGAGACGAGAAGGTGTTGAGGCAAAACCTTGATGCCATACGAAGGGTGTCCACGACAATGCTCGACAAGTTAGCAGAGATAGAGTCGACTCTGGCTATGGTCCCCCAGACGATCCCTCTTGAGGACCTGCGAAGAATAGCAGACGAATACGGTATGTGGGCAGCCAAGTTAGCTGAGGCAGTCTGCCCATACGGCGACGTGGACTGTGTAGAGCGAGAGGCTAGAAGGCTTATCGAAGCCCGGAGAGCCAGGCTGAGGTGACATACGATGCACCATAGAGACCAGCTAGGGCGGGGAACGGTCGCTATGCTGGACCGGCTGATTGCGCGACACCAACATGACACGTGGCCCACTCCATCACTAAGTGACTCCAGGAAGGCTGTCTACCGGGACATCTTGAATGGATTCAGGACGCTTCACGAGGCAGCGGAGCATATTGAATATATGCCTGAAGATAGCGTCATCTTCACCGCTCGCGGTGATGAGATACCATTTGTTCTGATCAAAGCTATCGTCGAGGACATTGAAAGAAACCCCTGGCTGTCGCCGTTTACCGGCACACCGACTCAGACCGCCTCCGGCCCTGTAGTTCCGGAGATCGACCGATACTACCCTGGCAGGACGATTCAATGGCAAGCACAGATAGGCAGACGAGTTCACAGAGTGTAGCAGAGCAGTATTCCTGGCAGTTCCTCGAGCGGGTGCCCTACGGTTTGGCCATATGGGACGTCGCCCTCGTTGCCGGCGCCCGAGCTGTCGTATTTATGGCTAGAGAACACAGGGCAGACGTAGCGCCTCTTCCAGAGCGGGTGCGGGTACTATGGAAGGCGGGAAGCATCGGCATGGAAATCGCCGGTCGCCGCATAATGCCAGTCATAGTGATGGCTGACTTCCGCCCCTTGACGACCATCTACGAGATATGGTTCAACTTCTATGGTGAGACCGGCCCCTTTGTCCAGGAAGCCTTCCTGCTACTGGGCAAACAGGACTACCTGTACCTCTTCTTCCACGACTACGGGCCGACGCCTATTCGCAAGTTTGCCTTCCCCAATGACGTAAGGCACTTCTTTCGGGGGCACCATGGCATACTCAAAGCCTTGCCTGAATGGAATGACCGGGATTTCAATGAAGCCAAACGACGGCTACAGGACCGCTACGGCGTTGCGCAACTATGGAACATACTGAGATGACAGATGCCCCTTACAGCCTCCAAGGTGAGATGAGCCATCAACCACAGCAGATAGGCGTTTTTATGGAGATGGCCCGGGCATTGGAGGACTGGCGCATTACCAGATACGACATACAGCAGGTAATGGACGCCCTCTTCTCGTGCGGGATGTCGCTGGTTTTCATGACAGTCATAGGAGCAATGGTAAGAGGTTTTCTCAGAGAAACGTTGGGGCCGGAGAAGAAAGAGCGACTCAAGCCAGTCATTGATGTGGTGCTGCCAGCGGTGACACCGACTGCCAAGCTCAAGATCTGGGACGCAGTCGACAGCGAGAAGTTAAGACAATACTGCGAGCAGACCTATGACGTTCCGGTGACAGCCGAGGCCTCCAATTACTTTGCCAGGCTAATGGACCGCCGGATAAAAGACTTCAAGGGCTATCTGCCGCTTCATCTCATCAACCGTCGAGGATTGACAGCAGATGATATGTACCGAGCAGCATCCATGTACTTTGGCTGACAGGAGAATTGCGACATGGCGATAGTAAGACCGTCGCGCGGGGGCTACATCCGGGCGTTCGGCTGTGGCTGGTTTATCAAGGAGTTTCTCTTGGGGCGCGGCCCACAGGGCGCGGCGGCCGTTGATCCCCGAAAAGGCGCCTGCCAGACAGATATCTGGTTTCACTACAAGCGAGCCGTGCACCGGGCATACGCCGAGGACACTGTTGCCCGCGAACAGGAAAAACGCATAAGGCAACGACTCGAGCCTTATAGCGAAGAAGAATACGCTCGACTGGTGGAACGGCACTTCCACCGCATCCCCTACAAGCTAGTCAAGGCCCGCTATCACAGCTTCAGGCGATACTTTCATTACCTGAAGCAGCTTGAGTGGGTGGAGCTAACTGGTGAAGAAGAACGCTCAATCTTACAGGAAGAAACCGACGACCACCATGATGCTCATCCTCGCAAACTCTACCGCCTTACCAGGGAAGGCATTGAAGCACCAGACGAGGACTGGTCAAACCCGCAGCGCCTTATCTACGCCATGATCGGCGAGGAAGCCATTGAAGACTACATCCGGGCAAAGCGCCGGGAACACAAATACCGCCGACCTGGAAAATACGACCACTTTCTGAGGCCGTTCACCGCAGGCATGTTTATCCGAGAATACCTCATGGGGCTCGGGCCAGAGGACTCCCCGAAGGTTGATCCTGATGAGGGCGACTATACCGAGCACATCTTCTACCACTATAAGGAGGCTCTGCGCAGAGTTTATGCCAGGGACGCCGTTGCCAGGGAGAATGAGCTGCGGATAAGAGACGGCCTGGAGCCTTACACATCAGAAGAATACGGCGAGCGAATGGAATGGCACCTGGACAGGATACCCTACAGGCTCCACCGAGCTCGCTCCATCAGCTTCTTTAAGTACTTCTATTTCGTTAAGCGCCTGGGCTTCGTTGAGCCAACCGGCCGAGAAGAGGAGTCCTATATTCAGGGGATTACCTATCCTGATGCGCCGCCCTGCCGTTACTACCGGTTGACGGCAAAGGGAAAGGAGGCGCCGGAGCATGAGTGGTATCGGCCACAGCTGACGCTTTATCCGGAGTTCACGCCGGAATACTTTGCCCAGAAAAATAAGGAGCGGAAGTTGCGATTCGAGATACGAGGGGAACAGCAGGGTGACCAATAATCAGCCAAACCCCGATCAGGCAACCAGAGGATTAGCCAGTGGCATGGTCAAAAAGGAAGAATACAGAAGGCCCTTGACCAGAAGGGAGGAGATGGTCCTATCGCTTATGTGCCAGGGTTGTAGTAATGCAGAGATTGCGACCATCCTCAGCCTCCACCCTGAGACAATCAAGAACTACGTGGGCCAGGTACTCAGGAAACTCAATGCCAAGAACCGCACCCACGCAGTGGTCATGACGATTAACAAAGGCACGCACAGCAGAGTCTAATAGGTCATTGGCAGCGTAGCTTAGCGGTAGAGCAGAGGATTCATAAGCCTACGGTCGCTGGTTCAAATCCAGCGGCTGCCACGAGACGACGGAATGTGCTCAGGATTGTGCGCACAAGGGACGTAGCTTGTACTGGTAGTTGCCCTCATTCCTTCTGCCTGGCGGTCGGATGGCGTTTGGCTTTAGCAGTGGGGGACGAGGCGTACTTGCCCAACCTTTTCTTAAGGCGGGAGAGGTCGCTGGTCTCGTAACTCCCTGTTATTCGAATGTCATCTTCCGAAGGGTAGTGCTGGAGCTCGCTGTCCCTGACCTTCTCAAGTAGGTTGATTAGGGTCACCTTCTCCTGGTCCGATAGCGGGGACATGGTACGCTCGATAAACCTCCAGATATCCGGAGTTGCCTGTTTCAAGACCCTCTCTCCCTTTTCCGTGATAGTGAGCCGCACGTTCCTGCGGTCGGGAAGATCTCTGAACCTATCGAGCAGGCCGGCGTTGACCATGCGGTCTGCCAGCATGCTTACCGTGTTCACTTTATGGCCCATCCAACGAGCTGCGTCACTGACCTTCACAGGAGGGTCGAGGTATTTGATGGCAGAGAGCACGGTGTACTGCTCCAGCGTGAGACCATACTGGGTGCATATGCGATCCTGGAGGTAGAAACCGTGGTCCCGGATGCGATGCAGTAGCATCCACGCTTTCAGATCTGAGCTCTTGCCTGTGAGTTCTTTTGACACGCTGGCCTCCTTAGTTGTATTCGGTCTCAGTTGGGTTCGCTCAAGCAATTGGTATTATAGCAGTTTATACAGGGGTATTGACTATGGTCCCGGTTTGGCTTACTATGTATCATGAGGTACTGATGAAAGCCACACTTTTGATCTGCCTGGTGCTCGCGGCCCTGCTGGGCCTGTCGTGCCCGCCGCAGGCCGGACCGAGAATCTCGGTGTCAGAGGACTCGCTGCACATTTCGGTGACGGAGGTAGAGGGCGGCATCCTGATCAAGAATCAGAGCGGCGTTGCCTGCATCATCTTTTTGAGATCGGCCGAGGGTGAGCAGGAGTTTGAGCTGGCGGCCGCCGAAAGCGTGACAGTTACCGGGATAACTGAGCCAATCAGGGTCTCAGCGGTGGCTGCGTAGGTTAAAGATGCTGATCCTGTTTTCAATGGGCATCTCGTTGATAATCCTCTATTTCATCTGGTCGAGGAAACACTGATCGGGGCAGCCGTACTTGAGAAGATGGCCTTAACATGAACTCATTCCTGTACCCTGAGTGAGGCCGGTTTTCGACACGCTGTTCTAGGGTTCCGGAGACCCTGTTTTTCTGCGGCAGTGTCTCTGTACCACCCCGATCATTGCCCCCCGAGGTTCACTGCTTGCTGATTGGTCTCAGAGAGAATCAGGCGATTGCTGGCAGCGGCCACGGGCCCGGCGCTAATCCCCTTTTCCTCTTTGCTGGGCCTGCAGTCTCAGGCCAGGTTGATGATCTAAGCTGAGTCGCTACGACAACGACACGGGCGTCGGATCCTGCACATTGCGATGGATTGTCAAGCCACGTCTGACGTAGGATTATCCCGGCTTCTATAGTTTTGCCGAGGCCAACCTCATCAGCAAGAAGATATCGTTGTACGGGATCCTCAAGTACCCGCCGAACTACGTCGACCTGATGTGAGTAGAGTGCGATCGAAGCCGAAACCAAACCAGTCAACCCATGCGCGACCGCCCTCTGACGGACTATGCACTCTACGAATTGTTGTCTCTTATCGTGGAAGAAGGGGGTCTCGTGGGCGCGCGCAATCAAGTTCTCAATGGGATCCACCGGAGGCCCTAAGCATCGAACAAATACGAACTCCTCGGGCACATAGCGTGCTTCGCCCCCCGGGAAGTGTACATCATACTCTATGCCCGTCTTTGAGTGCTCCTCACATCGTCCCATTATGCGCCCCATGTTCCATTCTGTTTCTCGTTCATCGGTCACATAGCATCGGGTTTGTGTCGAGGGATAGACTCGGTACACACTGTCGATTCCATAGTCTCGAACGTCACGTTGTGAGATAGATGTGAACCACTCAACTTGAGCAGTGGATTGGGTCAACTGCAGTAGCTTTCCCATGCCCAGAGTTCCACCCTCAACCGCTACAAAGCAACCGATGGGAATCCTTGAGTTCATACCACCAAACATCTCCGTTCTACGCGTCTACCATGGGGAGATCTGCAGTATTCCGCGGTATTGATGGCATGAGGAGGTAAGATACTCTGCGGACGCAAGACCAACTCATGGGTGATCTGTCTCCAAGAGACAGTGGTAGACCTGCCGAATTCGAAGGTGTAGAAGACTCATGGTTCTCCATAGCCGATATGCAGGTCAAGCCTGTTTTGCATCGCCTCTGCGTTGCCGGTTCACAGGGCTACATGATTATACCACTGCGTCCTATTCCTGCATATACTATCCACTCTTTGCTGGTTAGACAGGTAGCACGGGGGTGTCTATCTTCTCTTGGTTACTGCACTGCCCGCACCTTGGACGCGTTAGCCAGACGGTCGGTTCACCCCATGGGCCTGGCCATGTACCTGATCTCCATGTCATGATACAGGAGTGGTCTGTCTATAAGAACCTCTGTCTTACACTGACGACAGGTAGACAGGTTTATGCTCGCGTTCAGCAGAGCTGCCTTGTCCTGAGGGCTGACCTGGGCGTTGATTGTGCTCCAGACCAGCACCTCATTTCCGGTCCCGCAATTGGGGCAGTTGATTTCCTCGTATTCGTGCATAGTCATTGACCACCTCCTTGACTTCGCTCAGTAGTTGTTCTGCAGCCAGAATCGTCAGCCTGTGGTTGAGTCGCCGCCTCCGCGGGTGCCTTGATCAGGCGGAGCGGGCATACGGCGTTGTGGAAGAAGACGGCGGAGACCGCCCAGCCGTAGATGAGAACGTCTGTCAGCGAGAAGGCCGACATCGCGCCGATAACGTAGGCGGCGTGGTATCTTCCCTCCAGATACCCGGTGGCGAACTGCATGGCTGCGAACACGATCGTCACGGCTCCAAGTGCCCAGTGGAAGAAGGAAGGGCTGCGATGGTACTTCCTGGCCCAGTACACGAGGTAGAAGACCAGCAACCCGGCACCTGCCGCGAGTCCGCCCGCATAGCGCACTATCGTCATGGGAGTGCCGGTGGGCCATTCGGGCAGGGTCACTGACGGGTTGATGCCCAGGAAGCCCAGTTGGAGTTCGCTGAAGGGCACGCCGACGGCCAGCGCGGCCAGTATGTGGGCCGCCTCATGGGCGAGGACTGAGGCTGCCGCTATCCCCACCGTGTACAGCATGAGATAGGTGCCTTCCCGGCGGCTCAGCCTCAGTCCTCCAGGCCCTCTGATCCTGAACAATGCCTTGCCCACTTCTACCCTTCTACGTAGCCCGTGGCGTTGCAGACCGGGCACTCGTCGGTCTGGCGGACGCCCATGGCGCCTTTGAGCATGGGCGGCAGGTCCTTCCTGGGTATCTGCCCGCTGCCCTTGCACTTCGGACATTGCACCGGACGCTTCATTCTGGTCACCTCCTTTCGTCTCGCGATCCCCTCGGGAACAAGATCATCCTTATGATCATCACCGGAATCCCTATGATGACGGTCACCACGAAGAGCCTGCTGACTATGGCCACGAGCAGGTCGAGGTCACGAAGGCCGATGAGGACCAGCACCGCTGCCCCGAGCAGCAGCGGCGGGACCAGCATCGCCGGCAGCAGTCTCCTCAGCATTCGTCCTCCTCCGGGTCCTCCAGAAAGACCGGCACCCCCGGCCTGTGATTCCTCTCGATGTCGAATCCCAGGCGGCGTCCGTTCTTGCCGTTGACCCTGGAGATGGCCCGGTCGATATCAGCCCTGCTCAGCTTGAGGCAGGGTGATGTGGACTCCGACGCCTCTTCCGGCGATTCTATGGCCAGGCCGTAGACTATCTCCTGCAACTGGGCCGGCGTGCAGTGCTCGGCCTTGCCCGCGATGTATTCCCGGGTCCGCCCGTCCACGGGTATCTTCCGGCACAGGAGTTCGACCAGCTCCCTGCGTTCCTCGAGCGACGGGAGAGAGAGCCTGATCACGCGGTCAAAGCGTGAGGGCCGCCGGCTGATGGCCCTGTCCAGCGCCTCCCAGTTGTTGGTGGTGGCCACGGTGACGATCTCCTGCTTTTCCTCTACACCGTCCAACACGTTGAGCAGCGAGAGCAGTGCCGGGCCGTGCTGGTAGTGATACTCCTCCCTGTTCAGCCCGATGAGGTCGATGTCCTCGATGAACACGATGCAGGGGCTGAGGTCCTCCGCCATCTCATAGAGGTCGCTGATGTACTCGTCGGCGCAGAGTTTGTAGGCGTTGGTGGTGATGCAGGTGATGCCCTCGGCCTCGGCCATGAGGGCCTTGCAGATCAGCGTCTTGCCCGTGCCGGGCTCGCCCGCCAGCAGGACCCCTCTCTTCCGGGGTATGCCGTA
>SL_5KL_010_SEDDRAFT_10001071_pt1 | contig 16996 bp, 32 predicted proteins | sample SodLakKL_010_SED_FD_9118 | JGI IMG/M metagenome (IMG submission 9118)
TTATTTCTTAAAAATAACTTCCAATGCAGATTGGATACAAGGAAAAGTATGGAAAGCAAGTGATCCAGAACCAGCAGGATATCAATTAAGTGCAAGAGACAGTTTAACTTGGTCTAGTGGTACAGAAACATTAGGAAGTGGTTTTTCAGGGGTATATTGTCATAATGCGTCAAATACAGATGGTCTTCCTAATTATTACTTTGATTCCTTTTACTTTACACCGACAATATTAAAGTCTAGAATAAGTGATAAATTGACTGTAAAAGTAGTAAGTGTTAGAGATACTTATGAGTCATGGCAGTCTCAGGAACATACATTAGAACGATGGGGTTACGGAACTTATTACGGAGAAAGATACGGAAATTAATATGCAAAATGATCCAAATTTAGGTTTAAATTATAAATGGGAATTCGGAGATTCTGGATGGAATGTTGGAATGGATGCTAATTTATTAAAATTAGGTACTCTAATTCAATTATCTGTTCTTTCCGATAATTTAACCACACCTCCTTCAAATCCAACTTTAGGTGATCGTTATATTATTTCTGATGGAGCTATTGATGCTTGGCTCAATCATGGAAGAAAAATAGCTTTATGGATTGATGGTGATTGGCAAATTTATGTTCCTAAAGACGGGTGGATTTGTTGGGTTATTTCTCGTAAGACATTAGTTGTATTTGACGATGAAGAGTGGAAAGATTTAATATCTTTATAAGGTGATGTTATGGAACAAACTACTAATATAAAAGAATCAGTTGCTTTAGGTGCTGGAGTTATTCTGATTGGCGATTGTGAAGAACATATTGGACAAACTAATGCTGTATTGGAAAAAGACTTAAATTGCATAGGACATTTAGCTGATATTTCTTTAGAAGTTTCTAAAAGAGTGCGTAAAGTAATTAAAGCTGGTTCATTTGTTACATCTACACTATCTACGAATATTGAAGATTTAATAATTCATTGTGTATCAATAGAAATGACACCTGAAAATATTTCATATGCTTTAGGAAAAGATGGTGAATCAGGAATAACTAAAAATATGATAGGAGAATTTAGTTTTATTCCTGATAATGTATGGTTAAGACTTGAAGCTCATTTTGTATATCCAAATAAACAACATCGTGTTACCTATATAATTCCAAAAGTAAAAGTTATTTCTTCATTTGGAGTATCATTAATGAGTGTTGATGATGCAGTAAATAGTTCAATTGATTTTCAAGCTGTTTCAGCTATAGAAGAAGTTCCTAGAAATGCTGTTTGGAAAAATTTTCCTATGGGAAAAACAGTTTTTGTTAATTTAAATGAAGAATAAAGGGAAATGTAATGTCGTATAATATTTTTAAATCAGTTGCTAATGGATATGCTGAACTTTTATCAAATAAAAGTTGGTTAAATGATGATATAGCTGTTCTACTTGTTCGACATGAATTAGGAGAAGGAAATATTAGCAGAACGAGCATGACTTATGAAGATTTAAGCACATGTGTTGAAAAAAGTATTCCCATTGTTGATCCTAGTGTTTATGTAAATGCAAATAATGAAGTAGTTTTTACTCATGAAAGAGTAATTTTTACATATAGTGAAACATTAGTTGGAAGATATATTTTTTATGTTCTTGGGGATTATGAGAATTTAAATAATGATGATAAAGTTATTGGATATGTGGATTTAACTGGAGTAGAGGATGCTGTTTCTGTACAAGCAGAATTTAGTGCTATTCCACAATCGGATCATTTATTTGATGTAAAACCAACAATAGAAGTATAAAAGGAGAAGATTATGGCTTACACAGATTTAGGAAAAAACAAAATGCTTGATCATTTGGCTACTATCGCTACAAAGATTCAGTTGTATGGAGATCAGGAAGGAGGCGAAGGAACTGCTGTCCCAGTTCCAAAACATGATGAAAGTTCTCAGCTTTTAAGTGTTAGTTGGCATTCTGCTGGAACTGAAGGTGCTGATCCTGGACATATGAAAATGAGTAATAGTGAGATTGATTTTGAAGTTCCTGAAGGATGGACTGTTACAGAAGCACATATTAAGAATGAAGCAGGAGATGAGACATATTCTATTACAGAATTAACACATGAAACATATGCTGAAGACGGAATTAAACGAGTAACAGGAATAACTCTTAAAATAGATGATCCAGTATAATGAGACAAATTTCTTCTGTTATAATTCATTCTTCTGCTACCATGCCGAATATGGATATAGGTTATGATGAAATTTATGATTGGCATGTGAATGGTAATAATTGGAGAGATATTGGATATCATTATATTATTCGTAGAAACGGACAAGTTGAACGGGGCAGGTCAATCAAAGAAATGGGAGCACATACAAAAGGATTTAATGCTTTTTCAATTGGAATATGTGTTGTTGGAGGGATAAATAAAAAAGGACAAGCGGATGTTAATTTTACTCGTGCTCAGTGGAATATGCTTGATGCTTTGACTAATGAATTGGTTTTATTATATGATTTAAAAATAGTTAAAGGACATAGAGATTATGCAAATACAAAATGTCCTGGATTTGATGTTCAATCTTGGTGGAGAAATAAATGAGTAATATAGATAAAACAAAAATAGTTCGAGTACATGAATCCAGAATTTTGGATTATTTAGGAGATGTTCTTGAACCGCATGAAATATTTTCTTTTATAAATGATTCTGTAGCAGGACGAGAATCTATCAGAATGTGGTTACAGAATAAATCATATGAAGAAATTAATGGAGAACGGCATTATATTCTTTATGCTCCGAAAAAAGTTGCTAAAATCGAAGTACGGGCCGCATGGAAAGAACCAACAGATTATTTACAAAAGGAGGTGATGTAAATGCCCTATAAATCAGATCCTTGGTACAAGTCAAAGCGTTTGTATGCTGCGGTTTTAATGGTTGTGGCTATGATGGCTGGACTTTTTGGCTGGACAATTACAGAAGAGGAGCAAGCTGCAATGGCTGAAATTCTAGCAACAGTAGGTGCTGGTATAGCTGCATTATTGGCTATTATCAGTAAAATTTTAGAAAAAGGAAAAATGGAGGATGAAGAATGAGAAAGTATTATTTGAGTTTTATGTTTTTAATGCTGGTGTTGGCTATGTTTTTAGTAGTTGGATGTGGCGCAAGGTTTGTTGATGATGCTCACAAGACTCTGTCAATTAGTAAGGAAACTTATGATTCCTCTTTGACTGTAGCAGGGGATTTGTACAAACAGAATCATATTACCGAAGAGCAGAAAGACCGGGTCATTGAGTATGGAACTCACTACATGATTGTCCATAACGAAGCTGTTTCTGCCTTGCTTGAGTATGAACTGACAAAAGATGAGGATGCTAAGGACAGGTACTTTCAGACAGTTAAAGATGTTCTTAGTAGGTTATCTTTTTTAACAGATTATGTCAGATCGATAGGAGGTAATGATGAACTGGAATGATCCACAACTTATTCTCGCTATAATTAAAGGTATCACTATTCATGGTGTTAGTTTTGTTTTGGTTGTTGCAGATATTCTCAGATCAGAGAAAGAGGTTACTGTACAGGATATTGAGAATCTTAGAATTACCAAGAAGCCGGAAGATTATTTTTAACAATGCGTATTACAAAAGAAGAAAAATATCGAATGATGCGTTATGTTCATTATTTCAAAGTAGGCGTTTTGGCGACTGTAGTTCTTGGTGTGCTTTCTTTGGCAATATATGGCGTTTATTCTTTATTTTAAGGAAGCAAAATGAAATGGTCTTTAATTATTCAAGCGGCGAAACAGGCTGCAATATGGCTTATTCACCGCTTTCAGAAAACGGAACATGAGAAAAGGCAAGAAAAATATGATAAAGCAATGGAAGATACTAAGTGCTGGTTTCGTGATCATTTTCAGTCTGACCGCCTGTCTGACTCTGACACACGAGATCGAGACACCGGATCTGATGCTTCAAAAGCCGATAAAGCCGATAATTGAAACTGAGTGTCATCCTACTGATGAACAGGGCATTTGATTTGTTTGGATCAACACAATCTGCGACTGCTGAATCGGTATATTTTAGAACTTGAAGAAGGTTATCCCTAATGAATTTTTNTAGTGTAAAGGTGGATTATGAATGTCACAGGAAGAAACAAATAAGGCTCTTTGGGGCGAATTGAAAGAGATTCGCAAACAACAATATAATGATTCACAGGCTATTAGCAACATCGCTACTCTGCTTCGGGAGCGTTGTGATGATCGCAGAAGAGCTTGTGGAAACAAAATTGATAATGTTAATGCTGTCATTAAAGAAGTTAAAAATAGTATTGAGAATCACAATGAACGAATTTATGCTTTGGAACAATGGAGATGGAAAATTTATGGTGTAGCAGCTGGCATTGGCATAGTTGCAGGTACAGCTTCAACAGTTTTGTCTCACGTTCTGTTTACAACAAAACTATGGGGATGACACCATGCGCCAGTGGTTGCGACATTACCTTAATCCGCTGCACATTGAATGTAGAATGATGGGGATTTGTAGGTGGTTTTGTAAACGGTGGGAATGGTTTTATAAGAAGTTGTTATGATTAAAGTTCTAAGTTACGAAATAAAACTCCTATATAAATACGGCTTAGTTTTCATTAATAAAGTAAACTAAGCCGTATTTATTTTTATTAAGAACAATTTGAAAATCCACATTCAGGATCAACGCACATACCTGATTTGCACCCAGAATCTCTTCTTAAAGTAAATTTACGACATTCAGGACAACGATCCAGTAATTCATTTTCTCCTTCTATTTTTTCAACTAATTTTTCAGCTTGTTTATTATACTCTTTTTGTGCTTTAATGTTGAATTTATGATCAAGAATTGTTGCTACAGCATCAAGTATTCCTTCAACTTGTATTGATCTTTCTTCATTATCATTGAATTTGATTCTAAATATATCACCGCCTGCTCCTCTTAATGTGTCAGTAATATCATTTAAATCAACATTTCTTTGAAGTGCTCTAGAAATAACTCTTCCTAATCCGTTTAACAATACATTTTCTCTTGATCCTTGACTTCCAACATCAATAAACACTTCCATTAAATCATTTTCATCAAATGATCCACGTACATATAGTTTACCAATAGGAGTAGCAACTTCAACGACTTTCCCTATTCTTTCTTGTGGGCGTTTGTAATATTTTCCAAATTTAGGTTTTCTTTCTTCTTTTAATTTATTCAATGATTCTTTTACTGATTTTTTAGTTTCTTTTTTCCATTCATTAAGTTGCTTTTTATTTTCTTTTTTCCAAACTTCTTCAGCGATACAATCATCTTCCGATTTTCTTGGAGAAGTTTTTAGAATTTTATCAGCTTCTTTTAAGTAATGATCTTGATTTTTTTCATTCTTTTCATCAGTTCCAAAATCAACTGGTTGCTCATTCAGACACCCATCTCTAAATACAGTGATGCCTTTAAGACCTTTCTTCCATGCTAATAGATAGACCTCTGCGATATCTTCTTTTGTAGCTGAATTTGATAAATTAACAGTGGAGGATACGGCCATTGTAATGTTTTTCTGTGCGGCAGCTTGCATTTCAATCCGTTCTCTGATTGGTATATCATGGGCAGTAACAAATACTTCCTTTATTTTTTTTGGTAGTTTAAAAGCATCTGATTGAATACTTCCTTTGTGCTTTTGTATTTTCTTATTAATATATCCTTCTTCGTGAGTATCCATTTCTAATTTTTCTAATTCTTTCTTAAATTCATCATTAAGAAATGTTAATGTTCCCCCTCCACTTAAATGCTTAGTCCAAGTAAGTGCAAAGTGAGGTTCAAAAGCAAATGAACAATCAGCAGAAATAGCAGTCGAGCCAGTTGGAGCTAAACATGTTACTGTAATATTTCCAGGAAATACAGATGAACTGACTCCAAATTTTTCTAAATATTTACGGAAGTTTTCAATTGATTTTTCATTTATATCTAATGACGGAATTTTATTTTCTTGGACAAGTTTGGAACTACTTTTAAAAGCAAAATTTGTTAAATCACATGTTAGTTTATCTAACCATCCAATACTTTTATCTGATCCATAACGAATTTTAAGTTTATAAAGAAGATCAGCGAAGCCCATCATTCCAAGTCCAATAGGACGAGTTTTCATCATCATTTCTTTGAATTTTGGATTAGGATATGATGTTTTTTCAATGATACGATTGAGAAAAAGAACAGCCCAATAAATATCTTGTCTAAATTCTGGCCATTTGAATGTTAGATCATAATCGTCATGATATAAATATTTAGTAAGATTCATGTGTCCTAAGCAACAAGCACTCCAAGCCCATAATCCAACCTCTCCGCAGGGGTTGGTTGTTTGTATTTTTCCATATTCTTCAATAAGAGGATTATCTTGATTTACTCTATCAAGAAATAATAGTCCAGGATCACCTGTTTCCCATGCTGCTCGAATGATATGATTCCAAAGACCCTGTGCTGAAATTATTCCTGTTTTCTTTTCTTTAGGATCAATTAAATCAATTGTTACTGTATTGGAAATATGATCTGAGTTTTGATAGTGATTTACAATTTTCATAAATTCATTATCAACAGCAACAGATAGATTCATTGATTTATAGGATTGCTGATTTCGTTTGCAATTGATTATATCAACTATATCAGGATGAGTATATTCAGCAGCTATTAAGTTGGCCGCCCTTCTTGCCTTTCCTCCACTCTTCACAGTGTTCGATACTGATTCGACTACATCTAAGTACGAAAGAGGCCCGGACGCTTCTCCTCCGCTGGACAGTGCTGCTCCTTTACGTCTTAGATTAGTGATAGGGATACCTGTTCCTCCGCCTCCTTCATATACTTTGGCACAAGTTCCCCACATCTCAATAATGCTATCCATGCTATCTTCCAATCCAAGCACGAAACATGCTAAAAGCATTGGATTAGGTTTTACTCCAGCATTAGCCATACAAGGTGTATTTGGACGAAATTTTTGTTCATCAAGCAATCTTTTAAATTCTACTTTTTCCTCAAGACTTTTTGCTAAAAAATTCGATACTCTTTCATGGCATTCTTCAATATCTTCAGTAAAATTTCCTTCTGTATCTCTTACAAGATAAAGACGTTCATAAATTTTACGTGCATTTTCTGAATACTTCTTTTCCAGATTGAATTTAAGATTTTTTGTCATTGTTGCTCCTTTTTATTTAATTGTTTCTATTGGTTTATTTTCTGCACACAGAGGACATTCATTTGTATTGTATGCATTAGCTTTATCTTGAATTATCGAATATGGATTATTTCCATTTCTGTCCCAAATACAAAAAGGTTTAGCATCTTCATATATTTTAGCATTTGTTTGTTCTATGACAGCTTTTTGAGTTTTTCTAACAGATTGTTCCTGAATATAATTTGACATTTTTAATCTCCTTATTTTCCAAGTCTCATTTTGATATAAGGATATGCGTGACTGTAAGCATGAAGTGATTTACAACTAAATGAAAGTGGTCCTGGTTCTACGTTAATTTCACTTGCTATGTATTGATTTAATAGAGTGAACCCTCCCATATTCGTAGGAAAGCCTCCAACTAAGTCCCAGCTTCGATAGATAACATGAGTAGTCAAATGATTATTAACTACACGGAAATCTAATCCACGCAGACAAGGAGACGTTCTGCGATCACCTTCATTAGTGTAAGGAATATCGTAAGCAAGATTGCTTTCAGGATAACCGATAGTGATATAGCAATGTTCTTGTCCAAGTCCTTTTTTATTGAAATGATCAATTACCCATTGAACTTGATTAGGGACTTTCATAAGTAAAGAATTAGAAGGTAGTTCATAATCTCCACCAACTAGGAATGTTCCGTATCTATATTCTTCATCAGGAGCACAACGACCATCCATCAGATAATTTGCAAAATATTGTTCAATTTCTTCATGTGAAGTAGGAGGAGATAGACTTCCGCTTTCCGGAACATAAGGAGCTAAAGGACCTTGATGTGGATGTTTAATAAAACCTGCTACAAAATCAAAAGTAAGTCTTGATTCTCCTGCGTGAGATCCTTCGTCAATTTTATATTCTCTTCCATGTTCAAATAATGCACTAAGTAATTGGTACCAAGCATCATCTAAATCATTTGCTTCAATAAAGACTGGTTTGAAATTCATTTTTTTACTCCTTATTTGATTTTTAAAATACGTTGATTTAATTCTTCTAATTCTTCTTGATAGTCTATATTGCAGATTTTTTCTTGCAGAGAAATATTTTTTTTGTCTGATAATTTTCTTGGGTTTCCACAACATTCAGGATTAGAACAATATTTGCGTGTTTTTCTAAGCATACCGAATTTAGTTTTGCGATCTTCTTCTGTCATATTGTTTTCCCAAAAACGATAATAGACTTCATATAATTTTGAGGCTTTTTGATCTCCATGCAATTTTCTAAGTTTTTTATTCATTTTTATCTCCTTTGTATTCAATGCATCTCACTTTGAATATAGGATCATCATTTTCATCTCTACATTCAACCCATTGGGTGCATTTCATTTTATTTTCAATTATTGGTTCATGTGGCTCATCATGATTACATCCTAAACATTTTGGATTATTTGCTTTGTTGCAGATAACTAATTTTTTCATTTTATTCTCCTAATTTATTCCTGTACTTCCAAAACCACCTTCACCTCTATTTGTTTCACTAATTTTATTTACTGTACGAAATCTTACAGTTTCAGTCATAAAAGGTTTTGCTTGTACTATTCTATCTCCAGGATTAATTATAATCCACTCATCACCTAACATATTATACATAGGAACAATTAATTCTCCTCTATACCCAGGATCAATTATTCCTACATTATTTGCTAGTGTCAGTCCTTTAGAAGCAAAACCTGATCTTGGAAAAATATAGAGACCTATATTACTTGGAAGATTAAATTTAACTCCAAGAGGTATTTTCTTTATTGAATTTACATGTACTACTGTTCTTTCATTTATTGCTGCTCGTAAATCAAAACAAGCATTTTCTTCATCTTGAAATAGAGAATCCCAATCATTTTTGTAATTAGGTAAATACATTACTTCTAATTGAATCATAATTAACCCTTTAGTTTTACAAATTCAGGAATGGTTGTGTGGTTTTTCATTTCTTCAATTTCTTTTTTTAATTTTCTATTTTCTTCAACAAGCTTTGTATTTCTTTTCCGTAAATCAGTAATTAAATTTTTATCCAATATTTCATTGCATTTTTGTGTATTTTCTTCTTTAAAACAAAAACTATTTCTATGTAATTCATTTTCTTTGTTTTTATATTCAATCATGAAATCTATTATTTCTTTAATATTATATTGTTCTAAAGTTATTTCTTTTGTTATTTCTTCTGTTCCTAAAAAAATTATGTTGCGGATAATGCAAGTTTTTCTTGATTCCATTTTACTCTCCTTTTTGTTTATAAAATTCAGGTTTCAAATTATATTTCTTAAACAATTTACTTAGTTTTTTTGTAAGTTTTTTACTTTTTGGATATTCAGGTAATTTTGCTTTTCCATCATAAATTTTTTTAAGTTTATTATAGCTGCTTTTTTTTAGTTTTTTCTCCTTTGGTTTTTCTGTTGGATGAATATAAGGATATTCTTTTTTTTCTAAATAATCAGCTATATTGCGTAATATATTTGGAAGTTCAGAAATTGAGATATTGCATCTAATACAATTATTTTCAATTTTAGCAATAAAAGTATTATGATTTCTACATAAAACTCCTCGAACTAAACCACTTCCATTAAGTTTTTTCTTATGAGAATGATCTACACAAGGGTCATTTACTTCACAATTACAGATAGGACATAATCCATTTTGTTTGTGTAGTATTTTTTCTCTTATCTCAGGAAGATCGCTTTGTTTCAGTTGAATTTTATTTGCTGACATTTTGTTCTTTGTGCATTTCTAATAGTACATAAGCATTGATATAAAAAATAACATTTCTTCCTATTTCTTTATCTTCATTTACAATATCCATTATTGCAGTTAAAGTTTCTTTAAATTTTTCAACGTATTCAGGGGATAATTTTTGTATTTCATTTTCCATTCTTTTTAAATAATCCTGAAGTTGTATTGCCTCATGGTCTTGTAACATTATTTTGCTCCTTTTGTTTTGAAAAATAATTCAATAGCTTGTTCAACTTTTTCCTTCATTTGTGAATGGCAAAGTAAAATATTGTTTTCAAAAATCAGAACGTCATTTCTTGGATTTCCATTTTCATCTATCATTTTTTTGTCATCAACTTTTACTTTTGCTTTTTTTAAATCGAATTTTTCTTCTTCCATTACAAGCATTCCTTACAAACATTTGTTTCTATTAAATCAATTTCATCGTCTGTTAAGTAAGGAAATACTTGTTTTAAATCTGTGTAATCATTACTCCCATATTTTTCACATCCTTTTTTATCTACCTTTATTGTAAAATTACGAGAACAAATTTCACAGGAAAGACGTAGCATTTCACTTTTCTCAAGCATTAAAACACTCCTTTATATTGTTTCTATTTTTCCATCTTCAAGATGGAAAACTTTATCAGCTTGATCCACAATTTCAGGACTGTGAGTGACTATAATCATTTGTATTCCTAACTTTTCTGAAATGTATTTTAATGTATCCGCTGCTCTTGGATGTAAACTTCTGGATAAGTTTCTGAATGGTTCATCTAATATTATAACAGGAGAGGTTCTTTTGAATTTATTTTCAAGTTTCCAGTATGATATTCTGGATGCAAAAGAAATAATATCAAGAACACCGCCTCCGACTGAAAATCTTGGACGTAATTTATTTTCTCCGTTTACTAACCAAAAATCACATTCCGTTTTATTTCGTCTTTCTATAAATTCGGGTTTGAATATGTACGTATCATTAAAGACTATATGGAGAGCTTTGGATATTAAGCTGGAAAAGTGCAGTTCTATATTCTTCTGTGTTTCTTTTGCTGCGACCTGAAGTATTGTTTTTGCTTCCTGTGCTGCTTCCTTTTCTTTCTCATGTTCTTTGAGTTTATCTCTATGTTTTTGTGCGTTCTTTTCGATTAACGCTTTTTTTACCTCAATATTTTTTATTCTTTCTCCTATATCATTCATCATCTTCATCCATTTCATTTAATATGGTTGTTATTGTTGATTCAAGTTCTCTAATTTGCGATTCAACATTTTCCTTTTCTTGTTCATATTTTTCTTGCATCTTTTTTAGTTTTTCAATTGAATCAGTTCCAAATTCTTCTTTTGCTTGTTGTTTTAATGAATCCAATTTTCCAATGCTTTCAGATAATTTTGATTTTTTGAAATCCAGTGTCTTTTTAAACTGCTCAAACTTTGATTTTTTATCCATAAATTCTCTCCTGATATGCATCTAATGATTCTTCAATAATTTCTTTTGTTCTTTTACGATATCGTTTCTTTCTCATAGCTGTATTTATGTTTTGTCGAAAATCTAATCCAGCTTCAAAATCTTCATTTGCTAAACTTATGACAAAATCTTCTCTAAATTGTTCTTCCTTTTGCTTATCTTCTTTTTTTATGTCCTTTTTAAAAACAATGTATATTGGATCAATAGGATAATGAAATTTGTTAATTTTTCTTGTTTTTGTGTCGTATATTACAAACATGGGTTTATGATTAGTTTGGTCTAAATTCATACGCATTAAACTTCCGCAATTTATAACTTTATTATCTTGGATAAATGCTTCATGATTGTCCCCGCAAATAATTAAATCAAAGCGATTGTCTTTTGCTAATTCTTTTGCAGAATAATATTCTTTTGCCCAGCTTTTTTGTGTTTTAAGAACTAAATTATGCATTACAAGTATTTTATGTTTTTTTCGTGACCTATTTATCTTTTTTATATAAGGGTCTCCGTAATTCATTCCGTATAGTAGAATATCATCTTTTTCTGGTTGTGCAGCTTTATCTAATTTTGTAATAAAATCCAACTGACTTAAAATTTGTGCTGGAACATCTTTTAATTCCATATTATGAAATTTTACATCATGCTGTCCAAAAACTAAATAAAGAGGTATATGTCTGTATAAAGCTAATAAAGCAATCGCTTCATACAGAACGTCATAAGGGTCTTTTCCGTAATTATTAAAGAAGTCACCAGGTTGAATTACAAAATCACATCCATAATCATCAAACGTATTATAAGCATAACATAATTTTTCAAATTGTTTTTGATAGTAATTGTCGATTCTGTGTACTGGTTTTGTTTTTCTGAGGTGTAAATCTCCTAAAATTCCTATTCTAGCCATCATTCTCCCCTTATTAAGTTGAAAGTGTTCCTTCACATAAAGGACATATTTTCAACTCCTCTTTTAGTTTTTTGAAATCATTTTCTGTTTTTTCAACATCATTTTTTAATTTCAAAATACCGAATTGTTGTGTATTTATTTTATCGTAAAGTATTTTAGGATTTTTACTGTTTATTTTATTTAGCTGTGTATATAGAGAAGATAATTTGTTTAGATTTGTTTCAGCTTTTTTGATTTTATCCTCTTGTTGGATAATTTCATTTAATTCTTCTGCTTGTTGAATTATTTTTTGGAGTTTTTGCGTATTGGATACTATTTTTTGTATTTCGGTGAGTTGTTTTCCGAGAGTGTTTATATTTGTATCAAGTGTTTGTATTGTTTCTTTTTCTTTTTCAATATGCTCTAAATCAGAAAGTTTTTCCACAAAATAATCAATGCTATTTATTTTATTATCCTTTGTTTCTTTTCTGGAATATAACTTTTGGAGTCTTTTGTACTTTCTTTGTGCTGTGTGTAAATTTTTATATTTTTGTAGTTTGTTTTCTTCTTCTTTTAATTCTCCTTGTATATAAAGTCCTTCATTATAATGTTTTCTGACAATCTTATTAATGTATTGTAAACTGAAATCAATAATATCAATTCCAACTACTTCATTTAATGTTTTTGCTGCTTCAGAGGCAGATAATGAAATTAAAAAATGAGGATCATCTTGGAGTTGTATATTCGTATCTGTCAAATACAGAACTTCTTTTATTTCATTAGGAACATCTGTACGAACAGCATCAAATTTTTGATTATTTATATGATATTGATTTTTGGATTTATTTCTTGTTCTTTTAATAACATCATCATTTTTTGTTGTAATTTTTACAGAACAAGAATCAGAATCCCAATTCATAAATTCATTTCCACTGGGTCTATTTTTAAATACCCAGTATAATGAACGTATGATAGAAGATTTTCCTTGATCTGATTGACCAGTAATAACATTTATACCATCAATCAGATCAAGGACTGTATGTTTATGCGTCTGAAAATTATTTAATTCTATTTTTTTAATCATGGTCTATTCTTCGTATTTTTTATCTTCTTCAAGGTAAGCCCAATGTGTAATTCTTGAACGTCCAAAAGCAATAGCATCATCAAGAATATGGTCTAAAACAACATGTGCAGGATATACTCCAAAATATCCGCTTTCTTCTTCCCATGTTAATAACTGTCCTCTTGTTCTTGGAGGTGGAGTTGTGTATATAGAATTAAATGTAATATTTGTTTTTGGAGGTTCTTTTAATGATTTTTTTGTTTTTGTAGATTTTGTAGTATTTGATTTTTGAGTGTGTTTTTTCTGAGGGATTTTATCTTTTGTGGGATTTCGTTTCCTTTTTCTTTTTGATTTTATGGAATCATCAAAAAAAGACATGAGGAATTGTCTCCTATAAAATAGGGGACGCAGTAAATACATCCCCTATTTCTTAAAAAGTTAATATTTAACTTTTCCAGTATTCAACGCTGGCTTTTCTGAATACTTTGAACATCTTTTGCAGATTGGTAGTGTTTTTCCGTGCTCTCTTAGCAGCGGCATTGAAGCGAGTGACGTTTTTCAGATTTTCGTGAAGATCACCCATTTCATTCTGGATTTCTTCAATCATTTCGTCAGTCAGTTCAGGAACATCTTCCTCTTTCTTTTTCGTAGCTGCTTTTTTTGTAGTTTCTTTCTTCGGTGCTGTTTTTTCTGTCTTTTTGGTTGTTTTCTTGGGAGATTCCTCTACCTTCTTTTCTGTTTTCTTTGTCTTTTTTGCCATAAACTGTCTCCTTTTTAAATTAAACTGTTGAACAATTTTTTGACTTCTTCTTTCTTTTCGTCAGTGCGAAAAGTGTTGAAGTCAAATTCTCTACACATACGCAGAAAAGCCTTCATTGAGAAAGNATTTTTTACTGTTTTATTTCTAGTGTCAATAGTTTTTTCATAGGGCAAAGAAACTAATTTTTCATTGAATAAAATCAAATCTTTAGATTTTTGTATCTTTTGATATGTTTTTGTACTTTCTTTTAATTCATCTTTCAAATATTTAATAGCTGTCTTTTCTCCTACACCTGCAACTCCAGGAACACTATCAGATTTACAACCAGCTATCTTTTTTACTTCAATCCATTGTATAGGATCAATTCCAAGATCATTTTTAAAATCCTGTTCTGTGTATATCAAATCGTCTTTTATACAGTAAATAAAACAATTTTCTTTTAATAATTGAAGTAAATCATCATCTCCTGTAACAATATAATTATGTTCATTTTTAGGAGAGTTTATTGTATAATCAGCGATTAAATCATCTGATTCATATCCAATTTGAATTAAATTATTGTTAAATCCAAGTTCAGGAAGTATTTTTTTCTGTAAAAATCGAAATTGTTTAAAGGCATCCTGCCACATTTCAATTTCTTCAGGAGTTTTTTCTTCATTTCTCTTTTTTTTGTAATCAGGAAATATTTCTTTACGTTTGCTTTTTTTGCTGTCCCAGAAAAATATAACTTTATCTGGTTCTATTGCTTTTGCCGCTGTTATTAATTGATTAATAAAACCATAGTATATTCCAGTAGGGATTCCTTGAAAAGATAATGTTCCTGTTGTGTAAAATGCTCGATAGCATAAATACTGACTATCTATTAAAAGAGTTTTCATATTATTCAAATCTCTTTTTACGATTCAATTTGAGAGAGTCTTCTATTTCATTCCAACATTCACCAACAGCAGTGTATAATTCATTCTCTAAATCATTATCTTCAATATGGGAAATAATCTTTTGTTTAGTTCCTTCAAAATTTATTTCAGGAGCCACAATAGTTTGTTTCTTTTTCTTCCAGTATTGTTCTTTAACAAGAAAATCGACACAAGAACCAACATCATCAATTCCTAAATCATAATATATATAGAATAATCCTTCTCTATTTTTACCTGTTTGTCTGTTTTTACTTACTTTAGGAATTGATTCTACTCCAATCATTCGTTCTTTTGATTTAATTTGCTTTCCAAGATGCAACCATATCTCATACCAAGAATAATGTTTAAGTGCTTTACCTCCGCTTCTTGTTCTTTTAGACCCAAACATTCCTGCATTTAAATTATCTCTAACTTGTGAAACAATAATAAGAAGTGAATCCGTCTTTTTTATATCAGCACGGATATTACGAAGTATTTCAGAAGATTTTCTTGCTTTTGAAGTGCCATAACTACCTGCTGTTTCCTTGCCCTTCCTTCTTGCTGTGAGAGCTTCTTCGATCTTTTTCTCATCTGCATCAGCATCAAGAGCATCAAACGAATCCAAGATGTATATGAACGGTTCCTTAGCGTTCACAGCGTCTTTAACATGCATGTGAAAATCTTCTATCGTATCAGAAGATAGAGGTTCTCCATTTTCATCTTTTGCAGGAGCTTCTAATCTTTTTACAGTTGATTTTCCAAATAGTTTTTGTGCGTCAAATGAATCTCTTGCACACTCAGCATCATCATAAATAAATCTATACTTATCGAACCCAGCTTGATTTATAGCGGCAAAAGTTGTAAATGCAAGAATTGATTTTCCTGCACTACTATCCCCAATTATATTTACTATTGTTCCTTTTCTGTATCCTCCAAAAGGATTATCAGCAAGAACACAATTTAAAATAGCACTTCCTGTTGGAAGTAAATCATTGGGTAAATTAGTTTCAGCTTTTCTTTTTCTTCTTTTCATATTACTTCCTATTAATATCTACGATTATCTACCCATTTTTCAGGACCGCCTGTTTCATCAGAATCTTTTCGTTTTTGAACCTTTTGTTTTGAAATTATTTCAAGACAAGGTTCGTCAAAAGTCATTGCGTCCGCCATGATATCCAAAAATTCTTGAGTAGGATTGCCCATTTCATTACCATACCTCCCTGGAGCCCATCATCTCCTTTTGCCATGAATCCCGACGCTCTTTTATCACCGGGCACATATCCGGTGTGGTCTGTCATCGCTTTCCACTTTTAACGGCACCCCGCATGCCTCCACATCACATAGCGGAGCGCTTTCATTAAATTTCGGGCAGTGGTCCCCGCAGAATTTCTCGCGATACGGGCAAAACTGGGTTACCCATACGCCAGCCCGTTTTACCTGTAGTGCCCCTGTCTCCAGTATACGTGCTTTCATGTTTCCTCCTGCAAATTAAAATGAATCCCCCTTTTGTTGATTTTATTCTGCCTCACCGCCATCGGATTCAGTTAGCGGTGTGACCCGCACAACATACTTTTTATCCCCAAACTCAACTGTCTTTTTGCCGGGCCTGTAAAAGCGCCCGGATTATTATTATGATGTTTCTCTTACCAATCGACCGCTTCCTGCCTGGTGATAAAGAAATTAATACCGTGTGAACATTCAATGATAGGAGAGGCATCATATCGATCAGGGGAGACAAATTCCCCTACACGATAAACAGTCATTTTGTCATGCCCCGCCACACAATAGGATGCTTTTTTGCCATTATCTTCTATTTCCAGCACAATAGCAAATTCCGCCCGACATTTTCGCCCTGTTACAGGACTGACGCGGCGTGCAAAAGCTGGTATTTTAAGTTTGACTATTTCACCACCACCGCCTTTTTTCCATGCTATAAACTCACCTGATAATGGGCAAATGGCACGGCGTTTAATTTCAGATGTATTTATATTTTTGGCAGCCTGGAGATTGGCACACCGGAGGTTGGCATACCGGAGATCG
>SL_5KL_010_SEDDRAFT_10001073_pt1 | contig 16971 bp, 15 predicted proteins | sample SodLakKL_010_SED_FD_9118 | JGI IMG/M metagenome (IMG submission 9118)
AGCTGAGAAGGAATGGCAGGGTGGTAAGCGAGATTATTATACAGGCCAGTCCTGCCATTATCGGCAGTCGTCGTCCAAACCTATCCGAGATGGCCCCGCCGGGAAGCTGGGTGATAACAAACAACACAGAGAAAGCAGCCAGGAGCAGTCCTACTTCCAGCGGCCCCATGCCCAACGCTTCCACGTGCAGGGGAAGCAGGGTCACCACTCCTCCGAAAGTGAAGTACTGGGCGAATATGCAGGCATAGGCGGGCACCAGTGCTCTCCTGGTAACAAGGGATCTGGCCTCTGCCAGCGTGTTGCCGCGTGCAGCGGAGGTCATCGCAGACGGGACGTATCGGGGCAGCATGAAGCTGAGGAGCACGGCAGCCCCGAGCGCCGCGGCTCCCACGAAGAACACGGCGCTGTAGCCCAGTCGCGCTGCAATGACACCGCTGATCGGATATCCCACCAGGGACGCACCGGCAACTGCCATGCCGTAGAAGGACATCGAGCGACCTCTTCTCCGGCTGACCGCATGTTGGGCTACGATGGACATGGTTGCCGGCGCGACAAGCGCACCGCTCAGCCCGTGAAACGCCCGCACCAGGGCAAGGTGAAGCGGATTCCGTGTAAGAGCGTACAGGATCATGCTCAGGACATTACCTATAAGTCCGGCCCTCAGGGGAGCCCTATGCCCGACCCTGTCGATCAACCGTCCGAACAGGATGTTCGCCGGGGTGTTCACCACCGAGTAGAGGCCGACGATCAGCCCTACCACTCCTGTACCGGCGCCCAGCCCGGAGGCATAGAGGGCAATGATCGGTATCAGGAGATGAGTGTCAAGAAAGCCGAGAAAGGTGATGGCTGCGACCACCGGGACAACGCGCCCGCTTTGCTGCACGGACTCGACCATCGGAGTCTAAGGATAGCATACCACGTGCAGTCACCGCCTCAACCGCGGATCTCCTCCATCTTCCCCGTGACAAGGTATATGACCCTTTCGCAGATGTTTGTCACCCTGTCAGCGCTTCGCTCGAGATTGTGGGCAACCCACACGAGGCGGGTTGCCCTGGTGATCGTCCTGGGATCCTCCATCATGAAGGTCAGCAGTTCCCTGAATACCTGGTTGTATAGATCGTCAACCTCATCGTCCTCGGTGGTGATCCGTCTCGCCGCAACCGCATCACGATTGATAAAGGCATCGAGACTGCGACGAAGCATCTCGTTGGTCTTGTCTGCCATGCGCGGTATGTCGATCAGTGGCTTCAAGGGGGGCTCATCTCCTATCATAAGCACGATCTTGGCGATGCCTTCGGCGTGGTCGGCAATTCGTTCTATCTCGGTGATTATGCTGAGGACGGAGATTATGGCCCTCAGGTCGACTGCCATCGGCTGCTGTGTAGCGATGAGCTGGATGCACTTCTCCTCGATCTCAAACCGCCTGGCGTTGATATGGCGGTCGTCGGCTACTATCTTACGGGCCAGATCCAGGTCCCGTGCCTTCAGGGCCTCGATGGAAAGCCCGGTAGCCTTCTCCACCATGCTGCCCATGGCCAGAACATCATCCTGAATCTCCCTCAGTCTCTTGTGGAATGCTGTCCTTATCTCCATCTGTAAACGCCTCCTCGGGCAACTAACCGAATCTGCCTGTGATGTAGTCTTCTGTACGCCTATCTTTGGGTTTGGTGAACAGCTCAGCCGTAGGGCCGTGCTCAACAAGCACACCGCAGATGTCGCCCTCCATAAGCAGGAATGCAGATACATCCGAGGCCCGTGCTGCCTGCTGCATGTTATGGGTGACGATGATGATAGTGTACTTCTCCGCCAGTCGCCTCATCAGGTCTTCGATCTTGAGCGTTGCCACCGGGTCGAGTGCGCTACATGGTTCATCCATGAGGATCACCTCGGGTTCAACGGCAAGCACACGGGCGATGCATAGTCTCTGCTGCTGTCCCCCCGACAGGTCGAAGGCGGACTGATCGAGCTTGTCCTTCACCTCTTCCCACAGAGCTGCCTGGTGCAGACTACTCTCCACAATGTCCTGCAGTTCTCCCCGGCTGACTCTGCCATGGCGTCTTGGCCCGAAGGCCACGTTCTCGAATACGGACATGGGGAAAGGATTTGGCTTTTGAAACACCATTCCCACCCTCTTGCGTAGCTCCACAACGTCGATGGATCGATGGTAGATATCAATGCCGTCGAGTTCCACACTGCCCTCGACCCTGGCTCCGGGGATAAGGTCGTTCATGCGGTTGAAGATCCTCAGAAACGATGACTTGCCGCAGCCTGAAGGACCGATTATGGCAGTGATCGCGCGTTCGGGTATGTCGAGCGTGATGTCTCTCAGTGCCTGACAGGGTCCGTAGAAGAGGTTGAGATGTCTCGTGCTGAGCTTCGTCCCTCTGTACTGAGGCGGTCTGCTGTTTGTAAGTGCAGAATCCAGCTTCATGAATCATCCCCTTTGCTTGCGGGCTCGCAGCCTAACCACTGTGGCCAGTATGTTGAATGATAGCACCACGGCCAGAAGGACCAAAGCGACCCCCCACTTGGTATCCTCGGGCATGCCCGGTATGTGGACCGCTACCGTGTAAAGGTGGTAGGGCAGCGCCATGAACCTATCGAACGGGGACTGCGGCAGTCCCCGCATGAGAAAGGCCGCCCCGACAACCAGTATCGGGGCAGTCTCGCCTGCTGCCCTGCTCATGGCGAGGACGGCACCCGTGACTATTCCCGGGCGGGCCTGGGGCAGAATCAAATGTCGTATCGTCTGCCACCTGGTTGCGCCAACTGCAAGGCTACCAGCCCTGTACTCGGCTGGCACCGCGATCAGCGCCTCCCTCGAGGTTGTTATCGTCATGGCCAGCGCCTGGCAGGCCAGCGTGAGACTTGCCGCGAGCAGGGACATGCCGAAGTTAAGCATGAGGACAAAGACTCCCAGTCCGAACAGGCCGTAGACGATACTCGGTACACCGGCAAGGTTGACAATCGCCAGGTTGATTACCTTTGTCAGCCGGTTCTTGGGCGCGTACTCAGAAAGGTATATTCCGGCGAGCACCCCGATCGGGAGTGCAATGACAAGCGTCCCCAGCATCAGGTAAAACGTCCCGACCAACGCCGGGAAGATGCCGCCCGCCTTGCCTGCCTGGGTAGGAGCCTGGGTCAGGAAGTCCCAGTCTACAATCGCGGCGCCGCGGACAACTATGTGTATGATTATGAAGAGCGACACTGCGGTTACAGCTATGGTCGCTGTCAGAAGAACCGCAAACGCAGTCTTCTGCGAGATCCTGCGGGATAAGTTCGACCTGGTTCTCATTATGATGGTTACCTCACGAACTTCCGTTTCTGCCGTTCAAGCACCCTATCGGCGATCAGGTTAACGGCCAGTGTGATCAGGAAAAGGAGTAACCCGATTGCGAACAGCGCTTGATACTGAGGACCGCCGCGTACGGCATTGCCGATGCCTGAAGCGATGGCGGCAGTCATGGGCATCATAGGCTGAGTGGGAGAAACCGGCACGGCCAGGGCACCGCCGGCTATCATGAGAACGGTCATGGTCTCACCGATGGCGCGTCCTACCCCCAGCATGATGGCAGCGGAAATGCCGGAGAGCGCTGCGGGAATAGACACGTGTCTGACCACCTCCCACCTGGTGGCACCCAGTGCGTAAGCCGCCTGTCGGAACTCATCGGGGATGGCGCGCAGGGCGTCTTCGGATACACTCACGATTATCGGCAGACTCATGAGTGACAGCATGATCCCGGCTGCAAGCCCGGACAGTCCGGTGTTCAGGTTGAACATGCTTTGAACGAGCGGTGAGAGAAGAAGGAGGCCGATGAAGCCGATCACTACCGACGGAATGCCGGCCAGTAACTCAATGACGGGCTTCACGCTCTCCCTTACGCTGGATGGGGCAACCTCGGCCAGGTAGGCGGCACAGGCTACCCCGATAGGAACGGCTATCACAGTGGCCACCACGGTTACCCAGATCGTAGCCACGAAGAACGTCGTTGTGCCAAAAGTCGGGGGCTCAGATACGGGGTACCACTTTGTGCCGAAGAGGAACTCCCAGGGAGGAGTGTGCGCGAATATCGGCAGACCCTGTCTGAGCAGGACAGCAACGATGCCCAGAAGAACGACAATGGCCAGCAGACTGGCCAGGAAGATGCCGCCCTCGATAACCCTCTCGCCCACACGCCACCGCCGCTGGAGGCCCTTTGTCCGGGCATCCCGGGCGATGGCGATGGATGCTGATCGCTTTCTCATATGCCTTCTGGCTGTCTATCCTGCCGGTACGTAGCCTACATCGAGTACCTTCGCCTGACCGGCCGCAGATAGGCAGTATTCGATGAAGGTCTTAACTGTTCCTGTTGGCTGGCCGTTCGTGTAGTAGAAGAGCGGGCGCCACACCCTGTACGTTCCATCGGTTGCTGTCTCTACAGTTGGGAGTACGTAAGGGTCATCGCCGGTCTGGCTCACAGCGACAGCCTGCACGGCCTCAGTAACGTAGGCCAGCCCTGCGTAGAAGATGGCGCCGGGGTTGCCTGCCACCTCGCTGATGCCTGCACTGGTCGAGGGTAGAAACAACACGCCGGGACCGTATTCGAGGCTTGTGTCCTCAGTGGGGAGGCCTCGCATCTGGACGACCGTCTCCTTGACAAAGACATGGGTGCCCGAGTTGGTATCGCGGGATGCTACCACTATCGGGAGATCCGGTCCCCCTAGTTCACTCCAGTTGGTTATCTCGTTCGTGTAGATGGCGGAGAGCTGGGCGAATGTCAGCTCAGTGATACTGTTTGACGGGTGAACCACGAACGCCAGAGCATCCCTGGCGACCATGATCTCGTTAGGGTCCACCCCCCTTGCGTTGGCCGCATCGATCTCCGACTGCCTGATCGACCGGGAGGATTGAGCTATCTCCGTCGTGCTGTCGATCAGGGCGGCGATACCGACACCCGAACCCGGTCCGCTGACGGATATCGAGGCCCCGCTGTTGGCTGCCATGAACTCCTCCGCCCACACCACGCTCAGTGGCTGCACTGTGTTTGAACCGGTGATATCAAACGACAGATCGTCTCCGTTCTCGTTCCCGTTGCAGCCGGTGACGCTAATCGCAACGGCGAGAAGAGCGGTCGCTGTCAGTGCTAGTAATACCTTCTTGACAACCCTAGTGTACATTCACTTTCTCCTTTTCTTATATCAGTGTGCTCCTATTCTGGTGATCGCATTCTCGTGTTCACATACTTCTGACTCCTTAGAACAGTTTCGGGCATTCGTCTTTCTTCCTGATCATCTATGCCTGCTACTCATCTGTAGTCAGTCTAACAGGCGAGTTTTAAGGGACGCTTAAGGCTGCGTTAAATGCAGGTAAAATCGAGGGGTTGGTGCTGTGACGGTGGGACGAGTCTAACTGGTAGGTATGCTGAGGCTGAAGGTGGAACCTCTGCCCTCAGTGCTCCGTACCGAGATACGACCTCCGTGGGCCTCGACGATGTGCTTGGAGATGGCGAGTCCCATGCCGGTTCCACCCTTGTCCGACCTGGCCCTGTCGGCCTTGTAGAAGCGCTCGAAAATATGAGGCAGGTCATCCCGGGATATTCCCGGGCCCGTGTCGGAGATATCAACGATAACTGAACGATCCTCCAGCCGTGTCGCCAGCAGTATTTCCCCGCCGGGAGGAGTGAACTTGATGGCATTGTGCACTATGTTGACGATCGCCTGCCTTAACCTGAGCTGGTCTGCGTCAACAAGCGGCAGGTTGTCGGCCAGCTTCAACTCAGCCGTCAACTCCTGCCTCTCTATTTGAGGTCCTAGCTGGTTGACGACGTCCTCAAGGAGCAGGTTGAGGTTCACCGCCTCCAGACTCAACTCTGCCTTGCCCGTCTCGATGCGCGAAAGCTCTGTGAGTTCTGCTACTATCTGGGTCAACCTGTCAACCTCGCCGTCGATCCTGAGCAGGAAGTCATCGGCCGTCGCCCTGTCATCGATTGCCTGGCCGCGGAGGGTTTCGACCATCGCCTTTATGCCCGCGAGAGGTGTTCTGAACTCGTGGGATATGTTTCCGATCAGCTCACGCCTGGTGGTCTGGAGGGTCCGAAGATCCGTGAGATCCTGCACCAGTAGCAGTGTGCCCCTTAGCTCCTCGTGGATAACGGGAACAGCGATCACCCTGATGTACCTGCGCGCCGTCTTGGACTCATACTGCGCGATCTGCGCCTCGGAGGTGTTCAGGCATTGCTTGAGCAGGTCATCCATCTCGTGGTCGCGAACAGCCTCGATCAGCGTCCTGGTTACATCGTCTCTGATGCCGAACAGAGCTTTTGCAGCACTGTTGGCCATGGTGATATTGCCCTGCCCATCCGTCATTATCACCCCGTCGGCCATATTGTCGAGAACGGCTGCCAGCCTCGCTCTATCTCTCGATATCGTCTCTATCGTCTCACTCAGCTTAACGGACATATCATTGAATGATCGCGCCAACTCCTCTACCTCATCCCTCGTGTTGACGGTCAACCGCTGTTCCAGGTCACCCGACGCGATGCGCCTCGCTGCAGCGGTCAGCCTTCGTATCGGTTGCGTGGTAATCCTGGAGATAGCCCAGGCGGCCATGACTATCAGGAAGGCGGCTACTGCCATGGCCAGGACTACGCTTACGGTCACAGTGCGGACGGCTCTGTCAACGTCTGCCAGCGAAAGCGCCGCTCGGGATACCCCCAGAACCTGCCCTTCATGAAGGATGGGAACCGCTATGTACATCATCCTCTGCCCCAGGGTGATGCTGTAGCGGGTGTGCTCTCCGTAGCCATGTTGCATCGCGGCCCCGATCTCAGGACGGTCGCGGTGGTTGTCCATGACAGCGGGGTCCTGCTGCGAGTCTCCAAGCACTCTGCCATCGGCGGCGATGATCGTGATCCTGGTAGCTAGCTGCTCTCCCAGTCGCCTGGCCAGGGCATCCAGTGCCGCATGCTCTTCCTCTTCCCTGAGATGAGGCAGGCAGGCTTCGGCGGTGATCCTCGCTTCCGACTCCAGTTGCCTACGGAGATTGTCAATCTGTGAATCCCGGGTCAGGCCGACCAGATGGAATCCAAGTATGCCCATGATGATCAGAATGACAAGGACGAAGAAGAATGTGATGCGCCACTGAATTCTGCGAAACACCTTCAGTCCTCCAGCTTGTACCCTGCTCCTCTCACAGTGATGAGCCTTCTGGGCTGAGACGGATCGGTCTCGATCTTCTGCCTCAGCCACCTTACATGGACGTCCACGGTTCGTGTGTCACCCGCATAGTCATATCCCCATACCTTCTCCAGTAACTGGTCCCGGGTGAACACGAAACCCTTGTTGCGGGCAAGGAACACCAGCAGATCATACTCCCTGGCAGTGAGCGTCAGGGACGAGCCTTTCCACGTGACCCGGTGGCGGGCGGTGTCGATCTCCAGGTCTCCTATCTTCAGAGGTTCGGTTTCGTCGCCGTGGACGGGTCGGGACATCTCGGCTCTACGAAGGAGGGCTCCGAGGCGGGCCAGGAGTTCCCTCATGCTGAACGGTTTCGTCATGTAGTCGTCGGCGCCGACTTCGAGCCCGACTACCTTGTCCACCTCACCCGTCTTTGCTGTAAGCATCAATATGGGAACGGGCATCTCCCTGCGCAGAATCCGGCACACCTCCAACCCGCTCAACTCGGGCAGCATCAGGTCCAGGATGATGAGGTCAGGCTTCTCCCTTCGTGCGACGTCCAGGGCGCGGGCCCCGTCACGGGCTGTGGCCACACGATAGCCCTCGTTCTTGAGGTTGTATTCGATCGTGTCCAGCAGATTGGGATCATCCTCGACGATCAGTACTTTCGCAGCCACTAGAAGCCTCAGGGATAGTATAGACCCGACATCGATGTCTGCACAAGCACGTCATGAGCGGACTATCGAACCCGGTCGATGTGGGCAGCCTGCACCAGGCGTCAGTCACCCTCGGTCCACTCGATAACCGTGGTCGACCAGACGTCACCGAGGGCCTTCTCGAGGACTGCCCTGCGCGGATCGGGTATATCGAGCACCATTCTGAGGACGCGATCGTCGAACTGGCTCAAGAATGAGCAACGCTTTCTGAGAGATATGATCGTAGTCCGTGCCCCTCCATAGACGACATAATCCAATGATCGGGCGTGGGGCTCGATGTGTTCACGTGCGTGGGTGCAGACCCTGTCCAGAAACGACTCTATCTGCTTCTCCCGGTGCCGGGCGAACCGTGCCTGGGAGGATCCGCCTTTCTTGTGGCGGGCGTGCACAAGTCCCGTTCCCGTCTTGCTGTCCAGCAGGGTATTGCCCCGGCCGACACCGACGCTGTATGAACCCAGACGCACAAGCACCAGCGCGATCAGGTAGTCATGACTGAGAAGCGAGCGAAGCGGACCGACATCATAGCCATCAGCCGTGTGTTCCTTCGTTAGCGGAAAGGGTGACAGGACAAGGCACTTCCTCTCGGTGCCCCAGAAGAGGGCCGCTCCCGTGGGCGAACCGGTGATGAGCGTATGAATGTCCTCAGGCATGACAGCCGAGCCAATCGCCTCCCTGAGGCACTCCTCTGCACGGGCAGCCGGGATCCCAGCGGGCAAGTATACCGATACCGCTTCGTCACGCAGGATCGCCAGGTCCTCAAGCCAGGCCAGCATCCTCGCCCTGCCCGGTCGAAATCTCCTCGCTGTTGTCATGGAAGTTCGTGGTGTCGCTCAGCAATGCCGATGATCGTATGTAACAACCGACAACGGCTACATCGTAACGATTGTCACGCCGTCGCCTCCCTCACCTTCGCCCCCGGGGCGCGAAGATCTGACCAGGGGATGAGACCTCAGCATCTCCCTGACGACCTGGCGCAGGGCGCCGGTGCCGTAGCCGTGTATTATGCGAACCTGTGATAGGTTGGCCAGGGATGCCGCGTTCAGGTAATCTTCAAGCTCCAGTTCCACTTCTTCCGCCCTCTTGCCCCGCAGGTCGAGTTCCAGAGAGGCGCTTCGTCTGCTCGGCCCGGTCATTGTCGCGTCGGTTCTGCGCCTGCGGCCGCCCTCGAGTCCTGCCCTCCTGTCCACGCCGTCGAGGCCGAGCGTCATCTTCGCCCTGCCGATCTGTACTTCGACCAGTCCCCGCTCCTCGGATACCGACAGAACCGTGGCCGTGACTCCCGGCTCTCTCAACCAGACCGTATCACCAACCGAGATCGGCCCGGCAGCCGTCTCGTCCGAGTCGATCCCGGGGGCCGCCCCGGGTTGCCACGTCTCGGTACTCAGTTGCTCACGGACCTCCGCCATCACCTTCTTAGCCTGCTCTATGCTCTCACGGGACCGCTCCTTGCGTAACTCCGAGGCCGCCTCCCTGACTCTTGCCTGCAGTTGGGCAGCGTCGCGGACAACACGGTCGCGGCTCTCCTTTATGATCCGCCTCTTCTCGTCGTCGAACTGCCGGAGCCTGTCGGCCAGTTCGGCGTTTCTCTTTGCCGCTTCATTCCTCTCTGTCTCAAGGCTGCGGCGCAGGGACTCAACGTTGTTCTGCTCGGTCATCAGGTGTGTGAGAAGCTGCTCGAGTTCCTCGGTTCCTCTTGAGAGCATGTCCCTGGCGTTCGAGATGATATCGTAAGGCAATCCCAGGCGGGACGCGGTGGCCAGCGCATTGCTGCCTCCGGGAATGCCCACCGTCAGGTGATATGTGGGCGACATCGTATGCGGGTCGATGTCGAGTGAAGCGTTCTGGAGTCCCGCCGTCGTGTGGGCCAGCGCCTTGAGTTCTGTGTAGTGGGTGGTCGCCACCGTCATGGTCTTCTGTGAGAGGAAGTGGAGGAGGATGGCACGGGCAAGTGCAGAGCCCTCGCTGGGATCGGTGTTGGTGCCCAGTTCGTCGAGCAGGACAAGGCTGTTCCCGGTAGCGTTGTTGATTATGCGCACGATGTTGCCGACGTGCCAGCTGAAGGTGGAAAGGGTCTGCTCGATGCTCTGCTCGTCGCCGATGTCGGCGAACACTCCGTCGAAGAGAGGGATGCGGCTATCATCCCGTGCGGGGATAGGCAGACCGGCCCCGGCCATCAGGCTCAGTAGCCCGATCGTCTTCAGGGCAACCGTCTTGCCGCCCGTGTTGGGCCCGGTGATGACCAGCGTCGAGTAATCCCGGCCGATCTCGACGGAGAGGGGCACGGCCTTCCTGCCCAGCAGCGGATGCCTGGCCTCCAGCAATCGGAGGACGCCGCCGTCCGGTGCCGCTCCCGGTGTATCGTCTCCACAGGCAGCACCCATGACCGGCTCGGTGGCCCGCATGTCCCTGGCGTATCTTGCCTTGGCCAGAGCCAGGTCGATCTCGGCGATGACATCGATGCTGATCGATATCTCTTCTTGGTATGCTCCGATCTCCGAGCTGAGCGCCGCGAGGATTCGTTCCACCTCGTGCTTCTCCTCCATGGCCAGTTCCCTCATCTCATTCCCCATATCCAGGGTTGCCCACGGCTCGATGAACAGCGTGGCTCCTGTGTTGGAAACATCATGGACGATCCCCTTTATCTCCCGCCGCCACTCGACCTTGACAGGAATCACGAATCGGCCTTCCCTCTCGGTGATGATGGGTTCCTGGATTATCTTCTGTCTCCTGGGCGACCGTATCATGGCCTCAAGCTGGGTCAGCAGTTGCTGGCGCACCTCACGCATTCGCTGCCGCACAGATGCCAGCCTCGGCGAGGCCGTGTCCATCACCTCTCCGTTCGGGCCCAGGCAGCGGCCGATGTTGCTCTCAACATGGCCCAGCTCCACTATGTCCCCGGCGAGATCACCGAGCAGAGGAAGCTCATCTGCAAGGTTCGCCACGCTAACGCGCAAACGACGGGCCGACTCGAGGGTCGTCTGGATCTCCAGCAAGGTCAGAGGCTCCAGCACCTTGCCTCGGGCCGCCATCCTGACCGCGCTCCGTACGTCGGAGACCTCGCCGATGCCGATATCGGGGACCAGCGACAGCAGACGCCGGGCTTCAGCGGACTGGGTGAGCAGGTGGGTAACCTGTTCGGAATCCGTCAGGGGAGAGATGGAGAGGGCAAGCTGTTGGCTGGCCGAGAACGAGGTGTAGGTCGCCAGGATCTCCCTGATTTTGTGAAACTCCAGTAGTTCCAGATCTCTGTCAGCCAAGGTGATTCTCCATCATCTTCGGTGCCGCTCAGGCGATATCTGCGTTCGAGTAGTATAAACGAATCGGCCCGGTTTTGAAAAAAGGGGGTCGTACCCGCTGGATGCAGCGGATCATCCACAGTTGAGGTTCTTCAAACCTGTGCTTGACATGGTAAGACAATCGGTAGTATTCTTGGTACACAATCCTCATGTGAAGGAGGATCAAGCGAATGGGAGGAAAAGCCAGGACTGAGAAGATGTCGGTGACGTTGCCCAAGGATCTGGCCGGGGAGATACGGTCTATCGTCTCCCACGGAGAGATAAGCTCCTTCTTCGCCGAGGCGCTGGAACACTACATTGCCTATCACAAGCAGAAGGTGGCGCTCGGGAAAGGGTTCGGCGCCTGGAAGAGTGAGAACCATCCCGATCTGGCCGGTCCTGAGGACTCCTCAGCCTATGTGCGTGCCATTAGAGAAGCTGACAAGAAGAGGATGGAGCGGATGGGAGGCCTTCGTGCGGAGTAGCCGGATAAGTGAGGTTGCCTGCATACTGGACACTGACGTTGTCATCGATTATCTGAGAGAGTATGACTATGCGCTGAGGCTGCTTCAGAGGTGGCTTGGGGAAGGTCTGCTGGCGGTGAGTACGCTCACTCACCTTGAGGTGTACCAGGGCATGAAAGCAAACGAGGCGGACGCAACCGGCGCCTTTCTCGACGGTCTCGTCTCTGTACCCGTTGATGTGGCTGTTGCCCGGCGGGCGGGCACGATGCTCGGTGACTTGCGCGCAAAGGGCATCACCGTGGGTATTGCCGATGCCATCATCGGTGCCACAGCGTTACAGCTGGGCGCTACACTCATCACGAACAATGTTGATCATTATCCTTTCCCGCATCTAAGGCTGGTTCGTGGTTTGGAGGACCATGGATAGCAGTCCCGGATCACGCATGGTCAGTGCCTTCGGGAATGAGGCAGCAGGCGACAGCCTGAGTGGATGGGCCTGCCCATGATGGTGCTTGGCGACCAGGGTACGGCAGTTGTTTTGAGACCACAGTGAAGAAAGGAGCGAAATATGAAGGTGATAGGCATTGTCGGGAGTCCGAGGAAGAACGGGAACACGGAGTTGCTGACCGCGCACACTCTGAGGGCGATCTCCGAAGAAGGACTGGACACCGAACTGATCCGGCTGGCAGGACTTGACATAAAGCCCTGCGACGCATGCATGGTATGCAAGGACGAGGAGAGGTGTCCTATCGAGGACGACCTGTTTCCCATATATATGAAGCTGAAGGCGGCCGATGGCATCATACTGGCTTCTCCCGTGTATTTCGGGTCGGCCACAGCCCAGATCAAGGCTCTCATGGACCGAGTTGGATACATATCGGGTCCCCACGGCAGGCCGTTCGCCGGCAAGGTGGGTGGAGCACTGGCGGTGGCGCGCCGCGCAGGCAAGAACTTCACTTTTGCTCAGCTCACCTACTGGTTCCAGATACTCGGCTTCTTCATTCCCGGCTCCACATACTGGAACGTTGCTATAGGTCGAGAGAAGGGCACGGTAGAGGACGACGAAGAGGGAATGAGGACGGCCTGGAACTTCGGCAAGAACGTGGCGTTTTTGATCAAGAAGCTGAGCGGGTGACATATAATGCGGGTGGCTGAATGATGGAGAGCGCTGCCTATTTGCTTTAGTTCGGATACCTTAGTGACACACAAGTCGTGAAAGGGGATAATTGCGAAATGAGTGATGAAGTTTACCTGCGGCTAGCCAGAGCGCTGGATGCTCTACCGAATGGTTTTCCCGAGACACCTTCGAGGGTCGAACTCCAGCTGCTCAGGAAGGCATTCACCGAAGAGGAGGCTGAACTCGCCGGGTGCATGAGCCGGAAGTACGAAACCGTGAGCGAAGTGGCCGGTAGGACCGGTAAGCCGGAATCGAACGTGAAGAGTCTGCTCGACAGGCTGCTGCCCCGTCGGTTGATTCGACGGCGGGTGTCGGGTGGCAGGGAGGAGTATCGTCTCGGCCCGTTCGTCGTTGGCTGGTACGAGGCTCTGATGGGTGGCGAAATGCGCGATGATGTCGAGTTCGCCACACTGTTCGAGCAATACATGAAAGAAGGAGGCGCCGAACGGATTTTGGCACCCCGCCCTGGCGTTCTGGGGGTTGTACCGGCCAGAGGTTCGTTGAGAAAGGAGCTTCTGCAACCCTATGACGACATCGATGCTCATTTTGCCAGGCATGAGCGGTTCGGCGTAATCGATTGCATGTGTCGAATCCAGCGTAATCTACTCGGCAGCAAATGCTCGACCCCGGTGAAGCGATGTGCGTTCGTGGGATTACCTCCTCAAACCCCGTTGTCGGAGAATGTGCTCGATCGGGACCAGGCGCTCAAGCTGTTCACACAACTGGAAGAAGAAGGCCATGTCCACACAGGTTTCTATGGTTTCACCTCCGGAGCAGAGACTCCGCAGTTCGTTGGCTGCTGCAATTGTTGTGGTGACTGTTGCGGCGTATTGAGAGCCATCAATGATTGGGGTGTCGCCGAAGGTCCGCAGAGGTCGAACTACCGAGCTGTTCTTAAGGAAGAGGAATGTGTCGCTTGCGGCGATTGTGTGGAACGCTGCCAGGTGCACGCAATCACCCAGGATGCGAACGGTATTGCAGTGATATGCCGTGAACGGTGTATCGGCTGCGGGTTGTGTGTCATCCGGTGTCCGGTTGACGCGATCGAGCTGGAGCCGGTATCAAAGGACGAATGGTTTGATGTCCCTGCCAGTTTCGAGGAGTGGGAAGAGCGGCGGCTGAAGACCCTGGGCATGATGAAGTAGCACGCGTTTCACCGGTGGTCGTGCTGGTGATGAGGAGGGGTGGATCAACATCTGCCAGACCTGCTGGGACATGCCATTGGGAGAGAACAGGCGAAGGTGCTGGTCACCAGCCAGCAATCACCATCCACCAGCAGAGTCAGCTTCTCCGGGCTGGAGCATGCCGTCGAGTTCATCCTGGAAGAAGAACTTCTCCTCTCCGTAGGCGGGTTTCAGGTCGCTGAGCCAGGCCGCTTTGTCATCGTGTGCTGCGAAGAAGGGACGGCCTACCCAGTCGGGACTCCTGCCCTGGATCATCTCAAGCATCAGCACGTCTTCTCCACTGAGCCTGCCGGCGCCCGCTATCTGAACCTTGCCCGGCAGGCACGACATGATGGGGCCTCTGACAGTGCGGCAGAGGCCGCTGACCGACCTGTAGGCCTCATAGAATATCTGCCAGGCTTCGGTGAGGGGTATCGAGAAGTAGCGCTGTGCCCCGGTGTCCCGCGCGACGAACATGTAGTAGGGAATACAGTTGAGGGCGACCTGCTTCTGCCACATGTCGGCCCATATCTCAGGCGAGGCGTTGATATGCCTGAGGAGAGGTGACTGGGTTCGTATTACCGCACCGGTCTCCCGGATTCTTTCGATCGCCTGCTTGACGACCTCGGTCTCCAGTTCCACGGGATGGTTGAACTGGGCCATGAAGGCAAGATGCTTACCTGAGTGCCCGACCTTTCTGAAAAGCTCCAGCAGGCTATCAGCATCCCGGTCGGTCGTGAACCTGTAGGGCCAGTAACTCAGTGCCTTGGTTCCGATGCGGATCGTTTGCAGATTTGGCGCATCGGCTGCCAGCAGCGGTTCGATGTAGCCCGCCAGGATGTCGGTCTTCATCACCAGGGGGTCTCCACCCGTTATAAGTACATCCGTAACCTCCGGATGGGCTGCCAGATATTCGAGAAGGGTCCCGGCGCCACGGGATGACATCTTGAGTTCATCAATGCCTGTGAACTGAGGCCAGCGGAAGCAGAATGTGCAGAAGGCATGGCAGATCTGTCCTTGCTCGGGGAAGACGAGGACGGTCTCGCGGTACTTGTGCTGGATGCCGGGTAGCCTTTCGCCTTTGAACACGGGTGCGTTGTAGTCGATCTGCCCGGCGGGGTGGGGATTCAGGCCCATTCTGATCTCATTCACGGTTTTCTTGATGGTCTCGGCATCGGCCCCGGAGTCGTGTAGAGACCGAAGCCTGCTGTAATCCTGCGCCGGCAGCATCTCCCTGCGGGGGAAAGTGGCCACGAACACGGGATCGTCGGGAATGCTCGACCAGTCTATCAACTCTCCGGCAACGTAATCGTTAACCCTGAAGGGCAGCACCGAACCGACGATCTCGATATCGCGGATCTGCTCCTCCGACAGGTGTGTCAACTGGGGCAACGTTCTCAAATTTTGTAGCGAATAAGCCTTGTACTGCATCGGTGTCCCCCTTTAGTCGCCTGCCCGGCTGACCGCGTCAAGTGCGGCTTGCCCGGAATCCGTGACTATCTGCACTCTCAAATGTTCTATCACCACAAGTATCCTTGCTCCATCGGTCATGGTCCTGTCCCAAACTTTGGGGCGTTAGTATATGTTATGAATGCCTGCCCTGTCACCACAGGTTGAACGGCCTGAGTTCACAGGCCCCTGAGGTGTTCGGGTCTGAGTAGGGAGGGGTCTCCTGACGCCAGGACTCTCTCCACCTGGCTGAGCATCTTCGCCCTGTCCTGAGGCAGCCTTCCCCGCACAGAAAGGTAGTTCGAGGCATGCATCGAACTGAAGAAGCAGTCGGTGAAGTCGGAGTTCTCCATCATTGCCTTCAGTTCCTGAAGCGACTGCAGAGGGGAGAGGGGAGAAAACTCACCCCGCTGCCATTCATCGTAGAGCGGTGTGCCGGGAACGAGGGTCAGAGTGAGGGCTCCGGCATAGTCGGGGTCGATGGCGGTAAGGACCCTGGCTGTCCCGGCTACATGCTCCTTGCTCCGCTCGACACCACCGAGTCCCAGGATCACCGTGACGGAGAATGGTATCCCGGCATCCTTCACCTTACGGCCGGCCTCGATCAACTGATCTGAACTTACGCCCTTGCCCACCTTCTCCAACCGTTCATCATCGCCGGTCTCCAGTCCCGTGTAGAGTATTCCCAGCTTGAGTCGTCTCAGTTCCTGCAGTTCGGCAACACTCCTGCGAAGGATATCCTGAGGTGTAGCATATGCACCGACCCTTTCGACATGCGGCAGCTTCTCATTCAGATAGACGAGCACGTCCACAAGCCTGGGGAAAGGGTAGACGAGCGCATCGCCATCCTGAAGAAACACCCTCTTGCCGTCCCAACCCTGCGCTACCGCATACACGACGTCGGGAACCGCTGACAGGCGAATGCCACGCCTCAGAAACAGAGCCACGGCGTCTATCTCGTTCCTGGCCTCCTCCGGGTCCCGCATCTCGAGCTTCGATCCATAGTAGCCGCAGAAGGTGCAGGTGTTGTTCGAGCAACCGGCGGTCAGGGGGAGGAAGTAGCTCCTCCACTCACTGGGGGGGCGGATTATGCCCGGGCGTCTGAAAGTCTTGGGTTTGGTCTCAGTCATACGCTGTCAATCGTTCCTGAATCGCTGCCGCCCATTCTAGCACTGCCTGCGATTCAGCCTCAAACAGGGGTTGACCCATTCAACAGACACAGGAAACCATTACACCTATTGACATACCGGATGGCAACCGTATATATTGCATGCAACTGAATATCGGAAAGGCTGGGAACAGGACTAGTACAGCTTAAGGCGGAGTTCAGAGAGTCGGGCAAGGTGTGAGCCGATACTTGCGCGAGGCTGGAATGGACCTGGGAGCCGCAAACCGAAAGGACAACACCGAGTAGGCTTTGCCGCAGGGACAGCGTTATCACAGTCCAGGGTATCGCCGTCAATCGGGCCGTACCTGAATAGAGATGGCCGTACAGGCCGAAACAGGGTGGCACCGCGAAGGTCAGACCTCTCGCCCCTGGGGCGAGAGGTTTTCTTTTTGCGATGACAGATG
>SL_5KL_010_SEDDRAFT_10001074_pt1 | contig 16966 bp, 12 predicted proteins | sample SodLakKL_010_SED_FD_9118 | JGI IMG/M metagenome (IMG submission 9118)
GAGAACGTCCAAAAGCGCTTCCTGAAACTGAAGTTGCACATGAAACGCCCGGATGGGACCAACGTCCACCGTTACCGGGTCACGGGCGAACGCCGCCAGTCGGTGATCAAGGGCATTCTGATCCAGGATGCTGGACAGTTATTCGGTTCGGCGCCACGGCCGCAGGCCAATCCGCATTTAAGGGTGGCGGAGCCCTGATCGCGGGGTGTCGCAGCCACAGAGCGATGGAGGGTCAACGATCCGCCGGAGTCTCTACAGGCCGATACTCGTTACAGGCCAACTAGCGCCGCGATCGCCTTGTCAGCTTCGTCCTCAGGCGTCACGTTTCGATTCCCGAGCTTCCGAGCCTGCGGTAGCTTGCCGGCCTGTCGCAGCCGCCAGAGCGTCATCTCAGAACAGCCTCCGAGTCTTTGCCGGAGCTGCTTGTCAGTGATCAATCGGATCATCCATCGCCCCCCAGTGTTATCGTGGGTTCACGATGCTTGATCTTACTGACGCGAGCGATGACCGTCGCATGAAATCCATTCAGGAACCGACGCGGTTTTCGAGAGTTGGTTGTTCAAAGGCGAACTGGATGGGAGGCTACGCGCGCCGGAGGTCAATTCGCCTCTGCCGGCGGCCCTTTCGTAATCGAATTCAGGTAGTCAGCCCACCATTGCATCATCCGCGTCCGCTCCTCGAACCGGTCGCCGCGATCGTAAGCACCTTTCACCCGGTTCTGCTCCGTATGAGCTAGCGCCCGCTCAATGGCATCGGCCGACCACATGCGATGCTTCTTCCCGTCGACCTCGGCAACGGACTCGTTAAGGATCGTGGAGGCAAGCGCGCGGAAGCCATGTACCGTGGTGCGTTTGTGGAAGCCCAACCGGTAGACGGCGTAAATCATCGTATTCTGGCTCGCTGGTTTGTCCTCCAGTCGGCCGGGCATCAGCCATTGCGAGTGGCCAGATACCTTTTCTAGTTCTTCGAGTGTGTCGAGCGCCTGTCGGGACAAGGGCACGCGGTGTTCCCGGCGGTTCTTCATCCGCTGTGCCGGAACTGTCCAGAGGGCTGCCTCGCGATCAAACTCCTCCCATTTCGACTCTCGGATCTCGCTGGTTCGGGCAAGGGTGAGAATCAGTAGCCGCAGCCCCAGTCGGGTTGCCGGGTCACCGTTGTACTTCTCTAAGGCGCTCAGGAAAGCAGGCAATTCATCAAGGGTGAGCGCCGTCTGCTGTCCTTTCCTGCGCGGCTTGAGGTGATTGTGGAGTTCGCTTGCCGGATTGACTTCGCGGTAGCCGAGCGCGACAGCGCGCGAGAATACAGCCCGTACCCGCTGTAGGACTCGCGCCGCAACCTCGCCTGCGCCACGGTCCTCGATCGCTTCGATAAGTGGCATGATCTCGCTGGGCTGGATTTCGTCGATGGGGCGGGGCCCCAGCGTAGGCAAAATGTCGGCCTCAAGGGTGCGCCATACTTGAGACCTGTGCTTTCGGGTCCAGCCGGGCGATTGTCGCTTGTGCCATTCCTCGGCGACGGATAGGAACGTGGGCGCGGTCGGGTCCTGCAACTGCTTCTCCGCCTGTTTGGCCGCGGAGGGATCGTCCAGTTGACGGGCGTTGAACCAGCGCTTTCGAGCGTCGGCTAGGCTCACCCTCGGATAGGGACCGAGGCTGAGGGTCTTCTCACGGCCTTTGACGCGGTACTTCCCGCGCCAAAGCTTGCCGCCGGCCGGGGTGACGAAAAGGTACAGTCCGTCGCGGTCATACAGCTTGCGGGNCTTTTCGCCGGCCTTCGCGTTCCTAATCTCTTGGATCGTCAGCATCTGGGGGTATTCCGTGTCTAGGGGTATCCTATACCCCCGTTNATACCCCCAGCAAGGGCGAAAAAGCGGGATACGTCGAGAGACCTTGGGATGGGGTTCTGCTAAACGTAACTATATGAATGATAAANAAAAAAAGCGCCTCAGGTGGCGCTTTTTTTTGAGTTTTCAACAGCTTAGAAGTTCAATAATGGCGGAGAGGGTGGGATTCGAACCCACGGTACGCTCGCGCGTACAACGGTTTTCGAGACCGCCCCGTTCGACCACTCCGGCACCTCTCCGCGGGGTCGATGCAGTGACGGTTCCTGACCGCGAGGGGCGGGGATTCCCGTCAGCGCGCGCGGATGATAGCAGATCGATGGCCGGTACGGTACGCGGCGGGGTCGGTCAAAGGTCAGGGCATCAGACGGGTAATCGTCCAGCCCTCTTGCTCCCGTGTATATTGGAACCGGTCGTGCAGGCGGCTTTCGCGCCCCTGCCAGAATTGCACCAGCGTCGGTTCGAGCCGGTAGCCCATCCACGCCGGAGGGCGCGGAACCGCGCCGTCCGGGTAGCGTGCCCGCAACGCTTCCAGGCGGCGTTCGAGTTCCTCGCGACTGGCGATCGGCTGGCTCTGGTGCGAAGCGGCGGCTGCGTACCGGCTTCCCGGCGGGCGGCTTGCGAAGTATTCGTCCGCAAGCGCCGGGTCGAGCATGCGGGCCTCGCCGTCCAGGCGCACCTGGCGTTCGAGTTCGGGCCAGTAGAAAAGGATGGATGCCTTCGGGTTGACGGCGAGTTGCTGTCCCTTGAGGCTGCGGGAATCGGTGTACCAGCAAGGGCCTTCGTCATCGAGGTGTTTCAGCAATACGGTACGGGCGGCGGGCTGCCCGTCATCCCCGGCGGTCGCCAGAATCATCGCCGTCGGTTCGGGATTCTGGATGGCCTTTGCATCGAGCAGCCAGGCCGCGAGCTGATCGATCGGATTGGCCGCCAGATCAGCGCGGCGAAGCTGGCCGAGGCGGTAATCACGGCGTGTGTGTCGGTGGTCGATGCGCGCCATCTCGGTTACCTCGCAATATGGAATGCCGGCGGGAGATTATTTCACCTTTCCGGAGCGATGGGTCGGGTTGCCGGCCGGGCGGCGAAAAGGCTGGCAGGCCGTAAACGGGCAAGTCAAACGACGCGCGTCTGGCGTGCGAAGTTCATTTTGAGGAGTCGTGATGGCAAAGCCGATAGTTAGCGCAATAGAACCAGCCGGTGTCCAGCTCAAAAAGGGCAAGGAGTATTACTTTTGTCGCTGCGGGCGATCCAGCGATCAGCCTTTCTGCGATGGCTCGCACGAGGGGACCGGCATCGAGCCCATTGCATTCACGGCCCGCGAGGAAGGAGAAAACTGGCTGTGTATGTGCAAGCAGTCAGCGGATCTTCCGTATTGCAATGGAACCCATTCCCAGGTGCCCGAGAGCGCGGTCGGACAGGAATTCGACGGTGTGGGTGATGATGCGGAAGATGCCGGCGATAGCGGTGGAGAGGATGCCGCCCCTGCGCCACGCAACACCGACACCGAACCCCATGTCGAATTCATCCACGCCCTCGCACGCGGGGGGCTGGACGAGGTCGGCCGCAAGGGGCCAACGGTTGCGATGGGCGTGCCGCGCGAGCGCACGCCATCCTGGGATGATATCCAGATTCTCGCCGCGCAATTGGCGCGCCGGCCGCTGACTGATGACGTCGATGTCGAGAGCGGACTGGTCATCGGGCCACAGAGCCGGCGCCCGCTGCGCCTGGAAATGCCGCTGCTGGTTACGGACATGAGCTTTGGCTCGCTGTCCCGCGAGGCCAAGATCGCACTCGCGCGGGGCGCCGAGCAGGCCGGTACCGGGATCTGTTCGGGAGAGGGCGGGATGCTGCCGGAGGAACAGGCGGAGAACTCGCGCTACCTCTTCGAGCTGGGGCCAGCGCGCTACGGCTACTCCGAGGATCTGCTCGACAAGATCCAGGCCTTTCACTTCAAGGGTGGCCAGAGCGCGAAGACCGGTGTCGGCGGGGTACTTCCCGGTGCCAAGGTCTCCACGGAGATTGCCGAGGTGCGCGGGATCGAGGCGGGCCAGGATGCGGTGTCTCCGCCGGTGATCCAGGATCTGGAAACGCCGGCCGATTTCGCGCGCTTTGCCGATTCGGTCCGGGAACGGACCGGCGGTATTCCGATCGGCTTCAAGCTCTCCGCGAACCACATCGAGCAGGATCTGGCCTTCGCACTCGAGGCAGGTGCGGACTACGTGATCCTCGATGGCCGCGGTGGCGGCACCGGGGCTGCGCCAGCCCTGCTCAGGGATCACATCAGCGTTCCAACCATCCCGGCGCTCGCGCGTGCACGACATTACCTGAACCTGCGCGGCGCGAGCGGACGGGTCACGCTGATCGTCACCGGCGGTTTGCGCACGCCGGCGGACTTCGTGAAAGCCCTGGCGCTCGGTGCCGACGGGATCGCTCTGGGCAACAGTGCGATCCAGGCGGTCGGCTGTGTCGGCGCGCGCATCTGCCACACCAACCGCTGCCCGACAGGCGTGACAACCCATGATCCGGAGCTGCGCAAGCGTCTGGACCCCGAGACGGGGAGCGCCAGGCTCGCCCGCTTCCTGGCTGCCTCCCTTCAGCTGATGCAGGTGCTGGCGCGGGCGGCCGGACGAACGCGTCTGGCGGACCTCGGCCAGGACGACCTGATCACCTTCAATCGCGACCTGGTCGAGATGGCCAACGTGCCCTACGCCGGTGTTCACAGCCGGGACTGATGCCGAGCCCTGCCTGCTGTGGACATCACTTTGATGCAATCGTCCAAGCCATTGTTTTCATATCGCAAGTATTGGGCGGAGCGTTTCGGTGTCGCGCCGTTCCTGCCGATGTCGCGCGCGGAGATGGAAATCCTCGGCTGGGATTCCTGCGACGTGATCATCGTCACCGGAGACGCGTATGTGGATCATCCGAGCTTCGGCATGGCGATCATCGGTCGACTGCTGGAGGCCCAGGGGTTCCGGGTCGGCATCATCAGCCAGCCGGACTGGCGTTCCGCGGAGCCCTTCCGTGAACTGGGAAGGCCCAATCTCTTCTTTGGTGTCACGGCCGGTAACATGGATTCGATGGTCAACCGCTACACGGCGGACCGGCGGATCCGGCGCAACGATGCCTATACACCGAACGACGAGGGTGGGAGACGGCCGGACCGCGCGGTGATCGTCTACTCGCAGCGAGTGCGCGAGGCCTGGCCGGACGCGCCGATCGTGATCGGCGGCATCGAAGCCAGCCTGCGGCGCATCGCGCATTACGATTACTGGTCGGACAAGGTGCGGCGTTCGGTGCTGCTGGATTCCCGGGCCGACCTGCTGCTGTTCGGCAACGCCGAGCGCGCACTGGTGGAGGTCGCCCACCGAATCGCGGGCGGCCAGCATCTCCGGGATATCCGGGATGTTCGCGGCAGCGTGTTTCTGCGCAATGCGGTGCCGGCCGACTGGGTCGTGATCGACTCCACGGAGGTGGACGCGCCCGGCCCGGTCGACCCGCAACCCGACCCCTACGCCAGCAACAGCGTCGCCGGATGTGAAAAACGGGGCGACGATCGGCCGGACCAGCCGCAGGTGGTCCGACTTCAGCGGGCGGTCCCGCGCGGCCAGCCCCGGGAGCGCACCGCGATCCGGCTGCCGGCCTATGAACAGGTGCGCGGCGATCCGGTGCTCTATGCCCACGCCTCGCGGGTACTGCACCTCGAGACGAACCCCGGAAACGCACGGGCGCTGGTGCAACGGCACGGCGACAAGGAGGTATGGCTGAACCCGCCGCCGATCCCGCTGAGTACCGCGGAGATGGACGCGGTCTACGACCTTCCGTTTGCCCGCGCACCCCATCCGGCCTATGGAGGGGCGCACATCCCGGCCTGGGAGATGATCCGCTTCTCGGTGAACATCATGCGCGGCTGCTTCGGCGGCTGTACTTTCTGCTCCATCACCGAGCACGAGGGACGGATCATCCAGAGCCGTTCCGAGGCGTCGATCCTGCGCGAGGTCGAGGAGATCCGCGACCGGGTCGAGGGCTTCACCGGCGTGATCTCGGACCTCGGTGGGCCGACCGCCAACATGTACCGCCTCGCCTGCAAGGACCCGGAGATCGAACGCAATTGTCGCCGGCTGTCCTGCGTGTATCCGGGCATCTGCAAGAACCTGAACACGGACCATTCGGCCCTGGTCGGCCTGTATCGCAAGGCGCGGGCGCTGCCCGGCATCAAGAAGGTGCTGATCGCGTCTGGGCTGCGCTACGACCTGGCGGTCGAGTCACCCGAATACGTGCGGGAACTGGTGACCCATCATGTCGGTGGGTACCTGAAGATTGCGCCAGAACATACTGAAAAAGGCCCGCTTTCAAGGATGATGAAGCCAGGAATGGGCACCTATGACCGGTTCAAGTCGATGTTCGAGCGCTTCTCGCAGGAGGCGGGCAAGGAGCAGTATCTGATCCCCTATTTCATCGCTGCACATCCGGGCACGACCGACGAGGACATGCTGAACCTCGCTCTCTGGCTGAAACGCAACGGCTTTCGTGCGGACCAGGTGCAGGCCTTCCTGCCCGGCCCGATGGCCCTGGCCACCGCGATGTGGCACACGGGGCGCAATCCGTTGCGCGGCGTCCGTCGCGAGGGTGGTGAGCGGGTGCATTCGGCGAAGGGTCTGCGGGCACGCCGACTGCACAAGGCCTTCCTCCGCTACCACGACCCGGAGAACTGGCCGCTGTTGCGTACCGCGCTGCATCGGATGGGCCGGGCAGACCTGATCGGCAACGGCAAACGGCACCTGGTGCCGAGCTACCAGCCTGCCGGCACCGGGCGGCGGTCGGGCAAGTCCGGGGTGAGTACCGCGAAGGGCAGGGGATTCAAGACCCAGCACACCGGTTTGCCGGATGCGGGTTCACCGCGCAGAATCCGCCGGGCGCGGCGGGGCGCCTGAATCAGACGGGCGGGTCGTGCCGGTCGTCCTTCTGCAACAGGCGCAGCGGCGAAAGCCGCTCGCCAAGCGACATCGGGAGCACCTCCGGCAGACTGAACATGCGGTCGGCGAGCAGCTGGGCGGCAAGGGGGGCATAGAGCAAGCCGCGTGACCCGTACCCGAGGCTGACGAAGACCCGCGGGATTCCGGCAGCGCGCGTAGCGCCCGGTTCGTCCGCCACGGCTTCAGGACCGAGTTCTCCGACCGCCGGGAACCGGTCCCGGAAGATGGCGCGCGTACCGTACCATGCGCCGCTCACCCGGATATCGGTCGTCATGGCGAGTGCGGGATCGACCCAGTTCAATTGGCGGAGATTCCGGTTGTTGTCGTCATCGTGGACGCCGCTGTCGTCGTCTTCGCGACGGTAGGTCGCCCCCAGCCAGTGCTGACCCTCGTGTTCCGGCAGGCAGTAACCTCGGCCGGTCAGGGCCATGCGCCCCATTGTGCGCAGGGGGGGCTGTACCCGGGTGAGTTGCCCGCCGACGCTCAGCGGCCGGGGCTGGCGCGCGCACAGTGCGGGTCCCGCTCCCGTTGCGATTACGGCGGCGTCGAAGAACTCCTGTCCGCCGTCGGCATAGCCGAGCAGTGTACGCGTCTCGCCGCCGGCGACGGTGATCACCTGACGCCGGCGAATGTCCTGACCCTGCGCAAGTTGCCGGCAGAACGCGCCAAGATCCAACCCGACGCCATGCGGGTAGCGCAGAACGGGGCAGTCGGGGTCGGCATTCCACACCTCGTAGAGAGCTCCTGCCGCCGAAGGATCTGCGGCTGCCAGCCGTTGGAGGCGCCTTCTGGCATGGGGCGTGATTCCCCGATGTTCAATGCCGTCGGCGCGCAGGATGCCGTTCGGACCTTCGGCACCGCTGGCCCTCAGCAACGCCCGGGTGACCCGCATCCCGGCCAGCGCGAGGGCATTGCGCACAGTGTCGCCGGCGCTCAAATGGGGAGAGAGCAGTGCGGCAGGATTGCCGGAGGTCCGTGCCGCGACGCCAAGAGGATCAAGTACGGTGACTTGTGCGCCACGGTCGCGCAGGGCGAGGGCCGTTGACAGCCCGGCAATGCCGGCGCCGACCACCGCGATGTGTTCCGGCGGCTTGCCGGCGGAACTTGTGGCCGTGCGGAAGCGGCCGACCAGGCGTTCGCGCTTGCCGCGAAAGCCGGGCCGCCGCTGCAACTCGAATCCCGCTGCGGCGAGATCGCGCCGGACCTGCCCCGCGGCGGTGAAGGTGCCCAGCGTGGTGCCGTCGCGGGAGAGTCGCGCGAGTTGCCGGAATACGGCGATGTTCCAAAGGGCCGGGTTCCGGCTGGGCGCGAACCCGTCGAGGAACCAGGCATCCACTGTGCCCCGCACGTTCGCGAATCCCGGCGCGGCGTCGCCATAGGCCAAAGTGAGCACCACGTGGTCCTGCGGAAAGTGAATCCGGTGCAGACCGGAAACCGGTGGTGGGTACTGGTCCAGCAGATGCCCCACGTCTCCGGGCGGTATACCCTGCGCCAGCAGGGCCCGCTGCAGGTCGGCCGGTGCCAGCGGGTGCGCCTCTGCACTCAGGTAGCTCAGAAACGCGCCCGCCGGGGCGTGTCGGCGCCAGGCGTCGAGAGTCAGGAAGAAGTTCAGGCCCGTACCAAAGCCCGTTTCGCCGACCGTGAAGCGTCGGGCTTCGCGAAACCGCGCGGGGAGATCGTTGGCCTCGATAAAGACCGTCTGCACCTCCCCCCTCGGATCCTCCGCGCTGAAGTAGATGTCGTCGTACTCGAGCACCCGCGGTACGTCGCCGGCCCAGTGCAGGTGTACGGGTGTCAGGGGCTTCAGCATCGAGTCCTGCACGATGGGATTTCACCGGGGCTCGACCGAGCCCCCTTGGTGCCTGGTGTCAGTACGTGGTTGCATCGCCAGCTGCCTCGTGCCCGTTATCTCCTCGAGTTCGGCGAGCAGGGGCTGGGTGGTGTACTGAAACCGTGCGAGCTCCGTGCCCGTCAGCGGATCGCCCCGGGGCAGTTCGACGCCCATCGGATCCACCGGCTGACCGTCGACATGCAGCTCGTAGTGGAGGTGGGCGCTGGTGGTGCGGCCGCTGTTGCCGGAGAGTGCGACGCGCTGTCCACGCGTGACCCGCTGGCCGGGTCGCACCAGGACCTTCTGCAGGTGCAGGTAACGTGTGCTGAAGCCCTGCCCATGCTGGATAACCAGGAAACGTCCGGCGAAGGGGTGGCGCTCAACCTCGGTGACCCGTCCGTCCGCAGGCGCAAGGACCGGTGTACCGACCGGTAACGCGAAATCGGTACCGTTGTGCGGTGCGACGCGTCCGGTCACCGGGTGCCGCCGCCCAGTGCTGAAACCGGAGGTGATGCGGTGCTCACCCTTGAAGGGGTGGCGGTCGAAGGGCGGGAGCAGTGGCTTGCCCTCCGGTGTGTAGAAACGTCCGTCTGCGTGACGTGCGGCGGTCAGGGTGCCGTTGGCCATGCGCAAGGCAAAGGCGAGAAGCCGGATATCAAAGGGTGTGTCGTCGCCGGAAAGCGTCTCGACTTCCACCAGCAGGGCGTATTGATCACCCTCCTGAATCCTTTCTCCCGGCGGGAGATGATCCTCGATGCGGGCGCCGATCGCGCGTGCGGCTTCCGGTCTCAGCGCCGGTTTTTCCCGGAGCGAGTCGATCACGGCGCCACGGACCTCTCCGCGCAGCAAATGGTGGTCGACCTCGCGCTCGGCGGTGATCTTCACTCGCGTGAACTGCCCGGTTCCTTCGAGCCGGACCCACTCGTATCCCCGGGCCCGGTCGGTCCAGAGGCGCAGCCGCTTCAGTTCGCCGGCAGCATCCGCCTGCCACTCGATCTCCTGCCCCGGGTGCACCACATCGAGCAGACGGGCATTGTCCGGGTCGCCACCAAGCTGAAACAGGGTGCTGAGACGCAGCCCCCAGCGGCTGTTCCACAGGGCGGCCAGGTGTTCGCCCTCGCGCAGCGTGTGGCTGGACCATTCGGCTTCTGGCCAGACGCGCCCGTTACCGCTTGGCCCGGAACCCTGTTCGAAGACCGTGGCTTCGCTCCGTGCGGCAGACGCCGCACCACGGGCGGCGGGAGCGATTCGGTCGGGTTCCTGATTCTTCAGCACTGCCTGGCCGTCGACTTCGAATACCTCTCGCTGAAAGTCTGAAGGGGCCATTGCCAATGGCGTCAAATCAGCACAAAGCGGTGTTTCCCGCAGGCAATCTCTGACGTGAAGCAATTGTTGGTGGGCCAAACCGGACAGGGACGCGGGAGCGCCCGGGGACGACTCAGCGGCCGGGGCGGGACGCGCGGGAAGGAGGCTGGATACGGTGACGGCGGTGACGCCGAGGCTGCCGAAGACAAGCAGGGAGAACAGGACGCGAGGTACCGGCATGGTTCTTCGTCGGCTTGGGGCTGGCCTTGTATACCATCAAACATCGCGAAAGAAAAACCGGCGTCACGGGTTTCGAGGGGGCCGGGGGGCGTCAGCTGCGCACGCCGACCCCCTTGTTGAGCAGGATCAGCGCAAACAGATAAAGGCCTACGATGAAGGCGATGATGATCCCGTAGGACAGCGCCAGTGGCAGATCGGTGGTCCCGAGCAGCCCGTAACGGAATGCGTTCACCATGTACAGGATCGGGTTCAGTTGCGACACGCCCTGCCAGAAGTCCGGGAGCAACGAGACCGAATAGAAAACGCCTCCGAGATAGGTCAGGGGCGTCAGCACAAAGGTCGGCACGATGGAGATGTCGTCGAAGGTCCGCGCGAAGACGCCGTTGATCAGGCCGGCGAGGGCGAAGACGATCGAGGTCATCACCACCACCGACAGGGTCACCGGGAGGCTGTGCAGGCTGAACGGACTGAAGAACAGCGAGACCACGGTGACTCCGGCGCCGACCGCAAGGCCCCGGGCAACGCCGCCGCCGACGAACCCGAGAATGATCAGACTGTTCGGGACGGGCGACACCAGCAGTTCCTCGATATGACGCTGGAACTTGGAGCTGAAGAACGACGAGACCACGTTCGAGTAGCTGTTGGTGATTACCGCCAGCATGATCAGCCCGGGCACGATGAAGTCCATGTACCGGATGCCGTCCATCTCGCCGATGCGGGATCCGATGAGGCCGCCGAAGATGATGAAGTACAGGGCCATGGTGACCATTGGCGGCAGCACGGTCTGTACCCAGATGCGGGCGAAGCGCAGCACTTCCTTGATGACGATGGTGCGCAGCGCCGTCCAGTTTTCGTGCAGGTGCAGCGGGTTCATGACGCTCGCCGGGTGTCGAGACCCGTGGACTCGACGGTCTGGGTCATCCGGATAAAGAGTTCCTCGAGGCGGTTGGTCTTGTTGCGCATGCTCTGAACTCGGATCCCGGCGCCGTCGAGGAGCTGGAAGAGATGGTTCAGGTCTTCGCCGCGGTTGATGTCCGCTTCCAGCGTCAGGTCATCGATACGCCGCAGCCGTATGCTGTCGTGGGCGGGAAGCTGGTGCGCGGCAGCGCGCAACTCCAGCACGACGGTCTCGGTGTCCAGCTTGGCCAGCAGGCTTCGCATCGTGGTGTTTTCAACGATCCGGCCGTGGTCGATGATCGCGATATTGCGGCACAGGCGCTCGGCTTCCTCCAGGTAGTGCGTGGTGAGGATGATGCTGCGCCCGTCACAGTTGATGTCCTGCAGGAATTCCCACATGGAGCGCCGCAGTTCGATATCGACCCCGGCGGTGGGCTCGTCGAGAATCAGCAGCCGGGGTTCGTGCACGAGCGCCCGCGCAATCATCAGCCGGCGCTTCATGCCGCCGGACAGCGTGCGCGCCATGTCCTTGCGCCTGTCCCACAATCCGAGTTCGCCGAGGTAGTGCCGTGCCCGTTGCCAGGCCTCGCGGCGCGGTATCCCGTAGTAGCCGGCCTGGTTCACCACCACTTCGGCCACCGGCTCGAAGTTATTGAAGTTGAACTCCTGCGGGACCAGCCCGATGTTCCGCTTGACCTCCTGGATCTCGCGGTCCAGGTCGTGGCCGAAGACCGTCACCTTGCCTGAGGTCTTGCTGATCAGCGAGGTCACGATGCCGATGGTGGTCGATTTGCCGGCACCGTTGGGCCCGAGGAGTGCGAAGAAGCTGCCTTCGGCGACTTTCAGGTCGATCCCCTTCAGGGCCTCGAAGCCGTTGCGGTAGCTCTTGCGCAGGGCGCGGATCTCCAGGGCGGGCTGCGTCATAGGGTGCTTGATCCTGTTCCGTGGCTTGGTTCGCGCGGGGCACGAGACGGTATCATGACTGTGGCGTCCGGGCGTAAAGATGACGCACAAGTGACCCCGTACAATCCCGACCGTTCAGGAGTTCCCGTGGAATCCCATTTCGTCGCTTCAGCCGAAGCCGCCGTGTCCCTGGTGCCGGTGACCACCGAGTCCCTGCCGAAAATTCTGGCCGGGCGGCCGGAACGTTGGCGCAACTGGGTGGAGCAACGCGGCTTCAAGGGGCGGGCGGGCACTCTGCTGCGGGTTCCCTCACCCGAGGGTCGAACCGAGGGCGTGCTGGTGGGCTATGACGCCGCTCAACCGGTCTGGATGTTGGCGCAGGCCGCACAGCGCCTCCAAGGTGGGACCTACCGGCTGGAGGCGGAAATGCCAGACGCCGATTCCGGGCTTGCGGCAGCCGTGGGCTGGGGCCTCGGCTGCTACCGCTACGAACGGTACCGCAAGGCCGAACGGGAGTCCCCCCGGCTGGTCTGGCCCGAGGGGGTGGACAAACGGCGCGTCGAGGCACTGGTTGCGGCGCATGGGCTGGTCCGCGACCTGATCAACACGCCACCCGGAGATCTGATGCCGAAGGATCTGGCCGGGGCCGTAGACGAGGTTGCCGCCGAGTTCGGGGCAAAAGTGGTTACATTGGACGAGTCCGCGGCGATTGCCGACGGCTACCCCTGTATCCATGCCGTGGGCGCCGCGAGCGTGCACCCGCCGAGGGTGATCGAACTGAGCTGGGGCGAGCCCGGCCACGCTCACGTCGTGCTGGTGGGCAAGGGCGTCTGCTTCGACTCCGGCGGCCTGAATCTGAAACCGGGCAACGGCATGCGCCTGATGAAGAAGGACATGGGCGGCGCGGCGATCGCCCTCGGCCTGGGCCGGCTGATCATGGAGCTGGATCTGCCGCTGCGGCTGACAGTGCTGCTGGGTGCCGTGGAGAACGCTGTCGGCTCCCGGTCTTTTCGTCCGGGGGATGTGCTGACCGCACGCAACGGCAAGACCGTCGAGATCGACAACACGGACGCGGAGGGGCGTCTGCTGCTCGCTGATCTGCTTGTCAGGGCAGGGGAGGTCGAACCCGACCTCGTGATCGATTTCGCGACGCTGACGGGCGCTGCGCGCGTTGCGGTCGGGACCGAGATCGCCGCGTTCTTCAGCACCGACCGGGATCTGGCCCGGGAACTGGACGGTCCGGCACAGGTCTGGGACGACCCGGTGTGGGAGTTGCCGCTTCACGAGGGCTACGGCCACATGCTGAAGAGCGACGTCGCGGACATGGTGAATGCGAGCTCTGGCGGTTTCGCGGGCGCGATCACCGCAGCGCTGTTCCTGAAGCAATTCGCGCCGGAAGGCGTGCCGTGGCTGCACTTTGACCTGATGGCCTGGAACAACCGCAATCGCCCCGGCCGCCCCAAGGGCGGCGAGGCCATGGGACTGCGGGCGGTCCTCGGCCTCCTCGAGTCCCGCTTCGCCCCGGGTGCCGCCGGCGCAAACCCGTAGGAGGCCAGCCTCTGGCCGATTATCGGCGGCGCCGAAATCGTCGAGAGGGCTCGCGTCCTGAGGATGCGCTGAATAAAGCCATCCTGGCTTTCTCAGTGCACGCTTCGCTGCAAATGTGATTTGCCGCTTGCTTCAGAATCAACCACCTACGGTGGCCGATTCTGGCGGCACTTCCCCGTGTCGCAGGGAAACGCCGATAAATCAGCGTTTCGCTGAAGGGGAGCGCGGGTTGGCGAGCCATGATGAGGGCCGCCGGCGTATCAACCCAGGCTCAGATCCATGCGTGCACGGATCACCTTGCGCAGGGCGATGAGGTAGGCCGCGGTGCGGTAGTCCATCGGCTGATCGTTGCTCTCCACCTCGCGGGTCTCGCGGATCTCCTGAAAGGCAAGACGCATGCTGTCGTCGAGGGCCGAGCGCACGAGATCGATCTCCTCGGTGCCGCTGGTGAGTGATTCCCGCAGCCAGTCGGGAACGCTGCGGTTGGTCATCATCTCGACCGCCGTGATCACGTGCTGCCCGCGTGTGGCCTCGTGCCGCCGTTGCAGCCGCCCCATACGGACATGGGCAATGTTGGTCAACCACTCGAAATAGGAAACGACGACCCCACCGGCATTGACGAAGATGTCGGGCAGAACCGTGATGCCCCGTGCCTGCAGGATCCGATCCGCCTCCCAGGTGCAGGGTCCGTTCGCGGCTTCCACCACAAGCGGTGCCCGGATGCGCCCGGCGTTTCCGGCATGAATCACGCTTTCCAGCGCCGCGGGAATCAGCACATCGCAGTCCGCTTCGAGGAGCCGGGCCCCGTCTCGCCGGAAGGCGACGCCCGGAAAACCCTCGATCCCGCCCGTGCGAAGCATGTAGGCGTGGACATCCTCGACGTCGAGTCCGTCCTCGTGGTAGAGCGCACCGTCACGTTCGATGATGCCGATGATGCGCGGGCCGTCCTTCTGCTGAAGAAGCGTCGCGAGGTGATAGCCCACGTTGCCGAGTCCCTGGATGATTACCCTCTGGTCGGAAAGAGCCCCCTCCAGTCCAGCGTCGCGGACGGCGTCCCGTTCATTGAAGAAGGCGTCCAGCGCATACTTCACCCCCCGGCCGGTTGCCTCGAGGCGGCCCGGAATTCCGCCCAGGTCAATGGGCTTGCCGGTGACACAGGCCATATGGTTGAGGTCCTCGGGATGCAGCTCCGTGTAGCTGTCGAGAATCCACGTCATTTCGCGCTGCGAGGTCCCCAGGTCGGGAGCGGGCACGTTTTGCGCTGGACTGATGTAACCGCGCCGGATCAGTTCGCGCGAGAAACGGCGCGTGATTTTCTCGAGACCGGCGTGGTCGTAGCGGGCGGGGTCGATGCGCAAGCCACCCTTGGAACCGCCAAAGGGCACGTCGACGACTGCGCACTTGTAGGTCATCAGGGCCGCGAGCGCTTCTGCGTGATCCTGATCCATGTCAGGAGAGTAACGCAGCCCACCCTTCACCGGCAGCCGGTGGGCGGAGTGCACCGCCCGCCAGCCCGTGAAGACCTCGACCCGGTCACCAAGCCGCACCGGGAAACTGACCTGTACCACCGAAGCGCAGGCCTTCAGTGCCGCACCGACCCCGTCCGGCACGTCGATCAAGGACAACGCATGATCGACCATGCGCTCGACGCTGTGCTGAAAACCCGTGGGTGCGTCCTCCGCAGACATCTCGATGCTCCCGGCCGAGGGCCGTTGCCGACCCCGTGATTTGATACGAGATGGATTCATGATACCCCGTCGAAAACCGGGAGGTCCCTCCTCGAATCGCAGAAACCCCACCGCTGTGGAAAGATTGCAGACCGCGGTGGCGGACCGGTTTCGGACGCGGGTGCCCGGTCAGCGTCGGGGGGAACCGGTGGCCGACTTTCCAGAAACGTGCGGCACAGACCCGGGATGGAAAAGAGGTCACCGGGATCACCGCGTTCCTGAATCATGTCCTCCAGCCGCTGCGACGCGAAGGAGCCGGGTCCTGCGCGCCGTGCGATCAGGTTGCACATCGCGGGCCAGGCGAGCCAGGACTGGGCGCGGCGGTAACCCCGGTAACGCGCTGCGTGCAGGGCCCGGAAGTCCGCCTCGTATCGGGTGCCCGCGGTATCCGTGCGAGACCCGTCGTCGCGCAAGGCCTTGATGATGGCCTGCGCGGCGCCCAGGCCGCTCTCCATGGCTTTGCCGATCCCCTCTCCGCTGAACGGGAAGGTGGTTCCGGCCGCCTCGCCGACGACCAGAAGGCCCGGCCGGTGAAGTTGCGCACCCTCGAGATTGCAGCGCAGGGGCGCACCCCGAGGCGGAGCCAGCGGTCTTCCGCGGGAGACGATCTCGCGGGCGGGAGGGAATGACCGAATGAAGGTGTCCCAAACGCCACGGAGATTGGGTATTGCAGACCGGCCAGCGCCCTGGGAGAAGATGCCGACGCCGATATTGAAGACGTTATCCGGCCCGGGAAAGCTCCAGCCGTAACCGGGGCAGATGGCGGCATCGTAGGACAGCTTCAGGTGCCTGTGGGTCCGGGCGATGCTGTGTGGAACCTTGTAGTACGCGCGCAACGCCAGTGCGCTGGGCGTTCGGCGGAGCAATAGCTGAAAGGCCTGTAGCGGTTCAACTGCCGCACCGGTAGCCAGCACCGTGAGCCGGGCTCCGACACATTGAGGCGAGGCGACCCCCGCCACGGAAAAACGGGCTCCGCCCACATGGTCACCGCTCTGGATCGGGCCGCGGACACGGTGTCGGGGCAGAAAGCGAACACCCGCATCGCGTGCGGCTTCGAGAAGCGACTGGTCCAGCTTGCGGCGCGGGAGGCAGGCGAAGTTCCCCGGCACGTCGACTGCTGTGCCGTCGGGTGCATGGACCCGCATGGACTCCGCCTGAAGCGCTGGCTCCAGCACCCGGTCTCCGAGGCCCAGGCATTCCAGCGCGCGCAGTGTATCCGGCATCAGTGCATCGCCGCAGGCCTTGTCGCGCGGAAAGTCATGACGGTCGGCGAGTGTGACATCGACGCCAGCCTGCCGCAGCGCGATGGCGGTCGCGGAACCGGCCGGCCCGGCACCGATGATCAAGACCTCCGTATCCGTGCATGCAGGGAGATTCATTTCCTGAGCCCGGTTTCCGGATCCGGCACGCGCGGATCGCTGCTCAGGCCGCGAGTGCCGAATCAGGCGCCGGACCATGCTGCGTGGAAACCGCCGTGGATGCGGCGCTGGATTCCTGACCGCTCATATCCCGGCGAGGCGGCGGATGAGCCACGCACGCCAGCCCCCCCGGCCGAGGGTCTCCATGATGTGTTGGACCTCTCCCTCGAGTCGGGGTGGGTGCGGCGACGCATTCTCGTCGGAGGAAAGCACGGGCGGCGGCGCGACCGACTCGCCCGCCGGCATCCGCGCAAAAACGTCCGCAATCCTTTTCTTCGCCGCCT
>SL_5KL_010_SEDDRAFT_10001075_pt1 | contig 16960 bp, 18 predicted proteins | sample SodLakKL_010_SED_FD_9118 | JGI IMG/M metagenome (IMG submission 9118)
TGATATGATCCCCTTAAAGTAGACACTGCAAAAAAATAACATGCAGACTACTTTAGGGGGATTTCTTTATGGGAAGAAAACCAAAAGTGAACAAGAAAGAAAAGCTGAGAGCCCTGGCTGACTACCGAGAGGGCGTCAGGAGTCGGAAAGCAATCGCCAACGATTTGAACGTCAATATCAAGACATTATATAAATGGAACGTCCTGTATGACGCTCATGGCGAGGCGGCCTTTGATGAACGGGCGACAAACCGCCCCTACTCCAGGACCGACAAAACACAAGCCGTCGAGGCGTATCCAGATGGCACATGCACGATGCGCGGGATTTTGAAAAAATATAAAATCACCCACAGCAGCCTTTTAAGACGGTGGATCCGGCAGTGTATAATGACCATGAGGAACTTAAGGACTACGACCCGAAAGGGGAGGTATACATAGTCAAACATCGCCGTACGAGTTATAAAGAGCGGCTGGCGGTCGTGCAGCACTGCCTGAAAAACAAGCGCAGCTACAAGCATACCGCTGAGGCCTACAACGTCTCCTACGCCCAGGTTCATCAGTGGGCGAGGAAATACGACGAGCATGGCGAGGAGGGCCTCCTGGACCGCCGTGGCCGGGCGAAGAAGGAATCACAGCTCAGCGAGAGTGAGAAGCTCGAACGTGAAAACAAGCGTCTGCGCCGAGAGAACGAACGTCTGATTATGGAGCGTGACGTACTAAAAAAGCTACAGGACGTCGAAAGGAGGCGAGACTCACAAAAGTCCGGCAGGAAGTGAAATACCTTACCATCAAGGAGTTGCATCATGAGAAGCACTATCCGGTCGCCTTTCTGTGCGAGGTGCTCGGCTGCGCCAGGAGCGCCTATTACAAATGGCGCCGCCGCAACGCACCCGAAAAAGAGGCGCACGACGCGGAACTGGCACGAATCATCCTAAGCTACCACGAGACGTTCAACGGGATTCTCGGCTACCGGCGCATGACGCTTTTCGTCAATACCTTCAATCACACCCGCTACAACCCAAGCGTATCCGAAGGCTCATGCGGCATCTGGGAATCAAGGCCGTGATCCGCAGACAGCGCAAGCGCTACAGAAAGACCTCGCCGCAAGTCACCGCCGAGAACATTCTCGGCCGCAGCTTCCACGCGAAAGCTCCGAATACGAAATGGCTCACCGACATCACGGAGTTCAAGGTCAAAGGAACATCACAAAAACTTTATCTCAGCACCATCCTCGACCTTTACGACCGCAGTATCGTGGCCTATGAGATCTCGAGGCGAAACGGCAACCGACTGGTGTTCAGGACATTTGACAAAGCCATCGCGAAGAACCCGGAGGCAAGACCGCTCTTTCACAGCGACCGGGGATTCCCATACACTAGCCGATTTTTCAAAAGGAAACTGGATACATTGGGCGTCATGCAAAACATGTCCCGGGTCGGGCGGTGCATCGATAACGGACCGATGGAGGGTTTCTTCGGCTAATAAAGTCCGAAATGTATCATCTCAATGATTTTCATTCAGCACACGACTTGAAAGAAGCCATCCATGCCTATATGGAATTCTATAACACGCAACGCTTTTCACCTGCATTAAAAGGCCTGACCCCGATGCAATATCGGAATCAGGCCTTGGCATCTGTTTAATTATTTCCACTGTCTACTTGACGGGGAGCGGTTCACAAGCGGGACCCTTTTTTCATGCCGGAAGGGGAATGGCATATGGTATAATAAAAATAGGAGAACTTGATATAGGGAGGGATGGCATGCGATTGTTCATCGCCGTCGAATTCGACAGCCACGTTCATGAAGCGCTAGGAGAGATCGCACACCATGTCAGGAGTCATGCCAAGAGCGGGAAGTTCGTCGAGAAAGAGAACTACCATCTGACGCTTGCATTTTTAGGTGAGCGGGACGAAAGTGACATTGAAGACCTCAAAAACATTCTCGATGGCATACAGGCGAATCCCCTGCCGCTGCGGTTCGAACGCATCGGCACCTTCGATCCGCCCCGTCCCGGTCGGATCTACTGGGTGGGCATCGAGCCGAACCGCAATCTGACGAAGCTGCACAAACAACTCGTCTCCGCCCTTGAAGATGCGGGCTACGAGCTCGATCGCAAGCCGTTCCGCCCGCATGTGACCCTCGCGAGACGCGTGCACGTCCCCGATACACAACGGCAGCGGATTTCTGAGCAGTTCACGCCGTTTTCGACCATCGTCAAGCGGATTTCCCTGATGGAATCGCAGCGGGGCGAAAAGGGACCCATCTACAAAGCGCTGCACACGAAGAGGCTTGAAGGATGAAGCCCGCTTTCTCCAAGACACGGGTGCTGGCGTTTCTGCGTGTGGGGGCGATTTATCTCGTGGCGTTTTTGGCCGCGTTTGGAACCTATCATGGCGTCGATGTTGAATCGTTCCTGCTGCGGATCTTCCTTGCGGACCTTGCCGCGACGCTGTTCGTCTTCACGATGAGCACGCTGCATCACAACACGTCGATCTACGACCCTTATTGGAGCGTTGCGCCGATGGTGCTCGTGTTGGTCTATGTGGATTCGTGGAACCCGGCCAGTGCGCTGATGGTCTTCATCATCTTCGCCTGGGGTATAAGGCTGACTATCAACTGGGCCCGCGGCTGGTCGGGACTCGCCGATGAGGATTGGCGCTACGCGATGTTCCGCAGGCGCTACCCCCGGGTGTTCGTGTTCATCAATCTGTTCGGACTGCACGTGATGCCGACGCTAGTCGTCTTCTTGGTGATGCTGCCGGCATACGCATTCCTGCAGGCCGAGCCGGGCCTGTCCCTGCTTGTCGTGCTGGGCGCGGCCCTCTCGCTTGGTGCAACCGGCATCCAGCTCTTGAGCGATGAGCAGCTGCGCCGTTTCCACCGGAGACAGCCGGGTGTCATCTGTCGGGAGGGGCTTTGGCGGTTCAGCCGTCATCCCAACTACTTCGGCGAGATTCTGATGTGGTTCGGCGTGTATGTGATGATGCTGGGCGTCGCGGGGGATGCCTATCTCCTCGTCATCGGTCCGATTGTCAATCTGCTGATGTTCCTCTCGATCAGTCTTCCGCTAATGGAACGTCGGCTGTCTTCGTATGAAGGCTATGCACAGTACGAAGAAGAAGTCTCGCTGCTGATTCCGCTGCCGGAAGGCAGGAAAATCACGCAGCTTTTCACCCGCAGGAGCGGTTGATTCTAAAAACGGCCCCGGCGAGCGTCCTTCATGGACGCGCCCGGGGCTGTTTGTTCTTGTTTTTTATTTAAAGGAAGGCATCGATGCGATCACGGATTGTCCGCACGGCGTCGACGAGGATGGCATGCGAGGTGTTGTTGAGGATTTCAAGTTCTGCATTCTCCCCGATAGCGGCTCGTGTTGTTTCCGCTTCGTGGGCCGGGAAGACCCGGTCCGAATCCCCATGGAGCATCAGCACGGGGCATTTGATTGAAGCGGCTTCTTTCGTTCCTTCTCGCAACCCGTTATGCCGGTCGGTGATGTTGAAGCGGGCGAGGGCGAGGTTCACCTCCGGTAGGTTCTGCTGTTTGAGGAGCGCGTCGATGTAGGCGTCGTAACGACGGTCATGAGGTTTGTCCTTGGTGTAGATTGAAGCGTTGAGGACTCGCTTTAAGCCGGAGGGGTTGCCTTGGTTGCGTAGGCGTTCGAGGGGTTTGACGTGTTTGCGCATGTCTTGCAGTGAATCAATGGGCGGATTCCCTCGGAGCATTCCGAGAAGACGCCGCTTACGGATGATGCGTCCATGCGCCGGCGCCGAGGCGAGCAGTATCAGTTTGTCGACTCGCTTTGGTACATCGAGGGTGACACGCATCGCCACCGCTGCGCCAATGGAAAGACCGGCCAGATGGAATGTCTGTAGGCCGAGCGCATCGACGAACAGCCGGACGTCCTCGGCGAAATCTTCCATGGTTTCAATCGGGGATTCGTAGGAGGACTCGCCGAATCCTCGGAGGTCAGGAGCGTAGAGCGTGAATCTTTCATCAAGATGCTCGAAGAGCAGGTCCCACTGTACGGAGGCGTTCAGATTGCCATGCAGAAGCACAAGCGGGACGCTTCCCCCTTCTCGGTGACGATAAGCCAGGGTTTCGCCGTTTTCAAGTTCAATCCTTCTGGGTTGCTCCATTGCCATTCACTCCATTCCAAGGACCATTCAATCATCCTGTTTTCATTATAACCCTTTCGTAAGGAACACGCAAAGAAAACCGCCTGACGATGCCCACAAAGTGAAACCGGACCACTCAAGGAGGCCGAATCATATGAAGAAAATCCGTCGGAAGATTTCCAACGCCCGCAGCGCGCTGAGCGTCACGACCCATCGACACCCGAGATTGACGATCATCCTCATGGTGCTGGCATTGAATGTCGTCATTTTGTTGGTTGCGGCATGGATCGCGCTGCTCATTGATGATTCGTTCGCTGGATTCCTCGATGCCTTTGCGCTGGGCAGTGTGACGTGGATGCTGACGCCCAACGCCATCCTGGAGATCGATCAGCCTCAGACTCTCTTCCTCGCCGTGCTGGTGCTGATCATCGGACTGGTGCTGTTCAGCGGGACCATCATCGCCCTGACGACCAATGCACTCAAAGATTATTTCGAGATGAAACGGACAACGTCCGGAAAGGTGCATTTGAAGAACCACATCCTCGTGTTGAACTGGAACAGCAAAGTCCCCGAGCTGCTCGCCGACCTGCTCCATGTCAAGAGCCGCCGGGTGGATGTGCTGATTCTTGCTGAAACGGACAAACGGGAGGCGGAACGAGCGATTCGCCAAGTCCTGGAGGCCGTTCCGGAGACCGAGCATCGCCCGCGGCTGAATGTGCTTTACAAGCAGGGGGACCCTCTGTCCGGCTCGGAGCTCGCAGACTGCAGCATCACTTCTGCGGAAAGCATTCTGGTCATGAACAAGGAACTCGAGGAGACGGCCGTCGAATCCTATGAGCGAAGCGACCTGAATGTCATCAAGCTCACGCTTGCCTTAGCGAGGCTGCGCTTGCCCAAGAAACCAAAGGTCATCGTTGAGATTGGCGATTACAGCACCCGCAGCAAGATTGATACCATCGCCAGCCGTTTTGTGACGAGCGGCGTGGAAGTGCTCGCCATCTGTTTCGACCGACGGCTGGGACAGATCATGGCCCAGACCATCATCGAGAAGGCGATGGAGGATGTCTATCTGGAGCTTTTCTCTTTCGAGAATTCCGAAGTCTACGCGCTTGAGGATGTTTCCTTCGAAGCTTGTCTGCATCGCCATTCCCACGCCCTGCCGCTTGAACGGAAAGGAAATTCGCTTTTTGTCCTGGCCCCGGACAACACAAGCAAGCACACGCTCGCTACTGAAGCCATCCAGGCTGAAACCTTGTCCTTCACGCCGGACAGCGAACGTGTGGCGCGACATGTCTTCCTCGTCGGGGAGAACAACAAAAAACGGTTTATCGAGGAGACATTCCAGCTCTACGCGGATCTGCACGGCAGCGAATTTACCGCCGAGACTCTCTCGGACGCCCGCGACCGGGACTTCGTTGAAAAGCTGAATGCGCTGGATACGCCGGCGACGGTCCTGTTGCTCAGCGAGCCCAATGCACAGTCCGATGCGCTGGATGCGAACGTCATCGACAGTTTGCTGTTCCTTGAAGCGCACATCGACAATCCCAACGTCCACATCATTGTCGAACTGCTTGATCCGAAGAACGACACGCTCATCAAGCGTTTCAACGTCGACAACACCATCATCAGCAACCGTCTGATTTCTTTACTGCTCGGCAAGCTGGTGCTCTTTCCTGAAACGCATCCATTCTATGAGGATTTGCTCACCATTGACCCGTCCGGGAGCCACACGGATGCTGTCGCGATCCACACCGCCAAGGTCCGCGAGGTCCTCGGCATGGAGACAAAACGGACCTTCAGCAGCATCAAGGCGTTCGTCGCCGGACTCATCGAAGCTTCCGGAGGAGCGTTCACCTGTCTTGGGGTCCTGGGCAACGATTCCCTCGAGATGTTCACAGGAAACCTGCATGAACAGCCGCTCGCACTCGATGCGGAGGATTCCCTCGTGTTGCTCAGATTATGACCTTCACAGGCGGGTGGGAATCTGCTAAAATTGAAACATCGAGGTGACTGGATGCTAGTACTCATCGGTGCAAGTGCAAGCGGCAAGACAGAAATTGCGAAAATCATTATCCATCGCTACGGCTTTCAAAAGCTCGTGACCTGTACGACCCGGGAGCGACGCGCAGGGGAACTCGACGGCGTGGATTATCATTTCCTCACCGTCGGGGATTTTTTACGTCGCCGCGCCGAAGGGTATTTCATCGAGACCGCGACCTACGGCGGCAATTACTATGGAACGCCGAGGGAGGAGATTCGTTCCGACCGGGTGCTGATCGTCGACACGAAAGGTGCGAACGTCCTCAATGCGAAACTCGGTCGACGGCTGACTATCTTTTTCCTAGAAGCACCGAAGTCCGTCCGGGCGCAGAGGATGATTGCCAGAGGCGACGCCCTTGATGACATTGAACACCGGCTCGAGGTCGACGATGAGCGTTTCGACCCTGCCAGACTGGATCGTCTCGACCATCTCGTGCGGACCCGGAACAAGACACTCGAAGAACTAGCCAGCGAGATTCACAATCTGTATCGAAAACATTTTCCCGAAGGCACGCGATAGACGTGCCCTTTTTTATAATCGGTGCAGGATGCGGCATTGACATAGCTGTCATACAGGCCTTATAATGTAGGATGGATATTTAGGAAGCGCTTAACATGCGTCTGCACGGACGCTTTCATCAAACGAAGGAGGAAACGGTATGCTGGAAAACATCCTCAAGGAATACCCCAGGCAGGAGGACTATCTGATTGAAGTGCTCCTCGAATACCAGAAACAAAAAGCCGACCGCCATATCGGTGAAGACGAAATCCGACGCATCGCTGAATATCTTGGCGTTACCGAAAGCAAGGTCTGGAGCGTGATCACGTTCTACACGTTCTTTTCGACGCGCCCCAGGGGGGAGAACATCATCCAGATCTGCAAGGACGTGCCTTGCTATCTCAACGACGGGAACACGGTCCAGCGCACGCTCGAGCAGCTGCTTGGAGTACAGGTGGGCGAGACGACCAAAAATCAGAAATTCACACTCGAACACACCAGCTGTCTCGGACATTGCGATGGTGCGCCTGCCATCCGCATCAACGACAAGACCTACACGAACCTCAGTGTGGACAAGCTAAAGGCCATCATCTCTGAATATCGGGGGAATACGTAATGCTAGAACACAAACTGCTGACCGAACGCATCGACCGGATCAATCCGCTCTCGATTGATGATTACCTGCAGGCCGGCGGCTACGAGATGCTCAAGAAGGCCATCGGCATGGAGCGCATCGCCATCATCGAGGAAATCGAGAAATCCAAGCTCCGCGGCCGGGGCGGCGCGGCCTTCCCCGCCCACATCAAGCTCATGGGGATCGCCAAGGAAGAGGAGACGGTGCGCTATGTCGTGTGCAACGCGGACGAAGGCGAGCCCGGGAATTTCAAGGACCGCTATCTGATGGAGCATGATCCCCATCAGATGATTGAAGGGATGGTCATCGCCGCCTACGCCACCCGTGCGACAAAAGGGTATATCTATCTTCGCGGCGAGTACGACACCGCCCACAGCATCCTCAGCTGGACGCTCGACGAGGCCCGCAAACACAATTATCTGGGCGAGAACATATTGGGCAGCGGCTTCGATTTCGACATCGAGATTCGCTCCGGCGCGGGTTCGTACGTCTGCGGCGAGGAGTTCGCCCTCATCGAGTCGATCGAAGGCAAGCCCGGACGCACACGGGTCAAGCCCCCCTTCCCCACGCAGGTCGGGCTGTATGGCAAGCCCACGTTGATCAACAACGTCGAGACGTTCTCGAACTTCCCTCATATCCTCAGGATGGGCGGCGAAGCCTTCGCCGATATCGGAACGGACTCTTCAAGCGGCACCAAGCTGGTGTCGCTTTCGGGGAATGTCGCCAATCCCGGCGTCTACGAAGTGCCCTTCGGCGTCCCCATCCGGGACGTCATCGAGAAGCTGGGCGGCGGGACCGCCGATGGACGCAAGATCAAGATGGTCCAGCTCGGCGGCGCAAGCGGACCGATCATCCCCGAATACATGCTCGATCTGACCATCGATTTCGACCGGTTCGAGAACTTCGATTCCAAGACCGGCGCCGGCGCGATCATCGTCATGGACGAGCGAGTCGACGTCTTTGATGTGCTCAAGCGCATCGGCGAGTTCTTCGAACATGAATCCTGCGGCAAATGCACGCCTTGCAGGGAGGGGAACCTTCAGCTTCTGAAACTTGTCGAACGTTTTGTCGAGCGCCGGGCCAGTGAAAAAGACCTGCTCAACATCGAGACGCTCTCACGGGTCATGCACCAGACCTCCCTGTGCGGTCTCGGCCAAAGCGCCCCGACAGCGATATTCTCGACGCTGCAGTATTTCCGCGACCACTACATCGATGTCATCGAGCATCCGCAATCCTAAAAAGAAGGAGAATGTAACCATGCCAAACATAAAGATCAACGGCAAGCCGCTGACGGTCGAAGAGGGCACGACGATTCTTGAAGCCGCGAAAGCGAACAATATCAAGATCCCCACCCTGTGCTATTATCCGGATCTGGACATCAAGTCCGACTGCCGGGTCTGCTCGGTGGAGATCGTCGGTCAGAAAGGGTTGAAAACCGCCTGTTCAGAACCCGTCTGGGACGGAATGGAGATCCGCACGAACTCCCCGCGGGTTCTCAACGCCCGTAAAGTCCTCACGGAGCTGATTCTTGCGAACCACGATGCGAACTGCACAGCCTGCGAAAAGAACATGAACTGCGAACTGCAGACGCTCGCGAACACACTGGGGATTGATGAGAACCGTTTCGAGAACGTGCTTGAAGAGCGCCCGCTCGACACGGCGAATCCATCCATCACCCGCAATCCCAACCGCTGCATCAAGTGCGGCCGCTGCGTGGACGTCTGCAAGAACGTGCAAGGCATCCATGTCCTCGACAACATGGGCCGCAGCAACGAAATGGAGATTACGCCCGCCTATGGGAAATACCTCTCCGATCAAGAGTGCACCTTCTGCGGACAGTGCTCAAGCGTCTGCCCGGTCGCCTCGATCACGGAAAAAGACAAGTCGGATGAAGTCTGGGAGGCTCTGCATGACGAAGACAAGCACGTCATCGTCCAGGTCGCCCCGGCTGTGCGCGTCTCGCTCGGGGAAGAGATGGGCGCGCGCCCCGGCGCGATCGTGACGGAGAAGATGGTCTCCGCGCTTCGCAGCCTCGGATTCGACCGCGTCTTCGATACCGATTTCACCGCGGACCTCACCATCCTCGAGGAAGGGCACGAGCTCCTCGAGCGCGTGAAGGAGGGCGGTACGCTGCCGATGTTCACTTCCTGCTGCCCGGGCTGGATCAGTTTCGCCGAGCAGCAGTATCCGGAACTGCTTGATAATCTCTCCACCTGCAAGTCTCCGCAGCAGATGTTCGGCTCGCTCGCGAAGACCTATTATGCGAAGAAGGAAGACATCGACCCCGAAAAACTGCATGTCGTCTCCGTCATGCCCTGCACCGCGAAGAAATACGAAGCATCCCGTGAAGAGATGCGCGTCGACGGAGAGAACCCTGATGTCGACACGGTGCTCACCACCCGTGAGCTGGGCAAGATGGTCCGACAGATGGGCATCGACTTCGATGAGCTCGAACCCTCGAGCTTCGACGACCCCTTCGGCATCACGAGCGGCGCCGCCGCCATCTTCGGTGCTTCCGGCGGTGTCATGGAAGCGGCGCTACGGACGGTCAGCGAAGTCGTCAATGAGGAACCGCTCAAGCAGCTCGACTTCGAGGACGTCCGCGGTCTTGAGGGCATCAAGGAGGCCGAGGTCGAGCTCGGTGGCAACACGGTGCGCGTCGCCGTCGCCCATTCGCTTTCCAACGCCCGCAAGCTTGCGGAAGAAGTCAAGCAAGGCGACTCCCCCTATGCGTTCATTGAAATCATGGCCTGCCCCGGCGGCTGCATCGGCGGCGGCGGACAGCCCTACAACACGACGAACGCCACCCGCCAGGAGCGAATAGACGCCACTTATCGTGTCGATTCCAGGATGGAGATCCGCCAATCCCACAAGAACCCCGTAATCACGACCTTGTATGAAGAATATCTCGAAGCTCCCCTCGGGGAACGTTCGCATAAGCTTCTGCACACGCACTATCAGAAACGCAACTGACATTCCTCCCCGGAGCTAAGGCTCCGGGGTTTTCATGTCCGCTTCCCTTGTAGGGAGGGTGCAGAGTAGATATAATAGTTATGAAAGCCGAGGTGCATGCCATGGATGTCATGTATTACGATCATCCGTTGATTCAGAACAAGCTGGCGATGCTCCGTGATGAACGGACGTCGATGCAGACCTTCCGCGAAGTCATGAGCGAGCTCTCCGGTCTGATGAGCTATGAAGCGACCAAGGATCTGCGCACGCGGGAGGCGTCGGTAACGACGCCTTTCGGCGAGGCAGATGTGCGCGTGCTTGACCAGGAAGTCGTCATCGTCCCGATTCTGCGAGCGGGACTGGGGATGGTCTCGACCATCCATTCCCTCATCCCCCATGCCCGTGTGGGTCATATCGGGCTCTATCGCGCGGAGGATGCGAAACCGAGACAATATTATGCCAAGCTGCCGGACGATCTCTCCGACAAGGTCGTGCTGCTGCTCGATCCGATGCTGGCGACCGGCGGCACCTTGAAGGAATCCGTCGAGATTCTTCTCACGAAGGACGCTTCCGACATCCGCTATATCGGTATCGTGGGCTGCCCGGAAGGACTGGATTACATCCGTCGTCACTGCCCGCAGCTGAAAGTGTATCTGGCCGCGTTGGATGAACGGTTGAGCGAAGAGAAATTCATCGTTCCCGGTCTCGGCGACGCCGGCGACCGGCTCTTCGGGACGAAATGAAGGAGGAGATGCAGTGGCTGGCTACCTCGTGACCCCTCAGGAGATGCGTCGCCTCGACGCCCTCACCTGCGAACGCGAAGCGATTGACGGTTTCGCGCTCATGCAGCGGGCCGCTTCTCGGCTGGGCCGAACAGCTCTCGAGAAGGGCCTGATGCAAAGCAGCGACCGTGTGATTTGTCTATGCGGACCCGGCAACAACGGCGGGGATGGTCTCGGCATCGCCGCACATCTCAGGGAAGCCGGGTACGAGACGCAGGCGTACATCATCGGCGACCCCGCACGGCTCTCGAAAGAGAGCGGGCGGATGCTTGAAAAGATTGAAGCGGATGTTCCGGTACAGTTTTTAGATTCCACGGACGTTGAGACACAGCTTCGCCCGGCGCTTGAACATGCCGACGTCGTGGTCGATGCGTTGCTGGGTATCGGCCTTGAAAGCCCCCTTGAAGGCGCGATGGCAAAGGCGGTCCGGTCCGTCAATAAAGCCAGGGTCCGGGTAGTGAGCATCGATCTGCCCAGCGGACTTCATGCGGGAAACGGTCTGGCGCTTGGTGATGCCATCAAGGCCGACCACACCCTGATCGTGCAGCATTTTAAGGGTGGAAATCTTCTCGGAGATGCGTTAGACTATCAGGGTGAGCGCTCCGTGGTTGATGTCGGCATTCTTCATGAGGACGTCCCGCTTCGTCAGTATGTCGATGTCAAGACATTCAAGGGAAGTATCCCGCCGCGGCGCCGCAACACCCACAAGTACCACTACGGCTCCATCCTCGTCGCCGGCGGGGCGGAAGGCATGCGCGGAGCCGTGACGCTTGCCGCCTCGGCCGCCCTCAGAAGCGGCGCCGGGCTGGTCCGTGCCGCCTATTTCAAGGGCGTCGAGCCATTCCCGTCGCCACCGGAGGTCATGGCATCCAGCTACCGGGCCGCTGAGGAACTCCCCCTCGAAGGCGTGCACAGCGTCTGTTTCGGGGTCGGCGCGGGCCTGGACGCTGAGCAGCGCAAGACACTCAAGCGGCTTCTCGAAGCCGACGTGCCGCTGCTGGTCGACGCCGATGGGCTTTCGCACCTCCGCGCGCTTGAGAAGGGGTCGGCTTCGCACCGCACCGTCCTGACCCCGCACGCCGGGGAGCTTTCAAGGCTGCTCGACACGGATGCGGGAAGCATCGTCGAAGACCCGCTTGGCGCGCTTGAAAAAGCGATTCAAAAGACCCATTCGACCATCCTGCTCAAGGGGCCGGTGACGCTCATCGCTCAGAAAGGACGCTTCTATGCGGTCGAGACCGGCCATCCCGGCATGGCGACGGCCGGCAGCGGCGATGTGCTCAGCGGTGTGATTACAAGCTTGATGGGGAGCGGACGAGAACCTTTCGAGGCGGCCGCCCTCGGAGCGATCGTGCACGGAGAGGCCGGCAGGCTGGCCGTCAAGGAAGTCGGCGAGGAAGGAATGCTTTCCGGCGACATCATCCGCATGATCCCGACGGTTCTTGAGACGTTCAAGGCAGAAGCCGGCGACAAGACATCAGCGGACGGCTGAACTATACGGAGGGGTACCCAAGTGGCTGAAGGGGCCGGCTTGGAAAGCTGGTAGGACGTGAAAGCGTCGCGGGGGTTCGAATCCCCTCCCCTCCGCCATCCTGGCATGAAAGCCGTCCGTCGATGTCCGGTTAGAAAAAACCCGCGACCAAGTCGCGGGTAAATTTTTCCTTGTAGGCGTTTGTTCATGAGCATTAATCGTAGGAGAATCCTTCGGCCGTCGAAGGCGCGGTCGCATCCTCCAAGGGTGCGGCCTTTTTCTTAGCCTTCGTTCGGATATTGTCATACAGCAGGGCGTGCAGCATGTGGTACCAGGGAAGGATGATCAGGAACGTGAGGGGGATGGTAATGAAATAGATGGCGATGAACGGACCGGTGATTGAAAACTCTCCTCCGAATACGGCTGCGACGAAGAGGACCGCAGCTAACAGGGCGCCGCCACCAAGCCAGATGAACCAAAGCAGAAAAGTGAAACGAAGCAGATAGAGCTTCAAATAGCTGCCGATCAGCATGCGGGCGCTTTGTTTGAGGGCACTCCCGCGTTCAGGGTCGAATTCCGGGTCTGCAAGTAGAAAGGGCGTCATCGAGAGAGGCGTTAGAAAGAGGTACCACGGCAATAAGTAGATGAGGGGAATAAGCGCGAAGACACCGATTATGTTTTCAAACGGCCGCCACGCGATATCCGGAATCCACTCTTGACCAGCCACCCAGTAGGCCGGGGTCGTCCAGTCGGTGTACCAGAACACCAGGCCCAGAAAAGGGAAGATGATGTAAGGGATGCCGAGGTTCAACACGTTTCGAAGCAACGTGTCGCCTCGATAGCCGATCATGTGGGGAAGTCCGGGATAATCCTCCCTTGTTTTGGCGACATGGGTGAAAAGCGAAGCGACTCCGACTAGCAGCGGCAAGGCGATGATTCCGCCGAGCAGCGGGATTGCGCCGAAAACAGCAAGAAAGATGAACATGGCGATGAGATAGTGCGGCATGATTTCCAGATAGTGCACGATAACCAGTTTGAGAGATCTTGCCAGAATAAACATCTTGCCCTCCAGATGTTTGTCTTATGAATTTTCACAAGTAATTATTATACCATGAATACTTGGAAGACAAACTGAATATTTCATTTAAGGAGCGAGTCCGCCGGGAAACCATATAGAAATATACCGCTGGATATGTTATTATAAAGGGAAATGCAAATATATGAATGCGGTTACAAAAAAAGGAGCGTCGGAACTGCATGCCTCATGGAATAATCCTGGCTGGCGGCTATTCGTCGCGAGCCAAACAAAATAAAATGCTGTTCGACATCGACGGGATTCCGTTGCTCGAACACACCGTCAACAGCATGCGTCCTCATGTCGACCGATTGGTGGTTGTCAGCGGCCGCTACCATAAGGAGGTTGAACGCCTCTTCGAGGACGCGGCTGATGTCGTGATTGTGCACAACCCGCGTTTCGAGGCAGGCATGTTCACCTCCGTACAGTGTGGTGTCCGGCAGATGGGGGACGATTTTTTCATGCTTCCCGGAGATATTCCCTTCGTTAGGTTTTCTACCTACCGGGCGCTCCTGGAAGCGCAAGGACCGATCCGGGTGCCAAAACACGGAAAAAGAAGAGGCCACCCCCTCTTCATTGAAAAAGCGCTGGCCCCTGACATTCTCGCACTCTCAGAAACGGCGAATCTGAAGACCTTCAGGAAGAATCACCCGCTCACAGAAGTAACGGTGGAAGACCCCGGTGTGCTCTTCGACGTCGATACACCGGAAGACTACCGCAAAGCCTTAAATTGGCAGAAAGGGGACCATACATGAAATTCAAGACGTACCGCAGGGTTGAATCCCTGGACGAGGCCTACCAACTGCTGCAGGAAGACCGGAAGAACATGGTCGTGGCAGGAGGCGGCTGGTTGAAGATGTCGAGCCGGACACTCGAGACGGCCATCGACTTGAGCGCGCTCGGTCTCGATCGGATTGTCGCCGGCGAGGATACCATCGAAATCGGCAGCATGACCCCATTATCCGCGATCGAAGCGGACTCCGGCATCGCCGCGCTCGCAAGCGGCATCCTCTCGCAAGCGGCCGGCGCCGTCATGGGACTTTCATTCCGTAACCTCGCCACCGTGGGCGGCAGTGTTGTCGGCAAATACGGATTCTCGGATGTGCTCACTCCCCTGCTGGCCATGGGGGCGGAGCTTGATTTCTATGGAGAAGGCCGTATCTCGCTGGAAGCTTTTCTCAAGAAGAAAGGACGCACGGCGGACATCCTGAAAAGTGTGATTGTTCCCCGTTCGCTCGGTCCGGGCTACTTCAAGAAGGTTCGCAAGACGCGTTTGGACTTCGCCGCCTTGAACCTCGCCGTTGTTACTACACAGCGAGGATATCGCATCGCCGTGGGGTCAAGACCGAGCGCGGCGACGCTGGGGGAAGAGGCGATGGAAATCCTCAACTCAGCTGATACCATTGATGAAGCGACTATCGAAAAGGCGGCGCGCGCGGTCGCTTCACTGAAGTACGGGGACAACCCCCGGGCCTCGAAGGCCTACCGCGAGCACGTTGCTTATGTCTATACGAAACGAGCGATTGAAGAGGTGAGAGATTGTGAAGATTGAATTGACTGTGAACGCGCGTCGACGCAGTGTCGAGGTCAGCCCCGACGATTATCTTGTCGACACTTTGAAAAAACTCGGATACAAAAGCGTCCGCCGCGGCTGCGACACCACGAGCTGCGGTGTCTGCACCGTGCTTGTCGATGGCGACCCGATACCTTCCTGCGCCTTTCTCAGCGTCCGCGCCGACCAGCGCGCCGTCACGACCGTCGAAGGCATCCCCGAGACGGCCTCCGCTTTGGCCGAGGAATTCGGACAGACCGGCGCGGATCAGTGCGGCTTCTGCAACCCCGGCATCGCGCTCACTGTCCACGCCATGCAGGAAAAAGAGTCCGATACGGATGATGAGACCATCCGCCGCCATCTTGTGGGGCATTTGTGCCGCTGTACCGGTTATCAATCCCAGCACGAAGCAATCAAGGCCTATCTAGGTGATGAAAAATGAAGAAGAAGACGTTCAAGACGGTCAACACCCAGTTTCCCTCCGTCGACGGCAAGGGTATCATGATGGGACGACCGGCCTATACCGATGATTTCGCTCCGGTTGACGCCCTGACCATCAAGGTTTTAAGAAGCCCGCATCCTTTCGCCCGCATCGCCTCCATCGACACCTCGGCCGCAGAGGCCATGGAAGGGGTCGAAATCGTCCTGACCCACAAGGATTTCAAGCGGAACCCCTTCACCCGCGCCGGTCAGGGTTATCCTGAACCTTCGCCGCACGATAAGTTCGTGCTCGATGAATACGTCCGCTACGTCGGTGACGAAGTCGCCGCCGTCGCCGCCGTCGATGAAGAGACGGCCCTCTCCGCTTTGGATGCGATCGATGTCGAATACGAAGTCTACGAACCCGTGCTGGATTTCGAATCCGCCAAGGGCCACGACTCCATCATCCATCCGGAAAAAGAAGTCTATGAGATGTTCCCCATCGGCTTCGACCCCGAGCGGAATGTCGCGGCGAGCTATCACATGGAGATCGGGGATGTGGAGCAGACGCTCGCGCAAAGCGACGTTGTTGTGGAAGAGACCTTCTATACGCAGGCTCAGGCTCACACCATGCTCGAACCGCACACTGTCAACGCCCACATCGATTATCAGGACCGGCTGGTGCTTTTCAGCGCGACGCAGACCCCTTTCCACGTCCGTCGCATCCTCTCGCAGACGCTGGAAGTCCCCATCAGCCGCATCCGTGTCATCAAACCGCGAGTGGGCGGCGGCTTCGGCGGCAAGCAGGCGATTCATGGTGAGATGCTGGCCGCAGCCGTCACGCTCCGCACCGGACGCCCCAGCAAACTCACCTATACGCGTCAGGAAGTGTTCGAATCCTCCTATACACGTCATCCGATGCGTCTCAATATCCGCATCGGATCCACGAAGGACGGACGTCTGACGGCCCTCGACCTCCAGGGGCTCTCCGATACCGGTGCATACGGTGAACATGCGCTCACCGTCTACATGGTCACCGGCTCGAAAGTGCTCCCGCTTTACAACAAGGTCGACGCCGTGCGGTTCGCCGGCGATGTCGTCTACACGAATCATGTCTCCTCCGGCGCTTTCCGCGGCTACGGGGCGGTGCAAGGGAACTTCGCGCTGGAAAGCGCCATCGACAAGGTCGCGGACAAGCTCGGCATGGACCCCATGGCTCTGCGGCAGAAGAACATGATCCTCGAAGGGGAGACCTCGCCCATCTTCGAAGTCATGGGCGAAGGCACCGAGGGCACCGCGATGGACATGGAATCCTGCAAGCTCGACTATTGCGTCAAGCGGGGGATGGAACTCATCGGCTACGAGGAGAAATACCCCCGCCGCGAAGTCTCGGAACATAAAATCCGCAGCATCGGCGGGGCG
>SL_5KL_010_SEDDRAFT_10001076_pt1 | contig 16954 bp, 16 predicted proteins | sample SodLakKL_010_SED_FD_9118 | JGI IMG/M metagenome (IMG submission 9118)
CGGTTGGAAAGATTCGGTCGCAACACCCTCCTTGACGGCGCCCACAACATCTCCAGCCTCGAGACGCTCATCGCGTCCATGCGCGCCTATTTTCCCGCCCGGAGATTCCGTGTCCTCTTCGCCGTCATGGCCGACAAGGACTATGCGCCGATGTTGCGGCTCATCGAGGATTTCGCCGATGAGCTCTATCTCACCGAAATCCCCTATCATCGCGCCGAAAAAGCGGAGATTCTCGCCCAAAAGACCCGCCATCCGGGGGCAAAAGCGTTTTCCGACTACCGGGAGGCCTACGAAAAAGCCCTTGACAAAGACGAGGAGACGATTCTCCTCGCCACCGGATCACTGTATTTCATCAGTGCCTTACGCACCTACATCCTCGACAAGGGCGCTCCGCTGCAACAGAGAAAAAGCGCTTGATGAAGCCGTCAAGGGACAAGCGCCCCGACAAGGGCGCTTTTCTGTGACACCAATCGCAACAACTCCTAAAATTCCTTCATGAAGCCGTGCAAGCATCCAAAGCGTCTCCGATGAAGATTGTTTGCCCAACCGGAAGTCCTAACGACACATCATGCACAACAGACGAGAAGATATTTAAAAGTTAGTATGCATACAATATATATATAATGCACAATTTACCAACAATCGAAAGACGGTGTGCCGATGATCAACGACCCTGTAAAGTTTGCAGAGAAACTATGTGTATGGTACGAACGGAACAAACGTTCGCTCCCTTTTCGGCAAACCCGCGACCCCTACGCCATTCTCGTCGCCGAGACGATGTTGCAGCAAACCCGCATGGAGGTCGTCTTGGATTACTACGACCGTTTCCTCGCGGCCTTCCCTAGCGTGGATTCCTTGGCCACGGCCGATATTGAAGACGTCTTGAAGGTCTGGGAAGGTCTCGGCTATTATCGAAGGGCGCGCAATCTGCACAAGGCGGCGCAAATCATCGCCAAAGAACACAAAAATACATGGCCGACCGATCCCGAAGGTCTACGCGGACTGCCCGGTGTCGGCGCTTATACGGCCGCAGCTCTCGCGGCCATCGCCTTCGGAAAAAGGACACCCGCCGTCGATGGGAACGTCATGCGCATCATGGCGAGAATCGGCGGTATGACCGACGATATCACCGGTGCATCCGCGAAGGACATTGTCCGCGCGTCTTTGACCGCGCCCATGGAACATGCGGATCCGCGCACCTTCACGGAAGCGCTCATGGAGTTCGGGGCCTTGGTGTGCAAGAAACGCCCCCTATGTGAAGACTGTCCGTTCCGAGACCAATGTTTCGCATACGAACATGATATGGTGGATGTTCTCCCGGTGCGCGGCGCCCAAAGGGAGAAAACCATCGAGACCTATCGGACCTTCGTTGTCAAAAACGCCCGAGGCGTTCTTTTGGAAAAACGACCCGTCCGGGGCCTTCTCGGGGGATTGCACACCCTGCCGCAATATACCAAGGACCTTGATGGAGCTCTTGCAACCCTGCACAAGGACCACGGGGTCGAAGTGAAGAATGTCCGTTCCCTCGGCACGGTCACCCACACCTTCACCCACAAGGTCTGGCACATGGAGGTCTTTCTCGTCGAGACGGACACCGTCACTGAAGATTTCTACGATTCGCATGCACCTTCGGTCGCCCTTGCGCGGGCCCACGGCAAGATTCTTTCCACCCTCGAAAAGAAATGACACCGCCCCTTTCGTATCATCGGGAAGAAAGGGGGCGGTCGCATGTATATGATCAAAGAGATGCCGGACAACGAAAGACCGCGCGAAAGGTTCTTGCATCAAGGGCGCGAAGCTCTCTCCATCCGGGAGCTCATCGCCATCATCCTGCGCACGGGCACAAAACAAAAGAGTGTGCTCGACCTCGCCCAGGAGGTCGCTTGTCGCTATCCATCGATCCGCGCGCTCGATGAAGCGAGTGTCCGCGAACTCACCCGTATTCCCGGCCTGGGAGAAGCGAAAGCGATCCAGCTCCTCTCCGCCTTGGAGCTCGGCAAACGCCTCATGGACGAGCCTTTCCCTTCACGAGAGCGACTGCTCAATCCGGAGGCTGTGTATGAACATATGCGCCTCGCTTTGGAGACGAAGAGCCAGGAGACCTTCTATGCGCTCTATCTCGACACAAAAGGCGCTCTCATCGAAAAACACAAACTCTTCATCGGCTCGCTGTCGGCCGCCCTTGTGCATCCGCGTGAACTCTTCAAGCATGCCGTGGTGCTTTCGGCGGCCTCCGTCATCCTCGTCCACAACCACCCTTCGGGCGACCCCACTCCGTCGGAAAGCGACAAACGGATCACCGACACGATGGTGAAGAACGGTCGTCTCATGGACATCGCGGTCTTGGACCATGTCATCATCGGCAAGGGCAGGTATCATTCCTTCAAGGAACACGGCGACCTTTGAGGAAAATCGTCGTTTCCGCCTTTACAAGAAGTGTTCCATCCTGTATAATAGGGTAGCTGTTCGGTGGGATACGCCGAAAACGGCTTCCCTTGAAGCCGACACGGACTCCACAAGAGGGTCCGACGCTCAGCAGCATACCGCTCAGAAAGGGTCTGAAAGCATGGTCTCCGACCATCACCCCCATGGCGAGTCTTGACAACGAGGAGGTGCTCGTGAGCATGTACGCAGTGTTCGAAACCGGCGGAAAGCAATTCCGCGTCCAAAAAGGCGAAGAGATCTATGTCGAAAAGCTGGATGCGGAAGAAGGGAAAACCGTGACATTCGACAAGGTTTTGCTCATCGGCGGGGAGAAGACCCGCATCGGTGACCCTCACATCAAAGGGGCCGCGGTCGAAGCGAAGATCGTCAAACACGGAAAACGCAAGAAGATCACGGTTTTCAAGATCAAGCCGAAAAAGAACTATCGTCGTAAAAAGGGACACAGACAACCCTACACGAAACTCGAGATCACCAACATCAAAGCATAGAACCATGAAAGCGATAAGCGGAGGTGAGTGGAAATGTTGATGGAAATCAAAGTCATGAAGTTCATGGCCACGAAGAAAGGTGTCGGCTCGACCAAGAACGGTCGGGACTCCGAAGCGAAACGCCTCGGAGCCAAGCGCGGAGACGGGCAACGGTGCAAAGCCGGAGCCATCATCTATCGTCAGCGCGGCACCAAGGTCCATCCCGGCGTCAATGTCGGTGTGGGCGGCGATGACACCCTCTACAGCAAAGTCGACGGCATCGTCAAATTCGAACGGATGGGCAAATCGAAAAAACGTGCTTCGGTGTATCCCGAATAGTCAGGCAGACAGTCCAAGGCTGTTTGCCTTTTTTCTTGGGCGCCGCTATTGTATAATGGCATATAGGTGAATGACATGATCAGACTTGCGAAAACAAACGATCTCGACCAAATCGACGCCTTGAGCCTCAAAACGATCAAGGACATGCGCGCGAAGGCTATCAAGCAATGGGACACGACATATCCGAGGAAGACGCACTTTGCCGAAGACATCGAGAAGGAAGCCCTCTATGTCTATGAGAAGAAAGGCAAAATCCTCGGGGCCATGGCGGTCCTTCCCGGTGACGAGAAGGCCTACCGTGATCTTCCCTGGATGCGGGATGAATCCTTCGCCGTGCACCGGATCGTCGTCGACCCCGACGCACAGCGGCGGGGTGTCGCCACGGCCCTCTTCCTCTGGCTCTTCGCAAAAGCGAAGAAAGAGGGGGTGGAATCCATCCGGATCGACACCCACCCCGCCAACAGCCGGATGCTCGGTTTCTTGAAAAGGCTGCAGTTCGAATACATCGGCTACATCCCCTCCATCCATCGTCTGGCTTATGAACGGCTCGTGGGCGAAGCCTTCTTGAAACGGACCATCATCCTCGGCAGCAGCGGCAGCGGCAAGACAACCCTGGCGAGGATGATCGGCGAAAAGCTCGCCGTTCCCATCCTCCATCTCGACACGGTCTATTGGGAGAAGGATTGGACACCGATCGACGGGGCGTTGTTTCAGGAGAAAGTCCGGCGCTTCATGCGGGAGAATCCCCGTTTCGTCATGGACGGCAACTACCTTCACACGCCGACGTTTGCCGACCGCTTGCACTATGCCGACACGGTCATCTTGCTGAGCTATGATCGTAAAGAGGCCTTGAAAGGTATCATCGAACGGGAGGCGAAGTACAAACACCGCCACCGCAGCGACATGGCCGAAGGGTGCGACGAGGACATCGACCAGGAGTTCTTGCAATATGTCTACTTCTTCGATGACCGGCGCAAACGCATCGAGGGCATCGTGAAAACAATCGCCCATAAAAAACATTTCTTGCGTTTTTCGACCCGCGAAGCCCTTGACCATTGGCTCGCGACACTATAAGGAGTGACCCCCATGTTCATCGATCTTGTCAAAATCACCATCCGCAGCGGCAAGGGCGGGGACGGTATGAGCGCCTTCCGCCGCGAAAAGTATGTACCCAAGGGCGGACCCTCCGGCGGCAACGGCGGCCGGGGCGGCGACGTCTTTTTCGTCGGTGACGAAGGGCTCTCCACGTTGCTCGAATTCCGCTACAACCGGCTGCGAAAGGCCGAAGACGGCGAAGCCGGCAAAAACAAGAAAATGAAAGGCAAAGACGGCGAAGACCTCCTTTTGAAGGTCCCCGTGGGGACGACGATCTTCAATGCCAAGAACGACAAGGTTCTGGCCGACATCACCGAACACGGCCAGAAAGCCCGCATCCTGAAAGGCGGCCGCGGCGGGCGGGGCAACGCCGTTTTCGCAAGCAGCCGCAACACGGCGCCCGATTACGCCGAAAAAGGCGAGCCGGGCCAAGAACTCGATCTCCGGATCGAGCTCAAACTGTTGGCCGATGTGGGCATCATCGGGATGCCGAATGCGGGAAAATCGACGCTTATCAGCGTCATTTCGGCCTCCAAGCCGAAGATCGCGAGCTACCCTTTCACCACGATCGTCCCCAATCTCGGTGTCGTCGGCACGGATGACGACAGGAGTTTCGTCGCCGCCGACATGCCGGGACTCATCGAAGGCGCCAGTCGGGGCGAAGGTCTCGGTCAACAGTTCCTGCGCCATATCGAAAGGACGAGAGTCCTTGTGCATGTGATCGATATGAGCGCGTTCGAGGGCCGCGACCCCTATGAAGATTTCGTAACGATAAACGAAGAGCTCAAAGCATACAAACATGATTTGGAGAATCGCCCGCAAGTGATCGCCGCGAACAAGATGGACATGCCCGAGGCGGAAGCGAATCTCGAACGTTTCCGAAGCCTTTACAAAGGGAAAGCCCCCATCGTCCCCATCAGTTCCGTCACGAAGATGAACATCAAAGAGCTCGTCTACCTTGTCGCCGACACCCTCGACGAGACGAAGAAAGAAGCCCTGTACACGCCCGAGGCGTTCGAGACCTATGTCGAATACACCTTCGAGGGAGAAAAGGAGCCCTTCACGATCCGCCGGGGCGACGACGGCATGCTCGAAGTCGAAGGGGAAGGGATCGAGAAACTCTTCGCCATGACCGATTTCACCAAACACGAAGGCGTCCGCCGTTTCGCCCGCCGGTTGAAGGAACTCGGGGTCGAGGCGGAACTCAAGAAACTCGGGGCCGAACCCGGCGACACCGTGCGCATCCTCGGCGAAGAATTCGAGTTCTCGGAATAAAAGTTCGTAAACAAACAATTACCGTGCGACCACCCTCGTCGTGCGGACCACCAAGTGTTCATTGGATAATGGAGTTCATGGACCACAAAGGGGGATACAACACATGGATGCCGATCAAAGGACTCTTGCCGGCCTGCTCGCCGCCGGCACGAAGAAAGAAATCACGAGCGCCGTCGACAAGCATCATCCCTCGGACATCGCCGAGGCCCTCGCCAAGCTTGATGACGATCGATTGCGGTTCGTTGTCGGGGCTCTGGGCCGCAAGCGTCTTTCCGAGGTCCTTTCCCATGTCGAAGCTCCCTTCGCGGCCGACGTGCTCGCATCCCTACCGGAAAACAAGGCCGCCAAAGTTCTCATGGGCATGCGCGGTGATGTGGCCACCGACATCTTGAAGACGATGGGACTTGCCGATCGTTTGCGCTATTTCCAACATATGCCCACTCCCGTGAGGGAGAAGCTCCAGGCTCTCGCCCGTCACAAGGAAGAGACGGCGGGTTCCATCATGACGTCGGACTACATCGTTCTCCACAGGGATATGGATGTGAAAGACGCCATGCGGACTCTGGTCAAGAGCGCCAATACGACCGAAGGGATCCAACGCCTTTTTGTCTTGGACGAGAGCGGCTTTCTCGAAGGGGCCGTCAATCTGAAACGTCTCATCCAGGCCAGGAGTCCGAACAGCATCGCCGATCTCATGGTCACCGAGATCATCACCGTGCAACAGGATACCGACAGTGAAGAAGCCGCCCGTCTGATGCAGCAATACGAGATTCCCCTCTTGCCGGTCGTCGACGAGAAGAACCGCCTCAAGGGCGTCATCACCATGGACGATGCCGTCGACGTGCTGGATGAAGAGACCGATGAAGACTATGCCCGCTTCGCCACGATTCCCTCCGATCGCCGTGTGCACGTCTCGGTTTTCTCTTCGGCCATGCACCGGTTGCCCTGGTTGCTTTTGTTGTTGCTATTGGGACTTGTCATCTCGACGATCATCTCCCGCTTCGAGTCCACGCTTGAAGCCGTCGTGGTGCTCGTCTTCTTCCAGCCGCTCATCCTCGACATGGCGGGGAACACCGGCACCCAATCCCTGGCCGTGACCGTCCGGGGGATATCGAAAGGGTTCTATCCCGACCGTACCACGGTCTTTGGCCACATGTTCAAGGAATTCCGTGTCGGCGCCCTGAACGGACTGGCGATCGGGTCGCTCTCCTTTCTCACCTCCCTCGCCTTTTTGACATTCACCGGCGCCGGCGTCAATCCCCCCTTCCTCGTGGCGCTCACCATCGGTCTATCCTTGGCCGTCGCGCTCGCCTTCGCCTCTTTCTTCGGAGCTTTGATACCGATGACCCTGGACAGGCTCAAGGCCGACCCCGCGGTGGCGAGCGGTCCTTTCATCACCACCTTGAACGACATTCTGGGGCTCATCATCTATTTCTCCCTCGCCTCTTTCATCATCCTGCGTCTTTGAGGAGCTTTCGCCATGCCCAAGATGACACTGAGGAAACGCCACAAGCCCACCGAAATCCTGCATCTCGTCCGGCGTGAAACAAGGATCCGCATGCTGGAGAGCAAGCTCAAGAAATACCACGCCTTCGACTTGAAAGAGGCGTTGTTGCTCATGGATGAAAAGGAGCGGCAACGTCTCTACGAACACAGCGGAAATGTGAAACTGGCCCGCCTCTTCGAACAACTCCCCGAAGAACGGGGTGCGGATTTCATCATGGAGTTGGAAGAAACGAAGGCGAAAGAGGTCATCGCCGCGATGGCCCCCGATGACGCCGTCGACATCTTGCAGAACATGAAAGACAAAGAGAGCGCCGCCTTCATGGCCCTCCTCGATGACGACCAACGTGATCGTCTCAAGAAGCTTTGGAAATATCGCCATGCCACGGCCGGCTCCGAGATGAACCCCGCCTTCATCGGTCTTTCGCCCGAAATGGATGTGAAAGAGGCGATGAAGAAGCTCGTGGCCGAAGCCGACAAAGTGGAGACGATCGACAGTCTCTTCGTCATCGACGAAGACGACCGGTTACAAGGGATTCTCGATTTGAAGACCCTCATCGTGGCCAAACACCCCCTGATGATCAAAGAGATCATGAACCCTTCTTATCGCTCGGTGAAGACGGAAGACGGCATCCAGAAAGTGGTCCGTGACATCCAAAAATACGACACGGACGCCATGCCCGTACTCGACGAGGAAGGAAGAATCCAAGGCGTCATCACGATGTATGACGCCTTGGACATCATCGAAGAAGCCGCCCACGACGACTATGCGCGCCTCGCCGCCGTCTCCCCCGCAGACAGTCCGCGCGAAAAGACGATCAAGAGCGCGCAGGGCCGTTTTCCCTGGCTCGCTCTGCTGTTGGTGTTGAATCTCATCATCGCGAGCGTTCTGGCTTCGTTCGAGGAGACCATCTCCCGGGTCACGGCGTTGGTGCTCTTTCAACCGCTCATCTTGGGCATGGCCGGTAATATCGGCACCCAGTCGCTGGCTGTCACGGTGCTTTCGATCAGCCGCGAGACCCTGTCCACGAAGCTTTCCGCCACCAGACATCTCATGCGGGAAGCAGCTATCGGTTTGGTGAACGGCGTCATTCTCGGACTTCTCACATTCCTCCTCGCCTTCGTCTTTTTGACGGTGGCGCCGATGGGCGTCATCCGTGACGGTCTCATAGAGCCTGTGAATGTCGCTGTCGTCGTCGGACTCGCGGTCCTCACGGCACTCACCGTCTCGACCTTCCAGGCCTCTCTGATCCCGATGGTCTTGCACAAGATCGGTATCGACCCCGCGGTGGCGAGCGGTCCCTTCATTACAACCATCAACGACATCACCGCCCTCGTCGTGTATTTCGGTCTTGCCACGGCGATGGTTATCACACTTCTATAAAGTTTCTACACAAACCAAAACCGAGGGGATATTATGTATACGTATATGAACGGCACCATCACGGAAATCGAACCGGAAAAGATCACACTCGAGGTGGGCGGGATCGGCTACCATGTCGTGGTTCCGAATCCTTTCGCGTTCCAAGAAGGCTCCGCAACAAAAGTCTACATCCATCATCATGTCCGTGATGATGCGATCACGTTGTATGGGTTCTCGACCATCAAGGAGAAACGTCTCTTCGAACAGCTCCTCGACGTGAAGGGAATCGGTCCGAAGAGCGCCCTCGCCGTCGTGGCGGCCGCGGATGTCGCAGAGATCGTGCGGGCCATCGAGATGGCCGACACGAAATACCTCAACCGGTTCCCGGGTATCGGTCCGAAAGCGAGCCAGCAGATCGTGCTCGACCTCAAAGGCAAACTGCAGACGGACGTCCTCACCGTCAAGAGCAGACAGAAGGTCGAAGAACTCGAGGACGCCCTTCGCGCGCTCGGCTACAAAAAGAAGGAAATCGACAACGTGGTCAAGGAACTCGACATGTCCAAAGAGACGGCGGTGCTCATCAAGGAAGCCTTGCGGATCATCGCCAACCGTTAGGTGGTTTCATGAGCTTTGACGGATTCGTGCAGGCCACCCGGCAGTATGCCGAAAAGGAATGGGAGAACATCGTCGAAGGGGCGGATAACGACCTCACACCGCTCGACGAAGAAATCATCCGCTGGGCCGCGACTCTCGACAGAAAACATCACGCCGTACAAAGAGCGCTCATCGAACACCATCCCGAAATCGCCCGGCTCCGCAACCGTATTGAAAACCTGGCCGGTTATCCCGAAGACAGACGACTCCTCGCCTGGGCTTTACGTCCCGACGTGGTCCGTCTCATGGCCATGCGCACCCACCGTGCGCAACTGTTGGGTCATGATGACTATCTCGATTTCGTCTTGAAGACGGCGGGCATCTCCCTCACAAAGTTGGAGGAAATCCTCGAGAAGACACTGGTGGAATACCTGCCAAGAGCGAAAGAGCTTGTGGACAAACACGGGCTGGAATGGCAAAACTGGTTTCGGCGACTCAGAGAATCCTTTCCTCTGGAGAAAGAGCGGAATGCGGAAACACTCGTAGAACCGATCCAAGAATTTTTCAACGGAAGCGATTGGAACCGTTCGCTCACAATCCACATGTCAAAAAAAGGTCTCGCCGGATTCGCGAGAAAATTTCCGGACCGATCAGTCCATGTGAAAACGCATCCTTTGACGAATGCCGTGTCACTAAAAACGTTAATACACGAACTTTCACATGCCGGTCTCTATCTGGAAAACGACCCCGCACATCCCGAAAATTTTCTCACTCCCCCGACCGACGAATTTTTGGCAACCTATATCGAAGACACCGTCATCGAAAAGATTTGTACACAAACCGAGAAGGACGCGATCGATGATGTCAGGACACTCGAACTCGTCCGGATCATTCTGTCGGCCCAGTTCGAACTCGACCTCTGGCAGAGGCGGGACATACCGGAAACTTGTTATCGGATGCGCTATGAAAGACTCATGCCCGTCCATGACGAGTTGGACTGGACGCTCGACACTTTCCGGAGCGTCGATTCCCTCCTCATCATGTTCTATGCCCTGGGACATTGTGCCCGGGATGTCCTGCAAGAGAGAAAAGGCCCTGAGGAGTGGGGAGTTCCCGACAATCCGGCCGGGGTGAGAATCAGTGATTATTTCCAACCCGCAGAATGAAAAAACGCACGGAGGAAGACCCTCGTCGTGCGTTTTTCTTATGAGAACGGGCGAAAACATGTGCCAAAAAAGGCATTTAACACCTCAACAAAGCCGATAAACCCCAATTTCAGTTTTTGAAGATAGTCTTGATTTCTTCATGATCCTTGCCGTTTCCGAGGGCTACCATGAGTAGAATGCGGGCTTTTGGGCCGGAAAGGGTGCCACCGAGGATGCAACCGTGTCTGACCAGGTCCTTTCCCCCGCCCGGATATCCGTAGGTGTCGAGCACACGCCCGGCCACGGTCCGGGAGGTGATGATGATCTCCAGTCCCGCCGCGCGGGCTTTTTTTATGCCTTCCATCATGTCGGTGGGCACATTCCCCCGTCCGAGCGCTTCGACGACGACGCCCCGATAGCCTTTCTCGACATAGTGGTCGAAAATATCGCCTTGCATCCCCGCACAGGCCTTGACGAGGGCCACCCGATCGTCGATCTCGTTCTCGAGGCCGTAGGACCGGCTCGATGACAACGTGCGGTAATAGAGAACATCATCGCCGTCGATGATGCCCAAGGGGCCGAAATCCACACTCTTGAAGGTGTCGAGATTGAGTGTGTGTGTCTTCGTCACTTCGAAGGCGGCGTGGATCTGGTAGTTCATGACGACGAGGACGCCTTTCCCCCGCGATTCTTCAGCAAGAACGACGCGGATCGAGGAATCGAGGTTCGTGAGCCCGTCATAGCCGAGTTCGCTCGCATTCTTCATCGAGCCCGTCACGACCAAAGGTTTCTCCGTCTTCATCGTCGCATCGAGATAGAAGGCCGTCTCCTCGAGGGTGTCCGTTCCGTGAACGACGACGACACCGGCGCAATCTTCGTCGTCGAGGAATCTCTCGGCCTCGGTCCGGAGCTCCCGCATTTTGGCGGGTGTGATGGAAGGACTCGGAAGCCGGGAGAATTCGANAGCTTCGAGATTCTCGTGGGCGGTCTCTTTNTTCAANGTTTCGAGAATCTCGTCGGGAGAAACGGAAGGGATGGCACCTTGGAGTTTGGAGTCGACTTTCATGGCGATCGTGCCACCGGTGAATATGAGTGCGACTTTTTTCTGCATGGGATCACCTCGGATATTTTTGACGGACAGAAAATGTTCGTTTCTGAACCATCGGTTTTTGGGGGAGTCATCGGAGCTAAATCGATTTTTTCGAGTTGCGTCTTCAGCATGGCGTGTTCGACAGAGAGCACCATATTTACATTTATCACATACCACGAACGAAACACTCACGCCCCAACAAAGGTAAAAGGACAAGTTAACATAATATATATTATAGGAAGCTATGCGGCTATTAAATTAATCGCTTCTTTTGAAGCGTAAGGGGCGTATATGAATATGATGATGGTGTTTTTGGCGAAAAAACACGACAGGATATTTCGTGGAACGGGGTCATCGATTTTCCTTGACCCCGTTTATTTTCCGCTTCTATTTCTCTCCGGTCCGGAGAGAGGGGCCTTTCTCAGACGGCTTTTTATTGTCCGGACGTCATTTTGTAAAGCCGATCGGTAAAAAACGATGAGAGAGCGAATTTCGTGGGGTCATTTGCGATCCGCGGTCAATGTCTCGGTGATGGATAGTCCCCAGCGGTCGATGATCCGTTCGGCTTCCCGCATGGCCTCGTCATAGAGTTCTGAGGGGCTGTGGGCGTCGGAACTGAGCAGAATCTTGCAGCCGAGGCTGTTCGCGATGTCGAAAAAGGGCTTGCGGGGATAATGGTAATGCCTCCCGTCCTCACTCTCGATGAGCCCCCGGCGGATGCCGTTGGCGTTGAACTCGAGCAAGACGTCGTGTTCCTTGGCGCTCTCGGCGATGATCCGCGACGCTTTCTCGGCATGTTCGTCGAAACGGGGGTATGTGGCCAAAAAGATGTCCGGGTGGGCCACGAAAGCGAAATACCCCGTCGAAATCGCCGCTCTGACGACTTTTGCGTAGGCGATGAGGTCTTCACCGCTTTCGAGGTCGAAAGTGTATGAGACGCCGTTTTTGACGGGGTCTCCCGTCAGATAGTGTTGGCCGAGGACAAGATAATCCACCCTTTGCAGGAGCGACTCGTAATAGGCGTCCGTTTCGGGGTCGTATTCGACCTCTAGGCCGGAGAGGATCCGGATCCTCTCGCCGTAGAGACCCCTGGTCCTCTCGATGTCGGCGAGATAGAGTGGGAGTTCGTCGGGACGCATGCGGGTGTCGTCGTCGAAATGCGCATGCGGCGCATGGTCGGAGATGCCGATTTCACTGAAGCCCAGTTCGAGGGCCTTTTGGACATAATCGGCCGCGGTGCCCCGCGCATGGCGGCAAAGTCGGTGATGGGTGTGGTAGTTCGTCCTGACGAGCATGGTCTCATCCTTTGAATATGGTGTTTGTTTCGTTTCTCAGAGCTTTTCCTTGTCGCGGCGGTTTTTCCACCCGTCGTCCTTCTTTGCCTGCACGAGAGCGGGAATTCAAGGGGGTGTGTCGGAAATGAAGACCGCCAAGCCCATTATAGCAGTCTTCGGGCGCAGAATCCATGAAAACAGGGCGGGTCGGGTCCGAAAAATGGTATAATCGGGGTGATAGAAAGGGGAGTCTGTCCATGAATGATCAACCGCTCGCCCACAAGGCGCGCCCGCGCAGCCTCGACGACGTCGTCGGCCAGGACCACCTGGTGGGCCCCGAAGGCATCATCCGCAGGATGGTCGAAAGGAAGCGCTTCTTCAGTCTGATTCTCTACGGCCCGCCGGGCATCGGCAAGACGACGATCGCCCGCGTCGTGGCGGACGAGTTCGGGATGAACACCCACACTTTCAACGCCTCGACCGACAACAAGGCCCAACTCAAAGACATCGTTTCGCAGGCGAAACGTTACGGGTCGTTGCTCGTGGTCGACGAGATCCACCGGATGAAGAAAGACATCCAGGATTTTTTGTTGCCGGAAGTCGAGGCCGGAAACGTGATTTTGATCGGTTTGACGACAAACAACCCATACCACAGCGTGAACCCCGCCGTTCGTTCACGAACACATATTTTGAAGCTTTTGCCGGTTTCCGAGGATGAACTTTTTTCCTTTCTGAAAAAATTGCCGGAACGGTTCCCCGATGATTTGACTGCCAACTTTTCCGACGAGGTGTTTCGGTATGTCGTCCGTTCGAGCAACCTCGACATCCGCACCGCGATCAACATGTTGGAGATCATCGAGATCGCCCATCCTGGCGCGGATGTCACCCTGGAGATGGCTGAAAAAGTCGTTCTGACACCCGCTTTCGAGCTCGACAAGGACGAAGACAACTACTACAACATCCTCTCCGCCTTCCAAAAGTCCATCCGCGGCAGCGATGTCGACGCGAGCCTCCACTACCTCGCGCGTCTCATCAAGATGGAGGATCTCGAGAGCATCCTCCGGCGGATGAGCGTCATCGCCTATGAAGATGTCGGTCTGGCGAATCCGGCCATCTTCCCCCGGATGGAGGCCTGTGCACGGGCTTGTGAGCGCGTGGGTTTCCCCGAGGCGCGGATCCCCCTCGCCGCGTTGGTGGTCGAGATGGCCCTCTCCCCGAAGTCGAACAGCGCCAACAAGGCCATCGACAAGGCCTTGAAGGACTTAGACGAAGGCGGGATGAAGAAGGTTCCGAACCATCTTGTCAATGTCGAGAACTTCGAAGACAAAGAGGCCTATCTCTATCCGCACGATTACGATTCGCACATCGTGCGCCAACAATACCTCCCCGACGGTCTCACAGACCGCCGCTACTACGACCCCGCCCAGACGAGCAAGTTCGAGCGGGCGCTCGCCGAAAGGCTTTCCGCGATCGAGAAGGTCCTCCAAAAGAAAAGGGACTAGTCTTTCCCCAAAGACAGTCCCATCTCGATCCTGACCTCGCCTTTCTCGATGTCTGCGTTGGAGTAGGCGGTGGTGTCGATGCCGACGACGCCGAACCCCTGGCTCCTGTAGAAATCGATGGCGCGGGTGTTGCAGCTTTGCGTCTCGAGGATGATCTCTCTGAACCCCTCTTCGCGCGCGATTTTTTTCGCCCGGTCCATCAAAGCGGTGCCGACGCCCTTTCGACGGTGCTCGGCGAAGACGAGGAGTTCAGTCACCCGCAAGCGGTTCGCGAACCGCTGCCGGTCGATCTCGATCACGCCGAGCCATTTGTCGTTTTCGAAGTAGCCGTAGGCTGAAGGCGCTTCGAGCCAAGAACCATATAGTTTGTCGGTGAAAGTCTTCTTTTGCGGCTTTTCCAACGGACGCCGCTTCAGCTTGAAACTCACCACGTTCTCGTCTTCGTGCTTGTCGACGGCGTAATGTTCCTCCCGCATGTATTCGAACCGCAACTCGTAGCCTTCATAGTCCGTTTTCGGCAGATGTCTTATCATGGATATTCCTCCTTTGGGGACGAGGTCTCTCGTCCGCGCGATATACGCATACCCGAACACGAAGCATACCTGAACACGAAGGGGAGACAACATGGTCGAAGAAGTTCTCGCAAAAGCCCGCAAGCTGCGACATCGCTTCCTTTTTCCCTCCGAAGAGGAGGAAAGGGAATTCTTGGCCGCCCAAGACGCCCGCATCCACGATTACGGCGACACCGTCTTCTTCCTGAAGCCTGACGCCGATGATTCGACGGAGCTCTTTTTCGCCACCGAAAGCGCGGAAAGCCTTTCTGAAGCGCTTTTTCGTTTGAAACGCTCAGCGGGCGCAAGCGGACGGATCACGCTGACCCTGACCGAAGACGAGACGACGAAAGGCGCGATCGAGGCCGTGCGCGCACCCTTGTCGGCGGCGGGGATGGAGGAGAGGGAGGAGAACATCGGCTATCGGGCCAAACGGCTCCCTTCCTATTCTTCGCCCCCTTCATCCGCCATCGGCGAGTTCGCCGGGAGCGAGACGGAGAAGGTCTATGCATTGGCCGTCTTTTTGCTTGACAGGGCCAAGTTCGCGATGAGCCTCGAGGGGTTCCGCCGCTTCGTCGCGGCCGAGGAGAACGTCTGTCTCGTGTGGCGGGACGAGGATGTCAAAGGTTTCGTCCTCGGCCACCTCTACAACGATGGCGAATCCCTCTTCATCCGCGGCCTCGGCGTGGACGGACCGTATCAGGGTCAGGGGGTCGGCGCCGCACTCATGCGCGCCGTGTTCACCTGGGCGAAAGAACGCGGGGCGAAGGATTCCATGCTCTGGGTGGAAAGGGAGAACATCCGCGCTAGGAGGCTTTATGAGCGTTTCGGCTATGTCCCCTACGGGGACAGGGAGGCGACCTTCATCTGGCGGCCGTGAGGGCCGCTTTCTTCAATGTTTCATCCGGTGGATCCTAAATCCCCGGTAATCGAGGGTCTCGACGCTTTCATCCTTCTCGAGGGCGGCGAGGACCTTTTCTTTTTCTCTCGTATCGCGGCCCCGCTTTGCCAAGAAGGCCTCGATTTCGTGCTGGTGCAGGGGGTGTCTCCTAATGAGGCTCTTGATCGCCGCCGCATCGTCCGCTTCGAGACTGATGTAGTCAGCTTTGCTCAAGAAGTCCAGGGGGATGCCGCCGAGCTCTTTTTGGATCCGTTTCATGGTGTCCGCCGTCACACTCTCGGCGTAGCGTTCGGTGGGGGGGCGGACGGGGGTGTTCAGATAGAGCCGTTCGTAGTCGATCGCTGCGAGACGCTTTTTCAGTTCGGCAATCGCTTCGGGATGGTCGTTCATGCCCTTGACGAACATGGTCTCGAGCCAGAGATGACCGTTGTATTCGTGGGAAAAATCCACGAGTCCTCGGTAGCACTCTTCGAAAGAAAGTCCGCCGTACGGCCGGTTGATGCGCCGGAATGAAGCCTCGTCATAAGCATCCAAGGAAGGACAGACGATATCGGCGCGGGCGGCGTCTGCGCGCGCCTTTTCATCGATAAAGAGCGCGCCGTTCGTGATGAGGACGACAGGTTTGTCGGTCCGCGCTTTCAGCCCCTTGATGAGTTCTCCCAGGTTCGCTTCCAACAGGGGCTCGCCGTCGCCGACGACACTCACGACGTCGAAGGGGATGTCTTCTTCCAAGAACGCTTCGAATTCGGCGAGCACTTCGTCGATCCGGACGAAGGCGCGTCTTCTGTGGGGGACATAGTTCGTCCTCCCGAGCTGGCAATAGACGCAGCCGAAATTGCAGGTGTTGTCGCCGACGGGGCTCACACCCAGCGACACGCCTAGTCTCCGGCTGCCGATCGGGCCATAGATGAAGCGGTACTCTTCCATACAAATCCCTCCGGGATCAGTCGAGTTTGAAATCGCCTGCGCCGATGAGGCCTTTCATCCGCATGAGGATGTCGAAGGCGAAGACGAGGAGGATCGGTCCCGCGAAACAGAGGATGGCGATGATGACGAAGACGTTCATCCCGTGCCCCATGGCATCGAGCACACCGATCGGTCCGACGAGGCCGCTCGTGCCCATGCCGCTGCCGACGGGGGTGCTCTCCATCCCGAGGACCACCGTGGCGATCGGCCCCAATATGGCCGAAGCGACGATCGGCGGCAGCCAGATGATAGGCTTTTTCAAGACGTTCTTGAACTGCAACATCGACGTGCCGAACGCCGTCGAGAGCACCGTGCCGATGTTGTTGTCTTTGCGGGCCATGACGGCGAAACCGACCATCTGGGCGGCACCGCCCGCCACGGCCGCACCGGCGGCGATGCCGGAGAGTCCGATGGAGATGCCGATCGCCGCGCTCGAGACGGGCG
>SL_5KL_010_SEDDRAFT_10001078_pt1 | contig 16838 bp, 17 predicted proteins | sample SodLakKL_010_SED_FD_9118 | JGI IMG/M metagenome (IMG submission 9118)
ACCTATTTATGTAAAAGAGAATTCTTAAATGATCTTATATGCCTTATATGGTATAATTATTTTTTTAAACCATTTAAGACATATAAGGACATATAAGTTTCGGGTTTTGAAACCTGCTGCTGTGAATAGAAAGTTCTTATATGATCTTATATGCCTTATATGGTAAATAATTTTTATGGTTTACAAACGCGGATACCATTCCCATCAAGTAGTTTAAACTCACTTCCATCACATTCGAGGCACCTATACTCATCTTTTTGCTTCTTTAATGCACGTGTTTTCATGATGCTTTCATTACAAACCGAGCAAATAACGCTGTCATGAACTTTGGCGTATTCCGGTACTTTAACATCAACATATTTGATATCAAACAGCTTTTCAAACTTTAGAGTCAGTGTGCCAAAAGCCCTGTCTAAGGCACTTTTTCTGTAAGCAGCTACAAGCTCAGGACTATGGTTTTGCTCATCAACTACTTTTTTGTACAGATTTTGATGATCAGTGAAGGCCTCCCTTACTACTTGCCGGGATTCGTTTTTCGATGAAACCCTGATCCCCTTGCCATCTCTTTTAGTGAGTGTAAAAGCTGTTTTTCCCAGATCTTTGAATATCAAAGCATTATTCCCGAAAGTGCAACCGGTAACAAACTGCACACCATCGGAAAAGCAGTTATTAGTTTCGGTAATAGCCAGAAGATCCTCCATACCATCAGATTCAGCTTCCAGCTTGTTCATGGCATAAGTGGCAGCCATAATGCCCATTGCCAGTCCGGGACAAAAGTGTCCGTGCATTTGTGCTGCTTTAATCATTAACGACTCAGTTCGCCACGAATGAATCTCATTGCGTATATCAATCCGCGGACTTGTTTTAAGCTTACCCTGATGTACCGGGTTGTTGTCGTATTCATAAGCAAACATTGAAGTGTCACAGTTTTTAATATCAAGAACAGGAGTTCCGTTAATGGCATCAAGCCCTTGTACATGCAAGACGTTGCCTTTACGCTCAAGAAGCTTTACTGTGCATACTCCCACCAGGTTTGGCCTTTTGGGGCTTCTGCTTGCAAAAACACCACGCAAAACATCCGGTGAAGTTGGAGTGTCTGTTTGGAATTTTTCTTCAGACTTGTGAAAATAATACACTATATCAAGATAATCATTCTCTTCAATGCCAAGTAAAGCATCACTATAATCATCAAACACCTCAATAAGGCTCAACTTCTCTTTTATCTTTCTATAGTCTTCGGTTGTCTCAAATGGATTGTGAACTATTCCTATAGCTTTAAATTCATAGGTTTTCATTTTTTTGTAATCTTTATTTGGTAACAGGTAACGAGTTATTATCCTATGGTTGTCTTATATAATTCATTATTTTTTGTTTTATCCTCTCTATATAGTTTGCCTAATGGAATTACATGATGGAAATCATTATTTCTTATCACCTTAACCTTAATATCGTATAGCTTTTCTAGATTTTCTTCAGTAATGATATCTTTTCCACCGTGTGCAAATATTTTTCCCTCTTTAAGCATTATGATGGATGATGCATACCGCAGTGCGAGATTTATATCATGAAGAGCTATTACAACTGTAAAACCTTTATTACACAGATTTTTGAGAGTATCCATTATTTCTATGATATGCTTAAGGTCAAGATTGGCAGTGGGCTCGTCAAGCAGGAGTATTTCGGGCTGTTGTGCCAGGGCTCTTGCAATATATACTGTTTGCTGCTGCCCACCACTTAGTTTGTTAATATCTTTCATGAATATATCATCAAGCTGAAGATGATTGATTATGTCTGTTGTTATTTTTATATCAACGGAAGACGGCTTCCAGTTAATATATGGTTTTCTGCCGAGCAATACGGTATCAAAAACACTGACAGGAGCTTGACCATTGCTGTTTTGCGGAACATAAGCAATGGTTTTGGACAGGTCGCGCAAGTGAGTTTGTTTTATGTCCTTGTCAGCTATATATACTGTTCCTATCTGAGGTTTTAAAATTCCATTTATACATTTGATAAGGGTGCTTTTACCCGAACCATTTGGCCCAACAACCGCAATGAAATCGCCATTGTTGATTTTACAATTGATATCCTTCAAAACGGTTGTGCCGTTATAGGAGAACTGGATGTTGTTAATGTTTATTTTCATTTAATATTATTGTTATTATTGTTTCGAATAACCACCCATAAAATCACTTCCAGTATGTTCTACTCATTCCTTTGATCAATAAAAATAAAAACAATGGTGCACCCAGGAATGATGTCAATATACCAATTGGCAGCACAACCGGTGCTATTATTGTTCTCGCGAGTGTATCTGAAGCGAGCAAAAACAGCCCGCCAAATAATGCTGATGCCGGTATCAGGAACTGCTCGTCATTTCCTATAATTCGTCGGACAATATGAGGTACTACCAGGCCTACGAATGCAATAACACCATAAAATGAAACAGCTACAGCTGTTGCCAACGAAGCAATGACCATGCCTGTCAATCGAACTCGTCCGACTTTAACCCCAAGGCTTTTTGCGTATTCATCTCCTGACTGCAAAGTTTTATAATTCCATCTATGATAGAAGAAATATAATATCACCGGTGTAAGAATCAAGGCAATAATTGTCACATTATTCCATGATGCACGCCCCATATCACCAAAAGTCCAGAAGACAATCGAAGCCAACTGGACATTATCGGCAAAATATTGCATTGCAGATATGCCCGCTCCGAAGAGTGAACTTATGATTATACCGGCCAAAATTATAATTTCAGGCCCTGCGCCTTTGAAGTGGGATAATAGAAGAATCACCGTAACACCTACCAGACTCCATAAAAAAGCAGAGATAGTTAGAATATACGGGTTATTAATATTTGCAAGGTCACCGGAATCAGCATAGCTGCTTCCTGCTCCTAAGACAATAATTGCAAAAGCAGCACCAAACGCGGATGCCCCGGAAATCCCCAATGTGTATGGGGAAGCCAATGGGTTTCGAAGCAAGCTTTGAATTACTGCACCAGATAGTGATAATGCGGTGCCTGCTAATATAGCTCCGGCTATACGAGGCATACGAATATTATAAATGACCTGGTAAATTTGCGGCTGAGTGTTACCCCGAAATACATCAATCAACTTACTCGCTCCAATAGTTGTTGAACCAACAGTAAGAGCCACAAAAATCATAACTACTAAAGCCAGAATCAATAGTACTAAAAATAAAATTTTATATCGCCTTGTTTTATGATATTTTTCAATTAGCTTTTCGCTATTCATAATTTTTCAACTGTTATATTATCCAACGCTCTTGGATATCCTAACGATTTCACTGTAACCGGTTTACCATAAAAGTGGTAAAGCAATTCATCAGCTCTTTCATTGAAACAAATGTCTTCAAATTGCTCGGGGTATATTTGCTTTCCGATATACCATGAATTCAAAAGGACAAACTCGTAATTGGTTGCATAGTTATTGTAAGGTAGAAGGCTGAAAGCATTACTATTTTCAATTGCTTTCAATGAGTGCTTTAACACTGTTTTGGTTTTTAGATCCTGATTGACTAAATTAAGCCCTGATTCATCAATAAATAGATACTCAGGATCCCAAAACAGAAGTTTTTCTATATCAATAAAAGTTCCTTTTACATGAGAAGTTAATCGTTCATCTATTTCAGATGCAACATTGTTTGCATTAACAAACAAAAAAGGTGCAAAACGGTGATGTGTTGCTTTTATTCCATAAGAGTTGCTATATGATAATCCTCCAACATATACGGTAGGTTTATTATCCTGCGAAATATCTTTTGTTAATGTGTTGAGCTCAGCTATGTTTTCTTCTATATAATTAATTATCGAATCTGCTCTTTCTTTATTATTGATGATTTTGCCTATTAGCCTAAGGGATTCAAAAATATTTTCGTTGTCAGTGCCTAGATCAGTGCATTCGAGAGCAACTACCGGTATTCCCGTTTGTCTTTGTAGTTTATTGGCATCTTGTGTTGTAGTGTAGGTTTTAAATATTACATCAGGCTCAACGTTAAGTATCATCTCTGCATCTCCGCCCATACTTGGCCCGATCGTGGGTAGACCCAATAATTCCGGATATGCTTTCATGTATGGCCTGTTGCTTCTTGTTTCCGGGTACTCAATTCCTGCTATCATTGAAGTTGCATCCATATATACCAGCAATCTAAGAGCACCTGCCCTAACACCTACAATACTTTCAACATTTTCCGGTACAGAAACGTCTCTGCCCAGCATATCTGTAATAACAACAGAGCCGCTCTTTTCAGAGCGGCTTGTGTCATTACATGATGAAAGAAAAATAACAGCTATTATTGAAAGAAAAATGAGTTTTTTAATCATAGCATTAAATCTTTAAAGCAACTCTTCCTGTGACAATTCTTCCCGGCGATAAGTAGTGAATGCTTTGCATGTGCCTGTTATCAAAAATATTTTGAACATCTATAGATATCATATAATTATCTCTTATTGTTTTAGATACTAAAAAGTCAAAAGTAAAATATTCCTCCAAAATCTCCTCATTAATATCATCAGCAAATTGTTCTCCTTTGTAAATTCCTCTTAATGATAAATCAACAAAAGAGTTTTGCCAGAACAACGAGGCTGAACCACTGTGTTTAGGTACATATTTTAAGTATTTGTCTTCAAGCTCAGGTCTTTCATCAAAGCCGATTATTTTAGATTCCGAAAAATTATAAGATCCATGAATTTGCAGGTTATTCATTAAGGAGTATTGCATTTCTGCTTCAAGCCCGATAGCTTCAATATCAGTAACGTTTTCTCTTCTAAAAATCGGTCTGCCAAAAATTTTATCCTCTGTTGCAACATAGTAAAGGAAATCTTTCCCTTGCATAAGGTAAGCTGATGTAGAAAATTTTAAATGACTTAAAGGGAAGTAATCAACTCCTATTTCATAATTGTCAATATATTCGGGTTTGAGGTTGGGGTTAGCATATTTTGGTCCTACCCACATCCATCCTGTGCGCGTGAGATCATCTAATATTGATGCTCTAAATCCTCGAGAATAAGATATGTATGAGCTAAAGTTTTCAATAAAGTTAAAACGTGCACCAGCTCTGGGAGAAAATTTTGTCCATGTATTATCCTCAAGTTCAGGTGTTTCATCCCATGGGTCAGTAGAGTGAAATTTGCCGTCTGAAAATGTTACATGGTCAAATCGGATTCCCAAATTGAAGTTTATTCGATTATCCAAAAATCCATGTTCATCTTGTATATATCCTGCAAAAGTTGTTAGACCCCCCGCATTAACTATAGTATCAAAAGGGGCTGTTTGATAATAGTCCCCTCCTTCTATACCTCCTTTTTTATACTCAATACCTCCTGTAATGGTGTTGTTTTGTGTTAAATCATGGCTGATATTCCCGAAAAACCCAACATCTTCTCTATAAGAGTTAACATCAAACCTGGAGTAATTTTCGCCTCTCATCCTCTCATTTATATCATAATAATTTTCCATTTGATAAAAAGCACTCATATTATAATTAGTGTTATCATTGCCACCTTTTAGGTTACCTCTAAGAAGATCAGTATCAAAGTTTCTGTAATTTCCTTCCGGATTGTATATTTTCATTCCTTCACCACGTTTATCTCTAAAAACATCATACTGTAATTCCCAGTTAAACCAGTCACTTTCGTTATACCCAACTCTTGCAGAAACACCTATTGCTTCAAGAAAACGTTCAGTATCATACGGGCCAATATCTTCTTCGGGTAAATTAATATACCCGTCACTTTCAAGGTAATATTGTGACAAAACGCCATAGTAACCTTCTTCACTTAATATTCTAACATTAAGATCTTGTCGTATAGTGTTGTGTGTTCCAAAACTAACGCTACTAAAAACCTCCTGAGGTTGCTGAGGTGTTTTTGTTATAAGATTAATAACTCCTCCCATAGCATTATTCCCATATAATGATGACCCCGGACCTTTCATTATCTCAATACGCTCAATGTCATTATGATTAATTCTGTTCCAATTTACACCCCCCTCATCTGAAGTATTTATCGGAACACCATTCATTAAAACCAAAGTCCTTGATTGCTCATCACCCGACAATCCTCGTAAAGTTACCATAGGTCTTTGAGTATAAATCCCTGAACTCCTGTTTACATTAACCCCTGAAGCAAATCTTAAAATATCATCTATTTGAGTAACTGAAGAATTATTTATAACATCAGCACCAATAACGTCTATTCTATATGGAATATCAAGCTTGTTCCTTTCAGTTTTAGTAGCTGTAATAACAACCTCTTCCAAGTCAAAAGAAGGCCTTATTGTATCCGTTTGTTGTTGATTTGAATACAAATTAAAAATTACCGTTAATTTTGAAACAAATAAAATAAATGTTTTTTTCACTGAGTTTTAGTGTTAATAAGTTTAAAAATCGTGTTACTATAGGTTCAAAAAAAAGATTATTCAATATCAGTCATTACAAACTTGCCATGTTTGATGCCTTTAGTGCCGATTATCAGGTCGGCAAGCTCTATAAGTCTTTTAGCGTTTCCTTTCACTGCGATTGTTTCAAGACAAAGGTCATGATCGAGGTGAACATGCTGGGTTGAAAGAACAACATCGTGATAATCGTGCTGCGTATTCATTAAATTATCATTAAGTTCTCGTTTATGATGATCGTAAACTATAACAATTGCTCCGGCAACAATTTTGTTTTTATCAACTTTTTCTTCAACTAAAGAACTTTTGATAAGATATCTTATCGCTTGCGAACGATTTGGAAACTTGCTGTTTTTAACAAAACTGTCAAGTTTATTAAGAACATTCTCTTCTAATGAAACACCAAATCTTTTTACTTGCATGTGTTACTAAATTTTACTAACGTGCTACAAAATTAAAACTTTTTTTCGTTCAGCAAGTTAAAAAAGTATTTTTTGTTAGTCCCTAAAAGAATTCTTTAAATGTTTTTTTATAAAAACTCAGGTCCAGTCCATTTTCTCTCATAAGTTTATCGTTTTTAATAATTTCTTTTACGGGGCCTACAGCTATTATTTTCCCTTTATTAATGAGCGCTACACGCTGGCAGCAGGAGATAAGTGGTATTAATGACTGAGAAACAATAACAAGGGTTGCTTTCAATTCACTGATAAGATTAAGTAATTGCATCATCATTGGTGGGTCCAGGCTGGAAAAAGGTTCATCAAGGGCAATTACTTCAGGTTTTAATGCCAGTACAGTTGCAAGTGCAACACGTTTGCGCTCACCCATTGATAAATGATGTGATAGTGATTTTTCAAAACCGCTAAGATTCATAGCTTCTAAGGCATAACTAACCCTTGCCTTTACTTCCTCACTGTTAAGCCCAAAATTGAGAGGGCCAAAAGCAATATCTTCCTCAACTGTGGGGTTGAACAATTGATCATCAGGATTTTGAAATACCAGTCCAACCATTCTGCGGATATCTGCAAGCGCTTTTTTTTCAATTACCCTATCACCTATTTTAACAATGCCATCACCCATCAAAATACCATTGAGATGTAGCAGCAATGTTGATTTGCCCGAACCCATCGGCCCGATAATCCCAAATTTTTCACCCGGATTAATATCAAGTGAAATGTTTTGAAGAACAGGCTTATCCTGTTCATACGAATAACTGAGATTATTTATGTGTATTGATACTGACATATTTAGATCATAGTTTAATTTCAACTGAATTGTTTTATGTTAAAGGAATAATTAATAAGCGTACTGCTAAAAAAGTCGTTAAAAAACACACAAAAAAAACAACATCAATTCGTTTCATGGCGAGCTTTTGCATTGCGGGAAACTCTCCATTAAAGCCCCTTGATAACATGGAATGATATATGATCTTTGAGCGTTCCCAGCTTCTAAGAAAAATCATTGCCATCTGATTTGAGAATACTTTTATCTTACTTACTTTTAACCTTCCTGGGGTTCTGCTTTCCCTGGCACGCCTTGTTTTTAAAGCCTCGTCACTAAGAATAAAAATATATCTGTACATGAGAGCCGCAATTACTCCTATGACTTTAGGCATCTTAAGCCTTCTGAGCCCAAGCAGCAGGTTGTGAAATTTATCAGTTGATACCAGCAATATAAGCAGTAAAATTGACAAGCCTGCTTTAAAAAAAATAGACAGTGCTACCTTAAATGCCGGATGCTGAAGATTTACAATTTGTTCATCATTTGTTAACCATAACGAAACAGGAAAGAACAGAGCTGCCATTAGTATAAACGGGCTTAGTATGAGAAATCGCTTAATGATAAAACCCAGGGGAATACGGCTCAAAAGTATTAATATCAGAACTGCCACGCCATAAAAAGCAAACGGTAATATTTTACCCGGCGGCTCAGATACAATAATAATAATACCCAAAAATGTCAATAGCAACTTTATCCGGGGATCAAGCTTATGAACAGTTGAATCAAGATTACTGTATTTGTCAATAAATGAATGTTTCAAGTTATTTAGTGTTATGTTAACAATAAAATGACATTTACCACAACACACCCCGGAATTTCCACACGTGGGTTGGCATTCCCCTTTAAGAACCAGAAATAAGTCCAGTAAATCAATATATTAGTATTTCTATAAAATTAATTACTTTTTTAAAGACTGTTTTGCTTTAATACCATAGATAATGCCTGTTAAGCCAAAAATAAGCGACAAGCCGAAAATAATTCTGTAAGTCATTGGTATCTCTGATTGTTTTACTTCTTCCGGTTTGTCTTCAGTGACCTTAGTAGTTTCTTCACCGGCTATTTTCTCTTCTTCAATAATTAATTCATCATCTTTAAAAAACTTATCAGAAACGTTAACGGTTATACGGTCAAAATGACCCATTTCATCATCAACAGTTACCTCCCAGCTTCCGCTTTCATCAGGTCGGAAAGTGAAAAATCCATGCTTATCTGTGCTGCCCTTTTGATATGTTTTTTCATCTCCGGGTGCAAAAATTTCTACCGATGCATTAACAAGTGGTGCTGTTTTTGTGAAATAGGCATGTAATGTGACTGCCGGGTAATGCTTTTCAACTTCAAATCGTATTGCGTGAGCCATTGTGTTTACACTGAATACTAAAAGCAAAACTGAGCATAGAAAAATTGATTTTGTCATAATGTTTAATGTTTAATGTTAAGTTAGTATATCTGATTTTATCCTTCTGAAAAATTTTACGACTGACAGGGTGACAATTCCTTCAACTATAGCAACTATAATGTATATTGAAAACAAGTATAGTATTCCCCTACCATACCCTGATAGTTGAAACTCAATAGCCATAAGCAGAACCGGTATTATTATTCCAATAAATCCGGCAAAAGCTGCCCTCAGGTATTCCGGCAATGCTTGCTGTCGCCATATAAGCCATGCCACTAAAGCTCCTGCTCCCATATTTATTGCGTTTATACCAACTGATAATAAACCGCCATGCTGGAAGATCATGGATTGAAACAGTATTACGGTAAAAATGACAGGAAACGCCCGTTTTCCCAATATGATCCCGACCAATCCATACAACCCGGGGTGAACTGATGTACCAGCAATCGGAATATGAATTAGTGAAGCTACAAATAAGGCTGCACCGATAATGCCCATTTTTGGGATTTCCTCCATTGTAGTTTTCCTGCTTGACAAATATATTGCTGCCACCGCAACCGCATTGGCGGCTATAGCTATACGTGTGTCAATTATGCCGTCTGCTATGTGCATTTATTTAATGGATTATTTGGTATGTACTTTAATGGTTACACAATACCGATGTGTTACTAAATTTGATAAACGTGCTACAAAGGTAGGTTTTTTTTATAATTGGATGGGGCGAAAAGTTGTTTTTTAATTCTATGGCGATATTTTTTTTTACCATATAAGACATATAAGGTTTGGGTTTTAATACCTGTTGATATGAATAGAAAATTCTCACATGACCTTATATGCCTTAAATGGTAGAATTTATTTTTTGAACCATATGAGTAAATATAAGAACATATATGGAATAAGGTTTAACCTGCTGATGCAAATAGAAAATTCTCATATGACCTTATATGCCTTATATGGAAAAATTTATTTTTTGATTGATCATTAGGCAATGCTTTCAGTGAACACTTAATTACAAATCCTTGCTGTTAATTCTAACTCATCATAAAGCCTGTACATTGACCTCAGTCGTATTATGGGATAGGAGTGGTCGAGGCAATCTTCTACATACTTAAAAGCCTTGTATTTGTTGCCATTCTTTATTTCCAGTTTTGCCTTAAAATATGCTGATTCCCAGTAATACTTTATATCCTTATTTATATCTGTCTTGTTAAAGGCTTTGGCAGCTTTTTCAAATTTTTCGTTTCTATAGTAACACCAACCAAGGAAGTAATAGTATTTATTCCAGAAGCATAATTCAGATTCAATGCTAGTTAGATATTCGTAAAGCACATCCTGATCGTAGTCTCTGTAAAAAACTGAGATCTGATGATCTAGTTGCTGTTCCTGTTCGCTTCTTTCATCTATAAGCACATAATAATGATCATTTTTTTGCGAAGGAATTTCAGTGCTGTTTACCCAATATTCATTGTACTGACAAAGATCCATTTCGGCATAATTTTCCAGGCCATTAATAAAAGCATCCCATTCGTATGTGCCGGGTGTTTTTAGAAATAACCGGCAATACTCAGTAAACTCATCTTCTCCGACTTTATTCATCAATTGGTAAAGCACCAGTGGCGCCTTACGGTATATTATAATATTTCCAAAAGGCGGCACCCTGTTGGCATCAGCAATGGAGTTTTCAAAGCCTCGTATCTCCAGGACTTCAGCAACAGCATTTTCTATATTATCATTAAAGTACTCCTCACCTAAAATGTCTTTGGCAGTGAGCCACTCATAAAGAACAGTTAAACCTTCTGTAAGCATGAACCTGCCCGAGCCGGTTGATTTTATCCTGTTGCCCCACCAATGATGGATAAATTCATGCCATATCAGCGTATACTTGTTGTAATTCTTCATATCCGGTGATACTTTAAAATAGTCCTCATTTATCATTATACTTTGCATCAACCCATATCCTCCGGCTACAATAGGTATGCAATATATATTGAACGATCGCAGTTCGAAGTTCTCAAAAGTGTTAATAATATCCTGCATACCAGCAAAAAGAGTTTCAGAAGTACCTGTAAAAAAATGTTGTTGGGAATTTCTAAAGTAGAGGTTGATATCAATATCGCCAAAGGTTTCCCTGATGATGCCTAAGTCACCGCCACAGATAAATATGTCGTTAAGTTCGTTATCAAAATTTCTAACATGGTAAGAGTTTTCTGATAGTTTCGTTATTTCACCTTCTCCGGCAACAATGCCGTCATTTGATAAATTGACTGTCATCTCTAATGGAGTTTTTTTCACCTGGGGTATTAAACCGCTAAAAACATCGGAAAGTGTCAGCTTGTTACCAAGCACAGGGTACCAAAGGTTATAGAGATGAAACTGATCATTTTCGATGTAATTCTCAAGCAGCGTATAAAAATCACTCCTGCCATTTGACATTTTAATATCGTAGTCAATTGTAATTTCAAATTCATCCTTAGACCTGTTAAGCCTGTTGATAACAAGGTAGTTAACCCTGTAATTAAACATGGGAATAACCAGGGTATGCAGCTTGTAATTATCATGTTTGACCTTATTAACCTTGATCTCATTTATATTTACCTCCTCCTGGAAGCCTAACCAGAATGTGATTCGTCGCCTGCTACCGTTAATTCTGTTGATTGAGTGTGTAGCCGTGTTGTTCAGGCTGTTTTCACAAAAGTCAATGTATAAGATAAAATCCCTGTTTTCTATTGAGAAAAATTTATTGGAGCCTTTTTTTTCAGTTGCCCTGTAGGCTATATATTTTGAAAGGACTCTGAAGGTTGAGCCGTTAATTATTAAAAGATTAGCGAATAAGATTCCAATGATTAATAAAATAGTAATTTTAAAGCGCTTGTTTCTTAGGTTTGTTTTCATGGTTGCAGATTTTTATAGAGAAAACGATAAGAGTAGTGATAGAAATAGTTTCATCATGGTAAAAGTTGAAAAAAACTTGGATTATAAGTGTGTGACGTTTTTGTGTTTCAATTTGTTACATTGTCACAAAATATTAACTTATTGATAAAACCTCTTAATAAAACTAAAAAGCTTAATATCCCAATGAAATCATATTATATTTGATATTACCGTTTATTATATAGAGGATTGTAACGTATATATCTATTTTGGGCTAAAGCCCATGGATGGTGGGGCATATTAAATCCGCAGCATGAATGCTACGGTTATTGATATAGCTATTGTGACTAAATCAACATCAATAATTACATTGCAAAACTATTAGACACCATATTTACATGGTGGCTAAATTAACGGTAATAAATCCGGGGCTTTAGCCCAAGCTTTTTTTACAGACATTAAACAGATATTTAGTGAAGTTGGACAAAAAACATCTATACAGGATGCCATGGTCTTTAAATGAAAGTCCTTCATGGATAATGGAATGAAGACTATGATAATAACTAATGGATACGAATTAACAGAAGCAAGGCTTGCAGAATTGAGAAATACCGGGTAACTGGCTTTGGACAAAAGATTAGAGATTTTGTAATATCCGTTTAACTTACAATATTAATCAAATTTCTTTTCATAAACATGGCAATAAGGAGTACTGCCTTTTTTAAAATAGTAATTCTGATGATAATCTTCTGCATCATAAAATTCAGATGCTGGTGTTAATTTAGTTGCAATATTGTATCCTTTGTTTTTTAAAATACCAAGGTATTTTTCTGCTATGGCTTTTTGATCATCGTTGAGGTAGAATATCTCAGATCGGTATTGATTTCCGATATCCGGCCCCTGGCGGTCAATTTGTGTGGGGTCGTGAATCTCAAGAAATAGCTTAACCAGTTTTTCATAATTTGTTTTTTGGGGATCATAAACCACTCTGACGGCTTCGGCATGACCTGTATTGCCTGTACAAACATCTTCGTATGAAGGATATTTAACGCTACCTCCTGTATAGCCTGATACTACGGCAACAACTCCCGAAACCTTTTTAAGGTAATATTCTACGCCCCAGAAACAACCTCCGGCAAAAATAGCTGTTTCATAAACTCCTTTTTCCAACTTAGCAGGGACAAATTCGAGCGAAATAGAATTGACACAATGTCTTAAGTTCTTTTGAGTAAACTCTTCACCACTGAAAACATGGCCCAAATGACCTTTGCAGTTTGCACAAAGTATCTCCGTTCTGACACCGTCAGGATCAGCCTCTCTAATCACTGCACCGCTAATCTCATCGTCAAATGAAGGCCAGCCGCATTGAGAATCAAACTTATCATCCGAAAGATACAGAGCAGCCCCACACTGTTTACAAATGTAAGTGCCCTCTTTCTTATGATTATTATATTTCCCCACAAAAGCCGGCTCTGTCCCTTTTTTTTTAATTACACGACTTTCTTCCAGGGTAAGACTGCGATATTTATTTGTATGCTTATTGTTCATAATATATATAAACCAATTAAGAGTTATTTTGTTGAAAAATGCTTTAAAAAAAGTATAGTTAAAAATTCATTTTAAACCACATAGGCACATAGTTCACATAGGATACATATAAGATTAAATGACATGTTTTACAAAATTTACCCTACTTCTTCTTTTCAAGCCATTGGTAAAGCTCTTTCAGTCCTTCGCCTTTGGTAGCTGAGACTTCAAAAAACTTCAGGTGGTGGTTTACCTGCAGAGCATACTCTTTTACTTTTTCGATGTTAAAGTCAACATGAGGCAGCAGATCGGTTTTATTAATAATACAAATGTCGGCAGAGTTGAACATGCCCGGATACTTAAGGGGTTTGTCTTCACCTTCGGTAACACTGATTACCGCCATACGATGAGCTTCGCCCAGGTCAAACATAGCCGGGCAGACAAGGTTTCCTACATTTTCAATAATAAGAACAGAATTATTGGTGACATCAAGCTTTTTCACTGCGTTGTTTACCATTTCAGCATCAAGGTGGCAGCCCTGTCCTGTGTTAACTTGTATTACAGGGGCACCGGTAGCGCTGATCCGGTTTGCATCGTTCATGGTTTGCTGGTCGCCTTCTATAACATAAAAAGATATTTTGGATTTCAGGTCATTTATGATCTTTTCTATAAGGGTTGTTTTGCCTGAGCCGGGCGAGCTTACCATATTGATGGCGGTAATGTTTTTCGCTTCAAAATATCCCCTGTTCCTTTCGGCCAACAGGTTGTTTTGTGCCAGCACATCCTGTTCCAGTTGCACCACTTTGGAGTGTGAATGTGAATGCGCATGGTAATGGTGATGATCATGGTCGTGTGAGTGATCGTGATCATGAGAGTGAGCATGTGAGTGTTCGCGTGAATGCTCATGGGCATCCCCCTGTCCGGGGATAGTATATCTTGTTTTATTATCAGGTTGTTCGCAACCGCAAGTTGTACACATAGTGTTGTTGTTTTTTAGTTATGCAAAATTAAAAATTTTCTTAATTACTAATTGTTTAAAAATTCTTTTGGAGTAATGATTGAAATACCACGAAACGGATTTAAAACAAGCAGGTCTTTATCACCTGTAATTATGCAATCGGCTGTACCTGATAAGGCAAGTTCGAGGTATTTGTTGTCTTTTGGATCGCGGCATTCATTTATTTTATGCATAATTTTTATGTTAACAGATTCGAAGATAAAAGAAACAAGGAACTCTTCTCTTTTGATTTCATCTTTAAAATATTTATCAAACTTGGTATTACTGATCGTATTATTTAGTTCTGTTAAAGATTCATTGCTTCTCAATAATGTAATGGTAGGATCATTAACTGCTTTTTTGAAAGCTAAATATGGGAAGGAATGTTTCAGAAGAGCAGCACTTATTAAGACATTATTATCAAAAATTACTCTCATTTATTCATTCTTGAGTAAATCATCTAGTTTCTCTTTTGTAAGTCCTTGCTTTGCAGCATACTCTCCCAGTTCTTCCATTACTTCAAGGACAGGTCGTGGTTTTTTAAGCCAAATATCTATCAGGCGTGACAATTGCTTCTTTTTATCTTCTGGTAATTGTTCAATACGCTTTGCAGTTTCTTCACTTACTTGTAAAGTTATGTTTTTCATGATATTGTATTTCATAAGGTTTAATACAAAAATAAATATTATGTAATTAATAAACTAAATAAGAATGAAAAAACCTTCAAATTCTCATTATATCAATGTTTCTTTAGTGGAACATTTAATTATAATTAGCAATTTTTTTTAGATCAATCAATCTTAAAAGACTTAATCTTTAACTCATTACCCTTGATGATGGTTGTTTTTGATGATTGGCATTTGGGGCATGGGTTTGCGTATCCGGAAGTTTCAAATTGATGATTACAGTGGTTGCATTGAGCGATTGGTTTTATCTTGTTGATCTTAAACTTAACACTTTTTAGCAGGCCGGTTTTGGGTGCGTTGCTTATTGCGAAGTCCAGGGCATCAAATTCAACACCTGCCAGTTCTCCTATATCCATTTCTATTTCATGCACTACTGATGCATTGTGTTTGACGGCGTTTTCTTCTACCGTATCAAGGATGTTCATTACTATTGACAGTTCGTGCATGATGTTTTGTTTAACAAATTCTCGGAAGCTGCTCACCGCTGAGCATATCCATAATTCTTTTTCCTCCAATTGATGTTTTTAGTATTGCTTTGCCGGGATGTTGACCGGTTATTTCGCCTATGACAGCAGCATTCTTGCCAAGGTTGTTTTTTTTCATAACCTCCAATGCTTTATCTGCATCGTCAGCATCAACTACAATCACCACCTTACCTTCATTGGCAACGTAGAACGGGTCGAATCCCAGCAGTTCGCACATGCCTCTGACATTTTCGTCAACAGGCACTTCTTCTTCGAGAGTTTCGACACCAAGCTTTCTGTTTTTTGCTATTTCGCAGAGTACTGTGGCTAATCCACCACGCGTAGCATCGCGCATAGACTTGACTTTTATACCATTATTAAGAACATCGTTTATCAGATGGTTTAGTCCGGCACAATCTGATTTAATATCTGTTTTGAAGCTGCCGAAATTTCTCACAGCCATGATAGTCATGCCATGCTGTGCTATGTGTCCATTGATAATTATTTTGTCTCCTGGTTTTATATGAGAGCCACTACTGATATGTTCATGATTGTCTTCCAACAGGCCTATGCCCGAGGTGTTGATGAATATTTTGTCACATTGGCCTTTACTGACTACCTTAGTATCACCCGCAGCTATTGCTACTTCGGCTTTTGAAGCTTCTTCCGCCATAGCAGATACTATTTTTTCCAGTTCATCCATACCAAACCCTTCTTCAATGATAAACCCAGCACTTAAGTACTTTGGTGTTGCACCCGACACAGCAAGGTCATTAACAGTGCCACAAACGGCAAGTGTACCTATATTGCCGCCGGGGAAAAACACCGGGTCAACCACATAAGAGTCTGTTGTGAAAGCCAGCTTGCCATTGTTAACACTGAGAATGGCAGAATCACTTTGCTGTGCCAGTAGCGGATTATCAAAATGTTTGCAGAACAGTTCCGTGATAAGTGAGTGTGTCAGCTTACCGCCACTGCCATGACCTAATAGTATGTTTTTCTCCATATTAGGAATAATTAATAAATGATAAAAATTTCAAACCGATTACCGAATACTGAATACTGAATACCTAATACCACTTGCTACTCTCATTTGACCCGTCCTAAATTTTCTTTACAGAATTTGTGTTAATAATAAATTTTAATATAAAGAACATTTTTAATAATAATGGATAAAGTTGAACCTGAATTTTG
>SL_5KL_010_SEDDRAFT_10001079_pt1 | contig 16833 bp, 15 predicted proteins | sample SodLakKL_010_SED_FD_9118 | JGI IMG/M metagenome (IMG submission 9118)
GACTGGAGCAATACTCCGGCAATTAAAGTCAGGGATACCAGAACGTGAATAACTTTCAAAACGGTCATCCTCGTGCACCTCCTTCGAACTTTACCATTCCATATTGTAACACAGTCCGGGGAAAAAGACAACAATTACCCCATCAAAAAATCAGGCCGGCCCGTCCGAGCCGGCCCTTTTCTTCTGCCATTTCCTGCTTTTCCCCTAATATCACCCCGCATTGAGAAGAGAAATTCAGCGGGAGGTCTTTTATTTCCTGTATTTTTTCAGCAGGCCGGGCCCGGAATAAATGGCTTCTTCATCCAGTTCCTCCTCGATCCGCAACAGCTGATTGTACTTGGCTGTTCTTTCCGAGCGGGCCGGGGCCCCGGTTTTAATCTGTCCGGCATTGGTTGCCACGGCCAGGTCGGCAATAGTTGTATCCTCCGTTTCCCCGGAGCGATGGGATATCACGCAATTAAATCCGGCCCGGTGGGCCATCTCCATGGCATCCAGGGTTTCAGTCAGGGTCCCTATCTGATTGAGCTTAATTAGGATCGCATTGGTTGCTTTCTCCGTTATAGCCCGCTGCAAAAAATGGGTGCTGGTCACCAATAGGTCATCTCCCACAATCTGCACCTTATCACCCAGGGCTGCAGTCAGGCGGGTCCAGTTTTCCCAGTCTTCTTCGTGCAGGGGATCCTCCAGGGAATAGATGGGATATTTCTGCATCAGCCCCTTATAGTAATCCACCATTTCGGGACCGCTCAACTTTCGGCCCTCTCCCTCCAGGTGATAAACACCATCGGAAAAGAATTCGCTGGCAGCAGCATCCAGGGCCAGCTGGATCTGATCCCCCAGGCTATAGCCCGCTTTTTCCACGGCCTCAATAATGGTGGTGAGAGCCTCTTCATTGGAATCAAGGTGGGGAGCAAAACCGCCCTCATCTCCAATGGAGGTGGAAAGGCCCCTGTTCTGCAAAACTTTTTTCAGGCTGTGGTAAATATCGCTGCCCATCTGCATGGCCTCCTGGAAGGTGCGGGCCCCCAGGGGAACAACCATGAACTCCTGAATATCAATATTATTATCCGCATGCTGCCCGCCGTTGAGAATATTAAACTGGGGAACGGGCAGGTACAATCGGCGAGAACCCCCCAGGTAACGATAAAGGGGCAGGCCCAGTTCATTGGCCGCGGCATGAGCCACAGCCAGGGAAACTCCCAGGATTCCATTGGCCCCCAGGACCTTTTTGTTGTCGGTGCCATCCAGCTCTAGGAGCAGTTCATCTATTTCCGTCTGTTCGGTAGCATCCCAGCCAATTATCTCCGGGGCTATGGTTTCGTTGATACCCCGGATGGCCCGCCTTACCCCTTTGCCCCGGTACCTTTCATCTTCATCCCTCAATTCCAGGGCTTCAAAAGCCCCGGTAGAAGCACCGGAAGGAACTGCAGCGCGACCCCAGGCCCCACTGGAAAGAAAAACCTCCACTTCTACCGTAGGATTGCCCCGGGAATCAATTATTTCCCGTCCCATAATATCGACTATGGTGGTATTGAATTCCATTCCTTAACCCTCCCTTTCAATTAGAGATTTTCCCGTCATGGCCGACGGAATTTCCAGGCCCATTAAATCCAGTATGGTGGGAGCAATATCCTTCAGGCCCCCCTCCTTGCGCAGCCCAACTCCACCCCCGTTGATGAGAATCAGGGGGACCGGATTGGCAGTGTGAGCGGTGTGGAGGGCCCCATTTTCTCTCATTTTTTCCACATTACCATGATCAGAGGTCAAAAGCACCTGTCCACCGCGATCCGTAATTGCAGGAATGAGCTGGGACATACAACGGTCCACTACTTCCACAGCCTGGACCGCAGCCTCAAAATAGCCGGTGTGCCCCACCATATCCAGGTTAGCATAGTTGATAATTAAAACATCAATATCCTGCTCCAGGTATTCCCGGGCTTTCCGGGTAACCTCCCGGGCACTCATTTCCGGCTGCTGATCATAAGTAGCAACTCCGGGGGAAGGCACCAGGCACCTGATTTCTCCCGGGTATTCCTGTTCCTCGCCCCCGTTGAAAAAGAAGGTAACATGGGCATATTTTTCTGTTTCAGCCAGGCGCAGTTGTTTTTTTCCCTTTTTGCTCAGCCATTCCCCCAGGCAGTCTTCCAGTTCCTGGGGCGGGAAAGAGTACCGGCAGATCAAGTTCTTCATCGTAGGAAGTCATGGTCAAAAAATCCACCGCAGGGGCATCATCTCCCCGGTCAAAACCTTCAAATTCACTGCTGATAAAAGCCCGGGTCAATTGCCGGGCCCGATCAGCCCGGAAATTGAAAAATATTATCAGGTCTCCCTCCTGAACCTTGCCCGCGGGTTCGATTATCCGGGGGATAACAAACTCATCCCCATCTCCCTCCTGATGCCCTTCTTCAACTGCCTGCAGAGCTGTTTCGGCCCGGGGGCCCTCCCCCCGAACCAGGGCCTGATAGGCTTTTTCGGTCCGGTCCCAGCGCCGATCCCGATCCATGTAATAATAGCGGCCGCCAATGGTAGCGATCTGCCCCGTTCCCAGGTCATCCATTATTTCTTCCAGTTCAGTCACAAATCCCGGTCCGGAATGGGGAGCGGTGTCCCGTCCATCCAGGATGGCATGGACATAAACCCCGGGCAGATCCTTTTCCCCAGCCACCTGCAGGAGACCCTGGAGGTGGTCAATATGGGAATGCACTCCCCCGTCGGAAAGGAGGCCCAGAAGATGCAGCCGCCCTCCCCGGGCTGAGAGTTTTTCCAGGGCCCGGTTCAGGGTGGGGTTCTGGCCCAGAGTGCCGTCCGCAACGGCCCGGTTGATCCGGGTCAGCTCCTGATTCACCACCCGCCCGGATCCCAGGTGAATATGCCCCACCTCGGAGTTACCCATCTGTCCGGGGGGCAGGCCCACTTCTTCCCCTGAAGCCCGGATACGGGTCCAGGGTTCTTCTTCCATCAGGGAATCAATATAGGGGGTATTGGCCTGTAAGAAGGCATTGTAATCAGGATCCTCCTCGGTCAGCCCCCATCCGTCCAGGATAATTAAAGCTACCTGCTTGGGATTTGCCATTTTATCCCTTCTTTTCCCGGTAAATTAGGCGGGCAAATGTTTCCGCCTTTAAACTTGCACCCCCGACCAGGGCGCCATCAATTTCCTCCAGGTCCATAAAACCATCCACATTGTCCGGTTTTACACTGCCCCCATATAAAATCCTCAGCCCGGAGACAGCCTTCAATTCCTCCCGAATCCGAGCCGCCATATAGCGGGCATCCTCCGGGGAGGCAGTTTGGCCGGTACCAATGGCCCAGACCGGTTCATAGGCCACCGCCAGCCCCGCCAGTTTTTCCGGGGGCAGCCCCTGCAGGCTTTCCTGGAGCTGCTCCAGAACCACCGGCCAGGCCCGACCATCTTCCCTTTCTTCAAGCTGCTCTCCTACACAGAGGATGGGGGTAATACCCGCCTCGATAGCAGCCTGCACCTTGCGGTATATTTCCGGCCCTTCCCCAAATAGGGCCCGCCGTTCAGAATGCCCGATAATAGCATAGCGAACCCCGGCTTCCCGGGCGAAGATCGGGGCAATCTCGCCGGTAAAGGCCCCTCCATTCTCGTAGAAAAGGTTCTGACAGCCCAGCTGCAGGGGAGTATCCTGCACCCGGTCCCCAACCATGAAAAGGGCGGTGGCCGGGGGGCAGACAACTACTTCTCCCGGGAGAGGTGCAATCAATCTTTCCAGGAGGCCCTCAACCAACTGCAGACTGTCCCGACCCCCGTGATGCATTTTCCAGTTTCCGGCAATCAATTCCACTTATTTTTCCTCCTCCAGGGCCCTGAGGCCGGGCATTTCCTTCCCCTCCAGAAATTTAAGGGCTGCCCCTCCCCCGGTGCTGATATGCCCCATTTTTTCCGCTACACCTGCATATTCCACAGCGGCCACAGAATCGCCGCCTCCAATTACAGTCCAGGCCCCACATTCACTCAGGGCCCGGGCCAGTTCGACCGTGGCCTGAGCAAATTCTTCCGTTTCAAATACTCCCAGGGGGCCATTCCAGAATATGGTCCCTGCCTTTTCCAGTTCCTCGCGGAACCGCTTCAGGCTCTGCGGACCAATATCTACTGCTTTCCAGTCGGCAGGGATTGCTCCCTCGGACACCCGACTGGATCCACTTCCATCAGTAGCTGTAGTAATTAAAGGTCCCGGGGAAGAATAATTTCCCGGCCTGCTGAGCGGGCCTTTCCCATTAAATCCCGGGCAGTTTCCACCTGATCTTCTTCAACCAGGGAACCGCCCATATCCCAACCTTCGGCAGCCAGGAAAGTATTGGCCATGCCTCCTCCCAGCACCATAAAGTCCACTCTCTCCAGCAGGGAGGAAATTACCCCCAGCTTGTCCGACACCTTGGCCCCGCCCAGAACTGCGGCAAAGGGGCGGGCCACTTCATCTTCCACCAGTGCCCCCAGGGCCTCCAGTTCTTTTTCCACCAGGAGCCCCGCAGCAGCGGGCAGATAGGAAGCCAGGCCGGCATTGGAGGCATGGGCCCGGTGCAGGGTGCCAAAAGCATCACTGATAAAGATATCAGCCAGCCCGGCCCATTCTCCGGCCAGCTCCGGAGAATTTTCTTCTTCACCGGGGTCAAAACGGGTATTTTCCAGGAGACAGACCTGGCCGGGCTGCAGTTCCCCGACCATTTCCCTGACCTCCGGCCCCCGCACCTGATCACTCTTGAATACTTCCGTCTGCAGCAGGTTGGACAGAACCTGGGCTACCGGGTCCAGGCGTAATTCATCCACCACCTGTCCCCCCGGTCGCCCCAGGTGAGAGAGAATAATAACTGCAGCCTCCTCCTGGAGTAAATATTCCAGGGTGGGCAGGGCGGCCCGGATCCGGGTATCATCCCGGACTTCACCCTCCTCCAGGGGCACATTAAAATCAACCCGGACTATTACTTTTTTCCCTTTTACCTGCAGATCCATCAGTCTTTTATGGGCCACAACCATCACCCTTTTTTCTTAATATATTCGGCCATATCCACCAGGCGACAGGCATATCCCCATTCATTATCATACCAGGCCAGGATTTTCACCATTTGATCTTCAATTACCATGGTCTGGGTGGCATCAAAAATCGCAGAACGGCTGTCCCCCTGGAAATCCTTAGAGACCAGAGGCATTTCTTCATACCCCAGGATACCCTTCAATTCGCCTGTAGCAGCTTTTTCCATGGCCTGATTAATCTTTTCTACAGTAGCCGGTTTTTCCACCTCTGCCACCAGGTCCACAATGGAAACAACGGGGGTGGGCACCCGCATGGCCATTCCATTCATTTTACCCTCCAGTTCGGGCATAACCATGGTTACAGCTTTAGCTGCACCGGTGGTGGTGGGAACAATATTCTGGGCCGCCGCCCGGCCCCGGCTGAGTTTGCCGGCAGGAGCGTCCAGGATCTTCTGCCCCGCTGTATAGGCATGGACGGTAGTCATCAGACCCCGCTTGATCCCAAAATTTTCATGCAGGACCCGGGCCACCGGAGCCAGGCAGTTGGTAGTACAGGAGGCATTGGATATAATGCGGTGTTTTTCCGGATCATACCAGTGCTCATTAACCCCCATAACCACGGTCAGATCCTCTTTTTTGGCCGGCGCAGCAATAAGGACCCGCTCTGCTCCGGCCTCCAGGTGAGCCCGGGCCTGATCGGCATCGTTAAAAACCCCGGTGGCTTCCAGGATTATCTCGGCACCCAGTTCTCCCCAGGGCAGGCGGGAGGGGTCTTTTTCGGAAAAAACCCTGACCTGCCGGCCATCAATTTCCAGGGCTCCGTCCCCAACCCTTACCTGACCGGGAAAACGCCCATAATGGGAGTCATACTGTAATAAGTAGGCCAGGGTCTCCGGATCAGTCAGGTCATTACAACCCACAATTTCCACCTCGGGATTATCCCAGGCATAGCGGAGAGCCCGTCTCCCAATCGCACCAAACCCATTAATACCAATCTTTAACGTCATCAAACATTCCCTCCTCCTCGATTTTTTTGATCATGGCCGCAGCAGCATCAGAATCGGTAATCAAAACATCCTGATAACGGGGGTTTACAGCAGAAATTATCGCCTCTGCCTTTTCCGGCCCCCCGGCCACTGCAATTACCTTTTCAATTCTCTGTAGATCCTCCAGTTTCATACCCACGCTGGGAGTAATATATACGACCCGGCCGTGGGAATTAAAATAGTAGCCAAAAGCTTCTCCCACTGCCTTCCTCCGGCGGATAACTTCCATTTCTTCAGGAGGTAGTTTTCTCCGCCGGGCCATGGCCCGGGCCTCCCCTATTCCGTGGAGCAAAACATCAGCCCTCTTCAAAAGACCCAGGACCTCGGCCACCGCTGGTTCTTCCTGCAGGGCAGCCAGGGTGCGGGGACTGCTGCTTTCGGGCAGGTACAGGAGTTGATAGCGGGCTCCCAGGGCAGAAGCAATTTCTGCGGCAATAGTATTGGCCTCCAGCTCCATACTCTCGCCCAGACCTCCCCGCCCGGGAATTACAGTCAATCCCGGCCTCTTTTTGCGCCCCCGGGGCATGGTTCGAGCAACTCCCGCCAGGGTGGTGCCACCGGTAACGGCCAGGATCCCCCTGTCCCCTATTTCCTTATGGAGATAATTCCCCACCCTGCGGGCCAGCTCTTCACCCCGCAAAACCCGATCCCCCCGGCCGGGAACTATTATAATTTCCTCCAGGCCCAGGTAGCGCTTGAGTATTTTTTCCTGACTGCGGGCCCCTTCCATCCGGGCAATAATTTTTCCCAGGTTGTGCAGGAGTTCTTCCCCCTCACAGGTCAGGACCGCTCCCGAACCGGTATTGGCAAGCAGTCCCTGACTGCCCAGAAATTCCAGGTCTCCCCGCACTTCCCTTTCGGGGCAATCCAACCGGCGGGCCAGGAGTCTTCGGCCCAGGGGTTGAAAATGGTACACTGTCCTCAGGATATCATATCTGCGGAACATCTGCTCCTGCAGGTCGGGGACTATTTTTTCCTGTAGCTCCCACCACCGGGCCATGGATCTTCACCTCCGGGACTTTTTTCGACCGCCGGCTTTTAATCGTCCCGCCTGCGAAAAAATTTTTTCTTCCCTCCAACTAGATTATTCGTTTCCAGCTTCCAGATTCCTGCTGTTTTATCCAGAAAAGAGTTGAGCCCACAATTGATGACCACCTTCCCGGACCACATCAACTACCGGCACTCCCAGGGACTGCAGGGCTGATTGCAGTTGATGGGCATCAACATAACGGGGATGATAATACCGCCCCCGCTCCTGATAATCGGGGAAAAAGGGATTAACCGTAATGGCCCGCAGGTCAAGACCGGACTCCACTCCTATCTCTCCTCCCCTGTCTCGCCAGAGATCCAGAGCCCGGGCCAGGGTTGGCAGGCTTTCTCCCAGAAGGAGGTGGATGGGACTTTTTACAATCAAGCGACAACCCCCGGGGGAGATGGCTCCGGCCAGTTCCAAAAATGCCTCGCCGGTCAGAACCCCCCGGATATAGAGTTCGTTGCGCCGGGCACTCCCATTCTTAAACACCCGGTGAACTGCCGCCGGGCTGAGCAGGGAATCCATTTCCAGCCCTCTCTCGCTGCCTCCGGACAGCAGTTCATAGGAGCTGAGGGTTTTCCCCCGGGGCTGGAGCCGGGGAAGCTGCAGGGCTTTAACCATGATTTCCGTTTCCCGGCGCAGGGTGGGGAGATGAGACTGGCGGGCAGCACCGGTGGCCAGGACAAAGAGATCGGCCCCGGCCAGGGGAGCCATGCGATTTAAAGCTCCATCCACCAGGAGGAGCGGAACCCCGTACTGCTCCAGGGCCCGGGCCCCTTCTTTTAGGTCCCGTCCATTTCCAGGGCCGGCCATTAAAACCCGGCCTTCTTCTTTGACCCGGGTCAGCAGTAATCGCCCCAGGGGAGTCTTCCCCTGCAGGGTCTGCAGAACCTCCAGGCGGGCGGTTCCCCCCTCCAGGCACTGCTCCGCCGTAATGAGGAAGGAATCCCGGGGCAGGGCCAGGCGGGGCTTGGGCAGCAACGTTACCTGATCCAGTTCTTCTCCATCCAGGCCGATAGAAGTTATGGCCGGTGGACTGTTTTCCTCCACTGCCCGGTCAATCAGGGCCATGGTAGTGGTGGTTTTGCCCGTATTTTTGGCCGTTCCTGCAACTCCCAGTATTTTCATCAGCCCGGGCTCACCGTCCCCCGTCCGTTGCGGCCAGGATGGGCTCCTTCTTTTTTGGTGCCCAGCAATCCACCGTAAATACCATCCAGGAGAGAATCCCCCCGGGCTACCTCCCGCAGGACCTGTAGAATATTCTCGGTTAATTCCTCGCCCCATTCCCGGGNCCGGGAAGTGGGCTCCATGCGGGCACTGCCCAGGAAGCGAAAAGCTTCTCCCACTCCCTGCAGGGTATCAATCCGGGCCGGCAGTGAAATGGGACCGCCAGAATAGGCTTCATCGGCGGAAGCAATGGAAATACCCTCAATATCCAGGGAAGCAGCCATGGCCGCATGGAAGGAAGTAGACACCGCTGACTGCACCCGTTCTTCGGTATGGGTCAAAAAGCCAATCGGGGCTCCAGCCCAGATAGGAGCATCAATTATGCCCCGCAGGGCCTGAACCTTGGCTGCATTGTAATCGAGATAATTATCCTCCATCTGCCCACCCAGCATCATCTCCGGGGAATAGCAGAACAATGGCTGCAGGACCGGCTGCGCTCCCAGGGCCAATCCCAGGTGAGTAACAATAAGCATCCCTGCAAAGGCCCGGAAGGCCGGTACCCCTGACAGTTCCTCGTTGGTAGGCATATCAAAGGGCAGTCCATAGTGGGCCGCATATTCCATGGCCTTAAGGCTGTCCGCCAGGAGGCGCTCCGGGTCCGTTCCTCCACTCAGGGACCCGTACACCGGGTTAATCTTGGTCAGATCCGCCCCGGCCTCCCCGGCCAGGAAAACTGTTTCCGGGGTATTGAGGCCCCGGTGGGCCCGCACCTGCCACAGGGTGGATGGTTCCACCGCCTCCTTAATCAGGGCCAGATTTTCCGCGGTCAGCACCGAACCATTTTCTTCATGACTCAATAGGCCGGCCAGTAACCCTTCTGTTTTGGCTCCCCAGGAGGGATCAAAATGGACCACGCCATCAGCACCCCAGGCCTCGGTCCCCTTAATATGGGCTATGTCCATAAAAGGGCAGCCCGTGCCGTACTGGATAAAAACAAGGGGCTGATGGGGCTGGCGCTGTAAAATGCGGGGATGTTCCACCCGGCCCCCGGCAATCATCTTTTCCAGGGCCTGCTGTTCCTCCCCTTCAATCAGGCGCAGGCCCGAGGGCAGAACTTTACTGGCAAAAAACTCCTTAATACTCTCGCCGCTCAGTTCCAGGTAGGAAGCCTGGCCAGCCTGTCCCTGTTCCCGCAGCAGGGCTCTTTTGATACCCGGGGTCTGAACCCGGCGGTACCACTGCAGGGTTTTTTCCACAATCTGATCCAGGAGACCCTCGATTTCCTGATGATGATAGCGGTAGGTCCGTTCCCCGACCAGGTCTCCTTTTTCTTTGCCTGATTCCTCCCGGGTGGGAACATAATCCCGCCCTTCTACAAAAGCCACCGCTTCCTCAATGGGTGTCTTGGGCCCAAAACCCTGATCAAAACCCAGCTCTGCAGCCAGTTCGGGCTTAATGGCCATGCCCCCGATGCCCAGCCGCACCCTGTGGCGAATTCCGGCCCCTTCAACCAGGTCCACGAAACGACCCATTAATTCCGGCACCCCGTAGCCCAGGGTCCGGGACAGAAGAATTACCTCGGCCTCCTGATCCAGGGCTTCCTGGACAATCTCCCCGGGGCTGACATCGGGAGGCAGGAGAAAGGTAGTATGACCGGCCTCCTCCAGGGCATTTTTGATCATTTTCAAACCGATATCATGCACCGGATCCAGGGGTGACAGCAAAACCTTTTTTTCAGTCATTGGGGCCACCTCCCTCCAGCCAGGTATAGCGGTCGCCGGGACGATTGACATAAGCGCGGAGACGAACCCGGGCTCCAATACCCTCCTGCTGAATATAAACCAGGTCAAAATCATTAAAACCCATGCTCTGCATCAGGCCCGCCGCAGTCCGCCGCCCCTCTTCCTCGCTGCTGCAGATCAGGAAAGTTTCCACATCCAGGGCATCAACTACTTTTGATTTAGCGTCCACCATTTTCCCCTCCTCCAATATCCATTTTATTCCAGTAGCGGCGAACATCGCCGATTATTCCTTCAATATGCTCTACCATGGCCTTTTCCGCCCCGGCGGGATCATGCCGGGCTATGGCCTCCAGGACTTTTTTATGATCGGCCACTACATTGCTTCCCACCCGGCGCCGGATATATTCCAGGATAGGGGACAGCTGCCCTTCCTCTCTAATCAGATCCAGGGCCGCCTCCAGTATTTTATTATCAGCAATTTGGGCCAGGAGCCGGTGAAAGGCCACGTCTTCTTCGGCTCCCGGTCGGCAGGTTCTTATTTTCTCCAGGTTTTTATCAATAATGGCCTGGAGTTTTTCAATATCCTCCGGGCTGGCATTCTGGGCCGCCAGGCGGGCAATTTCCCTTTCAATGGCCCGACGGGCTATTAAAATGCTTTCCAGTTCCTCCTGTTCCTGGCCCCGGGTCANCTGCAAAAAACGGTCGGTATCCATTCGCCTTTTCTTTTCTNCCCGCATTTTTTCCAGCATCTCCTGTCCGGTGGTGGTCAAAACCCGCCCCCGGTATCCTTCCCNCCGGGTCCAGCCTTTTTCATCCAGGCGGCGCAGGATTCGNCCCACNGTGGCCTCGCTGAGTTCCCCCAGTCGCTGCTTCAATTCCTGGCTGATGGTCCCCGAACCCACTGCTTCCTGATAATGATCGATGATCTCCAGGACCTGGAATTCTTTTTCGGTACTGTTTTCCATAATACTTCCCCCTGCCTCTTCTAATCATCACCCGGCAATTTCCTACTGTAAAAAAGGCGGCCTTCTCCCCGGGGCAAATCGGTCCCCAACGGATCAAGCCGCCCCGCTTTTCATTGATTTTTTCTACCGGAACAGGTTTTTTCCCGGCCCGGTTTGATTCTGTCTTAGATTATACCCGCATGCTGCCCGATAATTTCCATGAGACGAACCAGGCCCTTAACAGCCAGGCGCATTCTTTCTTCAATCAGGTTGCCCTCATCATCGGTTGTATTCTGGCCGGGAGAAATAAAGATATTGCCGTCATAGGCTATGGTGGGAATTATACCCATTTCCTTCAGACCGGACTGGAGCAGATTGCTGGAGCCGTACATATCTTCAATGGAGAAGATCGGGAAACCAACGCCCTCTCCCTTCCAGGTGGGCTCATAATTAATCTCAACTGTTCCGGAGTTGAAGGATTTAGTAACAATGAAATCATTCCTCAGGCTTTCCGGCAGGGCCTGCAGTTCTTCCTGGACAATTTCATAGATCTGTTCCACCGGTCGGCGGTACAGTTCCGGATTGTCCTTCAGGGCCCGCAGGGCTGCTACCTGTCCCAGGAGGGCTTCTTTACCCGGGTCAAAAATGACATGGGAAGCCTTGCCGTAAGAACCGGTGGTTCCCCAGCGTTCTCCGTGAACCCCCAGGGCCCGGCGCAGGGGCACAATATATTCTTCCCGGCCGATAATGAGCCCGGAAGTTGGAGCTCCGGTGGCTTTATCCATACTGTAAATCATCAGGTCCCCATTATTGCGGCGAATATCAACACCCACGAAGGGCAGACCCCAGGCATTATCCACGATGTAGGGGATGTCAAAATCCCGGGCCAGTTCGCCCAGCTGCTGCTGCAGGCGGGGGGTACCTTCGGTATCCAGATCACCGTAACCATAACCGGGGGTGTCATAACCCAGAGAAGTCAGGCCGTTCAGAGAATCAGCATGTCTTTCCGCTATTTTGCGGATAGAAGCCATGGAACCCTCCACGTCTACCTCGGTGAGCTGGGGGCAGGGATGGTACTTGATGCCGTGGGGTTCATAATTGGCTCCCTTCAACCGGGCCAGGATAACATCGGTATTAAACTGCCGCTTGCCGCTGAATCCAAGTTCACCAGGGGTAGAGCCCCGCTCGGCCAGAACATCCTTGTAATGGGCGGGGAAGGGACGACCATAACTACCCTGATGATGGAGGTGTTTTTCGTAAAGGGCTATATAGCGGGAGCGGTAGTTATCGCCGCGCCCGGTATAGGGGGGGCTGACCAGGACATCAAAAGCCAGCCAGAGTCCTGCTTCACAGGTTGGGGTAGAAACGGCATCAAATTCATCCCCGTAATAATCCTTGACCTGGCCCCTGATTTCATCAACCAGCCCGGCCAGGGGCATTACTTCCCGGGCCCCTTTTTCCGTGGCCTCCATAATGTCGTTGCGCAGGGGCGCAGGCACCCCGGAAATTGCTCCGGTCAGGCCAAACTTTCCAGAAAGCTCAGGACCAATTCCTATGTCGTCAGCAGCTTCCTTGGCCCGGGCAAAAATTTCCCCCTTTTCCAGCATCAGTTTTTTATACATTTGAAATTTGTGCATAATTCACACTCCCGTTTTAAAATGTTTTCTCCGTGCAAAATTACTATTCTTTTAGCTCCACTATCATTTCTACTTCAACCGCTGCTCCCAGGGGCAGGCTGATTGAACCTACAGCAGCCCGGGCATGTTTCCCCTGTTCTCCCAACAATTCCACGCATAATTCCGAGGCCCCGTTTAGGACCTGGGGCTGCTGGGTAAAATCGGGGACACTGTTAACAAAACCGTTTATTTTAACCACCTGTTTTATGCGGTCCAGGTCACCCACCAGGGACTTGATTACTCCCAGGCAGTTGAGAAAACTGATCCGGGCCGCTTCATAACCCTGCTCTACGGTTAAATCCTGGCCCAGCTTACCCTTATATTTTAACTCTCCTTCTGCCATGGGGAGCTGGCCAGCGGTATAGATATACCTTCCGGTCTGGAGGCCGGGAACATAAGCTGCCAGGGGAGTTGGAACCTCCGGCACCTGATAACCCTTAGCCTTGATCCGTTCTTCTAAATTAATCGTTCTCACCTCCTTCTGCCAGAAATTCTAAAGTCTGTCCCAAAGAGAGACCGCGATCAGTCCCGCTTTTAAGTAAGTCAGTCTTAATTACAATATTGAGATGATTGGGCATGTGGGTGCAGTCAAATCCCGCCAGCCTCCCTATTTCTTCTCCATCAACCAGGATCCGGTCTCCGGTAACTGCCACTCCGCCCCGGGCAATTTCCACAAAACCCAGGTAGGTAATATTGTTTACCGTATCACCCGGCCCGGCATCTTCATCGGTTAAAATTATTTCATGGATTTCTCCCGACAGCAGGGCCCGGGAAATGGGTTTGATTAACTCCAGGTTGCGGTCCGAAAAATAGCCCTGCAGGATAACTACCAGCTCTCCACCAATAATCTTTTTGGCCTGATAGGGGTTAAACTGAAAGGCCCCTTTTTGATATGGGTCATTACTCATATTAAAGCCCTCCCCTCATCACTGATGAGTGCCTATGAACCCATTTTACCCTTTCCCTAGCCTTTTGTCCACCCTTTTTTATAATAATCTTTTCCTTTCGCTGGAGGAAGGAATCTGCATCTTCTTACGGTACTTGGCCACAGTTCGCCGCGAAATATCAATGCCTTCCTGCTCTTCCAATTCCCGGGCTATCTTTTGATCGCTGAGGGGGCGATTCTTGTTTTCCGCGGCGATCATTTCCTGGATTAATTCCTTGATACTTGTCGCGGAATGGGATTGAACACCACTGCTGAAAAAATACTTGAGCTCATAAATGCCGAAGGGAGTTTGAATATATTTACCGGTTGTGGCCCGGCAAATGGTGGAAATATGCAGTCCCAGCCGTTCGGCTACATCCCGCAGGGCCAGGGGCTTGAGAAATTTTTTCCCCGAGGAAAAGAATTCGCCCTGCAATTCCAGGAGGGCCTCAGTTATCCGATACAGGGTTATGCGCCTCTGTTCGATGCACCGCAAAAGCCAGCGGGCGCCCTTGAGTTTGCGTTCCAGGAAGGCTTTAACCTCGGGATTATCCCGTCGATGCCACAGGGCCTGATAGGTTCTTCCCAGGTGCAGCCGGGGATAAACTCCCTCATTCATTATGATCCTCCACTCTCCATCAGCCCACTTGAGGATAATATCTGGTTCTAAATAACGGGTCTCGCTTTCTTCGTAGGCAGCCGAGGGATAGGGGTACAGGGAGCGCAGCAGATTAATCCCCCGGGAAAAAGCCTCGGGTCCGAACCGGAACCGGCCGCGGATAGAGGGCCACCTGCCCCGGGTTAAATCTCCCCAGTGACAGTTAATTATTTCCCGGGCCCATTCCTTATCCTGCTCCGGTGCCTCCAGGGCAGCCAGCTGATGGGCCAGGGCTTCCTGAATATTAACTGCGCCGTGGCCGGGCGGGTCCTGTTCCAGCAATACTTCCCGCACTTCTTCGACCTCTGTAGTTGAAACCTGCAGCAACCGGGCTACCTGATGAATGGATAGGGAAAGATAACCCTTTTCATCCAGGGACCCGATCAGGAAAGAAGCAATTCGCTGTTGTTGCTCCTCCGGGAGCAAAAGATAAATCTGGCGGGTCAGGTATTCTTCCCGGGATACGGGCTGGGCCAGTATTTTCTCTTCCACCCGTTCTTCATTGTTCCCCTTAACCTCCTGATTGAAGGCATAATCAGTATTGGCAAATATTTCTTCCCACTCTTCCGGGGAATAATCGTCCAGGCTGATTGTTTCTTCCTGTTCCCCCACCTCCAGGAGGGGGTTTTCCTGGGCTTCCTTTTCCAGTAATTCTTTTAAATCCAGGGTTGAAAGCTGCAATATATTAAGGGCCTGCTGTAAGCGGGGTGTCATGATCAGGCTCTGTTTCTGTTCCAGGCGTAGGTTTAGATCCATCTGCTGCATAAAAGCTTCACTTCCCCTCTCTCCTGATTTCGTCGGCAATCTTACTCAAACGGCGCAGGCGGTGATTGACTCCAGATTTACCCACCGGGGGCCTGCAGTGCTGACCCAATTCCTGCAGCGACAGGTGGGGGTATCGCACCCGCAGGGAAGCAATATCCTGCAGGCCCGGAGGCAGATTATTGAGCCCTCGACGCAGGGCAATTAACCGGATATCCTCCATCTGTTTTAAGGCCGGCTTTAATTGTTTTCTCCAGGTTGGCAGTTTCCCAGTTGACCCGCCGGTTAACCGTTTCCTTCATTTCCTTAAAAACCCGGTTGCTTTCCACGTCCAGGAGCATTTGATGAGCCCCGGTCAGGTTCAAAAAAGCCAGGATATCATCCACCCGGTTCAAATAGACCAGGTGAAAATCCCTCCTTTCCCGGCGGCGGGGAACCAGTTCCAGGGAAAACAGGAGCTGTTCCAGGCCCCGGGCCACTTCTTCCCTGTCGGCCAGTAATTCCAGGTAATAAGCTGATTCCGGGTTGCTGATTGAGCCCCGGCCCAGGAAAAAACCCCGCAGATAGGCCCGGCGAGTCCGGGGATTGCTCAAAATTTTGAGTGGCACCCGGCCCCGGGGCAGGCCTGTATTATCTGTCAATCCCAGTTCTTCCAAAAAGATAGTGAGACCCTGCTGGGGCGGAATGTTCAAACGGTAGCGCTGGGTACTTCCCACCTGACCCCGTTCTCCCACCCTGATCTGGACCTGTAGATCCTCCCCGGCCTTCCGCAGCAGGGCATAAAGCCGTCGGGCCACCTGGGCGCCTTCCGATTCCCAGTTCAGACCCACTCCCGGTCTACCTATATCCAGCCGCCCGCTGCTCAAAAGCAGGGCCGCCAGTTCTGCTCGGATTTCCCCCGGTCCCCCCAGAGGTAGCCGAACCAGCTCATCCTTAACTCTGGCACTGAAAGACATGTTATACTCTCCTGTTCAACAAGCTCCGGAACCCGTTTTGGCGTTTGCTGCGGTAGTGACCCGCAATATTCATAACCTCCCGGGCCAGTTGCGGGGAGTTATGCCGGACATAACTCTCTTCATCAATTAAAGGCCCTTCTATTACCCTGACCCCCTGTTGTTCCAGTTTTTTGCGATCAAACTGGACCGGGTAGGCCCCTTCCTCTTCGTAACGAGAGGCCGAACGAGGATTAATCTTCTTGTTATTAACAATTACAAAGTCCACAACTTTTCCATCTCCGTGTTTTTCTATGGCCTCCAGGTGGGCACTGGCATCATAACCCTGGGTTTCTCCAGCCTGGGTCATAACATTGCAGACCAGAATTTTCTGAGCCCGTGAAGAGCGCAGGGCCGGGGTAATTCCCCGGACCAATAGATTGGGAATAATGCTGGTGTAGAGGCTGCCCGGCCCCAGCACAATGATTTCGGCCTCCTTTATGGCCGCCAGGGTATCGGGATGGGGCTGACAGTTCAGGGGGTTGAGATAGACCTTTTCTATCTGCCGATCGGGCCGGGGAATGGATGATTCCCCGCAGGATTCAGTGCCATCAGTATATCGGGCACACAGCACACAATGAGTCAGGGTTGAGGGCAAAACCCGCCCCCGCACAGCCAGGACCCGGCTGGATTCACGAATGGCAGTTTCAAAATCACCGGTGATCCTGGACATGGCGGCAATAAAGAGGTTGCCAAAACTGTGGCCGTTAAGATTCTGTTCCGGGCTGAAGCGATACTGGAATAGTTTCTGCATCAGGGGCTCGGCTTCGGCCATGGCCACCAGGCAGTTCCGGATATCTCCGGGAGGTAAAACTCCCATTTCATTGCGGATAATTCCCGAGCTGCCCCCATCATCGGTTACCGTAACCACTGCAGTAATATTACTGGTATA
>SL_5KL_010_SEDDRAFT_10001081_pt1 | contig 16800 bp, 10 predicted proteins | sample SodLakKL_010_SED_FD_9118 | JGI IMG/M metagenome (IMG submission 9118)
TCGCGCCAGTCTTCCTTTCCTCCCTCGTAATCCCTGACATTGGTATAGCCCATGTCCAGGAGGAGTCTGGCCGCTCTGGGAGAGGCCTCACAGGAAGAATCTGCGCAGTAGACTACGATCTCGCGCTCCTTTTGGGAGATTCGGTCCGGCACTGCATCCCTCAACTCGTTCCCTGGGATATTGATGGCCCCGGGAATGTGATATTCTTCAAAATCTTCCGAGGGTAGGACCTCGATGAGTTCGAAGTCGTCGTCCCGGTCAATCTTCTCCTTCAATTCGCTTCGGGAGATGATGGGTATGTCGTCGTTCTCGCTCATATTCAGGTCCTCCCTCCGGACAACTGGAGAGTCTTTCGGGCGTCTGTTTTTGTAAACCACTGACAATTGAGTGTTTCGCGTGTCGTCTCAGGAGCCGCAGGCGAGTCCAATGGAGAATCGGGGTCTCAATTCCCGGAAGGTGGAGGTGGGTGCGGCGTTGAGCGGGGAAGCAGGTGACCAGGTGCGACGTCCCTGCGGGTCTGCGCCGGTCCAATCATGAGCGCGGTGGATGCGGTGATCGTGGGAGCTGGTCCCAATGGCCTGGCCGCCGCCATCACCCTGGCGCGGCGAGGAGTCAAGGTGCTGGTGGTGGAGGCAAGAGGGACCCCGGGGGGAGGTCTCCGCACCGAACCCCTGACCCTCCCAGGATTCCTTCACGATGTCTGCTCAGCGGTCCATCCTCTGGCGGTTGGGTCCCCCTTCTTCTCCTCTCTTCCCCTGGGCGAGCATGGCCTTGAGTGGATCCATCCCCCCCTGCCTCTGACCCACGCCCTCACGGAAACAGGGGAGGCGGTGGCGCTCTACAGAGACCCGGTGCGAACGGCCGAGGGGTTGGGGGAGGACGGGGCGCGGTGGCGCGAGCTACTTGAACCCCTGATTCATGATTGGGAGGGCTTTTCCCGGGACGTGCTGGGGCCGGTTCTTCGCTGGCCCGGAAGGCCTCTACTGATGGCTCGCTTCGGACTGCATGCAATCCGCTCCGCATCGGACGTGGCACGGGGGCGTTTCCAGGGCGAGAAGGCCCGGGCCCTCTTCGCCGGATGCGCTGCCCATTCCTTCCTTCCCCTGGAGCGGAGGCCCAGTGCGGCAGTGGGTATGGTCCTGGCAGCTTCAGGCCATGCGGTGGGATGGCCCGTCCCCCGAGGCGGCGCGGCGGAGCTGGCCGGTGCCCTTGTGCGATACCTGGAGAGCCTGGGGGGTGAGGTGGTTACCGGGTGGAAGGTAGAGTCCCTCTCTGAACTTCCGTCCAGTCGGGCCGTGCTTCTGGACCTGACTCCTCGGCAGGTCAGGGAGGTGGCGGGGGCGCAGCTTCCCAGTCGCTATCTGGGTCGTCTGTCTCGCTATCGCTATGGCCCCGGGGTCGTGAAGGTGGACTGGGCGCTGGATGGCTCCGTTCCCTGGAGCGCTCCCATCTGCGGAGAGTCCGCCACCGTCCACGTGGGGGGGCGCCTGGAAGAGGTGGAGGCGGCTGAGCGGGAACCCTGGCGCGGATCGGTAGCGGAGCGGCCCTTCGTGCTATTCTCGGAGCCCACCCGCTTCGACCCCACTCGGGCCCCTTCCGGCAAGGGCATCGGGTGGGGGTATTGCCACGTTCCCCACGGGTGGGCTGGAGATCCGGACCAGGTCGCGGACAGGATCGAAGCGCAGGTGGAGCGCTTCGCTCCCGGCTTCCGGGACAGGATCCTGGCTCGGAGCGTCCTGGGACCCGCCGAGTTGGAGCGGACCAACCCGAATCTTGTGGGGGGCGACATCAACGGCGGACTCCAGGACCTCCGGCAGGTCCTGGCTCGTCCTGTTCTCTCCCTGGATCCCTACGCGACGCCCACGGAAGGCCTCTATCTCTGCTCGTCATCCACCCCCCCGGGCGGAGGGGTACACGGGATGTGCGGATACCACGCCGCCCGGTCGGCTCTGCGCAGAACCTTCGGGGAGTGAGGAAGGGAGTCAGGAAGCTGCCGGGAATCCTCCGGCTCCACCCGTCACCCGTCTGCTAGGGGGCGGAAGAGCGCCAAACGCCAAGCAGGCCCAGTGATCGTCCTATGTCGGCCCGGCTCTGCCCATGGGCGAACAGGAGGAGGCTCCCGTCTTCCTCCTGGACCACATACGGCGACACGACGCGGAGATCGTTCCAGGAACCGGAGCTACCGGGACCCAGAACAGGATTGTGGGGGCTTCGTTGCCACTGAATCCCATCGTCCGAGATCGCCAGCCCCACATAGATGGGGGTGGCGTCCAGATCCAGGGGCTCCTGGTATCCCGAGTACCACATGAGATACCGTCCCCCGACCCGACGCACCATCCCGTGGAGGATTCCCTGGTCCCAACCTTCCAGGTCTCGTTCGAAGACGGGGTTGTCGGGGTGGGGTTCCCAGCTCTCACCCCGGTTGAAGGAGCGGAGGATGCCGATTCCAATGGTGGTTCCCGCTCCTGCGTAGTAGAGGCGCCACTCCCCGTCAGGCATTTCCAGGAAGTGGGGTGATGTGATGAAGGCATGGTCCCATGCCTCAGGGGCCGGGCGGTAGATGGGCGCTACCGACTCTTTCCACACCACGCCTTCGACATCCACCGAACGGATCTGCCCGAACGCCGGGTCATCGAAGAAGGAGGTTTCGTACCCCAAGTACCAGAGGGTCCATCGTCCGGCCTCCGGGTCCCAGCGGGCGTCCACCGTCTCCCGGTAGCGGTCCCAGCGCCCATCCCTCAGTTCGAGCACCGGCCCGTCGCCCGGCTCGAGTCTGAATGCCAGCGATTCATCCAGCAGCCCCCTGCCCACCACCGGCCCCCCCAGGTCCCCTCCCGTGCTGAACCAGAGCTGGTAGCCACCATTCGGCAGGGAATGCACGGCGGGGTCCGTCAGACCCAGGCAGTGCCAGTCCGGGCAGGGCGGGATAGGTAGAAGCGGATTTCCGGGCAGTTCTTCCCAGACCACCCCGAGCACCTCCTCCAAGGGAATGGAGTCAGGATCGGGCGGCTGGAACTCCGAAGGGACGGCGGTTGGGGAGCACCCCGCCGCCAGGGACGGGATCGCCAGGACGGCCAGGAGTGTCGCCGCCCCCCGGGATTTGCTCGCCCGGTGGCGGAATCCTCCGGGGGTCACCGGATCCCCATGATCCCCCGGGTGGCCTCGACCAGGGCGGGACCGTCATAGGCGATCCCGTCCTTCAAGACCCAGACCACGTTCCGGATCTCCTCGGGCCGCTCTACCGGATCACCATTCAGCACCACCAGATCAGCGATCTTCCCGGGCTCCACCGATCCCAGTTCATGGTCGTTGCCCAGGATCCGGGCACCGTTCAGCGTCATGATCTGGAGGGATTCCACAGGGGAAAACCCGGCCTCGATGAGGAGTTCGTGGTTTCTCTGATCGCCGAATCCCGGGAGGGCACCGCCATTCCCGGTGGCATCCACCCCCGCCGCCAGCAGTCCCCCGGCCCGGACGAAGGCCACCTCGAAGTCCTGGGCCTTCCGAAAGACCTGGGGCATGATGGATCGATCGGCATTCGCCTCGATGGCCCGGCGGGTGGCCATGTACTCGGCGAAGGCTTCCGGCGCCAGGATCCGTTCGTTTCGCTCCTCAAGCGGGGGACGGCCTGGCACGGTCAGCTCGTAGACCGCCAGGGTAGAGGTCATGGCCACGCCGTTGTCCACCATATCCCGGATCGTCGCCTGGACCTCCGGGGAGTCCATCTCCAACTCCCGAAGCGACTCCCTGAGTCCGGTGGGGCACTGGTCCGGCTCCCGGCCCGGTACGAAGTCCGAGTTCGTGAAGAGCCCGTGCTCCAGGTTGTCGATTCCCAGAGCCACCGCCTCCCGGTACGAGACCGAACAGAGGTGGCCGGTGAATCCCAGCCCCCGGCTATGGGCCTCCTGGATGGCAGCACCCAGCGCCTCACGGGAGATGCGGGTGTAGGCCTTGAACCAGGTCGCTCCCTCCTCAGCCCAGTACGCCACCACCCGACGGGCGTCTTCCGCGGTCTCGATCCCCATCATGTGGCCGCTGCCACCGATTCCGGTGAGGTAGGGACCGGTGATATGCATGCGGGGGCCTGGGATCCGGCCGTCCTCGATCCCACGCTTCATGTTGATTTCGCTGTAGGGCGAGGCGGCACCGGTGGTGCGGATGGTGGTGACCCCGCTCCCCAGGTAGAGGCGCGGTGCCGAGAAGTCCAGTTGGACGCTCCGCCCCGAGGTCGTGTAGAAGGTGTGGTTGTGCATCCCGATGAGCCCGGGGATCACGGTGTGACCGGGAAGGTGGTAGACCTCCGCATCCGTCGGCACCTCCACCTCCGAGGTTGCACCCACCGCGGCGATGCGCCCATCCCGGATCAGGATGGTACGGTCCGTCACCGGATCGGCTCCGGTCCCGTCTACCACCGTCACTCCGGTGAGGGCCATGACCGGAGCATCCGTCACCACGTACTGCCGGACCTCCTGGGACATCTCCTGGGCTCGCTGGCCCCACAAGTCTCCAGGAGTCAGGCCAACGAGCATCACGGCCAGGAATAGGGCCGAAAGGGCCTGGCCCAGATAGAAACGGTAGCCGGACAGAGTGGCTCTGGAGGTCGACGGGGTCATGGGTGCTTCCCGGAAGAAGGTCGAAGGTGAAGGGAGAGGGCCCAAGGGGATCGGTTCAGCCGTGCGCCGGGAGCGGGGTGGTCAGTCCCGGTCCGTGGATTCCTCCACATGGAAAACGGCCATCATCCCCGATTCCAGATGCTCCGATATATGGCAGTGGATCATCCACGGGCCGGGGTTCGTCATCTCAACCACAAGATCCACCGTGGAGCCCACCGGCACCAGTACCGTGTCCTTCCACGCCAGGTGCTCCACCGGCTCCCCGTCCACCGCCGTCACCAGGAATCTCTGCCCGTGGAGGTGGATGGGGTGATGCATGGGGTGGAGCCCATTCCGGTCGTTCACCAGCCGGATCCTCACCTCCTCCCCCAGTTGAAAACGCCAGTCGATGGCCATATCCCGGAGGCCGGTCTCCGGATCCCGGAGGCTCCAGCGGGCCATATCCCCACTCACCAGCCAGTCCATATCGGGCATGACTCCCTCCCACTCCACCGGAGGGCGGTAGGTGGCCTCCCATCCCAGGAGGGGGTCCAGGGGGAAGGGGAGCTCCGTCACCTCGAGCTCAAGGATCAGGCTGTGGTCCGGCTCTCGCTCCCGGTGTCGCTCCGCCAGCGACTCCACCTCGGCAACCAGCCCGGCGTGGCTCCGGGTGGCGGTGAAGTCCTGAGCGCGCTCCGCCGCCCCGGCCACCGGGGTTCCTTCCACCCGGATCACCCCCAGGGTATCGACCCGGGGGAAGAAGCGGGCTCCCAGGTGATCCAGCCCCTGCACCCGGTTCTCCAGCACCACTGTTCCCGCCTCCGGGAGGTGGAGTTCCACGGACCACCGTTCGGCCGGCACCACCACAGCGCTCTCCACGTGGACGCTCCGGGGTAGGGCTCCTACATCGGATCCCACCACTCGGAGGGGGAGGGCGCCGGCAAGGCCGTGGGCCGAGAGGTTGTAGCTCCGGGTCGAGCTCACATTGTGGAGGTGGAGGCGGAGCGTCTCGCCGGGGTGTGCCGTGGCCTCCCACCGAGGAGCGCCGTTCACGGTGAGGACATTCCCGAAGCGCCCCATGATGGCGTGGATGGGGGCCTCCCGGCCGTAGGGGACCGGTCCCTCCGGACCCACCAACTGGTCGTCCAGGATCAGCGCCACTTCCCGGTCCACTGGGGAGTAGCGGTCCCCCGGGTCCCGAGGGCGCACGTGGATGGTCCCGGCCATCCCCATATCCTGCATCACATCTTCCCGCAGGTGGGGGTGATACCAGAATATCCCCTCGTCCGGGAAGTAAAGCTCATAGTGGAAGCTCTCTCCCGGGGGGATGGGATCCTGGGTCACACCTGGCACGCCGTCGAAGCGCCAGTCCAGCCGGAGCCCGTGCCAGTGTACCGCAGCCGGGAGGGGGGTATGGTTCCGGAAGACCACATGGAGGGTGCTCCCTTCTTCCGCCACGATACGCGGCCCCGGGATCTGACCGTTGAAGGCCCAGCCGGGCTCGGGCCTTCCGTCGACGATCCGGGTCACCGGCCCCGCCTCCAGAACCAGGGTATCCCCGTCGGCAACCTGTACGATTTCCGAGACCCGTGCAGCCGGAGCTCCCACCTCGCCGGGAAGGAAGGGGGAGACACCGGGCTGCAGCCTCATGATCTCATGGGGCATGGAGATCTGCGGATGCATATGCGGCGGTCGCCACCGGGAGACGAGACCGGGCGGGAGGGCCTCCGGTGGGACGTGATGGGGATGGGCCGGATCCACTGCGGCGTGGCGGTGAGGTGTTTCGGCGGAGGGGTGTTCCCGGGCGCCATGGGGATCCGGCTCCGGGTCGGGCTCCCCGTGGTGCCCGTGGTGCCCGTGGCCCCCATGGTGCGTCCCATCCTGCCCCGGAGTCATCTCTGCCAGGATGACGGGGATGTCGTGGGGCCTGAGGATCATGGCGGGCGACGTGCCCCGGAGCACCAGGGGCCCGGTGCGCTGGTCCACCGGATCCGGCCCCTCCGCCGAGATGAGGAAGAGGAAGGTATTGAAGCCGCCCACCTCCAACCGGGTACGTCTCCCTTCCAGTTCACCCAGCGCCACCATGGGTGAGAGGATGGGCGGGGCGATCCAGGTTACGTACCGGGTGTAGGGACCCAGCTCCGCCGGGTCCGGGAGTCCTTCCACCTCCACCTCGAACCGAAAGAGGTGGACCCCGTTCCGGTCCACGGCAGTGCCGAAGGGGGTGGGGGCCGGGAGGAGGCGGACCCACCCGGAGGCCTCAGGGGCCGCCGTCCCGGGATAGAGCCGGATGCAGCGGTCTTCGGGGGAGGGGAGCCCCCTGACGGCGTGCTCCCGCCGGTCCAGATCGCAGGGAAAGGGCTCCTGACCGGGGCCGGCGGTGATCCCGCCTCCCAGGATCGCCGCCAGGAGCACCCCCGTCTGGAGCCCGAGGCCGATCATGGCGGACCGCCCGTCAGTTCTCCACCGCTGCGATGACCGCCGCGATGAAGTCGTTCAGGGGTCTCCCCTGGATCCAGCGCACCACCACCACCAGATCGTTCTCCGGATCCACGTAGACGATGTTGTTTCCGGCCCCCACATGGCGGTGGGCCGACGGGGGAGCGCTAGGGATATCACCCCCATCCAGGTTCAGGAAGTAGTTCATGAACCCGTAGCGGGGGTTCGCGTCCCCGGGGGTCTTGGCCTGGTCCAGCCAGGCCTCCGAGAGGATCCGCTCCCCGTCCCACTCCCCGTTCCGGAGGTGGAGGAGTCCGAAGCGGGCCATGTCCCGGGCGCTGATGAACATTCCGCCCCCCCAGTGGGCGCCTCCGCTCACGGACTGCACCCGGACGCCGTCCAGGTGCACCCACGAGTTCTCATACCCCGTCCAGCGCCAGGTGGGCGATGCTCCAATGGGGTCCATGAGGTGCTCCCTGAGCACCCGAGGGAGAGGCTCTCGCCACACATTCAGTGCCGCCAACGCCAACAGGTTCACTCGCACATCGTTGTACTCATAGACCTCGCCGGGCTCGTGCCGCTCCCGGGTGAGCCAGCTATCCGCATCCTGGGAGGGACGGTCGGCCCAGTCGGGCTTGCACCAGAGCATTCCCTCCCAGTCCGAGGTCTGACGCAGAAGGTGATCCCAGGTGATCCGGGACGCCCGCTCCCCGGCGAAGGGCTCGAAGGGCGCCGCCACGGCGGGGAAGTCGCCCTGGGGCTGCCTGGGCGCCACGCACTCGGGGCGGTCCACCTCGATGGGCCCCATGAGTTCCCCAACCGGTGCGTGGATGTCAGGGATGAGCCCCCGGTCCCACGCCAGCCCCACGGTGGCGGTCAGGAAGCTCTTGGTGACGCTGAAGGTGTTGTCGGCCCGGTGGGGCTCTCCCCACTCCGCCACGATGTAGCCGTTTCGCACCACCACGGCGGTGGGGTCACCCCGGGTGCGGAACGGACCCACCTGCTCGCCGAAGGGCTCCCTGGCGAAGCTGCGCTGGTGGGCCAGGGAGAGGTCCCGGGGTGCAGTGCTCTGCCCCTCCATATGGATGCGGCGAGCCTCTTCCAGCGCCTCGGCGTTCATCCCAACCGTCGCCGGATCCACCACCTCCCACGCACCGGCGGGGGGGAAGTAGGGGGTTGATCCCGGTGTTTGGGCTTCCAGGGATGGCACCGCCGCCAGCCCCAGGGCCACCATGGCCAGCGCCACGACCTTAATCGACCCGGGGGAGTTTGCCGGCACCCAGGGCCTCACGATCCCTCTCCCTGCAGGAGGCTGGCCAGCGCCTCGCCCAGGTGTTCCTCCAGAAGATCCCGGTACCACTGGGAGCCGGTGAGGCCCCCGTCCCGCTGGAAGAAGGCTTCCATGGGCTCGCTCCAGTCGGAGGAGTGGGGCATGATGATGCCGAACTGCTCCGAGGCGTCGTCGCCAACGGCATGACGGCGGAGGGGCTCACCCTGCTCCACCGCCCGCCAGTAGTTGTAGACGTCGATGTAGCCGAAGTAGCCGTCTCCGGAGGCCACGGCTCCCACGAGTTGATCGTTGGTGGAGATGGTCATGGTGGGCATGTCGGGGAAGTAGCGGTCCCGGAGGTCCTCCATCCGGGTCTCGTGCAATGTGCCGGTGTACATGAGGCCCGTGAGGTCGCCGAAGGTCTCGGGGATCTCCTCCATGGAGGCCAACTCAGGCACGTCTTCATGGGTCATGAGGATGGCGATGTTGTCCAGATACGGCGGGGAGAAGTTGAGCTCACTTCGCCTAGGCTCGGTGATTGTGACGTTTCCGATTCCGAACACCCCGCCTTCCGAGTAGCGAACTCGCTGGTAGAAGGTGGGCCAGTGTTCTTCCTCCTGGAAACGCACCGAAACGTCGAGTCCGTACTCAGACTCCACAAAGCGCCCGAACTCCCGGAGAAGCTCCACCGTGACACCGGTGAGCCGTCCCGTGTCGTCGGTCCCGGCAAACCCCGATGAGGCCACATAGAGGACGTGGATCTCCGCCGCCCCCGCCTCCTGGGCCTGGGCGAAGCTGGGGCCCGAAAGGGGTTCGATCCCATCCGGCGCCATGACTTCGGCTCCGGCGGCCACATCGTGGGTGGCGGCGAGCCGGTCCATGTCGTCCGGGTCCTCGCATCCGATGAGGGCAAGCGCCGCCAGGGGAAGAAGACCCAGGAGGGGGGTTGAGCGGAGCGTCGGCAGGGGAGCCCGGGAGCGGCTGCCCTCCCCGCCGAACTCTGCGCCTGCCACCTCCGACCTCAGGGCTCCACGCTCTCCCATGGAAAGGGGGCTCAGGATGGGGTGGGTCGATTCGGTCTGCCTCATGCTGCTTCTCCCAGATTCCGGCGAATGAGGGCCTCCGGGTCCGGCTCCCGCCCCATGAAGGCACGGAAGAGGGCGTCGGGTTCGTCCCGGTCTCCGGCGGACAGGATGGTTTCCAGGTAGCGAAGGCCCGTCTCTCGATCGAAGAGGCCTCGCTCCAGGAAGCGGGTGAACAGGTCCGCCTCCATGACCTCGGACCACAGGTACGAATAGTAGGAGGCGGCGTACCCTCCCGAAAACAGGTGGAGGAAGGAGGGCAGGGGGTGGGCGGCGGCAAACTCCCGGTCCGCCGAATAGGGAACCAGGAGCTCCGTCACCCAATCTACCGGGTCCCCGTCCCGTTCCGGGTCGAAGCTCGTGTGGAGCGAGAGGTCCAGAAGCCCGAAGGTGAGTTGACGCATCTGGGCCCATCCGCCCAGGAACCGTCGGGCCCGCACCATGCGGGAGTGGAGTTCGTCCGGCAGGGGCTCCCCCGATTCCCAGTGGCCGGAGATGACGTTCAGCGCCTCCCGCTCCCACGTCCAGTTCTCCATGAGCTGGGAGGGCACCTCCACCCAGTCCCACGCCACGTGGATGCCGCCCCGGGAGGGGATGGGGACCCGGGAGGTGCAGTGGTGCAGGAGGTGGCCGAACTCGTGGAAGAGGGTCTCCACATCCCGGTGGGTGAGCAGGGCCGGGCGCCCTCCGGTGGGGGGCGGGAAGTTGGCGCAGATCACCCCCAGATGGGGCGAGAGGCGGCCTTCCCGATCGGGGAGCCCGTGGATGAAGTCGTTCATCCACGCCCCCTGCCGCTTCTCCGGCCGGGGGAAGAAGTCGGCGTAGAAGGCACCCACCAGCCGGCCGTCCTCGTCCCGGATCTCGTAGTAGCGAACATCCGGATGCCATACCTCCTCCCGCTCGACCTGGGTCACCTCGAGGCCGAAGAGGTGCGAGGTGAGGGTGAACATCCCCTCCACCACCCGCTCAAGCGGAAAGTAGGGTCGGAGCTCCTCCTCATCCAGTTCGTAGCGTTCCTTCCGGAGCTGCTCCGCCAGGAACGAGACGTCCCAAGGGCGGAGGCTATCGAGTCCCTTCTCCCGGGCCGCTTCCCGGAGGATCTCCAGGTCCCTCTCCCAGTAGGGCCGGGTCCGCTCCGTCATTCCAGCCACGAAGTCCCGGGCCCGCTCGCCGCTCCCCGCCATCTGCTCTTCCAGACGGAAGTCCGGGAAGTCCGGGTAGCCCAGCAGGCGGGCCTTCTCCTGCCGGAGCTCGAGGATCCGGGGGATGAGGGGACGGTTGTCCCAGGGTTCTTCCCGGCCCCGGGCCAGATAGGCCTCATGGATTCGGTTCCGGAGCTTTCGGGAACGGGCGTGCTTGAGCACCGCCTGCACCGAGGGGGCGTCCAGGGTCAGGACCCACCCCTCAAGCTCCCGGTCCTGAGCCGTCCGCCGGAAGCGTTCCATGGCGTCGTCAGGGATTCCGGCCACCTCCGAGTCGTCGGTGACGTGGTGCGACCAGTCGGCGGTGGCGTCCAGGATGTTCTCGCTGAAGCGCTGCTGGAGCTGGGCCAGCTCTACCTGTATCTCCTCGAGCCGCTTCCGTCCCTCGGCGGGGAGGTCCGCCCCGGCCCGCTGGAAGTCCCGAATGGTCTTCTCCAGATGCCGTCTGGCCAGGGGGTCGAGTTCGTCTTCCCCCGCCTCCAGGGCCGCGGCCGCGGCCTCACCATAGGCCCGCAGCCGTACCCAGAGTCCTTCGTGGAGGAAGAGCCGGGTCCAGAAGCTGGACACCTCGGGAAGCACCTCGCTCCACGCCTCCCGGAGTTCGGGGCTCTCCTTCACCGCCAGGAGGTGGTGGACGGGGGTCGTCCCTTCCGCCACCCGCCGGGTCAACTCATCGAGCCGGCCCAGGGTGTTCTCCCATGTGGGTGGGGCATCGTCCGCCGCCAGGGCATCGATCTCACCCTCCGCCTCCTCCATGAGCTTCCGGATTCCCGGGACCACATGGCCGGAACGGATCCGGTGGAAGGGGATGTGGAAGGATCCCTCAAGAAGAGGGTTGGGCTCGGCACCGGATCCTTCGGCGGGGCCGGCTGCTGCTCCCGTGCGGGGCTCGTTCTCTGGCTCGGTGGGGGTCATGGGCTCAGGGTGCGAGGAAAGAGAAGGACCGCAGAATCCACGGAAGATGGTGAGCCGCTCCCGGGAAGGCGAGTCAGCCCTCCGCCAGGAGGTGCCCGAAGTGTCGGCGAGCGGTCTGGACCTTGGGATCCACCACAAGGCGGCAGTAAGCCTGACGAGGATTTCGGTCGTAGTATCGGTGGTGCTCCCGCTCGGCCCGGTGGAAGCCCTCGAAGGGGGCGAGCTCGGTGACGATGGGGTCGTCCCACCCCTCAGCCTCTTCCGCCATCACCTCCCGAGCCACGGCGGCCTGGTCCGGGTCGTGGTGCAGGATGATGGAGCGGTACTGGGGACCCACATCGGCCCCCTGTCGGTTCAGGGTGGTTGGGTCGTGGATGGCGAAGAAAACCTCCAGAAGCTGGCGGAAGCTCACCTCCTGGGGATCAAAGGTGATCTGCACCACCTCAGCGTGCCCGGTGGTCCCCCGGCACACTTCCCGGTAGGTGGGACGAGGGTGATGGCCCCCGGCGTACCCCGAGACCACGTCGTGGACCCCCCGGAGCCGCTGGAAGACCGCCTCCAGGCACCAGAAACATCCGCCACCGAGGGTGGCGAGCGCGGGGGAAGGTGGGGCTGCTTCGCTCATGGGCATCTCCCGTGGGGTTGGGGGCCGGCTCTGGTCATGGGGATTTCCCATGGGATTGAGGGTGCTGGGTCACCCGGCCCGGGTCATGCGGATCCGACCGGGACCCAGTACCTCCTTCAGTTCACCCAGGAGGCGCGGGGAAGGATCCACCGTGAGGGAGCGGGACCGGAGCCGGGCTTCGAGCCCTCCCCCGTTGGCCAGATGAACCTCCAGCGGCGCCCGTCCCAGGTTGTTCTCCATGGCCTTCCGGGCCCTCTGCACCTCCTCGTCCGAGAACCCTTCCCCCGGATCCACGGTAATGGCCAGCGCCACCCGCCCGCTCCGGCTCACCGCCTCCAGGGATTCGGCGTCGTCCAGGAAGATGGGAGGATCCTCCTCATCCCGCTCGCGCCCGGAGACCTTCCCCCGCACCAGCACGACTGCGTCCTGCTCCAGGACCTCCTTGCACCGCTGCCAGGTGTCCCGGAAGGCCAGAATGGTGGCGGTGCCGTGGAAGTCTTCCACGGTGATCTTTCCCCACTCCGAGTTGTCCCGGCGGGAGAGCTGACGGGCCACTTTGGTGACGACACAGGCGAACTCCACCTCCTCCCCGGCGAACTCAGCCAGATTCGAGGAGTTGGCCGGGCCGAAGGCGCGGACCAGCTCCTGGTGGCGATCCAGGGGGTGGCCGGAGATGAAGAACCCCAGCGCCTCCTTCTCCCGGGCCAGGCGGTCCTGCTCCGGCCACTCCGGAACCTCCGGTAGGGTCGGGTCGGGGCGCTCCACCCCACCCAGGGCGGCGTCGAAGAGGGACGCCTGCCCGGCGGCGGCCTCGGCGGCCCTGGCCTGGACCTCCCCGTAGGCGGCGTCGAGCCCGGCCAGGAGCTGGGCCCGGTGTCCGAACCCGTCCAGGGCCCCGGCGGTGATGAGTGCCTCGCACGCCCGCTTGTTCAGCGCCCGGAGGTCGATGCGTTCCAGGAAGTCGAAGAGGCTAGTGAATGGCCCTCCTTCCTCCCGAGCCTCCAGGATGGAATTGACTGCGCCGGCCCCGACTCCCCGCACCGCACCGAGCCCGAAGCGGATACGGCGACCGTCGGTGACGGTGAACTTCCACCCCGACTCGTTCACGTGGGGGGGGAGAACCACCACCTCCTCCTCCAGATGGGGGAGGTGGCGGGGCAGGTCCCGGCACTCGCCGATGTACTTTACCACATCGTCGGTCTTGTCCAGCACCGACGAAAGGAGGGCGGCCATGAACTCGGCCGGGTAGTGGGTCTTGAGCCAGGCCGTGTGGTATGAAAGGAGGGAGTAGGCGGCGGAGTGGGAGCGGTTGAAGCCGTAGCGACCGAAGGTCTCGATCTGCTCCGCCAGGTCCTCCGCCAAGCGGCGGTCCACGCCGCGCTCCACCGAGCGCTCAACGAAGCGGCCCAGCTCCTTCTTGATGAGTTCGGCGATCTTCTTCCCCACCGCCTTCCGGAGCACGTCGGCTTCTGCCAGCGAGAAGCCCGCCAGGATGTTGGCGATCCGCATCACCTGCTCCTGGTAGACGATGACCCCGTAGGTGGGCTCGAGGGTCTGTTCCAGGTCGGTGTGGGGGTAGGTGACGGCTTCCTTACCCAGCTTCCGGCGGATGAAGACGTCGGTCATTCCCGAGTCCAGGGGACCGGGGCGGATGAGGGCGTTGGTGGCCACCAGGTCTTCGAAGCGGTCGCAGCGCATGGCCCGGAGCTTCTCGGTGGCCAGGTTGGACTCGAACTGGAAGACGCCGGAGGTGCCGCCCCGGGCCAGCATCCGATAGACCTCCGGATCGTCCATGGGGACGTCGTCCATGGACCCGTAGACCTTCCCGGTGCGGGGGTGACGGAGCTCGCCCACCCGGGCCCGGACCATCTCCACCGCATCGGAGATGACGGTGAGGGTCTTTAGGCCCAGGAAGTCCATCTTGAGCATCCCGGCGTCTTCCAGGCAGTTCATGTCGTACTGCGTGACCGTCACCGCCTCGCCGTTCTTGCCGCTCCCCTTGGTGTTCTGCACCGCCACCGGGACGTACTCGTCCAGAGGGCCCGGGGCGATGACCACCCCGGCAGCGTGCACCGACGCGTGGCGCGAGAGCCCCTCCAGCGTCATGGAGTAGTCGAAGAGCTTCCGGTGGCGCTCGTCCTGGCCGTAGAGAGACTTCACCTCGGGGAGGGCGTCGATGGCCTCCTTCACCGTCATGGCCTGCCCCGGGGCGTTGGGGATGAGTTTGGCGATCCGGTCCGTCTCGGAGGGCTCGAAGCCCAGGGTGCGCCCCACGTCCCGGATCACCGCCCGGGACTTCATGGTCCCGAAGGTGATGATCATCCCCACCGCGTCCCGGCCGTACTTCTCCCGGACGTACTCGATGACCTCCCCCCTGCGCTCGTAGCAGAAGTCGATGTCGATATCCGGCATCGACACCCGCTCTGGATTCAGGAAGCGCTCGAAGAGGAGGTCGTACGCCAGGGGGTCCAGGTTGGTGATCCCCAGGGCATAGCTCACCAGTGACCCCGCCGCCGAGCCTCGCCCCGGCCCCACTGGGATCCCCTGCTCCTGAGCCCAGCGGATGAAGTCCCAGGTGATGAGGAAGTACCCGGAGTACCCCGTCTCCAAGATCACTCCGAGCTCGAAGTCCATCCGCTCCTTCACCGGCTCCGGGAGCGGGTCTCCGTAGCGCTCTTTGGCTCCCTCGGTGGTGAGGTGGACCAGGTACTCCTCCTCCGTCTCCACCTCTTCCGGGAGGGGGAAGGCCGGGACGTGGTAGGTCTTGTCGAAGGTGAGATTGACCTCGTCACCGATCCGTAGCGTGTTCTCAATGACGTCGGGGCGGTCGGGGAAGGCTTCCCGCATCTCGTCGGGGCCCTTGAAGTAGAGCCCCTCGTCGTAGCGCATCCGGTCCGGGTCGGCCTTGTCCTTCCCAAGCCCGATGCAGAGAAGGGTGTCGTGGGCCTCGTGGTCTCCGCACTCCAGGAAGTGGGCGTCGTTGGTGGCCACCACCGGGAGGTCCAGATCACCTGCAAGGTCGAAGATCTTCCGGTTCAGTTCGGCCTGCCCCGGGGTCCCGTGGGCCTGCACTTCCAGGTAGTACCGGTCCGGGAAGGCGTTGGCGTACCACTGAGCCGCCTCCCGGGCCACCTCATCCCGCCCTTCCATGAGGTTCCGGGCCACCTCGCCAGCGAGGCATGCGGAGCTCACGATGAGCCCGCCGGAGTGCCTGGCCAGGACCTCCCGGTCGATGCGGGGCTTGTGGTAGAAGCCTTCCGTGTACCCGATGGACGAGAGCTTCACCAGGTTCCGGTACCCCTCCCGATCCCGGGCCAGGAGAACCAGGTGATAGTAGTTCCGCTCCGAGCTCCCCCGGCTCCGGTCGCGCCGGTCGCCGGGGGCCACGTACGCCTCCATCCCGATGATGGGCTTGAGCCCTTCCTTCCACGCCGCCTTCTGGAAGGCCCAGGCGCCGTACATGCATCCGTGGTCGGTTAGGGCCAGCGCCGGCATCTCGTAGTGGAGTGCTCGGCGGACCAGATCCCCCAGGCGGTTGGCGCCGTCCAGGAGGGAGTATTCGGAGTGGGTGTGGAGATGAACGAAGGACACGTTATGGATGGCACCGGAAGGTGTTCAGGATGTTCTGCAGCTGCAGCACGAATTCGTACTTCTCACGCTGGGGGGCGTAGACCCAGCCGTCCATGAGGTACATGCGGTCCTGCTCGGGGCACCGAAGAGCCCGGACGATGAAGGGTCCCCCGGCGGGCCAGGCGTCGGGCAGGCTCTGCCAGGCCGACTGGAACTCCACTCCTCGGGCGCCGTTCACCTCGATGGGTTCGAAGGTGACCACGGTGAGGTCCAGCTCCTGTGGGTCCACGTAGTATTCGGCCGAGATGGCCCGACGCCAGGCTTCCAACTCCTCCTGGGTGGGATCTTCGTCCGGCGCAGGTTCGATCCAGGTCACGGCGATCTCGCGGATGAGCTCCCGCGGGCTCGGGTTGTCGTTCCGGAAGCGGAAGACCGAGTCCTGAACGTAGTAGCGGTATACATTGGGGAACTCCATGGAGAATCCCACATTCGTCGCCAGGGAATCGGCCAGGGTGGTGTCCCGTCCCGACACGAACTGACGGGTCCGGACGAATTCCCGGAACTGCCGGTCCATGGTGTCCAGGACGGTGCCGGCGAACTCGGTTACCGCCTCCCCCGGGTCCTGATCCGGGACCAGGAGGATCCAGACCCTCTGGCCCCGGGCCCAGACGTTCTCCACCTCGATGAGGGCCGGCGCCTGGGGAATGGCCCCTGAGACCCGACCCAGGGCGTCCGCCATCCAGGGGGTATCCTCCGATCCCACCAGAACCAGCTGCCGGAAACGACGAAGCTGCCCCCAACCGGTCTCCACATCCGGGTCCACCGGGGTGATCCGGAAGGGACGCTCCTGGCGCACCGTTTGGATGGGGGGTTCCATCTGGGCCCGGAATTCCTCCTCGATGTCGTACCAGAGTTCGGTCTCCGCCGCAACGATCACGGCGGTGGGGTCACCGTGGGCGCGAGGGAGTTCACACCCGGCAATAGCCAGGGTGGCCAGGAGGAGGACGGCCATGCCCAGGAGGGTTCGGAACCTCTGGGTGGTCGGGGAGCCTCCGGTGGCGGACGGCTGCAGGGATCTCGGCATGGCACACCTCCAGGGGCGGGA
>SL_5KL_010_SEDDRAFT_10001082_pt1 | contig 16773 bp, 11 predicted proteins | sample SodLakKL_010_SED_FD_9118 | JGI IMG/M metagenome (IMG submission 9118)
CCTTTACCTGCTTTTTCACCCGGATATGGTTTACGGTTTGTTCATATTATCCGCCTTACTTCTTTTCAAAGCTCTGTGGCGCTGTTACCTTGTAATCAAGCTGCTATACCAGCCCGCTGTTCAGCCGGATCAATAAGATGTAACCCAAAAACAAAAATAAGCCGGAAATAAGATTAACCTCCCCGCCCGGTGTAGATCATATAATAAGCCTGTCCGCCTGCTTAAATCCTTGCAAAACCGGCCACAGTAGGGGTTTATAACCTAAGATCAAGTTTCTACCAGTGGTGCTTAAAATAGTTGGCTTCTTGCGAGTACGGCTTAACCAGGGCTTCGATCTCTTCCAGTTCGCTTTGATCCAGTTTTTCAAATTCAGCGGCTATACGGGCATTTTCATCAACTTCCGCTTCATTCGAAATGCCTACTATAGCGGTGCTGATCGGAAATGAAAAGACGTAGTCAAGGGCTTGCTTCATGCTTGAAATTCCATTATCACGGAAAATACGGCCCCTGGCGGTAACCTTCATAGCGATAATCCCCATCTCCCGGCTGACCGCTTCTTCAAGCAATTTTTCCTGGAAAGGAGCATAATGAATATCGCCTGCATTAAAAAACATTAACAGGCAGTCAAAAGGATATTCCCTGATTCCTTTTACAAGGATATCCGGATCCCTGTGACCGGTAATCCCGGTAAAGCGGATTACTCCTTGATCTTTTAACTCTTCCAGGGCTTTCACCGCCCCATCTGCAGAAAAAGCACCTTCCAGATCGCTTTCGGTGCGTACGTTGTGCAGTTGATATAAATCAAGATGGTCGGTGCGTAATCGCTTAAGACTTTCTTCGGCCAGGCGCATCGTTCCATCGTAAGTTCGATCACCGGTCTTGGTAGCCAAAAACACCTCATCCCGCCGGTATTCCATTACCCTGCCGATGTTTGTTTCACTGCCCCCTCCACCGTAGGTGGGCGCTGTATCAATATAGTTCACTCCTTTATCAAGAGCACGGTTAATAATCGCCTCTGCTTCTTCTTCCCGGTCAGCCTGTTCTACTGTCGCTTCACCGCCAAGGCTGAATAACGACACCGCAAATCCGGTTTTGCCAAGTTTCCTGCGAGGAATCATTTCATCCTCCCTCCTTTCTTCTTCGGGTTTATCTTTCGCTTTTTCGTCCTCCCTTTCATCTTCCTCCCTAACGTCCAGCCCCTGTTCTTTCTCTTCAGGCAGGGCAGCTTCTTCTGCCGGGGTAATATCATCTTCGCCAAACCACCTGTAAGCCAGGCTTCCCAGGCCGATCACGACTAAAAGCGCGGCTATCCCTCCGATTAATTTCTTTATAAAAGTGCGCCTTCTGATAAGGCAACCCTCCCAATAATCTGATTAACCCTATATTGTTACTATAACATGAACAGGCTAAATTTTCATGATCAGGCAGATTGTTGACACGATAAATACCATAGCTATGCCGCTGATTCATATATCTGCCGAAACGGTCTTTGAGTTTGCATTAGATCGATACTTTCACCTTGTTGATCACTTGCCTGTTTATTGTTAGAATTTAAGCACCAAGGAATTCAGATAACAGGGAAAAGCAAATAACCTGAACGCAAGCTATAAAGGCTTGCTGTTTTATTTATCGACTATCACACATCTAAGAAACGAGGGATTAACCGTGAGTATAAAAAAAATAGGGATCATAGCCTTGATTGTGCTGGCAACCAATGTCCTGACATTTTTCGTGGCCACAAACTTAACTAACCTTGATGAAATCCAGCCGGCACAACAGGATTCACAGGAAGAAATTGACGCTCAAGAAATGGAAGTTGGTGAAGACTTTCAATTATTCCAGGAAATCATAGGCATCCTGGAAGCCGAACATCTTGAAGAAGTAGATCGGCAAGAACTGCTGGAGGGTGGCTTTGAAGGGATACTGGACAGTTTAGACGACCCCGAAGCCAATTATCTAACCCCCCAGGACTATCAAAACCTGAGGGTGGAAACTGAAGGGACCTATGGCGGGGTCGGCATCGAAGTCTCCATGGAGGACAACTATGTAACCATAATATCACCAATATCCGGCGGTCCCGCTGAAGATGTAGGTTTAAGTTCCAATGACCGCGTCTTATCAGTAGACGGCGAAAACCTGGTAGGGGAAGATTTAAACAAGGCAGTAGAGTTAATGAGGGGCGAACCGGGAACTGATTTAACATTAGAGATAGAGCGCCCGGGCGTAGACGAGGTTTTGGAATTCGAGGTCACCAGGGAAGAAATCGAGCTTGATACTGTTGAAGCTGAGATTTTAGAGCATAACATCGGCNATATAGTGTTATCCAATTTTGCCGATACCTCCGCCGAGGAATTCGAAGATGCGCTTACAGAACTCGAACAGGAAGGCATGGAAGCTTTGCTGGTTGACTTAAGGAACAACCCCGGGGGCATATTGAATGCGGCTGTTGATATTGCCGACCTGTTAATGCCGGAGGGGCCGGTAACCCATGTAATTAGCCGTGATGAAAAAATAGAAACTTACGAATCCAGGACAGGTGGACTCGATATTCCCATGGCAGTCCTGGTCAATGAAGCAAGCAGCAGTGCTTCAGAAGTTTTAGCCGGGGCCCTTCAGGATACCGACACAGCTACCATTGTTGGCACCAGCACTTTTGGTAAAGCTTCAGTGCAAAATGTGAGAGGACTAAGCAACGGGGGCGCCCTGCAGTATACAGTGGCCCAGTATCAAACCCCCGACGGAAGGGTTATTCATGAAGAGGGTCTTACCCCCGATATTGAAAAAGATCCTCCCGAAGTGGGCGAACTGGCCATGAAACCAATTAGTACTGACCTGGCTGAAGGAGATGAAGGTAAAGAAGTCGAAACTCTTCAGGAAGTCTTAAAAGAATTTGGCTACTATGATCACGAGGTAACCGGCAATTTCGACGGCACTACTGCCAGCGCCCTGGAAGGATTCCAGGCGGATCATGAGATTTCTGCTACCGGTGAAATGAGCGATTTAACCGTGCGAAGAATGCATGAGGAAATCGAAAGCCTGATAGAAAAGGACGACCGTAAGCTTGAACGCGCCCTTGAGCTGCTAAGAGATGAACTTTAACTGTCCCGGTGGACAGGGATAATCAAAGCAACGCCTCCCGGTCCCGGGCCGGGAGGCNTTTAATAAGCTACACTCTTTTCTTTGTTGGCCATTGCTNCCGCTTTCCAGGATCTTCCGGCCCTCTTGCCACTGACCACAGNGCGGTCGGCCTAAGGTGCGCCTTTTAAGGGACGCACCGGGCCGTTNGCACAANCATTATCAAACAGNCGGGCAGGGAAGTACAATTAACCACTTCTAGTGGGTTGTCTAAACTATAGTATAGGAGGAGCGATTCAAATGACTATGAACTTCGGTTTTCACCTGCCCACCAGGATTGAATTTGCAGCAGGGCTGCTTAGTCAAACCGGAAAACTAATTAGCCGGATATTTGCGGGCAACAAAGTATTAGTTGTAACCGACCGGGGCATACAAAATTCCGGAATTTGTGATCAGGTAGTCTGTTCCTTAAAAGAACAAGCTTTTGATATAACCGTTTTTGACCGGGTTGAGCCCAACCCGAAAGACAGGGACTGCGAAGCCGGTAGCAAGCTGGCAAGGCAGATTAGTGCTGATATTATTGTGGCCGTGGGCGGTGGATCGGTTATAGATTCAGCCAAAGCGATCGCCCTTTTAAAAACCCGGGAAAAACCACTTTCTTCTTACACCGGCAGCGGCAAAATCACCGGTAAAATAACTGCTATCGCCGCAATACCCACCACTGCCGGAACCGGTTCTGAAGTTACCCGCTCGGCAGTAATAACCGACACCAAAAGAAATGTGAAAATGACAATAAAAGACGTTTTGCTGGCTCCCAAACTGGCCCTGGTCGATCCCGAAACCACCTGCTCTCTTCCTGCAGAGTTAACCGCATCAACCGGAATGGATGCCCTGGTTCATGCTGTAGAAGCCTACACCTGCAAGAAGGCTAATCCTTTGTCGGATGCCCTGGCCCTGGCCGCCGTAGAAAAAATTTACCCGGCTCTCCCGGTTGCGGTCCGGGACGGCAGCAACAAGCTGGCCCGCAACGACTTGATGAACGGGTCTTTAATGGCCGGGCTCGCTTTTTCTCACGCTGATGTGGGGTCGGTTCACTGTATGGCTGAAGCGGTGGGCAGTCTCTACGACACTCCGCATGGAGTGGCCAATTCCATGTTTTTGCCCGTCGTTACAGCATTTAATGCCGGGCATGATCCGGAGCGCCATGCCCGCATCGCTTCGATCTGCGGCCTGGCGGCAAATAAGCTTGACCCAAAAAAGGCATCGGAAAACCTGGTTGAACAGCTAGACCGGTTGTCTAATGAAATCAGCATTCCTCATTTTTCCGAACTTGACCGGGTCAACCCGGCAGACTTTGAGTACCTGGCGGAAATTTCTGCTGCAAACGGTTCAACCCCCAGCAACTGCCGCCCGGTTACCAAAAACGACTACCTTAGATTATTCAAGGATTGTTACAACCGGAGGCGCTAGTAATTAATGGAGTCAAGTCAACCCCGTAATAAGAGCGGGATATCTAACTATTTTCCCTTACTAAGCTGGCTAACCCTGTTTTTCGGTTTTGTTTTGGTTGTTTTACACCGGTTTGCTACCGCAAGCCTGCAGGATGTCTTTACCGAAAGCTTCGCCATGGGAAGCAGCAGTTTTGCCCTTCTTTCATCTTCCTACTTTTACCTTTACCCTTTAATGCAAGTCCCGGCCGGTTTTGCCTTAGACCTGTGGGGCCCCCGGAAAATAGCCACAATCGCATTCTTAATAATGGGCGCCGGCACCCTTATTTTTGCTTCGGCAGTTTCCTTTACCCAACTATTCCTGGGTAGAATAATTATTAGTTTTGGTGCTGCATTTATCTGGGGAGCGCTGCTTAAAGTCCAGGGATTATATTTTTCAGGCCGCGTTTTTGCCCTCCTGGCCGGCGTAGGTGGCGTTGGCGCCAGCATGGGTATAATTTTAGCCGGCAGCCCCCTGATGGCCGGAATTCTCAATTTCGGCTGGCGGGAAACCATCTTCCTGTTGGCGATATTCGCAATTCTGTTGTTTTTGAGCAACCTAATATTCACCAAAGACTCCTTTAACACCCCCGAGGTAACAAGAACTGTTAGCTTTAAGGAAGAATTACAAGCCACCCTGAGAGGAGCTCTGGTAGTGCTTAAAGACAAGGCCAGCTGGCTGCTCTTTATGTGCCATTTTGGTATTTACGGCTCCTATGCCGCTTTTCTCGGTGTATGGAGTTATCCCCTTTTGGTTGGTAAAGCCGGCTATGAAATCAGCCAGGCCTCATTCTTTATTACTTTTATGGGACTAAGCTATATGCTGGGAGGGCCTGCCCTGGGACACCTCTCTGATCGGTTCGGAGAAAAACGCCGACCGGTCCTGCTGCTTTCTTCCGGCACCCTGACCATTTTCACCGCTGGCCTGCTTTTATTACCTAATTTTGATAGCAGTGCAGGTTTCTTGATCTACCCTTCTCTTTTTGCCCTGGGCTTTTTTACTCCCAGCCTTATTTTAACCATGGTTCTTTCCCGGGAGCTACAAGATTTCAATTATTCAGGGGTAGCTGTCGGAATAGCCAACAGCGGCGGTTTTGTGGGCACAGCTTTAGCCCAGATCACTGTCGGCTTTATCCTGGAACGGGGATGGGAAGGTGAATTTGCCGGCGGGATAATGACATACCCGTGGCCGGTATTCCAGCAAGTTATAGTATTTTCTGTTTTACTTTTAATTATGGCCTTTGTTTCAGCTTACCTGGTCAAGGAAAACAAGTAAAAGCATTAAAAATGGCAGTTATACTAGAAGAGGGGCAGGAAGGGCTACAGAAACGGCGAAGTTTAAATAATTACCCCGGTTTAGAAGGAATATTACATATTTAAATTTAATGTTATTATTAATAGTGCCTGTTCAGTTATTACAAAACTGGGGATTAAATTGCCTGCCGGGGTTAACTTAAATCAGGCTTAACAGTCACCTACAAAAAAAGGAACGGGAAGTTAACTGTAATGGCCAAAAAAGATTGTAAAGAAATAATCGATCAAAGCTGGCAACTGCGGAGAAAAAAACAGTTCCTGGAAGCAGAGATGCTTCTTCATGAAGAACTGGCAAATTATACCTCCGGCAGTTTTGAACATAACATGATTAAAGCCAACCTGGCAGATGTACTCCAGCGGCAAGGCAACCTGACAGAAGCCAGGCAAACTGCCCTGGAGGTGCTTGAAAAAGATCCCCGGCAGGTAACCGCTCTAACCGTGCTGGGAATGGCAGCCCTGGAAAATAAGCAGGCCGGTGAAGCAGTGGAGAACCTACAAAAAGCTTACCAGATTGCCCCCAATTCTTTCCGGGCAGGACGGCTGGCCCGGGCCCTGGAACTGGACGATAAAGCCCAGGAAGCCGTGAGAGTTTTAAGGGAAGCTTTGCAAAATAACCCTGACGACAGCTACCTGTTCAAACAACATAACACCCTGCAAAAAAAGCTCAAGCCAAAAGAATCCCACGCCGGCAATGAAAACCCTCTACCGGAAGATATTTTGCCCGGTGAAATCAAAGAAGATGACTTCATTCCCTACGCAGAACAAATGCGGGCAAAATTGGAAAAGCTGGAACCGTTTGAAGCAGCTTCCCAGCTGCAAAAAATTATTAAGGTGGGCAGGCGCAAAGAAAACCCGCACCTTTACTTGCTGTTAGGCGATCTGCTGCGTAAATCAGGCGACGAGAACCGGGCGGCGGATGCATACCTGAAGGCCCGGGAACTGGAACCGGATAACCTGCTTGCTTTATCACAGCTCCTTTACAGCTACCGGCGGATGGGAAGGAAAGAGGAAGCCTGGCCCCTGCTAAAATTACTACTTTATCACCGGCCGGGCGATAAAACCGCTAAATCTTCACTAATCCGCGACGCTATTGACCTGAATAAAACCCGGGAAACTGTAAGGTTTTTCGAAGAGCTGTTGCAAAAATACCCGCAGCGCAAGGAATTGTACGGGGCAATTCGCAAACTGGTAAAAGCGGCAGAAAGCGAAGAAAGTGCCCGCCAGGAGGAAGATTAAGCTATGAAAATCAGGGATTTAATCCAGGTCCCCCCGGTACGTACGGTTATCCGTCTTGCCGACCTGCATAATAGAGATCTGCGGCGTCACATGGTTGAAACCTTTATCCTTACCTCCGAGGTTAACTTCACCCTCACTAATATATTCAAAAAGATTGCCACTTCACTGGGAGAGGGCTTTTTCGTGATTGGAAATTACGGGTCGGGAAAGTCTCACCTTTTAAACATATTAAGCCTGACTCTCGGCGAAGAAGAAGCACGTCAAGAATTTTGCAAAACCTGCCGGGAAAGTAAAACCACCGATGATAATCTACCGGGCCTGGCCAATCAAGCTGCTTCTAAAAATCCACTGGTTGTAGAAATATCCCTGGTAGAACACAGCAACCGCGAGTACCTGGAAGAAATCATTCTGAAACAGGTGACGGCAAAACTGAAAGAGCGTGGAGCACCCGAAACCAATGAGTTTTCAACCCTTTCCGAACCGGATGAAGAAACGGGAAAGTTACCTGCCGACCTGTTGGAATTACCCCGCCAGGATGCTTTTGATAAAATAAACCTGGCCTTAAAGCAAAAAGGATATGGTGGATTGCTGCTGCTTGTTGATGAACTCTCTGAATTCTTGCGCTCAAAAGAAAACCCCCGGGCTTACAACGAAGATATCCGCTTTTTGCAGTATCTTGGTGAGTTCGCTGAAGCAGTTCCGGCCTGGATTATCGCCACTATGCAGGAAAATATTGAAAATACCGGCTCCCTTTCCGGGGAACTGCTTCATAAAATTAAGGACCGCTACCCGGTCCGCTTTCAACTTTCCGGTGAGCATGTCAAAGAGATTGTATCCGGACGCCTGGTTCAAAAAACAGAGCACGCCGATCAGGCCCTGCCGCAGATCCTGGAAGAACTGCACAACGCCTTTGCCACCCTGCCTTTTTCCAGGGAAGATTTCTTTGAATTATACCCGGTTCACCCGGCTACAGTGGATTTACTGGACGAACTGCGCCCCTTGTTTTCCCAGCACCGCGGTGTAATTGATTTTATTCATTACCGCCTGGTGGGAGATGACAGGAGAAGTATACCTCCTTTCTTAGATCAACCGGCAGAAAATCTCCTAACTCCTGATCATATCTTCGATCATTTCCGGGAACGCATCCGGGAAACCGTTGAAACCAACCCTTACAGCGACCAGGTATTTCACTACTATGAACGGGAAGCAGAAAATATCTTCAGTGATTCCACCGATGCAGAAGTGTCTTTAAAACTGCTCAAGCTGCTTATCATCGGATCCCTTGCCAGGGCGCCAAAACGGTTCACCGCCGGGGAATTGGTCCAGCTGCTCCTTTACCGTTACAGCGGTTTGGAAAGCAGCATCAATTATGACTACATAGAAGAAATAATGGAAAAACTTTATGCCCATGGCGCCTACATTTCTTTAAAAGAAAACGAAAAAGGCGAACCGACCTATTCCATCGATCTCAAGGCCGATGTAACCCTGTTAATGCAAAAGAAGTTAACCAGTATCGCCTCCTCCCTGGCCCCGGCTGACCAAAGGATCATCGACGGGCTTTTGCCCTGGCTTGATGAAACTTATTTACCTTTAAACAAACTGCAGGAAGAACCGTTTAAAGACGAAGAAATCGCCTGGCAAAATACTACGCGAACCGGTAAAGTAATCTTTAAGTCTCCGGCGGAACTATCCGGGGATGCACTGGAGGACTTACGGGAAGAACTGCACCAAAAAGAAACCGACTTTGCTTTTTTCCTTGTACCGCCCTATTTTTCTAGCCAGGATAATAGAAGTTCTTTTTCCTGGCAATCATTTTTGGAAGAATGTGACCTCGCACTACGCCGCTGCCTGGCCCTGTGGGTGCCCCGTGAAATCTCATCCGCCGAGGAAGAACAGCTGCGTAATGCTTATGCCCATTTGCTGCTCAAAGAAGAATATGCGGCAGATAACAGCCCCACCGGCCGTCAAATAAGCAAGCAAGTTGAAACCCGGTTCGGAGAAGAAATAGGAAAGGTTAAAGATATTTTTCGCAACCTGTACTTCCAGGGCCATTTGCGTGCCGGTGAGCACATGCCCGCCCCATCTTCTTACGGATACATGCCTTTTAAGGAATTGATCACCCGGGTTGCCGCTGAAATTTTAAAAGCCCGCTATCCCCGGCACAGCGAAATCCGCCCCTTGAGCGAACAGGTAAGCGGCAGCTTAATACAAAGGACTCTCGACTTGCTGTTTTCCCCGCACCTTGAAGAAGAGAACATCGAGCGGGGAACCAGGATGATGATTGAAAGCTACCTGGTACCCCTGGGCCTGGTCAAAAAGAAAGGCCAAAACTATCAACTCGAAATTAATCCAAAAACATCGCCGTTAACTGCCGAATTCCTGGCCAGGATCCCTGAAGAAGGACAAATTAGCCTGGAGCGGCTCTACCGCCACCTGCGCAAGGGCCCCTTCGGGCTTAATGCCACCTGTTTCCAGGTGCTGGGCACTGCCGCTATCTTGAGCGGGGCAATCACAGCGTACCAGGGAAATAAAAGGCTGGGTCCTTCACAGGTTAATTACTACCGGTTCTGGAACATTGAAGCAGTGGGGCCCGGGAGTTTAATCAGGCCCGAGCTGCAAAAAATTTTAACCGGGCTTCCATTTCTACCGGCAAAACTGCGCAGCGGTCCCCTTACTTTCACCGCCCAACAGCAGGCCTGGGAAGCAGTTATTTCTTTTAAAGTGGAGTGGAGCAAAAAAACTGCGGAAATTAACAAGCGGATTGAACAATTGAAAAACTACCCCTTCTTTGCCTCTGTCAACTGGGACAACCTCAGTAAAGCGGTAAACCGTTTTAACACTTTTTTGGACGAGATCAAAACATCCTATGCTTCCCGGGAAGGCCTCGAACGTTTTCTCACTGCATGCCAGTCTTCTCCCTTACTGGTTGATGACTGGCAACGCCTTACCGCCCTGGAACAATTTTTCAATGATGATTTGTCTGAAATACTGCGCCTGGGACATTACCTTAAAGATGAAACCTTAAAAATCCCTGCAGACGAAAATTACGAAGAGCTGCGCCGGCGTTACCAGGTTTTGATTGATCTTTTAGAAGAGGAAGCCCTTCTCTGGGAAGAAAAATACCGGGAAAGATTAAAACGGGAATTTAAACAGTTCCAGGTGGAATATAGCGCCGTTTATCTTTCTGAACACAACCGGGAGGTAGGTCCGGATCGCATGAAACCATACCGGACCATCCTTGAAACAGAAGCCTACCGGTTACTCCGGCAGCTTGGCCAGGTCAATGCCTTAGTGGTAAAAAACGACCTGGTTAGCGTAAACAGGGCGCTGGCCCAACCACTTGAAAGAGAATGCCAGGCCGCAAATGAACTGCTGCTTGCAGAACGCCCGGCCTGCACCTGCGGGTTTTTACTCGGGGAAGAGCTTGAGCTGCCGGCCAAAGACGGTGTAGAAAAGCAGGTTTTAGAAGGGCTGCGGGAATATGTAAGAGCGCTTCAAAATAGAGAAGAAAGACAAAAAATTAAAGCCCATGCAGAACATCTTGAACTTATCGGCAGGCGGCGGGAAGCGGAACCCCTGCACAATATTCTAAATATTGATGCTGCTGTCAACGGAAGTGAACTGGTTAAGAAGCTAAAACCTTTGATCAATCAGAACTCAGTAGCTCAAATTAACCGTGCCTTGACCGGTGATGCAATCATTGCCGAGCGTTCGTTCAAGGATCTGCAGGAGATGCTTGCCGATCGAGTCTTCCATACAGAACAATTAAAAGAATTATTTCAAAGCTGGCTGGAAGGAGGGGAAACAAAACCACCCGATTATATCAGGGTAGCCGGGCAAGACCGGCCGGAGATGGAATCCCGGGAAAGTGACAGTAATGCTTCTAATAAGGAAAAACATGTAATCAAAACTATCTTGGATGACAGGTTCCCCAGCCTGGTCGGACCGGCCGGGCAACTCGGCGAAGTAAACCTTATTGCTCTGGCCCTTTTGTGGAGCTGGCTAAAAATTTACTGCCCCTTCACTGAAAAAAAGGGAACGGAAAAAGAAGACCCTCACTCGCTTTTTAAAATGCTTATCGACGGTCAAACTGAACCTTTAATCCAAACCTGGTATGATTACAGCGAAGATCTGGCCGCCCTGGGAGAATATTTGCTGGCCGAACAGGATAACCTGCCGGAAGGTTTTATGGAACAGGCCGCAGATAAAGCGACCGGCCTGGTTTCCCCGGAACAACTGCTAGATAGCTATTATCGCTTAAGTGGTGCCGAATACAACCGGTTTGAACCTTTAATCGAAATACTGGTTGACGAACCATTTTTCCAGGCAGTAAGCAAAAAGACCGCCGAAAAACTGGCTATGCTTATATCCGCAGAAGAATCTGCGCCTCAGCTGAATATCATAACCGGCATGTTCCGGGAAGTATTAAAAACCGCAGCCAGGGACAGGCCCGGCCTGGGCATTTCCCACCGGGAAAAAAAACAAAACTACCTGGAAACCCTCCATACCCTGGCCGAATGCAACCGGATCCTGCGCGAAACTGAAAAGATAGCCCAGAATCCTCCGCCCAGCGATAAGCACTGGGAACGTTTTTATACTATGCTTGCACCATTTGAGCTCTCCCTACAAAAGCTTGAAAGTATGCAGGGTTATAGTTTAATCCCCGAGGTAACTGTCAAGAGGTGGCAGCGCCATTATGCATCCCTGCTTGAAACGCTTAACAGTAGTTTTGCTGCTCATTACAAGCAGGAAGACTCCCCAAATCGGCAAAGTTTGCGAAGCCTGTTCAACCGGTTTCCTTCATGGGTAGTCAAAGAAGAGAAAACCCGGGGGGTTTACCTGGTAATCATTGACGGGGCCAGGCTCGATACCTGGAAGGAAATATTAGACTACTCCATTGCCAACTACGAATTTGAGATTTTACGTGAAGGCCTCTTGTGGGCGCTTCAACCAACAAACACGGAAACACAGTTACAACCCTTGAAAGACGAGGGAATTCTCGGTCATGTGCTTAATATGGATGAACAACTATTAGCTGAACTGGTCTCCGACCCGGAATCTTTTCTTGAAGCGGTAGATAATAGAAAAGCAATCGAAAATCCATCCAGTCCCTTGAAAGCGGTAAAATACAATTTTGTGGATGAAAAATTCCATGCTTCAAGGGATCTACTGCCTATCCTCCTGGAAGAACTGCTCATGCAAAGCAGGAAAAAGCTACTTCCTTTCCTGGAATACCTTGCCGCGGGAGATCTTTTACTCCTGGTTGCCGATCACGGCTTTAAAACTAATTTTTACCACGATAAATCCAACAAGGAAGACCCGCTATATTTACACGGCGGAGATACATTTTTCGAAGTTTTAGCCCCCTGGGCCATGTTAAAGAAAAAATAAGAGCAATCCTGTATTTTTTAACTTGATTGCTCACTCCGGGCCTGTGTTTTCAATTTGCTGCCACGCCAGCCAATAGTTTATTTTACACCTAGATAAACCCTAAGGAAAAATATGGCATAATTATGATTACCGGCCTTTCTCTGGTATAATATGAATGATACTGTCTCTGCCCTGCTGCGTTATCGATGAGGGACATTGCAGGTAAAGCGGTTGCAATGGCCGTTGAGCAAAGGCTGCAGCCGGTCGGCCTGCATGGAGGCAGGCTGCCGAGGCCTTAAACCTTAGATAGCGAATGCTAAAGTATAACAAAGCGAAAGCCTGCAGCTGAGTCGCCGCCATTTCCCTCAGGTGAGCCGACACCGGTCCCAAATGCAGCATGGCTGAGCAGACACTAATATAAAAGTAAAGGATGCATAAACATGAACAGTGACCTTGCAGGTGCGGGAATCCTCCTTGCCTATTACTTAATAATCGTCGCCCTTCTGCCAATTCTTTTAAAGTACTTATTCAAGGTGCAAACTGAATATATCAGGAAGACCCACCATATTGCCTACAGCCTCTCCATTTTTTTGTTGTTGAATTTATTCAGCACCTGGTATTATGCTGTAGGAGCGGCATTTTTGCTCATGCTGCTCGGTTATCCCGCCCTTTTAATAGTTGAAAAAACTTCTTTCTATCGTCAATATTTTGTCGATCGGACTAAGGGAAAGGGTGAACTGAGGAAACAGTTGGTCTATGTTCAGCTCAGTTTTGCGCTGCTCATCTTTATTTTCTGGGGTTTGCTCGGCACCAGCTGGCACTATATAGCAGCGGTTGCCGTTATGGGCTGGGGATTTGGCGATGCAGCGGCAGCCCTGGTAGGAAAAGCTTTTGGCAAAAGACGTATGCTGCACCGTTATATTGAGAAGGCAAAAACTTTTGAAGGAACAATCGCCATGATTGTAGCGGCAGGCATGGCCACTTTTTTCACCCTCCTTTTTTATGCCGGGCTGCCCTGGCTACAAAGCCTGCTTATTTCACTGGTAGCAGCCCCTGTCTGCGGTATCGTAGAGTTGTTTTCGAAACAGGGCAGCGACACCATAACCGTACCACTTTCCGCCTCAGCGGTGATCATTCCCCTGGTCTACCTTTTCAGCGTACTGGGGTGGTAATATGAGTGCCCTGTCGCAAACCCAGGTGGCAAAGCGCGAAAAGACATTGATTACCGCCCTTCTGCTCAGCATGTGGGCCCCTTTAACCACCGGAATTGCCGTTATATTAAGCCATTCCACCACCCAGCTGGCCGATTTTATCCGCCGCACGGTAGAATTAATTGCTTTATTTATCTCCTGGCGGGTTTTCCGTTACGTGGAAAAGGGTCAAGAAGTAACTGCTGAAAAGAAAAAGCGGCTGGAGATGCTTGCCGGGGTAAGCGTTGCTATTGCCCTGGGAGTATCAGGCCTGGTTATGTTTACCATAACCCTGGCCAGGCTTGACGCCTTTGAACCGGGAGGCAATGTTTACCCGGGGCTGGCTATAGCCGCGCTGGGATTGATTACCAACTCCTGGTTCTTTTTGCGTTACAAAAAAATGACCGCTGAACATTACAACCCGGTGATAGATGCCCAGCGCTTGATGTACCGGGCCAAGGCCGGTGTCGACCTCTGCGTGATTATCGCCCTATCTTCCGTGGCAATAGCTCCCGCAGCAGCTTTAACCCGGTATGTAGATTCCCTGGGGTCCTTAGCCGTGGCCTTTTACCTGTTATGGAGCGCCATAAACACCTTAAAAACAACCCTTAAAAATGCCAGCGCAGCTGAAGCTTCACCCGATAATCAAGATAGTTTCCAGCAACGCTCTACCGGAGACGCTCGGAATTAACAAGTTTAAAACTCGCAGGAATTAACCGTCCTGGGAAACGGAATTACATCCCTGATATTGCTCACCCCGGTTAAGTACATCAAAATCCTTTCAAAGCCCAAACCAAAACCGGCATGCTTTACTCCGCCGTATTTGCGCAGGTCCATGTACCACCATAGATCCTCGCTGTTAATATTAAAGTCAGCCATGCTTTGTTCTAAAACTTCCGCTCTTTCTTCCCTCTGGCTGCCCCCAATTATCTCACCGACCCCGGGGACCAAAAGGTCCATGGCCGCCACCGTATTTTGATCATGGTTAACCCGCATATAAAAAGCTTTAATGCTCCGGGGATAATCGGTAACAAATACGGGTTTTTGATAAACTTTTTCCGTTAAGCACCGTTCATGTTCAGTCTGCAAATCCCGGCCCCATTCAACCGGATATTCAAATTTTTGCCCGGTTTTTTGAAGCTGTTCCACGGCTTCCGTGTAAGTAATCCGGGCAAACTTTGAGTTTACTATCTGTTCGAGCCTTTCCTTTAAACCCTTGTCTACAAACTGGTTGAAGAAATCCATTTCTGTTTTCGCATTTTCCAAAAGGTAATTGATTAAGTACCTGACCATATCTTCAGCCAGGTCCATGTTATCGTTAATATCGGCAAAAGCAATTTCAGGTTCAATCATCCAGAATTCAGCGGCATGCCGCGGAGTATTGGAGTTCTCNGCCCTGAAAGTGGGTCCGAAAGTGTANACGTCCTTAAAGGCAAGAGCAAAGGCCTCTGCTTCCAGCTGTCCGCTAACGGTAAGGTTGGCCCTTTTGCCGAAGAAATCNCGGGAGTAGTCTACCGTTCCGGCATCTGTAATGGGCGGTTCTTTTGGATCAAGGGTGGTGACCCTGAACAACTCCCCTGCTCCCTCGGCGTCATTTGCTGTAATAATCGGCGAGTGAAGGTAAATAAATCCCCGTTCCTGGAAAAACCTGTGGATGGCAAAAGCCAAAAGCGAACGAACCCTAAATACGGCGTTGAAAAAGGTTTGTCCGGGGCCGCAGGTGGGCCACCTCTCGTAAAAACTCCCGGCTGTGCCTTTTGGGCTGGATCGGGTAATCAGCAGGTGAAGCCCCTTCCAGGTTAACTTCTGCAGCCTTGATCTCGAAGGGTTGCCTGGCTTCAGGAGTCAAAACCACTTTTCCTGCAGCCCTGATAGCCGAACCTACGCCCATCGCTGCCACCTGGTCGTAGTTTTCTAAAAATTCTCTTTCATACACTACCTGGACTGTATTAAAATGGGTGCCATCATTTAAAGCAATAAACCCGAAAGATTTCTGGTCCCGGTTATTTCTGATCCACCCATACACTGCAACCTGTTTATCTGCATAATTTTCGGGATTGGCAACTAATTCTCTGACCGTTGCGTATTCCATTTTAATCCCCCTTTGATATTTGTGCTCACAAAATTTTAAATGAGCATTTGTTTACTATCAAAAATAACTTATCAAAGATCAAGCCATCGCATTAGCATAGACCAGGATTAGGGCAGCGATTGTAACTGCCAGGATTAGGGCAAGGGCCACTATAAGTTTTATTTCATCCATTCTTTCCTTCCTGGAAATATTGTTTTTAGCCTGCTCTTTTTTTCGCTTATCCACATTTTTGCTTTTGGAAAAAGGGTACTTAGCTTTATTCATCAGCTGTAAAAGATATTCATTCATACCCTTAAACTCCTTTAGGCAGATAACCCGGGATAAAATATTTCAGGTATTGAGTGCCTGCCAGGCAATTAACCCTTGTTTTTCACCTTGGCCCAACTATCTTTCAGGGCCACGATGCGGTTAAATGCCGGCATGCCCTCTTCCGAGGCAACGGGATCGTAATAGAAATACCCCTTGCGTAAGAATTGGAAGCGGCTGCCCGGAAAAACCTCCTCAACCGCCGGTTCAACGGGCACATTTTCACAGACAACAAGCGACTGCGGGTTAATATTGTTAATAAAGTCAATATCTCTTTCTTCTTCCGGCTGTTCAATGGTAAACAGCTTGTCATAAAGGTTGACTTTAACCCGGGTTGCATGCCCGGTTGAAACCCAGTGGATCACTCCTTTTACTTTCTTGCCGCTGGTATCATTGCCGCTTCTTGTTTGCGGGTCATAGGTGCAGCGAAGTTCGCTGACAATTCCCTGTGAATCCTTAATCACTTCTTCACACTTTATGATATAAGCTCCTTTTAAGCGCACTTCCCTGCCCGGGGCCAGGCGGAAAAACTTTTTGGGAGGATCTTCCATGAAGTCATCACGCTCGATATAAAGTTCCCCGCTGAAGGGTACTTCCCTGGTTCCGGCACTTTCATCCCCGGGTATATTCTCCATCTCCATCATCTCCGATTCTCCCTCGGGCCAGTTGGTAATTACCACCTTAACGGGGTCTAAAACGGCCA
>SL_5KL_010_SEDDRAFT_10001084_pt1 | contig 16753 bp, 11 predicted proteins | sample SodLakKL_010_SED_FD_9118 | JGI IMG/M metagenome (IMG submission 9118)
TCCACTCGATCGAGCCATTCGGCCAGGGAGAGGCGATCCAGGACCTCGGCGCCGGCGGGTGCGTCCCAGGTGACCCAGGGCCAGCTCTCCGGAAGGGGTAGGGAGGTCAGCTCCTCCCGGATACGGCGGGCGGCTGGGCCCCACGCCGCCACCATGTCTTCGTGGGTCACGCTGCGACCGCCAAACCACCACACCTCCGGCTCCATCTCTTCCGTTTCGTGGAGGTCGTTCAGCTCGAGCCCCAGCTCCGCCGCCAGCCGCTGCATCGTCACGTGCCCCGTGTCGATGAGCTCCCCGCCCAACTCCGCCACCTGAGCGCCGGGGAAGTGGTTCCGGATGCTGAACATGCGCCCACCCACCCGGTCCTGGGCCTCCAGGATCCGGACGGACACCCCTGCTTGCCGGAGCCGCCAGCCGGCGGTGAGCCCGGCGATGCCGGCCCCCACGATGATCACTTGGAGGTCGTCGTCGCCACTCCCTCCCCCGCCGGGGCCACACCCCACGAGGCCAAGTCCGACCAGGGCTCCGCCCGTAGTGACCACAAAATCCCGGCGGCTGAGATGTTTGCCTGGACCCAGGGCCCCATGGGATGGACCGAGGGCTCCGTGGGATGGGCCCGGAGATCGGGAGCGGATGGAAAGGGGGAGATCGGAGGGACCGGACGAGGCGGCCTGACGGAGGCTCCGGGCCAGGGCCCGGAAAAGGGAAGAACGAGCCATGGAGAGAGACTCCCTGCGCAGGTGGATTCCGGCCCTTCACACCGGGGCCCCAACACAACGAAGGAGACCGTAGAACGGTACGAGAAGAACGGCAAGGAGCAGGAAGGTCGACCTTCCCTTTCCTTTAGAGGCACGGGCCAGGCAGCGTGGGTCGCACCTGCGCTCCAAGGCCCCCCGAAACCCTTCAGTCGCCGACGGCATCGGACTTCAGTGAAGGGTTGTACTCCGTTTTCGTGGGGTAACCCTTCAGGCTCGATGGCCGGGCGGAGTTCGCTGAAGGGTTTCACCCCATTTTCGTAGGGTAACCCTTCAATGAATTGAATTTCTGTCACGAGTGAAGGGTTTCGGGGCCCTCAGCCCCCTCCCCAGGGTTCCCGACCTCTTCACCACACCTTCCAACGCCTCCCGAAACGGGGCCCATCAGCCCCCAAACGCCTCCAGTGCTGCCGCCAACTCCCGGCGCCCTTGAGCATACTCCGCCAACGGGACCCCGGCGGCGATGGCCTCCCAAGCCTGTCGAAGACTCGCCGCTCCGGCCCGAGGGCCCATGGGGTGCCCGAAGACCCCTCGTCCCGGGACGAATCCGAAGTCCACCGAGCCCACCTTGCGATATACCGACTCCAGGGTTGCCGCCGAGTCGCTCCCTCCCGGCACCGGGAGGGACGGCGCGATGGGGCCCATGGGCTCGAGGCAGGCCTGGATGCAGGCCCGCACCTCGTCCTCATCCATCATCATCCGCGGCCCGAATCCCGGCATGATGACGGCGTCGAACCCTGCGAGGCGCTGCAGTCGGGTCCAGACCCGGGTGTGGATCCCGAACTCCGCGACCCGGCTGGATGCCGCGATCATGGGGAAGTGGGCAAAGAGGGGGAGTTTGGTGTGCTTTCGGAGCATCCGGACCGCCGAAAGCCCCACAGGGAGCGCGTTGACAAGGAGAGCGCCGGCACCACCCGCCACCGCCGCGTCGTGGAGCTCCAACAGGCGGTCCACCTCGTCGGTAATGTTGGCCATATAGAGCTTCCCTTCGCCGGTCTCGACTCGGGCCTCCCGACATGCTTCCCCCAGAAGCCGTGCCCGTTCGGCCAGCGGAGACCACTCAGGGTCGGCTAGCATCTCATCGTCCTTGGCGATATCCAGCCCACCCCGCCACGCCTCCGCCGCGATCCCGGCGAAGGCCTCCGGCGGGAGCCCGATATTGGGCTTGATCACACCCAGAAAGAGCGGACGCCCGTGGACGCCCAGGAGGTCCCGCAGCCCGGACACCCCGAAGCGGGGCCCCTGGAAGTGCTCCAGGAAGGAGCGGGGGAAGTGGATGTCGAGGAGCTTCAACACCGGAACTCCGGGGGTGAAGAAGGGCCCCTCCCCACACACTGCCGAGAGGAGGTTCGGAATTCGGGGTCCGAAGTTCCCGTAGGGGTGGGCGATGCGGATCCGGCACCGGGAAACGGGACCGGAGGGTACACCGGGCACGGAAAGGCTGGGCTCCGGCAGGGCTTCGAGAACCTCGAGTTCCAGCACCTTGGCCCCGAAGCGGGGGCGCAGATCCTCCTCGATCCCCACCCGGCGCCACTGGGCCGTGGACTGCTCGCTGGCAAGGTGAGCGGCGGCGGCGCGGGGTGATCCCACCACCTCGGCCTGATACTCGAGGATCAGGTGCGCCTCGGGGTCGATCTCGGAGGCGCGAGCGAAGAAACCGTCGATGTCGTCGGAGAGCACAGGATGCAGGGTGGGGACCGGAGTCCGTGTGGAAGGGCGGACGGGGCACCGTGGAGCCGCCCCCGGTCTTCAGTCCCCCAGACCCGGCCGTCTGCTCTTCAGCTCCCCATCACGTGGACGGTCAACTCCCGCCGGGGGCGGGGGCCGTCGACCTCCACAAACAGGATGGACTGCCAGGTCCCCAGAGACAACTCCCCGTCCACCACCGGGATGGTTTCGGAGGCGTTCAGAAGGAGCCCCATGAGGTGGGAGTGGGCGTTGTCCCGGTCGTCCACTGTATTCCGGTTATGGAGATAGTCCCGGTCCCTGGGAACGAACGACTCAAGCCACACCCGCATATCTTCCTGGAGGTTCGGCTCCACCTCATTCAGGTTCACGAAGGCCGTGGTGTGGCGGGAGATGACGGTGAGAATCCCGTCCCGCACCCCGCTGGCCCGGAGAACCCGCCGAACCTCCTCCGTCACGTCCAGGAGTTGGATGGGGTCTTCCGTGGCCAGCGGGATGTTCTGGATGAACGTCTTCACTGGGAGAACCGGACCTCAGCCGGCCAGCTTCCGGGCCACTTCAACCAGGCGGCGAGCCTGGTGGGCGATGGCGGCACGCTTCTGATCGGTGATCCCGTCGCCACCGGCCGAGATGCTGGCGCCGTAGGGGTTGCCTCCGCTGGCGAAGATGGAGTCGTCCGTGTAGCCCGGCGGCACGATGATGGCCCCCCAGTGGGCGAAGGTGACGTACAGGGTCTGCAGGGTCGTCTCCTGGCCACCGTGGGGGTTCATGGCGCTGGTCATGGCGGTCGCCGGCTTGTCGGCCAGCTTCCCCTCCTGCCAGATGGGCCCCAGGGTGTCGATGAACGCCCGGATCTGGCTCGATGCGTTCCCGTAGCGGGTGGGCGTGCTGAAGAGGTAGGCATTTGCCCACACCATGTCGTCCGGTGTCACCACAGGGATATCCTTGGTGGATTCCAGATGATTCTTCCAGGGCTCCTGCTGTTCAACCACCTCCTGGGGAGCCGTCTCGGCTGCCCGGCGGAGACGCACCTCTGCTCCCGCCTCCCGCGCCGCTTCGGCGGCGATCTCAGCCATCTTGTGGTTGGTCCCGTAGGTGCTGTAGTAGACCAGCGTCAATCGAACGTCGCTCATAAACTCACCTCTATCTTGAATCATGGATTGGTCAATCAAATGTGCCACACATGGACTTCGAGAGCAACGGGAAGGCGGCCCACACGTCAGTCCGCCTGGAGAAACCTCCCTGGACCCCGCTTGGAGAACCCTCTCCCCAACCCCGCCTGAAGCCCCCCAACCCCGCCGGGAGAACCCTCTCCCGACCACCGGTGTGCACAGCCCCATGGAAATCGGAATCTACTCCTTCGCTGAGACCCCCATCGATCCTGAGACGGGAGGGCAGGCAGAAGCCCCCCAGCGGATCCGCCACCTCCTGGAAGAGATGGAGTTGGCGGACCGGGTCGGGCTCGATGTCTTCGGCATCGGCGAGCATCATCGCCCCGACTACGCCGCCTCGTCCCCGGCGGTGGTGCTGGCGGCGGCGGCCACTCGCACCCGCCGGATCCGCCTCACCAGCGCTGTGTCGGTGCTCAGCTCCGACGATCCAGTCCGGGTCTTCCAGGACTTTGCCCTCCTGGACCTCATCTCCCAGGGCCGAGCCGAGATCATGGCGGGCAGGGGCTCCTTCACCGAATCCTTCCCCCTCTTCGGCCAGGATCTGGCGGACTACGACGAGATCTTCCGGGATAAGCTGGAGCTTCTCCTGAAGCTTCGGGAGGAGGAGCGGGTGGACTGGCCCGGCACTCGGCACCGCCCCGCCATCGATGGGCGGGGGGTGTATCCACGCCCGCTCCAGAACCCCATCCCCATCTGGCTCGCGGTGGGAGGGACTCCGGCCTCCGTGGCCCGGGCGGCGACCCTGGGACTCCCCATGGCGCTGGCCATCATCGGCGGGATCCCGGTCCGCTTCGCCCCCCTCGTGGACGGATACCGTACCCTGGCGGCCCGGGCCGGACACGACCCGGCGAAGCTCCCGGTGGGGATCAATGTCCACGGCTTCCTGGCCGACGATCCGGACGAGGCCCGGGAGCTGGCCTTCCCCGCCTTCGCCTCCACCATGGACCGCATCGGGCGCGAGCGGGGCTGGCCTCCCACCACCCGACGCCGGTTCGAGGCGGAGTGCGACCCCGACGGCCCCCTCTTCGTGGGGAGCCCGTCGGAGGTGACGGAGAAGATCCTGCGACTCCACCGGGCGTTCCGCCACGATCGGATGCTCTTCCAGTTCACCGTGGGCCCCCTCCCCCATGAGAAGGTGCTCCACGCCATCCGGCTTCTGGGAGAAGAGGTGGCCCCGGCGGTCCGGGAGGCTTCGGCGCTGGTGGGTTGAGCTGCGGGGCCCGGCGTTCACGCCCGGCTAACTTGCCCGCGAAGGAAGGGAAGCCCAGCTTCGCCCGGTCCGATCGACCCCGCTCCCCCCCCTTCGGTCCGGAGGAATCGCCATGGGCTCCCTCACCATCCCGGCCTTCTCCATCCTCACCGCGCTCTTCCTGGTGGCGCCGCCCTCCCCGGCCCCCGTCGAACTGCAACGCACCGACCTGGCCCCCACCGACCTGGTCTCCACCAACCCGCTACCCGCCGACCCGCAACCGGCCAGCCCGGACCCGGCGGGTGCGACCGATCCAGGCCCCCGTCCATGGGATCAGGTCATCCCCGCCACGGCAGAGGTGGATGAAGGCCTCTTCGACGTGCACCGGGACGGAGACCGCTTCTGGTTCCAGATCCCCGACTCCATCCTGGGGCGGGAGATGGCCATGCTCAGCCGCATGTCGGCTATGCCGGCGGGGATCGGGACCCAGATGCTCCCGGGAGGCGACCGGCTGAACGAGACCCAGTTCATGAACTACGACACCCAGGTGGTGCGCTGGATCCGGGAGGGGAACCGGATCCTACTGCAGGCGGTGAGCCACGCCCAGGTGGCCGATCCGACCCACCCGGTCCACGCCGCGGTGGAGCACGCCGGGTTCGAGCCCATCATCGCCTCCTTCCCAGTGCAGACGGAGAACGAAGACTCATCCGTCATCGAGGTCAGCGACCTCTACACCACCGGCAACCCCAACTTCGGCCTGGATCGGGAGCGCCGGGAGCGATGGGGCACCCGAGGGGTCGATCCGGAGCGGAGCCACATCCGCTTCATCCGGAGCTTCCCCATCAATGTGGAGGTGCGGAACATCCTCACCTACCACGCCGACCACCCTCCGGCGCTGGAGCGCACCGGGGCCCTCTCCCTGGTGGCGAACCACAGCATGGTCCTCCTTCCGGAAGAACCCATGCGCCCCCGTCTGGCGGACCACCGCGTGGGGATGATCACCGTTGAATCCGTCGACTACAGCGATCCGGCCCAGTGGGCGCGGACCCGCCAGTACGTGCAGCGTTTCCGCCTCGAGCCCTCGGACATGGAGGCCTTCCAGCGAGGCGAGTTGGTGGATCCGGTCCAGCCCATCGTCTGGTACATCGACCCAGCCACCCCCGAAGAGTGGCGTCCCTACTTCAAGGAAGGGCTCCTGGAGTGGAACGCCGCCTTCGAGCGGGCGGGCTTCCGAAATGCCATCCAGGTGCAGATGGCTCCGGTGGATGACCCGGACTTCGACATGATGGACGCCCGCTTCACCGTCCTCCGCTACGTGGCCACCGAGGAGCTCTCGGCCAACGCCGGCCCCGACGTGGTGGACCCCCGTTCCGGCGAGACGATTCGGGCCCACATGAACATGTACCACGGTCTCATGCGGCGCCTCCACTGGTGGTCCCTCACCCAGACCGGACCGCGGAACCCCGCCGTCCAGAGCCTCACCGTCCCCACCGAGGAGATGGGGGAATACCTCCGCTATGTGGTCTCCCACGAGATCGGCCACGCCCTGGGCTACCCCCACAACCAGATGGCCAACTCGGCCTTCCCCGTGGACTCCCTCCGCTCCCCCACCTTCACCGATGAGTGGGGGAATTCGGGCTCGGTGGTGGGGCGCACCCGCTTCAACTACGTGGCCCAGCCTGAAGACGGCCCCATCCGGGTGCACCGCGCCATCGGCGAGTACGACAAGTGGGCCATCGAGTGGGCATACCGCCCCATCCCCGAAGCCGCCACCGCCGACGAGGAGCGCCCCATCCTGGACCGGTGGATCCGGGAGCGGGCCCCCGACCCGGTCTACCGCTTCGGGGAGGGGAACGACTTCGACCCCTACCAGCAGACCGAATCCATCGGCCGCGAGTGGATTGAGGCCTCCGAGCTGGGGATGCGGAACCTCAGGCGCGTCGTCCCCAACCTCATCGACTGGGTGGGCGTCGAGGGCGAACCCTACGACGACGTCATGATGCGGTACATGCAGGTCCTCTCCCAGTGGAACCGCTTCATCACCCGCATCACCAGCGCGGTGGGCGGGCTCCGGGAGCACCGGAAGGTGGTGGGGGAGGAAGGCCCGGTATACACCCCCCTCGACGCCGAGGAGCAGTCCCGCTCCCTGGCATGGCTCCTGGAGCACGTGTACGAGACCCCGGAGTGGCTCCTGGACCGCGAGCTCCTCCGCCGCTTCGAGCATGTGGGGACGGTGGAGCGGATCCGCTGGTACCAGGTGAACAGCCTGAACGAACTCCTGAGCCCCGTCCGCCTGGAGCGGATGATCGAGCAGCGGGCGCTGGATGGGGAGACGGCGTACGCTCCCGTCCGGATGCTGGACGAACTGCGGGCCGGGCTCTGGCGAGAGGTGGCGGAAGGCACCTCCATCGACACCTTCCGTCGGAACCTGCAGCGGGCGTACATGCACCGGATGCAGGAGCTCCTGGAGATGGCGCCTCCCGCCCCTCCTTCGCCTCCCGGGGACTACCGCCCCGACCTCACCCACCCGGCCTACGACACCCGGACCCTCCGTACCTCCTTCCAGGTGCATCAGACCGATGTGATCCCCCTGGTCAGGGAGCAGCTCCAGCTCCTGGCCGGCGAGGTGGAAGCGGCGCTCCAAGGTGGGGGCACGGCGCTGGACCGGGAGACCCGGGCGCATCTCCGTGAGATCCTGCGGGAGCTGGGTAGATTGATCTGACGGCGTGCCCTTCGGCGGAGGGGCCGAGGGGTGCCCGCTCACATTCCGACCTGGACGGCCGAAACTGGATGGACGGGGAGAGGAGATTTTCCCCGATCCAATCCATTGCCCCCGGCACGTCCCTCCCTCTCCACAACCTTAAGGGGGAAGAGATGGACGCTGTCCCGGCCTCTTGAGACCGTTCATGGCCCGTCACAGCGCTCCATCCCTCGAGACCCGGGAGGCTCAGCTCACCGCAGTCGTCCGTGAATACCAGAACGCCGGCTTTGACGGGCACCTCCCGAAACCCATCGGACTCTCCACCCTGAGTGATTCGCTGGGCAGGATCCTGAGCCAGCCTCCGCCTGACGGCGAAGCACCCACTCGGTGACCCCCATGACGCCATCCGCTCGAAGTGTCAGGGACGGTATGACGGCCCGACTGGCTCCCCTCCTTCTGATCACCTTGATCCTGTGCGGTACACCTGCGGTGGACGCACAGACGGTGAGCTCCATCCCGGACACCGTTCCCGACACGACCCTCAGATCCGAATGGGACCGAGCCGTCCTTCTGGCCCGGGACCAGGAGTTCGAGCGAGCTCTGGAGATCCTGAGGGGCTTGCTCGCGGAAGAGCCGTCAAATCTGCAGTTGAGGGGGGATCTTGCCGCAGTTCTGGCCTGGTCGGGGCAGGATGCCGAGGCGGTCCGCGTGGTCGACCCGCTCCCTCTTCGGGAAATCGACCCCGTCGTCCTCGAATCGGTCGGGGGTGCCGCGCTCTCCCTGGGTGAGACCGCACGGGCCATCGGCCTCTATCGAGCGGCTCTGGAAAAGGAGCCTGGAAGACCGGAAAGTGAGGTCGGACTGTCTCTTGCAAAGCTCGCAGCAGGTGATGTCCAGGGAGCGGTGCGCCGCCTTCCGAGACTCCGAGTCCCTCCCCTTGATGGCATGTCCGACGCCCGCCTCGTGTCGGGACACATCCTCGCCGCCGATGGCCGGTGGGGGTTGGCTGCCGTCGAGTACCGACGGGCTCGTGAATTGAGGCCAGGGTGGTCGGATGCCCTGGAAGGGGAGCTCCGGGCGCTCCGGGAGGCGGGAGCCTACGTTCTGGCGAACCGAACTTCCCGCATGGAGCCGGGCGTACGCCCCCTCGAACTCCGGCACGACCTGGAGGCCGGCGAGGTGGCCAGGATCGTGGAATGGACACCGGCACCGGCCCCCTCCCCAGGTGCGGCAGCCCGACGGGAGCGTATCCATCACGCCCTGGACCGGGCCACCGAGACCCGGGATATGATCGCGAACGCGGTGGGGGATGACATGGGCCATTACCCCCTCCGACGGGTCGAATTCGACCGCTTTGTCGCCCTCCGAAACGCAGAGGCTTGGGAAGAAATCGATGCGGAAGGAGAGCGCTTGCGCGCATCCGGCGTGGAGCTTCCTCCCTACATCCTCCGGGTGCTGGCCGATGCGGCCCTCGAGGGAGATCGTCCCCGGGAGGCGATTCCTCTATATCGGGAGACGCTGAGACTCTGGCCCGGCCAGCTCGAGACCACGCTCGGGCTCTTCTGGTCGCTGGTGGCGGACTGGCGATTCCAGGAGGCGGATGAACTCCTGGAGCACGCGATCTTCGACGAGCCCGACCACCACCGTTGGGGTGAGCTCCGGGAGCCGCAGGCCAACCCGGACCGCCTGCAACTGGAGTTGGCTCGCCACCTGGGGTGGGCACTCGGCGGAGATCCGGCACGGGCCCAGAGCGGGCTCGAGCACCTTCACTTCATGGCCCCCCTCCACCTGGATGTGCGCCAGGAGCTCGCCGCCATCTACGGCTGGCGCGGATGGCACCGCCGGGCCGAGGGCATGCATCAGCGGACCGGTGCACTGGACCCGGAGCACGTCCCCTCCCGCATCGGCCGGATGACCCTCGCCCTGGAGCTGGACGACCGGGCAGGGGCACGGGCCTTGGCGGACACCCTCGTCCTGTTGGCGCCGGACGCCGAGACGGTGGCCCGGGGTCTACGGCAGCTCCACGTCGACGGACTCTGGGAATTCTCGGCCCGGGCCGGCGGTGCCCGAAGCACCGGTGGGGCCTTCGGAACCCGGGATCGATCGGTGGAGAGCACCCTCACCTCGCCCCCCCTTTCGGACAGGGTCCGACTGACGTTCCGGACAATCCGCCGCGATGCGGACTATCCGGAGGGACGGGGTGTCCACGACCGTCTGGGGTTGGGGCTTGAGGTGCGTGCCAGACCCATCCGGTTCCACCTGGAGACCAATGCAAATCGGTCCGGTCTCGATGCGGGGGGAATCTCTGCGTCGGGGCGGCTACCGATCGGGGACCATTGGACTCTCTCCGGGCGCGCGGAATCGTACGCTGAAGACGTCCCGCTCCGCGCCAGACTCCAGGACATCCGCGCCCGAGGCCTGCAGGGGAGCGTGGAACGACGGAGTCACGAAGCCCGCCGGGGAGCTGCGGAGCTCACGTACCTCGACTTCTCCGACGGAAATGTCAGGACCAGTGCCTATCTGGCCTTCGAGCAGCAGTTGGTCCGGCGGCCTCGTCATCGATGGGCCGGACTGGTGGAGGGATACGGGAGTCGGAGTCGCCTCCCCGATCCACCCTACTTCAGCCCCACACGCCTCTGGAGCGCGACTGGGACCCTCCTCTGGGACTGGACCCTTCATCGTCTCCGCGAAACCAGCTACGCCCAGCGATTGGCGCTCACCGGGGGAGTGGTGGGCCAGGCTGACGAGCGCCTTCAACCCACCGTCACCTTCACCGTCGAGCATCGCTGGGAGGTGTCGGACCAGTTCGACCTCCTTGCCGGCGTCCACGGCGGACTCCCGGTCTACGACGGTGTTCGGGAACGACGAACCTCCGCCCATCTTGGCCTCACATGGAAGCTGCCATGAGCCGCCCCCGGCCTGTGACGGTTCACCCTCACTCCGTTCGCCCCGGTCTCGCCGGAGTGGGCTGCGTCCTGATGGCGTTGATCCTGGCGGCGTGTGTCCCTTCGGGTCCATCGGTGGCTGCCCTCCCCGACGCTCCGGTTCCGCTCCCCCCGGGACTCGACCGCCCCGCAGCAACGAAGATCACAATCCTCTCCTACCACGATGTTCGCTCAGACCTTGAGGGCGAACTCGACGGGGATCGCTACGCCGTCGCCACACGGCGGCTCATCGAGCACTTCGACTGGTTTCTCGCCGAGGGGCTCACACCGGTGAGCGTCGACCAGGTCCTCAATGCAAGGTCCGGGGGAGCGCCACTGCCTGCCAACCCGATCCTGCTCGTCTTCGATGATGGGCTGAAGAGCGTCTACACCGAGGTCTTTCCCCTCCTGAAGCTCTACGACTACCCGGCCGTGGTGGCGCCTGTGGGGAGTTGGATGGACGCCCCTGAGGGCTGGAGCGTTCCCTACGACGGACTTGGCGAACTCACGAGGGAAGATCTCGTCTCATGGGATGAGCTCCGGGCCATGCAGGCCTCCGGGTTGGTGGAGGTGGCCACCCACACTTGGGACCTCCACCAAGGGGTCAGAGGGAACCCGCAAGGCAACGAACAACCTGCAGCGGTGACCCGGATCCACGATCCGGAAACCGGGGACTACGAAGACGACCTACCCTACCGGGAACGCATCCGAGCCGACCTCGCTCTCGCCGCCGACCGGATCGAAGAGGAGTTGGGACGGCGCCCGCGCATCGTCGTCTGGCCGTACGGGGAGTACAGTCAGGTCACGGATTCCATCGCCCGATCCCTCGGCATGCCCATCACCATGGGCCTGGTGCCCCGGCCACAGCCTGCGGATGAACTGGCAGGGATGGGGCGCTTCGTCATCACCGGGAACATCCAGGTCCCGGACCTGGCCTGGTACCTGCGCAGGTCCTTCAACGCTCTTTCCCCCATCCGGGTCATTCATGTGGATCTGGATTACGTGTACGATCCGGATCCGGATCAGATCGAGCGCAACCTGGATGCGCTGGTCGAACGCATCTCCACGATTCAGCCCTCCCATATCTACCTGCAGGCCTTCGCGGACCCGGACGGGGACGGCACCGCACGGAGCCTTTACTTCCCCAATCGGCACCTCCCCATGCGGGCAGACCTGTTCAATCGGGTCGCCTGGCAGCTTCGAACCCGCGCGGGGGTCTCCGTCTTCGCCTGGATGCCCCTTCTGGCCTTCGACCTGGGAGATTCGGAGCGGAACGATGCCCTTTCCGTACAGCGCTGGGAGGAAGGTAGGGCGGTGCCCAGCCGCCCCGATTACCGACGCCTCTCGCCCTGGCACCCGGAGGCCCGCCGCATCATCCACGACCTCTTCGAAGATCTAGCGATCCACGCCGCCTTCGACGGGATTCTCTTCCACGATGATGCCTATCTCAATGACCGGGAGGATGCAGCGGCATTTCCTGGGAGTCCCGGCCGTCTTCCCACGGCCCGGGAACGGACGGACGCCCTCTTCGAACTCACCTCGGAGGTCATGGAAACGGTGCGGCGGTTCCGGCCCGAGGCCCGGTCGGCCCGAAACCTCTACGCCCGGGTGGTTCTGGAACCGGAATCGGAGGAATGGTTCGCCCAGAACTTCCCCAGGTCCCTTGAGCACTATGACCACACGGCGGTCATGGCCATGCCGTACATGGAGAACGCCCGTCGAGCCTGGCCCTGGTTGAGTCAATTGGTCGACCGCGTGGCAGACCACCCGGGGGGTCTGGCCGGAACCGTATTTGAACTCCAGGCAGTGGACTGGCGCACCCCGGCGCCCATCCCCACCGCTGAACTGGTGGAGTGGATGACCCGTCTCGAGCAGGCCGGAGCCATCCACTTCGGATACTACCCCGACGATTTCATCCAGGGTCATCCGGACCTGTGGAGCATTCGTTCGGCCCTCTCCGTGGAGAGGGACCCATGGCGCCGGAGGCTACCATGACCGAGGTAATGGATGCGCTGAGCTTCGCCAATGTGCTTCTGGACTTCGTCTTCTACTACCCCCTCTTCATGGCCTATCTGTGGATGATCGGGGGGCTCTATTATTACTTCCACTGGGAGAGGAAGGACGATCGACCCGTGGATGATCCTCCGGATATGGATGAGTACCCCTTCGTCTCCATCCTCATCCCCTGCTTCAACGAGGAAGAAAACGTCCGGGAGACCGTGGCTTGGGCCCACGCGCAGGAATACCCGGACTTCGAGGTCATTGCCATCAATGACGGGAGTTCCGACCGGACCAGCCAGATCCTTGGCGAACTCCTGGACGTGTACCCTCGGCTGCGCGTCGTCGAGCACGCCGAGAACCAGGGTAAGGGAATGGGGCTCCGGACCGGTGCCATAGCCGCTCGAGGGGAGATCCTGGTTTGCATCGATGGGGACGCCCTTCTCGACCCCCACGCCACCCACTGGATCGCCAGACACTTCGTAGAGGGGCCGCGGGTCGGTGCCGTCACGGGAAACCCCAGGATCCGAACCCGCTCCACCCTTCTGGGAAAGATCCAGGTGGGGGAGTTCTCGGCCATCATCGGCCTGATCAAGAGGACCCAGCGCATCTATGGCGGAGTCTTCACCGTCAGCGGCGTCGTCACCGGCGTTCGGAAGACCGCCCTCCACCGTATCGGTTACTGGAGCACCGATATGGTCACCGAAGACATCGACCTCAGTTGGCGCCTGCAGCGGGACCACTGGGCCATACGTTACGAACCGAAGGCACTCTGCTGGATCCTCATGCCTGAAACCCTTCGTGGACTCTGGAAACAGAGGCTCCGCTGGGCCCAGGGAGGGGTAGAGGTCCTGCAGCGCTACGGGGGAAGCCTCCTGAATTGGCGGCGCCGCCGCATGTGGGGGGTGCTTGTGGAACACTCGCTTTCGGTGGTGTGGTCCCACCTCATGGCCCTCACCATCATCCTCTGGACATTGGGACAGTTTACCGACGTACCAGAACCATTCCGAGTCTCCACCTTACTCCCGGAGTGGTACGGGGTGATCCTGGGTTTCACGTGCCTGCTTCAATTTGTGATCAGTCTGAAGATCGATGGGCGTTACGAGGGCGGACTCGGCAAATACTACTACTGGATGGTCTGGTACCCCATGCTCTTTTGGGTCATGAACATGGTTACCACAGTGGCCGCCGTGCCCAGAGCGCTGATCAAGCGGCGGGGCACCCGAGCCGTCTGGGTCAGCCCGGATCGTGGCCTCCGGGAGGCGTCATGAGATCCCCCGAGATTACTTCCACCGGGGCCACCGCGGTGGCAAAGGACCAGGAGCCATGCGCAGAAGGTGCGCCTGTCGACACGGAGAACCAGGAGATCGCCCCGCCTGATCCCCCCCCTGGCACGCCTCCGTCCAGGGAAGGACTCATCATCGAGCGTCCCGATCTACAACCTCCCGGGCAGCGCGTTGCCTATCGGGTGGTTACCGCCATTGCATGGGTCGTCTGGGGCTACCTCTGGCTCCCCCTAATCACACTCCTGGCCTGGTTCTTCGGGGTACGGCGGTTTGTTCGGGAGATTGTGGTCCCCGAAAAGAGCTTCTTTCTCGCGACTGGATCGGTCTACATCATCGTCATCCTGACCCTGGCAGGGACCCTGGTCCTCTGGTCCCGCTACAATCTGGCTCGATTCGGTGGACGGGACCGCCGCCGGCATCCGGAACCGCTAACCCGGGACGAGATCGAGAGTCACTTCAACCTGCCGGATACTGCCATCGACGTTCTGAGGAGCCATCGAAGCACCGTGGTGGAATACGATTCCGAGGGTCAGCTGTTGGAAGCTCGAGGCCGTTCCTAGATCCGCCCCACCACGTGGGTCCCTGCCCGACCCTCCAGGGCGTCCGGGAGGCTGTCGATGTCCGTCACCAGCCCCCGGGCGCCGCCGTCTTTCAGGAATCGGACCAGGGCATCCACCTTGGGGCCCATACTCCCGGGTGGAAAGTGCCCCTGGGCCACCAGTCCCTCCATCTCTTCCAGCGTCACCGCCCGGAGGGCAGTCTGCTTCGGGGTGCCGAAGTTCGTGTACACATTGGGCACCGCCGTGAGGATCACGAGAAGGGATGCCCCGACCCGACTGGCCAGCACCGCCGAGGTCAGGTCCTTGTCCACCACCCCTTCCACCCCGGTGAAGCTGCCGTCAGCCTCCTGGAGGACCGGGATGCCCCCTCCGCCGGCGGCAATGACGATGTGTCCCTCCCGGGCTGCGTCCCGGATCATCTTATGCTGGAGTACCTCCAGGGGGATGGGTGAAGGCACCACCCGCCGCCACCCCCGCTCCGGCTCTTCCCGGATCTCCCAACCCAGGTCCCGTGCCTTGGCCTGCGCCACCTCCTCCGAGAGGAAGGGGCCGATGGGCTTTGCCGGATCCAGGAACGCCGGGTCCGAGCCATCCACCACAACCTGGGTCACGGTGGTCACCACCCGACGGGGCGAGGCCTGGTGACGGAGCCGATTCAGGAGGGCCTGCTGCAGGATGTATCCCAGACTCCCCTCCGTCATGGCCACCAGGACGTCCAGGGGCATGGGTTGCACTTCGTCACCGGCCAACTCCTGCTGGGTCAGGAGGCTTCCCACCTGCGGTCCGTTCCCATGGGTGACCACCAGCTGATACCCTCGCTCCACCAGGCACATTAGGGCCTCGGCCACACGGCCGGCGTTCCGTTCGTGATCCTGGATCGTTCCCCGCTCCCCCTTCTGCATGAAAGCGTGCCCGCCCATTGCAACCACGGCCAGGGGATCGGTGCGGACGGGATCGGTCTGGAGACGATTGGAGCGCATGGCACGTGGGGGCTTGGGGAGGATGGGCCCGCTGATTCCTTCGAATCCAGTGGTACCATACGGCCCGGACCGTCGGTGCTCAACCGACGCTACACAGGCTCGGACAGCGCACCGTCTCACCGGTCGAACCAAGTCGGACCGGCCCATCTATGAATGACCAGAAAATCTCTCTTGGGACTTTCCGGGAACCGGTTTGCAGTTTCCCGGGTCCACACCTACGTTCGCCCTGTCTTTTCCGGGGTATTTGATCATCTACAACTTCCCAACCCCAAATCGTCTACTTCGCCGCCACGTACACCCTGGAGCGCCCTGTAGCCAGGCGCTCTCTGCAACCGGTCTCGAAAGGAGCCTCCCCTGTGACATCCATTGCCTCCGACACCCCAACCACCGGGACACCCCAACCGGTCTCCGCCCCCACGCCACATCATAACCCCATCCGGAACCGGGAAGATTGGGAGAAGCTCCGGAAGGCGTGCGAGGATGATCCGGGAGGAGTTCATGGAGATGCGGCAGCCCGGGAGATCCACTGGTTCGACCCGACCGCCGGCGAGAACGACGGGGGCGCCTGGATCACCATGGAGGGAGAGGGGCGATGGACCGGGTGGGACGCCCGTTCGCTGGAAGCGGTGACGCTGGACCGGGATCCGGAGTGGCGGCCCTGGTCCCAGGCGCTGGATGACTCTGAGGCACCCTGGTATCGCTGGTTCGTGGGAGCCCGCACCAACGCCGCCTTCAACGAGGTGGACCGGCACGTCCTCAGCGACCACGGCGATGAGGCCGCCTTCCTGGTAGAGGGCGACCGGTGGGACCAGTCCCGGAATGAGGGTCGGGGCGGACCAGTGGTTTCCTACCCCATCTCCCGCCGACGCCTCCTTCTGGACGTGGTCCGAGCTGCCGTCGCCCTCCAAGATATGGGACTGCGAACCGGTGACCGCATCGCCCTGAACCTGCCCAACATTCCCCAGCAGATCGTCTGGACCGAGGCGGCGAAGCGGCTGGGAATCATCTACACCCCCGTCTTCGGCGGCTTCTCCGACAAGACCCTGGCCGACCGGATCCACAATGCCGGCGCCCGCGTCGTCATCACCGCCGACGGCGGCTACCGGAACGCCCAGGTGGTCCCCTTCAAGGCGGTGTACACCGACGCCGCCCTGGACCAGTACCTCCCGGTTCCCAGGGCAGTGGCCGCCGTGGACGCCATGCTGGAGAAGCGGGGTGCGGACCCGGAGAACCGCCGACGCATCGTGGAGGCCGCGGCGGCGGCGGTGGAGGGCGAGATCACGGTGGAGCGCCAGGATGTGATGCGGGGCGTGGGGATGGCCCTCCGGGAGTTGGGAGAGGAAGGTCGCCTGGACCCGGCAGCCGCAGCCGCCATCCGCACCGCCGCCGCCCGGGCGCTGGTGGAAGCCCGGACCGATGTGGAGCGGGTGGTGGTGATCCGGCACACCGGCCAGGCCGATCTCCCCTGGTCCCAGGGACGGGACGTCTGGGCCCATGACCTC